>ERZ810252.1-NODE-1-length-383219-cov-17.2784_pt1 | contig 383219 bp, 256 predicted proteins | sample MGYA00520342_ERZ810252 | MGnify/ENA primary metagenome ERZ810252 (study PRJEB31588, sample SAMN03398960) | human gut metagenome | study: EMG produced TPA metagenomics assembly of the PRJNA231909 data set (A prospective, longitudinal analysis of the...
CATCGGCTAAAGAACAATTGTAGTCTACTTTCAATACTTCAAGGAAATGTTTCCAGGTTTTTCCAAATCGATTTTCTGCTAAATCCATAATGATTCATTTTTATACATGGCAAAAATATAAGAATGAAAAATGGGCGACAAGATAGAATCGCGGAGACGCTTACTTCATCTGAAACATTTATGAAGGATTCTATTACGAATCCTTCATAACAATACACTATCAATCAGCTATCTACACCACAATGACGGATTTGAAGAATTTTCCGTCCTCTTTTAATTAATATACTCTTACAGGTTTAAAGCTCCCCCAGCCTTTTTCCCAATACCGGATGCACCACATCCGATGCAATCTCCGCCAGCGGGTCCATGACAAACCTCCGTTCAGTCATCAGGGGATGAGGGATTTCCAATTCCGGCGTATGCAGTATTAAATCGCCGTACAACAAAATATCTATATCAATCAGGCGGTCACTATAATTACCTCCCGCCGACTTCTTCATCCGGCCTAATTCACGCTCTATCTCCTGTGTTTCCCGCAATATATCCAAGGGAGGAAGCACACTCTCCACGCAACAGGCGGCATTCAGAAAAGAATTTTCAGAAGAAAACCCCCAAGGGGCAGTAACATAAAAAGCGGAAAGGGCAGTAACCTCCCCTATCCGCTCATTTATCTTCCGGACAGCAACATGCAGATTTGATTCTTTATCACCCAGATTGGTTCCAAGTCCCAAATAAACCCTCATACGCTGCTCCAACCGGTATTACTTATCCAAAATCAACATAGCGTCGCCATAAGTACCGAAACGGTAATCTTCCTTCAACGCTGTATGATAAGCCTCCATCACCAGATCATAACCACCGTAGGCAGCTACCAGCATCAGCAAAGTGGAGAGAGGCAGGTGGAAGTTAGTAACCATGCTGTTGGCTACCGAGAAATCATAAGGAGGGAAAATGAACTTATTGGTCCATCCGTCAAATTCTTTCAGATGACCATCCGTACCTACCGCAGTTTCTATCGTGCGCATCACTGTCGTTCCTACCGCACAAATATTCTTTCCTTCATCCTTGGCATTATTCACAATACGGCACGCATCCGCATTGACATACATCTGCTCCGAATCCATCTTATGCTTGGTAAGGTCCTCCACATCAATCTCGCGGAAATTACCCAGTCCGGCATGCATCGTCACAAAAGCAAAGTCTATACCTTTGATTTCCATACGCTTCATCAACTCGCGGCTGAAATGAAGTCCGGCAGTGGGAGCTGTCACAGCCCCTTCGTTCTTGGCAAAGATAGTCTGGAAACGTTCGGTATCTTCCTCTTCTACCGGACGACGGATGAAACTGGGCAGCGGAGCCTCTCCCAACGCATACAATGCTTTCTTGAACTCGTCGTGAGAACCGTCATACAGGAAACGCAGGGTACGTCCGCGGGAAGTGGTGTTGTCAATCACTTCGGCCACCATGGAATCATCGTCACCAAAATAAAGCTTGTTACCGATACGGATCTTACGGGCAGGATCTACCAGCACATCCCACAAGCGAAGTTCCTCATTCAGCTCGCGCAACAAAAATACCTCGATACGGGCACCGGTCTTTTCCTTATTTCCATACAAACGCGCAGGGAAAACTTTCGTATCATTAAAGATAAACACATCTTTATCATCAAAATAGTCCAGGATATCCTTGAATACCTTGTGTTCAATCTTACCTGTTGATTTGTGAACAACCATCAGGCGCGACTCATCTCTATACTTAGCCGGATGCAAAGCTATTTTATCCTCCGGCAGTTTAAATTTAAATTGCGACAGTTTCATCTTATCTCTCCTTATTCGTTTATAACTTCTTCAATCTCTTGTTGGTCAAGCCATTCCGGAAAACTTTCCACCGACAAACAGTCTTCCAGTCTCACATCCCCCACCCGGGTACGTATCAGCCCTGTCAAATGAGCACCGCTATTCAAAGCTTCGCCAATATCACGGGCCAATGCACGGATATAAGTGCCCTTGCTGCACACTACCCTGATTTTAATCTCAGGCAGATTACATTCCAGCAACTCTATCTCGTCTATAATCAACGTCTTGGCTTTCAACTCCACATCCTCACCTTTTCGAGCCAAATCGTAAGCGCGTTTACCATCTACCTTACAAGCCGAGAAAACAGGCGGAATCTGTTCTATCCTGCCGATAAAACGCTGCAAGGCTTCCTCTACCAACTCGCGGGTGATATGTTCCGTAGGATAGGTAGCATCTATCTCCTTCTCCAGGTCGAATGAAGGTGTGGTAGTCCCTAACTGCAAGGTGGCAATGTATTCTTTGGTATGATACTGGAACTCTTCGATGCGTTTCGTTGCCTTGCCTGTACAAATAATCATCACCCCGGTAGCCAGCGGGTCTAATGTCCCGGCATGTCCCACTTTTATTTTCTTCACGCCCAGTTTGCGGCAAATATGGTATCTTATCTTGTTCACCACTGCAAATGAGGTCCATTTCAGCGGTTTATCAAAGTATAATACTTCTCCTTCTTTAAAATTCATCCAATTACATCAATGTGCACGCTATCGTAACGGCACCGGCTATGGCACAATAGATAGCAAAATAAATCAACTTACCTTTCTTCACAATATTAATCATCCACTTACAAGCTACACAGCCCGATATGAAAGCTGCCAGAAAACCTACAACCAATGACAATACAGATATATCTGATGTGCCGGCTGCAGCTCCTTTTACAATCTTCATACCATCCAGCAACGCCTCACCCAATATAGGAGGAATCACCATCAGGAAAGAGAACTGAGCCAGTTTCGCCTTGTTGTCTCCCAACAACAAACCGGTAGCAATGGTAGTACCCGAACGGGATAATCCCGGCATCACGGCACAAGCCTGTGCCAGACCTATAATAAACGCATCCTTCATGCTGATGTTCTCTTTCAAACGAGGTTTTGCATAATAAGAGAAAGCAAGAAGCAAAGCTGTCAATAACAGCATACAACCTACAATGAGCAAGCCGGAACCGAAAATTTCTTCCACATAATCTTTAAAAAACACACCCACAATGCCGATAGGAATCATGGATACCAGGATATTGATCACATATTTTGTCTCCGCATTCATCTCAAACTTGAACAAGCCGCGGAATATCCAGCCTATTTCTTTCCATAATATAACCAAAGTACTGAGCACCGTAGCCACATGCACTGCTATGGTAAAAGTCAGATTATCTTCCCCTTGTATGCCAAACAATGCCGAACCGATAGCCAGATGACCACTACTGCTGACCGGCAAATACTCTGTCAATCCTTGGAGCACACCAAGGATCAATGCCTCAAACCATTCCATTCTTTAAATAAAAATTGAGAATTAAAAATTAAAAAAATCAAGAGTTAACCACTTCTGTCTTGTCCTTTGGCTTGCGGACAATACCATAAATCATAAAGATAAAGCCAAAGAAACATACTGCGGGCGCCACTTTGATGCGACGTACACTAAAAATATCCGGCTCAAAATATCCTTCTGTCGAACTAGGTCCTGTCATCAGCAGAAAACCGACAATAATCACTGCCATACCTATGGCAAGCAATATAAAATTAGTTTTATCAAAGGCGAATTTTTGTCTATCCATATCCTTTTATTATTAAATGTAATACAACGCACTAGCTTTCATGCGCAAGTATTTGTTGATTGATATATATGCACACATAAAGGTAATAACCACACCAAACACAAAAACAGAACCCATTACCATAAGCATGGTCATAGGGGTAATAATCTCAATCAATTCGGGTTCATATCTTACCAACGCATAGGCCATTCCTATCAATGCCGCATCTGCCATAGCAGCGGCCAGTATCCCTATCCATATATTCCGCACCAAAAAAGGACGACGGATAAATCCCCAGCTTGCCCCTACCAGTTTCATGGTATGAATCAGAAAACGTTTGGAATAAATGGCCAGACGGATGGTGTTATTAATCAGCGCAAAAGAAATAAGGGTAAGCAGCGCAGCCAGTCCCAATAGCAAAAAACTGATTTTCCGTATATTGCTGTTCACTGCATCCAGTAAATCCTGGGGATAGTTGATTTCCATTACTTTCTTGTTCTGCATAATTTTCTGCTCTATCCAAGAAATGCTGTCCGAATTGGCATAATCGGCATTCAGTTTTATTTCAATAGAAGCTGTAAAAGGATTATATCCCAAGAATTCAGCCGGGTCTGTACCCATCGCTTCGCTCTGCTCTTTCAACGCCTGCTCCTTCGATATATAGGAAGTTTCTTTCACAAAAGGTTCCTCATTCAATTTTTTCTGGAATTTCAAAGCGTCTGCTTCTTTCATATCATCGCTGATGAGTACGGAGAAACTGATGTTCTCGCGTACATACTTGGATAAGTTATTGGCAGACAGCACAAAGAATACCACCATCCCCAACAAGAGCAACACCAGCATTGTACTGATGCTGGAGGTAATGAACTGCATATCGAAAAAGGACCCTGATTTTTTTCCCATAATCACTTCTTTCTGAATACATAAATCATTGAACTACTGCGTTCTTTTTTCGCCAGTGAACTGAACCAGGCCAACAGGCCCGTCCACATTCCCTTCAAAAAGGACAAACGGCTGCCTTTATATCTTTCCGTCAACATGGATACATAAAAAGCATCAAAAGGCATCGGATGCTGTTCCGCTAATTTAAAACCATGCTTGACACCGAATTGTTGCATGACGGAAGGTGTAAAATGCCATAAATGACGGGGCACATCGTATGCCGCCCACCATTCCTTATACTTTTCCGCATCATACGAACTGGGATTAGGCACAGCCACTATCAATACTCCCCTCTCTTTCAACAGCTTGAATAATTTCTCCCACGTTTCATTCAGATGCTCCAGATGCTCCATCACATGCCATAAAGTTATGGCATCAAAAGAATGATCGGCATATCCCGCCAAAGCATCCTCCGTATCTACATCCAATTCAAAATGCTCTTTGGCAAACGAACGCGCCTGCGGACTTTTCTCTATCGCTTTCACCCGCCATCCGCGCTCCTTCATAGCATTACTGAAATATCCGGTACCGGTACCTATGTCTAACAAAGTACCTTTACTCAAACCGGATGTCCGTTTTATCAGCTTGGCTTTGCGTGACAGCATATACTTGCGTACCTCATGGTATACACGGTTCATCAGCCCCTTGCGGGTATCAGTGTGTGAAATATAATCGGGGGTCTCATAATATCGCCCTATCTCGGCTTCCACGGGTGCACCTTGTGTAAAAATAAAGCCACAATCATCGCAGCGAACCAAATTGAATTGTTCACCCGAAGCATAGTGATCCGTACAAGTGATTGCATGTCCCAAATGTTTTCCGCCGCACAACGGACAAGTATTTATTTTGAGTATATCCACTTTTTGCCCTAATTTGCTGCAAAATAACAAATAAATTGAATGAGAAGGACTATCCTTTAAGTACTTTTAAGAGTATAAGTTAATAATTCGTTTTTACTTTTCCTACATTTGTGCAGATAACTTAAAAAGAAACGAAAATGGAAAATAAAAAACTGACCCGTTCCAACAACAGAATGCTAGCCGGAGTATGTGCGGGACTGGCTGATTATTTTGGCTGGGATGTTACGGTAGTGCGCATTATCTATTCATTTGCCACGGTTTTCACAGCCTTTTCGGGCATTATTGTCTATATAATCTTATGGATTGTTATGCCCGAAAAGAAATATCGTGACGGTTACGAAGACCGGATGAATGACAGACTGCATAACCGATAACCGGAGGCATTATGCAATGCCCAGCAGTTCCACCTCAAATATTAATGTAGAGAAAGCAGGAATCGGCCCGCTTGTACGGTTGCCATATCCCATAGTATAAGGAATATAAACCACCCATTTATCTCCTACATGCATACGTTGAAGCGCCAGCTGCCATCCCTCTATGACATCACACAGCCGGAAAGCTTCGGGACAGTTACGGTCATAGGAATTATCAAACTCTTTTCCGTTTATCAGACTTCCCCGATAATGAACGGTGACAATACTTCGGATTGTAGGTGAAACTGTACCCGTACCTGTCTGCAATACTTTATAAAACATATTACAAGGTAAAGGACAAATACCTTCCTGTGTAGAAAGAACTTGCAAATATTGCAAGTTCTTTTCCTTATATTCTTCTTTTCTCCCCATCAGAACACCTCTTCTCCTTTCAATGTAGCCGAACTGGCTTCAGTAATGCGTACATGGACAAAATCACCGATACGATGATTCCCACGATCAAAGACCACCACCTTGTTTTGCTGTGTACGGCCAAAAAGCTGCTCTCTGGAACGCTTGGAAACACCTTCTACCATCACTTCGAAGGTCTTGCCTACATCACGGGCATTACTTTCGGCAGAAAGACGGTTCTGCAATTCAATGATTTCATTCAGCCGGCGTATCTTAACCTCTTCGGGTACATCATCCGGCAGATGCTTGGAAGCATATGTTCCGGGACGTTCGGAATATTTAAACATAAAGGCGGAATCGTACGCACACTCACGCATCAAGGATAGAGATTCCTGATGGTCTTCTTCCGTTTCCGAATGATAGCCGGAGAAAATATCAGTACTCAGACCACAATCGGGAATGATACGGCGAATAGCCGCTACCCTTTCCAAATACCACTCACGGGTATATTTGCGGTTCATCAGCTTCAATATGCGCGAACTGCCGCTCTGTACCGGTAAATGAATATGCTTGCATACATTAGGCGTTTCCGCAATGACTTGCAAGGTTTCATCACTCATATCCTTGGGATGTGAAGTGGTAAAACGAACACGCATGTCCGGAACCGCCTCGGCCACTGTGCGGAGCAGCATCGGGAAAGTAATTATTTCACCCTCTTTCTCAAAACGATAAGAATTCACATTCTGTCCCAGCAACGTTACTTCTTTATAACCTTTGTCTGCCAAGTCACGCACCTCATTCAGAATACTTTCCACATCACGGCTACGCTCACGCCCACGGGTATACGGCACAATACAATAATGACAGAAATTATTGCAACCACGCATAATGGATACAAACCCGGAGATATGATTGCCGCAAATACGGGACGGAATTACCTCACGATAGGTTTCTGTAGTAGAAAGCTCCACATTAATGGCTTTCTCCCCCGCTTCCACCGAAGCGACCAAATCGGGCAAAGTGAGATAGGCATCCGGTCCTACGACAAGATCTACATGATGGTTCTCGATCAAATCATCTTTTACACGTTCTGCCATGCAGCCCAACACACCGACAATCAGATTCCGGCGTTTGTTTTTCTTCATAGAATGGAAAAACTCCAGACGGTTCAGAATCTTTTGTTCTGCATTGTCGCGAATGGAACAGGTATTCATAAATACAGCATCCGCTTCATCCAATGTTTCGCATACATGGTAGCCTGCCATTTGCATAATAGAAGCAACCACTTCACTATCAGCAACATTCATCTGGCATCCGTAAGTTTCAATAAACAATTTCTTGTTTTCGGAATCAGTTGCAGATTTAAAGTCTGCTCCTGTTGTTTCTTTCATATTTTCTCTGTTTTATGGTTTCGTAGGCAAAGATACGGAGTTACCGACAAATTAAACGAATAAAAGAGCCGAAAATTGAATATTATAAGAGATTTATGCATTTAACTGTTAAATAATTATAACCAGTGAACAAAAAAAACCGTTAACGTTACCAACATATTATTATAATTCGCATATTTGCTTCCGAAAAACATTAGATTTTTTCATAGTTAAGGTTTAGGTTAAAAAAATAGGGGAAGACAACTGTGAAGTTCTCTTCCTTTTTTTATGCCCTTTTATAGAGTTAGTTATGAAATATTTTTCTAACTTTGAGCATTCATTATATAATAAGGAAAGTATGGATATCATTCAGGTTATCATATTTATAATAATCATTGTTGCAGCCATCGTGCAACAAATCTCAAAAACAGGCAAAGAGAAGAAAACACCTTCTCCAAAGAAAGTGCTTGCAGATATATTTCCTGAAATAGAGCAGGAGAACATAGAGGAGGACCTTCCTGTTTCTTCCGTTCAAACAGTCCGCACACCTCAGACTCCCCGCATGCAGCATCAGCCGATGGTCAAGAAACCAACAGATTCACCCCGGAAAGAGAACAAAAGGGAAGACCGGACTCCTATAAGACTGAGTACTAAAGAAGAGGCACGACGTGCTTTTATTTATTCAGAGATTTTTAATCGCAAATATTAATAACAACTATACTAATAAGAATAACACATTGAATATCATGGGATTTAATATTATTTCCGCAGCCGAAGCAGCCAGCTATATCAAGCATGGCTACAACATTGGACTCAGCGGCTTTACTCCGGCAGGAACACCGAAAGCCGTAACACCCGAAGTCGCAAAAATAGCAGAAGAAGAACATGCCAAAGGTAACCCTTTTCAAATTAGTATCTTTACCGGTGCTTCTACAGGAGATGCTACAGACGGCATCTTATCCAGGGTCAAGGCAATCCGTTACCGTGCTCCTTACACAACCAACCCCGATTTCCGAAAAGCCGTAAATAACGGCGAAATAGCATACAATGATATCCATCTGTCACAAATGGCACAGGAGGTACGTTACGGGTTCATGGGTAAAGTAGATGTCGCTATTCTGGAAGCGTGTGAAATCACTCCCGACGGCAAAGTTTATCTGACAGCCGCCGGTGGAATTGCACCGACTATTGCACGTCTGGCAGATAAAGTGATCATCGAATTGAACGCTGCCCACAGTAAAAACGGTATGGGCCTGCACGATGTTTATGAACCGCTTGACCCGCCTTACCGTCGTGAAATTCCTATTTACAAACCCAGCGACCGTATCGGTCTGCCTTATGTACAGGTAGACCCGAAAAAAATCATCGGCGTAGTGGAAGTAAACACCCCTGACCAGGCCCGTTCATTTACCGCACCGGATCCTATCACCGACCAGATTGGACAAAATGTTGCCGACTTCCTGGCAGCTGACATGAAACGGGGTATTATTCCTGCAAGCTTCCTGCCATTACAGAGTGGAGTAGGTAACATTGCTAATGCCGTATTGGGTGCTTTGGGACGAGACAAAACAATTCCCGCCTTCGAAATGTATACGGAAGTATTACAAGACGCAGTGGTGGACCTGATTCGCCAAGGACGTGTAAAATTTGGAAGTACCTGTTCATTGACTGTCACCAACGAATGTCTGCAAGGTATTTATGATGATATCGACTTCTTCCGTGACAAACTGGTCATGCGTCCGTCTGAAATCTCAAACAACCCGGAAATTATCCGTCGTCTTGGTGTTATATCTATCAATACAGCCATCGAAGCAGATATTTACGGTAATGTAAATTCTACTCACATCAGCGGCACCAAAATGATGAATGGTATTGGTGGCTCAGGTGACTTTACCCGCAATGCCTATATTTCCATCTTTACTTGCCCGTCTGTGGCAAAAGAAGGAAAAATCAGTGCCATCGTTCCTATGGTTTCTCACGAAGATCACAGTGAACACGATGTCAATATCCTTATTACTGAACAAGGTGTTGCCGACTTACGCGGCAAGAGCCCGGTAGAACGCGCCAAGGCTATCATCGAAAATTGTGCACATCCGGATTATAAGAACATTCTTTGGGATTATGTAAAAATGTCTTCCAAAGGACAAACTCCTCATTGTATTCCGGCTGCATTGGCTATGCATGATACGCTGGCCAAGAAAGGGGATATGCGCCTGATAGATTGGGCAGAATATAAATAGTCATTATTTGCTGTATCTCATACGTTTCCGGTCGGTACGATGTATCCGGCCGGAAACTTTTTATATCTATCCCACCTTTTTGTATAAAAAACAATATCTTCCACCTTTTTAATCAAAAAATACACGGACTTTTTTCATAATTATTCTATTTTTGCCGTGTAACTAATCATTTTTACCATTTTACTATGAGAAACAAAATTCTATATTTATTTGCTTCCCTTGTGATGCTAAGCGGCTGTAACAATCAACCGGCTTATAAAGACAGCAGTTTATCTCCCGAAGAACGGGCAGAGGATTTATTGCAACAACTTACTCTAGAAGAAAAAGTTGCCTTAATGATGGACAACTCCAAACCTGTCGAAAGATTAGGCATTAAACCTTATAATTGGTGGAACGAAGCCTTGCACGGAGTGGCACGGAGCGGACTGGCCACCGTCTTTCCTCAGCCTATAGGTATGGCGGCCTCTTTTGAGCCCGATGCCATACATACCATCTATACCGCAGTTTCGGATGAAGCCCGGGCCAAAAATGCCGCATACTCGGCGGCGGGAAGCTACGAACGGTATCAAGGCCTGACCATGTGGACACCCACCGTCAATATTTATCGCGATCCCAGATGGGGGAGAGGTATTGAAACGTATGGGGAAGATCCTTATCTGACAAGTGTCATGGGGGTAAATGTGGTGAAAGGATTGCAATGCATGGATGCTAATCAAAAATACGATAAAATACACGCTTGTGCCAAACACTTTGCCGTCCATTCAGGGCCGGAATGGAATCGTCATGAGTTCAATGCGGAAAATATCAAACCGCGTGACTTGCATGAAACTTATCTTGTACCTTTCGAAGCATTAGTAAAAGAAGCAAAAGTAAAGGAGGTAATGTGTGCCTACAACCGTTTGGAAGGCAATCCGTGTTGCGGAAGTGACCGCCTGCTGATGCAAATTCTCCGTCAAGACTGGGGATATGACGGCATTGTACTTTCAGATTGTGGCGCTATTGACGATTTCTATCGGGAAAAAGGACACAAAACACATCCGGATGCTGAATCGGCCTCTGCCGCCGCAGTATTAAGCGGTACGGATCTGGAATGTGGTTCCAGTTATAAAGCATTGGTAGAAAGCGCTAAAAAAGGATTAATCAGTGAAAAGGACATTGATGTATCCGTAAAACGATTATTAAAAGCACGCTTTGAATTGGGGGAAATGGATGATCCTGACAAAGTGGAATGGACTAAAATTCCTTATTCAGTGGTTTGCTCGGCAGAACATGATTCCCTGTCACTAGATATAGCACGCAAATCAATGACGCTGTTACTGAACAAAAATAATATCCTGCCACTGAAACGCGGTGGACAAACCATCGCCGTCATGGGACCTAACGCAAATGATTCTGTGATGCAATGGGGTAATTATAACGGTACTCCCAAACATACGATCACCTTATTGGAAGGTATCCGCTCAGCCATGGGAGAGAATGACAAACTGATCTATGAACAAGGTTGCAGCTGGGTGGAGCGCTCATTAATCAGAAGCGTTTTCAGCCAGTGTACTTCTAAAGAAGGTCCAGGATTCTCCGCCCGCTATTGGAACAACAAGGAATATGAAGGAAATGCGGTAGCCACCGCACAACTTACCACACCGTTCCGTCTTTGCACTTCCGGAGCCACCGTATTTGCTCCCGGTGTGAACCTGACCGATTTCTCGACCGTCTATCAAAGTGTGTTCACCCCCCAGGAAACAGGAGAGGTTATTTTCAACTTCTATAGTTGTGGAGCTACACAATTATTGATAAATGGTGAAGAAGTAAAGAAATTCACCAACAAACATGGGGGCAGGGGACAAGCTTACGCCATGCATGCAGAAGCCGGCAAGCCATACGATATAGAAATCCGCTTCCAATACTTTAGTGGAGACGCACAGTTGAATTTCGATCTTGGATTTAAAGAAGAAGTCAACATTAAAAACACGGTAGCAAAAGTGAAAGATGCTGATATAGTTATATTTGCAGGCGGTATATCTCCAAGTTTGGAAGGAGAGGAGATGGGTGTCAATTTACCGGGATTCCGCAAAGGAGACCGTACTGACATCGAGCTTCCGGCTGTTCAGCGTGAATTGATAAAAGCACTCTGTGATGCCGGGAAAAAAGTTATTTTCGTTAATTTTTCCGGATCACCCATTGCCATGGAACCCGAAACCAAATATTGTCAGGCTATTTTACAAGCATGGTATCCGGGACAATCCGGAGGTAAAGCTGCCGCCGAAGTTTTGTTTGGAGATTACAATCCTGCAGGACGACTGCCCGTTACTTTTTACCGGAATATAACGCAATTACCTGATTTTGAAGATTATAATATGACAGGACGTACTTACCGTTATTTTAAAGGTGATCCTCTTTTCCCATTCGGTTATGGTTTGAGTTATACCACTTTTAACTATGGTAACATCAAACTGGAGCAAACGATTAAAGTAGGGGAAACTGCCAAAATTATTGTTCCTGTAACCAATACCGGTAATCGTGACGGGGAAGAAGTAGTACAGGTATATCTGAAAAAACAAGAAGATGCGGAAGGACCGGTTAAAACACTGCGTGCTTTCAAACGTGTACAAATTCCTGCAGGAAAAACAGTCAATGTAGAATTAGAGTTAACACCCAAACAATTGGAATGGTGGGACGCGCAGACAAATACCATGCGCACCATAGCCGGAAACTTCGATATAATGGTAGGGGGTAATTCTAAAGATGCCGAATTACAAGTAAAGACGCTGACACTGCAATAATAACTCCGAATAAAATAAATCAAGTCTGCGGCATTTTTGTTTTAAATATAGAATTTGACAAAAATGCCGCACTTGACAAAATAAAAACATCAGAACAACTCAATCTGCTTATCTGCCTTTATTTGTTGCACAAAATAGTTGTCATGACTCACCACCAACAAAGTGCCTTGATAATCCTTCAAAGTTTCGGTCAATATCTCCATACTCAGAATATCAATATTATTAGTAGGTTCATCCACAATAAAAACATCGGGGGCCTGTGCACTCACCATAAGACAACAGAGAGAAAGTTTCATCTTCTCACCTCCACTCAGATAGCTACACTTCTTGTTCCATGTGGAAACAGGAAACAAAAAACGGTTGAGAATCGTTCTCAATTCATTATCATACAATTCACTATTGAATAAGGCAAGTTGTTCCAATACCGACAAATCATTACGAATTATAGAATATTCCTGATCAAGATAAACGTACGTCAGCCCTTCTGCCTGTATCAAAGAACCTTGAGTAGGAGCAAGACTTCCGGTTATCAACCTCAATAAAGTTGTTTTACCACTACCATTACTTCCTTTCAAATGAATACGGTCACCACTTTTGATGGTAAACTCAAGAGGAGAAGACCACAAAGGATTTTCTCCATACGAATAATTCACACTTGAAGCTACGATAAGTATCTTACCGATATGCAAAGAAGATGAATTGAAATTTACTTTCATCGCCTTCATATCAGGTAAAGCTTTATGCAGTTCTACTGTTTCTCCTGCCAAAAAACGGATCTTATCAGCATGAACATCTCCTAAACGGACAGTACTTTTCTCAGCCTGATCCCTGAATGTATGCATTGCCATCTTTCCGACTCCTTTCTTCACATTTTGTTTTTTACCTCGCACATCATGCTTTTGTTGACGCTCCATTACCTCACGTGCCTGCTTTCGGGCTTTTTGTAATTGCTTTTCATTCTCCTTCAACCGGGTTTGCAGAGCTTCTACAGCCAATTTCTTCTGTTCTTTATAGAAATCGTAATTTCCAGCATAATAAGTGACACCTTTTGCAGTAAGCTCATAGGTAGAAGAAAGTAAATTGAGTAATGTCCGGTCATGGCTGACAACCAGTATCCCTGCTGCAGCAGTAGTTATAAAACGGTACAGCCGGATACGGCTTTCGTCATCCAAATGATTGGTAGGCTCATCCATCAAAATAAAAGCAGGAGAGTATATAGTAATTCCTGCTAGAAAAACTTTTGTTTTCTCACCGCCACTCAACAAATGCATGGGATAGGAGAGAGGTACTTCTGCCAACCCCCATTCATTCAAAGCAGCAACCGCTTTCTCTTCTATTTCCCAATCATCCGCCAAAGCCGTAAAATGCTCTATTGAAGCATCGCCCTGTAAAATGGCATGAAGTGCATATAACTTTCTTTCTATTCCCAATGCCCCGGCTACTGTCAAATGATTAAACTGACCAAAATGCTGTGGAATAGAATAGGGAATATCCGGACATATAATTTGTCCTTCAGAAGGTAATAGCTCTTTAGTTATCAATCGCATCAAGGTAGATTTTCCCGAACCGTTGTTTCCGATGAGGGCTACTTTTTGCCCTTTACTGATAGTAAAACTGACATTACTGAAAAGCACATCTTTATCCGGATGCATGTAAGTAATGGACTGTACATGTATACACATACTCTTTCTAAGAATTTTAAATATGAATACTGAAAAGTTCGTAGTTGGAATAAGAAGACAACTATTGCGCCACAAACGAAATTATTTCGCCTGCTGTCCCAACATAAAAACAAATAGTTGTATGGAAATGAATGTTTTAAATTCTCATCGGAATATTTTTAAATTTGCGAGGCAAAGATAGCAGGTTTATGGAACATAAAAAAATATTCCCCAATCTAAATGAATAGATTGAGGAATATCAGAATAAAAAATCTATTTATTCAAATGAAGGCAAAGTCACAGAGAAATGAGGATTCGGAGTATGCTGTGTTCTGATAATCTCTTTCATTTGTTTCACAATATCCGGATGTCCGGCAGCGATATCATGGTCTTCATGAATATCTGTAGCAAGATTGTAAAGGAAAGGAGTCCCTTTTTTCACTACCATCTTCCAGTCTCCCATACGTACACCAATCTGATCGGTTTCATCAAATTCCCAATACAAGAAATCATGTTTCTTCTGTCCTTCCTGCCCTAACAAAGTCGGAGCAAAAGAAATACCATCAAAATAATCCACATCTTTTTTCTTGTTAGTGTACTTCTTTACATAATTCTTCACACCTGCCAAGTCACAAAATGTAGGCATCAGGTCATAGAAAGCTAACTGGTGATCATTAACCGTTCCTTCGGGTACTTTACCCGGCCAACGCACAATGAACGGAATACGAATCCCCCCTTCATAACATTGACGTTTCAATCCACGAAGTTTGCCATCACGACCAAAGAAGGTAGGGTCAGCCCCCCCTTCTTCATGGGGGCCGTTATCACTGGTAAAAATCACAATGGTATTTTCGTCCAGTCCTTTCTCCTTTAATTTGTTCAAAACTTCTCCTACATAATAATCCAAGCGAGTAATCATGCCGGCAAACTGCGCATGGGTGTGTACCGACGGATTATATCTTGATCCTTCCTGTCCACCCCAAGTTTTATCTTCAAAAAACTTCTTTTGATAACCTGTCAGAATAGAATCTTCGGGCTGCGCCAGCTCTGCATGAGGAAGCGTATAAGTAAAAATACCAAAGAAAGGTTGCTTGCCATCCTGTTTATCCAACCATTTCATTGCTTCTTCATGGATCATATCCGCAGAATATTGCGGACGTTTGAAATAGTCCTTACCAAACATAGGATAGTTGATATTCTCATCCATCACTACACGAACCACTGCCGTATCACCAGCCGATTTACTATACCGGTTCAGGAAATTCGGATAATATAAATGAGCCTGAAACTGACAAATATAACCATAATATTCATCAATACCCCGTTTGTCCGGCGTAGACACAGATCCCTCATAGCCCCCTGCCCATTTACCAAACATACCGGTAGTATAACCGTTATCTTTCATTATTTCAGGTATAATCACATGACCGGGATCGTATGGATGTTGCCCCACCACGGCATATTCCTTATTATTTCCATACATCACAACAGGGGCATCGCGCCAGTACTCTTTGTTCCCACGTACTTCACAATGTCCGGAATGTTGTCCGGTCATAAATGACGCACGTGATGGAGCACTCACCGGACTACCGGCATACGCTTGTGTAAAACGCATACCTTCTTTAGCCATATTATCAATATTCGGTGTACTGATGTAGGACTGACCATAACACCCTAAATCACCATAACCCATATCATCACACATAATATAAATGATATTCGGTTTAGGAGTTTTCTGAGCATAAGCGCCTAATAGAGGAAATGCTAATCCACTGGTTAAAAGAAAGAGGTTTCGATTTTTCATATATTCTGTTTTTTACTGAATTTAATAATTACTACTCCTGCTATAAACATCGGCAATTTAGAGAAAATATCCTAGGCTGCAAAGCTATAGAAGAAAAAAATATCATTCACCTACTCTCGATAATAAGGATTCAATTTCACAGGAATAGGAGCATGAGTTTCTTGAATCCACTTCATCAGTTTCTGATAAAGTTCTCCTCGCTTTACAGGATTTGAACCTGATAGATCTTGTGATTCTCCCAGATCATTCTTCAAATTAAACAGTTCCATAGACTTATCTTCATAATGATATATCAATTTCCAATCACCTGAACGAATACTGGAATAAGGTTTTGCACGGAAATCTCTTCCCCCGTTTAAATAAGACTCCAAATAAGCCGGAAAATGCCAGAAAAGATCACGTTCCGTCTCATTATTATTTATAAGCGTAAAAATATCTTTTCCATCTAAGTTAGCAGGAATCTTACCCTGTGCCAAAGTAACAAAAGTTGGATAAAAATCAACTCCTGTTATTGGAACAGATGAACGGATGCCTCCTTCTATTTTACCAGTCCACCTTATAATCAACGGCACACGGCTCCCACCTTCATAAGGCATTCCCTTTCCTCCATTTAACGGATAATTGTCTGTCACTGGTTCCGAACCTCCATTATCTGAATAAAAAATGACTATTGTACGATCTGCTATTCCTAATGTCTTAATAACTTGGCATATCCTATCAACACTATCATCTAGTTTTTCAATCATTGCAGCATATATAGGATTCTTATGATATTTACCGGGAGTTTTATTACGATATTTATTTATCAATGAATCAGGTGCTTGCAAAACCGTATGTACGGCATGATGGGACAAATGTAAGAAAAAAGGACCTTCACTATGAGATTTTATAAAAGAAACAGCTTCTTCAGTCAACCGATCAGTAAGATATTCACCCAATATACCTTCTTCTAATCCCACATGACATTTACTTTTATCAGGCAGACAATAGGGATAAAAATAAGAATAGGGAGCTCCTGCTCTATTACCGCCCACATTCCATATAAATCCCTGTGACAAGGGTCCTGTACCGTCCTCATCATCCCCCAAATGCCACTTCCCGATATGACCACACTGATAACCCTGTTCTTGCAAAGCCTCGGCCATAGTCACAAAGTCGGCACAGACATCTTCTACATTGGGAATAGCTATATATTTACGTTTGGTACGATCACCACGGTCGGGAGGACTAACTGTATATACTCCATGGCGTGGTGTGTACATTCCTGTCATCATACAAGCACGGCTAGGTGCTGAATTGGCGGCTGCAGCGTAAGCATTGTCAAACAATATTCCTTCTGTAGCAAGACGGTCTATATTAGGAGTTTCATAATAATCACTGCCCATTACACCCAAATCCGTCCAACCTAAATCATCAGCCAAAATAAACACGATATTAGGTTTTTCTTTTGTAACTATATCGATAGAAAAGCTCTGTTGTATTCCTACGGTACACAACACTACAGTAGTCAATCCTATTTTCTGAAATCTCATTTTATTTCGATTTTTCTAAGTTTAAAAACCAAACAAGACCGTCTCCATACGTTATTCCGCATTTGAGACAGCCTCATTCGTATCACACTATAAATTACCAACCAGGATTCTGTTCCAGTTCTGGGTTCAATAATATTTCGGTAGTCGGTACTTGATACAAATAATATTTATCTAACCAACCTTTACCTTCTTTTAGAGGATCATTGAAAAGATACAAATTACCTTCCGTCAATGAACCGTCAGTTCCATCAGAATAACCAGTTTCAGGATTATATAAAGTCATATTATTTTTCATTGCCTCTTCTTTACTCATCCAAAGACCAGTTGCAGGTTTATTGAGGAACCACGGAGCCATACGCCAACGACGGATATCATAAATACCAAATCCCTCACCCATCAATTCTATAATACGTTCGCGACGAATTTCCCATAAGACAGGATCAACCAAAATACCACTTTCATTACCTTTAGGATAGTATTTTCCACGGTTAGGATCAAAACTATCATTAATGTCAGCAACCACCATTTTGACTACACCGGCACGATCACGCAACTTATTGATTGTTTTGTCTGCAACCCCTTGGTCAAATACTCCCAATTCAAATTTGGCTTCAGCTTCATTCAACAGGACTTCTTCAATTTTAAAAATAGGTTTGTCAGCTGTATTCAAATTACCATTATTAAAGCTGGTTTCCCAGTTATCCCAATTCTTCCATACATAGTAGCCTGAACGGCAAGTCACAAATGCTCCAGTACCTAATCTTGGTATTTCAGGTACAAGTGATGCACTCCAGTTCTGCCCAGGCAAACGTTTCATACCAACACCCGGGTTACTGCAACTTTCATTTGCTCCCATAATATCAATATATTCACGGTCTGCCGGATTGTCTGTATACGACCAGGTAGGATAGTCGCCTTTTCCAGATTTTACTTTATAAGGAGGTATAACCGTGTGATACAAACGCGGGTCACGGTCACGAAATACCGCATACATGTCCTTATTTCCATGGTAGCCCGATCCGTCAGCCAAAATCGGCTTGCCATTCTTCATCAAATAAAGATCTACCGTATTCTGGTTCATCTCCACATAGTGTGAAGAAGTATGTTCAATATAACTCATGCCCATAGGATTTATATCCTTCACATAAGATTTATAGAGAATGATACCTGGAACTTGTCCCAAATCCTCTGTTGTCCACATTTCACCATATCCGGCACCGGGTTGACCGTCTGTTCCTGTGTAAAGAGTAGGATAAGCGGCCATTAATAACTCGGATGCGCGTACACACTCTTGCAGATATTTTTCAGCATCACCCAATTCATGATATTTCCTCCATGTACCTTCACGTAATCCGAAACGCGAAATAACGGCACGTACACAATCTTGGTTAATCGTATTGTCCCCATCCTGTGATGTGAAATTTCCAATATTCTGTTCCGCCCATTGCAGACGTTCCAATACCTTGTCGGCTACGGTTTTTCTATCCACACGAGGTCCATAAGCTTCGGGAGAATCTTCCTGCAATACCTGGTCCACCCAAGGCACATCGCCAAAACGATCTATCAATTCCATATACCAAAAAGAATGAAAAAAATATCCTACTGCACGCCAATGGTCTTTCTGAGCCTCTGTCATACTAGAATTATCAATGTGTGAAAGCATGATATTGACACGGCGGATAAATGATTTAAAATCCCAGCCATTACCGGATGCTACACTGGCAACTGTCTGATAAGCAAATTCATTGTAGCCACTTTCATATTTTTGCTGAAAGTATCCTGCTGCCATATCGCCCTTATACTGTCCGTCTTGTCCGAATCCTTGTAAGGAAGTGCGAATAGTATTATTTGTAAACATCTCATAACAAGGCCACATAAAAGCCTTGAAGTTATCGTAGGAATTGAATGCATTATTCTCCGTCAAGTCTGTAACAGGAGTCTTTTCCAAGAAACTATCATTACAACTAGAGAGGCTGATTCCTGCGAGAATTGCTAAACTTATAAATAATCTTTTCATATACTCGTACTAATTTAAGGTTTATAATGTAAGATTAAGCCCAAAGGATACTGTGCGGAATGCGGGATAATCCCATTTCAGCGTTTCCGGGTCGATACCCTTTGGCAATGATGAGAACGTTGCCAGATTTTCTACACTGACAAAAGCACGTAACTGCGACAAAGATATTTTGGTAATCCATGCTTTGGGGAATGTATATGACAAAGTAACATTCTTGATACGCAGATAAGAAGCATCGGACAAGTACTTGTCTGACTGGCGGTAATTAGAGCCTTGGTTACCATAGTTGCCATAAATACGTGGGAACTCAGCATTAGGATTAACTGCTGTGTAATCACCATTGGCAGCATCTACCGGTTGCCAGTAATCACCCAAACCTTTATATAAAGGAATAAACTTAAAGTCAGAATATAATGGGAAAGTCAATGTATTGGCAATCCATTTATCGCGTTTACCGGTTCCTTGCAAAAAGGCACTCAAATCAAAACCTTTATAGTTTAATCCTAGATTAATACCATAAAGATAACGAGGAGTTTCATTACCAATCACTTTACGGTCGCCCGGATTATTCAACGTATTGTTGCCGCTGGAAATCATATTTGTCCCTCTTTCATCATCCATTAAATTCTTGAACTTCACATCACCCGGACGAGGATTATAGCCATCTATGCTTGGAACGCCATCCTTTAATTTCCATGAAGAAGTATCGACAAAATCGTCTACGGTATAATAACCATCTGTTTCATATCCCCAGATTTCGCCTAATTCCTTACCTTTATAAAACTCCCAAAATGTATATGTTCCACCCGTCAGCGCATTCGTCTTTTGGCTGCTTAATATGTAGGATGAGTTACTGTCATACTTCACAATCTTTGACTTGCTGTCGGACAGGTTGAAACCGACTCGGTAGCTCACCTTTCCAATCTGGTCGCGCCAATTGAAACTCAGTTCCCAGCCACGTGTACGCATATCTGCCGTATTCTGATAAGGAGCATCCGCACCTACTACAGCAGGCAATTGCACACCCGGAGCAAGCATGCCGTTCGTATTACGCTGATACCAGTCAAAAGTACCTGTAAAGCGATTACTGAACATAGAGAAATCAATACCGATGTCTAATGTCCCTACCTTTTCCCAAGTAAAGTTACGACTTACCAATGAAGGAATAGAAGTAATAGCGGTTACATAATTACCATTGGATATCCAACCATTGTATTTATTATTCACCGCCATAGTTGGAATAAATGAATAAGCAGGCACGTTCTGGTTACCAATCATACCATAAGAAGCACGTAGCTTCAAAGAACCTAACCAATTCTGAGTACTTTCCATGAATTTTTCCTGTGCAATGTTCCAACCGGCCGAAACAGAGGGGAAGAAACCGTAACGTGATTCTTTAGGAAACTTAGAAGAACCGTCATAACGTCCGTTTACTTCCAGCAAATATTTATCCTGATAGTTGTAATTCACACGGAAGAATCCGCCGCGAACAGAAAACTCATTATACTTGTCCGTAGCTTTCAATGTAGATGTACCCGAACCCAATGAAGGCACCTCAATAACAGCTTGTCCATAGGATAAAGCCTCCATTGTTTCCTGATAACTGGATTCTTGATTGAAACCTGCCATTATCTTAAACTGATGATTACCCAATGAGAAATCATAAGTACCATACAAGTTGATTGAGTTATAGTCGGTATATCTTTTCTTTTTTTGTAGATAGTCATTGGTCGGAGTCGTGTCTTTACCACCTTGCACAGTAGTATATACCACACTTCCCGTATACCAGCTATAATCATATATATTCTTGTCGAAAGTATATTCAAATGCTATTTCAAATCCCTTTAATGGCTTCAATATAGACTTCAGGAAAATACGAGGATTGTCATACAATGTTTTTTCTGGATTGGACCAACGTATCTGATTGGACGGAGTAAAGAAAGGTAATCCATCGCCTGCAGCAGAAATACCTTCCGGCATATTGCCTTCCGGATAGAAAGAAGCAAGACGAGTACTGTAAACAGCGCCCAAAGCAGACTTTGGCTCCATTCTTTTACTATGTGCATAGCTAAAAGTGGCTTCCTGAGTAAACCATTTTGTAACATTGGCAGATATAAATCCACTGACATTCATTCGTCTGTATTTATCCTTGTCAGTAATCAGCACACCGTCATTATCAATAAATCCGGCAGAAAGACGATAACGGAGCTTATCAGTACCACCTGTCATTGATATATTATGTGTATGCTGGAAACTAGTCTCAAGCATGTTCTTCACCAAGTCCTTTTCATTCATATAATAAACAGCCCCATCCGTATCTTTAAAGATACCATCGCCGACAGTAGGAATAGAAGACGGATTATTACGATATTGCTCCAAATATCCCATCCATTTGCTTACACTAGGCGAACCCATTGTCCAGAATTGATCTCCGGCTGCATCAGAATAGGCCTGCAAATATTCCATCAACGGTGCCTGTTCTGGCAAATTCATGGCAGTTGCAAAGGCAAAGTTATTATTATAATTCAGTTGGAAAGAAGTTTCTCCTTTCGGACGTTTGGTAGTAACCAAAATTACACCACCGGCAGCACGGGCACCATAAATGGCAGCTGAAGCAGCATCTTTCAACACTGTAACCGTTTCAATATCCTCAGGATTAACCATATCCAAGTCTCCTTCCACATTGTCAATTAAAATCAAAGGCTTGATAGCACTACCATAAGAACCATCATCATTTTTAATACCTACAGAATAAGCGCCACGAATCTGGAATGACTTACTTTTACCTGGAGCATTGCCATCACTAGACACAAACAAGCCGGGAACCGTACCTTGCAATGCATCAGCAGCTTGTGACAAAGGACGATTGCCTATCACTTCATCCATCTTGACCGAGGCAACGGCTCCTGTCAGGTTTGCTTTTTTCTGCGAACCGTATCCCACTACCACCACTTCATCTAAAGTTTCAGTGTCCTCACGTAATACCACCTGAATAGTTTTTGTATCACGTACAGTTACCTCTTGAGATTTATAACCAATATAACTGATTTGTAACTTCACAGGAAATTCAGAAACTTCTAAAGAAAATTTTCCATCAAAATCTGTGATACACCCGTTAGTAGATCCCATTACCACAACAGAAGCACCAATAACTGGTTCTTTTGCCACATCCATAACCAATCCGGTAATTGCATTTTGTCTTGATTGCTGGGGTTTATAAACAGAAATATGCTCCCCTTCCACTTTATAACGGATATTTTTCCCTACAAACAACATCTCAAGCACCTCTTCCACACTTTTATTTTTAACATCAATAGATACTTTCTCATTCATATTAATATCATTATTACGAACAAGGAAAGAGTAGCCGGTCTGTTTTTCAATCTCATAAAAAACCCGACTCAAAGCCACTGAACGCTGTTGTATAGAAAGTTTTGCCTCCTGAATAGGCAATGCGGCCATAGTGACATTTCCCCATAGTAGAAATGAAACTATCCATACAAGAGAGAGGCAATGCCCCCTACGAACTTTACAAAAGTTTTTTTTCATACTTAGAATTTTTAGTTAACAATTATTTAAGCATGTACTTTTCACAGTACTTTTTATCTATCAGTTACCGGTCTGTAATAACTATTGTTTTTCCTTTCTTTCTCCACATAAACTTATTATCCACATCTAAATAAGAAAGAATTTCATCCAAAGTCAGATTCGTATCTATACTTCCTGAAAAATATTCAGTATACACTTTCCGAGACTGCACAAGTATCTGTACATCATATTTTTTCCCGATTGTTTTCAAAATATCAAATAACTTTTCATTAACAAATACCAGTCTTCCTGTAGTCCATGCTGCTTGAGATACCGCATCTATCTTTCTCATAGACAATACCTTATCATTTTTATTATAAACAGCTTGCTCATCAGGAGAAAGAAGAATATTCTTTTTAGCATCTGAAGTAGTGTAAACATTCACACTACCTTCCACAAGGCTCACTTTTATTTCCGCATCATCAGGATAAGAAGCCACATTAAATGTTGTACCTAATACTTTTATATTCAATTCCCCCGTATGAACAATAAAAGGCTTGAGCATATTTCTAGAAACTTTGAAATAAGCCTCACCTGAAAGAAAAACTTTCCGGTCAGTCCGCTGCTGCAAAGAAACATCATACTTTAAAACCGTCCCCCCATTCAGAAAAACAATGGTACTATCAGGCAATAATAATTTCGAACTGGCCCCCTGGGGAACCTCAATCTGACAATAAGAAGGAGTAAGAACTTCTGGACTAGACGAATGATATAAATAAAAGAATGTTATACTACAACCAATCAGTAAAGTCCATATAGCAACGCTTCTCCAAACGCTTATTTTACGGAAAAAAGAATGTTTACGAGAAGAATAGAAATTCAATGTATCACACAATTGCTCAAAGTTTTGCTCTTTCCTGCGTGCAAACCAAGAAGAGGATGCCAATGCATAAGAACGGGCTATTTCACGATATTTTTCGCGACAAGCATTCTCTCTTTTCAGTAATATAGTTAGTTTCTGCATATCTTCAGACGAGATTTCGCCTTTCAGATAATCCAGCATTATTCGTTCAAATTCATCTATTTGGCTGTTCATTTTATATCTTTGGAATTATCTACTATAGATAATACACAAGCAACAGACAAAACATTTAAGCCAAAAACAGATTTTTTTCATTCTTTTTTTAGAAAAGAAAAAATAATAGAATCCCTACTCTAGATCCCACCTTTTCTCTTATTTTATCCATGGCATTTTTTACATGTACTCTGACTGTATTGACTGAAATATTATTTTTATCTGCAATCTCTTGAGGAGTCAGATTGGAATAAAGATATTGCTCAAAAATGAACCTGCATTTATCAGGCAAGGAAGACACTATATTTTGGACTGATTTTTCCAAATCAGCTAATTCCATTTCTTGCAAAGGCGAACACTCGGAAGCACAAAATTCTTCTTGATACTCAAGTAATGCTTCACGGTATTCATCTATAATTCTTTCACGGCTGTGAAGCGAACGGAGGTAATTCAAACACCCGTTCTGAATAGCACGTATCAAATAAGCATGAATAGGAAAAGATAACTCACCACGCCTATACCATATTTTAGCAAAAGTTTCATTAACTATATCTTGCGCTTCCACAGGGTTAAAGATATAAGAATTAGCACAAGCACAGAGATAGACAAAATAGCTATTATATAAAACCTCAAAAGCTTTTTCTTCTCCTTTGTTTATTCTTTCAATCAAATCTTTATCTACTATACTTGCATCCATCTTTATTAAGACTATTAATATTGCAAATATAGCATTTCTTAAAAAACATCATGCCAATAAAACTATTTCTTATTAAAAAACTCTAGTAATAATCAACTGAAAAAAGAAATAAGTTCCAGCTCATAATCTGAAGAATAATACCTAACTTTGTTTCCGACGAAAATCAAACCCTAAATAAAATGAACAAAAAGCTATTATTCTCCCTGTTACTGGCAGGAACAGCTTTCACCGGACATGCCGATGAGGCTAGGTTACTCCGTTTCCCCGCTACCAATGGCTCCGACATTGTCTTTTCTTACGCCGGAGATCTGTACAAAGCACCTTTGAATGGAGGAGAAGCACAAAAGCTGACTTCTCATATCGGTTATGAAATGTTCGCACGTTTTTCTCCGGATGGAAAATCAATTGCTTTCACCGGTCAATATGACGGTAACACTGAAGTATATCTGATTCCAACCGATGGAGGCGAACCCCAACGACTTACCTATACAGCAACAAACAGCCGGGATGACTTAGGAGACCGAATGGGTCCCAATAACATTGTAATGACTTGGACACCAGATGGAAAAAACATAGTCTACCGCAATCGTATCAGTGACGGTTTCGATGGCAAGCTGTGGAGTATATCGAAAAACGGAGGAATGTCCGAAGTGATTCCATTACCCGAAGGAGGTTTTTGCAGCTATTCCCCCGATGGAAAAAAGCTGGCTTACAACCGGGTTATGCGAGAATTCCGTAATTGGAAATATTATCGCGGTGGCATGGCAGATGACATTTGGATTTATGATCCGGCTGCCAAGAAAGTAGAGAATATCACCAATAATATTGCACAAGATATTATCCCTATGTGGATAGGAGAGGAAATCTACTTTATTTCCGATCGGGATCGCACCATGAATATCTTTGTTTATAATATCCGGACCAAACAAACTGAAAAAGTAACCCACTATACGGATTATGATGTAAAATTCCCCAGCAGTAACGGACAAATTATTGTCTACGAACATGGAGGATACCTCTATAAACTGGATCCTAAAACGCGCAAATCAGAAAAAATCTCCATCACGCTGACTTCAGACAATATCTATGCCCGAAAAGAAATGAAACGGGTAGCAGATAACCTGACTGCCGCCAGTCTTTCACCGGATGGGCACCGCCTGGCAGTAACTGCCCGCGGAGAGGTATTCGATGTCCCTGCCGAAAAAGGGGTCACCCGTGATATCACCCGCACCCCGGGAGCCAATGAACGGGAAGGAGAATGGAGTCCGAACGGTAAACAAATAGCCTATATCAGTGACCGTACCGGTGAAACTGAAATCTGGCTGCAATCTGTCGAAGGGGGTGATCCCATCCAACTGACCCAAAACAATGATACTTATATCCGCCAACTGATGTGGAGCCCGGACAGCAAGAAAATACTTTATACCGACCGTAAAAACCGTATCGTAGAAGTTGATATTGCCTCAAAAGCGAAACGGACTGTCATGCAGAATCCGGAAGGAGAGTTCTATGAAGTAAACTATTCACCAGACAGCCAGTGGATTACCTATACTAAATCCGGAGCTAATAACATGAGTGTCATTTATGTATACCATCTGACTTCAGGTAAGGAATATCCGGTAACCGAAAAATGGTACAATTCTTCTTCACCTGTTTTCAGCACAGATGGAAAATACCTCATATTCAGTTCCGAAAGAGATTTTAATCCCATTTACAGCCAGACAGAGTGGAACCATGCCTATAATCGTATGGGAGGAGTCTATATGGCCATGCTCGCCAATGATACGCCATCACCTTTATTACCTTCGGATGAAATGGTCAGCATAGAACAACAGGCAACTGATGCTGTCAATAAAAAAACGGAAGCCACAAATAATGCAGTTAAAATTGATCCGGAAGGCTTGCCCGGAAGACTGATTAAACTGCCTTTACAAGCAGGTAACTACGATAATTTCTATTCAGACGGTAAAAAAGTGTGGTATGCCAGTGGTAGAAGTACCAAAGTATATGATTTGGCCGAACAAAAAGAAGAAACCGTGGCCGAAGGAGCATATATGGATGTAGCTGCCAATCATAGGAAAGCATTGTTCTTTAAAGGAAATAATCTGTATATCTGTGATTTTCCATGCACTAAAGCCTCATTGGAAGAGAACGTCAACTTGGACAACATGATTGCTCCCATTGACTATAGTCAGGAATGGGCTCAGATATTCGATGAAACATGGCGGGCTTTCCGTGACGGATTCTATCTGGAAAATATGCATGGAGCAGATTGGAAAGGAATTAAAGAAAAATATGCTGTATTAGTTCCCCATGCAAAAACCCGTCTGGATTTGAACTATATCATCGGTGAGATGATTGCCGAGCTGGCTTGCGGACACGCTTATGTGAATCCGGGTGAAATAAAAGGTCCCGAACGTATTCCAATGGGATTGCTGGGAGCTGAACTGAGTCGTGACAAGAGTGGTTTCTACCGTATTGACAAAATTCTACCGGGTGCAATTTACAGTCAGAAACTGCGTTCTCCCCTTACAGAACCGGGTATCGGAGTAAAAGAAGGAGATTATATCACAGCTATTGATGACATTTCAACAGCTACTGTTGATAACATTTACAGTCTGCTGGCAGGCAAAGCCAATGTCTTGACTGAACTAAGCATAAACCGTACCGCATCAAGTAAAGGAGCACGTAAAGTAGTCATTAAACCATTAGACAATGAATACCCATTGTATCATTATAACTGGGTACAGAATAATATCAAAAAAGTGGAAGAAGCAACTAATGGCCGTGTAGGCTATGTCTACATTCCCGATATGGGACCGGACGGCCTGAATGAATTCGCCCGCTACTTCTATCCCCAACTCGATAAAGAAGCCTTGATTATTGATGACCGTGCCAATGGAGGTGGTAATGTATCTCCAATGATTATCGAACGTTTGCTTCGTGAACCCTATCGCCTGACCATGCGTCGTGGATCAACTAAAATCGGTACCATTCCTGATGCAACACTAGTGGGGCCGAAAGTATTGCTGATCAATAAATACTCGGCTTCAGACGGTGACTTGTTCCCATGGAGTTTCAAGGCAAATAAGATCGGTAAAGTTATCGGTACTCGTACATGGGGTGGCATTGTCGGTATCAGTGGTCCGTTACCTTATATGGATGGTACGGATGTGCGTGTTCCGTTCTTTACCAATTATGATGCAAAGACCGGTCAATGGATAGTAGAAAATCATGGAGTGGACCCTGATATTCTGATTGATAATGATCCGGTAAAAGAACAGTCAGGTGAAGACCAGCAGTTGAATAAAGCTATTGAAGTAATTCTACAAGAGCTGAAGGATCGCAAACCGTTACCTTCTGTCCCGGCTCCGAGAACTTATAAAGATTTGGGAGTGGAATAAAAAGCCCGTAAATTAAACATATAAATGATGCAGCCGAAAGAACTATAATCTTTCGGCTGCATCATTATAAATCTTCTAATCTTACCGCCTATATATCGTACAATTGCTATTTGTACAAATAAATATAATAATTTTTGGAGGTATATATATTATATATTCCTCCAAAAAGTGTCATCAAAAAGAAATCTATATACATAACAAGAAGTTTTTTATTTCTGTTCTTTCCATATATCTCCCCGACTTTCATTATCTTTGCAATCACTTAATAACAAAGATATTAAATAACAAAAAATAGATCATGGAATACAATTTCAGAGAGATTGAAAAGAAATGGCAGCAAAGATGGGCAGAGAACCATACCTATCAAGTGACTGAAAACGAAAGCAAAAAGAAATTCTACGTATTGAATATGTTCCCTTATCCGTCGGGAGCCGGATTGCACGTAGGACATCCGTTGGGATACATAGCCAGTGATATTTACGCCCGTTACAAACGCTTGCAAGGTTTCAACGTGCTGAACCCGATGGGATATGACGCATATGGACTTCCTGCAGAACAATACGCTATACAAACCGGACAACACCCTGCCATCACCACTGTGAACAATATCAACCGCTATCGTGAACAGTTGGACAAAATCGGCTTCTCTTTTGATTGGAACCGTGAAGTACGTACTTGTGAACCAGGATATTACCATTGGACTCAGTGGGCTTTCCAACAAATGTTCAACAGCTATTATTGTAACGATACACAGCAAGCACGCCCCATCAGCGAACTAACGGAAGCATTTGCCCGATACGGCAACGAAGGACTGAATGCGGCTTGCAGCGAAGAACTCAGCTTTACAGCCGAAGAATGGAATGCCAAAAGCGAAAAAGAACAACAGGAAATCCTGATGAACTACCGCATTGCCTATTTGGGAGAAACCATGGTGAACTGGTGCCCGCAACTAGGAACTGTTCTTGCCAATGACGAAGTGGTGGATGGCGTTTCGGAACGCGGCGGTTTCCCCGTCGTTCAGAAAAAAATGCGCCAATGGTGTTTACGCGTATCGGCTTACGCACAACGGCTGCTGGACGGACTGGACACTGTGGACTGGACTGATTCACTGAAAGAAACACAGCGTAACTGGATTGGACGCTCGGAAGGTACGGAAGTACAATTCAAAGTGAAAGACAGTGATATTGAATTCACTATCTTTACTACCCGTGCAGATACCATGTTCGGTGTAACCTTCATGGTACTGGCTCCCGAAAGCGAACTGGTTCCCCAACTTACTACTGAAGCACAGAAAGCCGAAGTGGAAGCCTATCTGGACCGCACCAAGAAACGTACGGAACGTGAACGTATCGCCGACCGCCGCGTAACCGGTGTATTCAGTGGCTCATACGCCATCAATCCGTTTACCGGCGAGGCTGTTCCCGTATGGATCAGTGATTACGTATTGGCAGGTTATGGAACAGGCGCCATCATGGCGGTTCCTGCTCACGACAGCCGTGACTACGCTTTTGCAAAACATTTCAATCTGCCTATCGTTCCGTTGGTAGAAGGTTGTGATGTAAGTGAAGAAAGTTTCGATGCCAAAGAAGGTATTGTTTGCAACTCACCCCGCAAGGATATCACTCCTTATTGTGACCTTTCTTTAAACGGACTGACCATCAAAGAAGCTATCGCAGCTACCAAAGAATATGTGAAAGCCCACAATTTGGGACGCGTGAAAGTGAATTATCGTCTTCGTGACGCCATCTTCTCACGCCAGCGCTATTGGGGTGAACCGTTCCCTGTATATTACAAAAACGGTATGCCTTATATGATTGACTCATCTAAATTGCCGCTTGAACTTCCCGAAGTAGCTAAGTTCCTGCCAACCGAAACAGGCGAACCTCCATTGGGACATGCCACCAAGTGGGCCTGGGATGTAGAAAAAGGTGAAGTCGTGGAAAACAACTTGATTGACAACGTCACTATATTCCCGCTTGAACTGAATACCATGCCGGGCTTCGCAGGTTCATCCGCATACTATCTGCGCTATATGGACCCACACAACGCACAAGCACTAGTATCAGAAAAGGCAGATCATTACTGGCAAAATGTAGATCTCTATGTAGGCGGTACCGAACATGCTACGGGTCACTTGATTTATTCTCGTTTCTGGAACAAGTTCCTGCATGATCTGGGCGTAAGTATCAAGGAAGAACCATTCCAAAAATTAGTAAACCAAGGAATGATTCAGGGACGAAGCAATTTTGTATATCGCATCAAAGACACCAACACCTTTGTGTCATTGAACCTGAAAGACCAGTACGAAACCACTCCACTGCATGTGGATGTGAATATTGTATCCAACGATATTCTGGATGTAGAAGCTTTCAAAGCATGGCGTCCTGAGTATAACGATGCTGAGTTTATCCTGGAAGATGGAAAATATATCTGCGGATGGGCGGTAGAGAAGATGAGTAAATCCATGTACAACGTAGTCAATCCGGATATGATTGTCGAGAAATACGGTGCCGACACGCTGCGTATGTACGAAATGTTCCTCGGTCCGGTAGAACAGTCCAAACCTTGGGATACCAATGGTATTGACGGTGTTCACCGTTTCTTGAAGAAACTGTGGAATCTGTTCTATAGCCGCACAGACGAATTCTTGCCTGTAGAGGGTGAACCGACTAAAGAAGAGTTGAAAGCAATTCATAAGCTGATTAAAAAAGTAACCGGAGATATTGAAACTTTCTCTTACAACACTTCTATCAGTGCATTCATGATTTGTGTAAACGAACTTACTTCATTGAAATGTCGCAATAAAGAGGTATTGAGCAATCTCATCATCCTGTTAGCTCCGTTCGCTCCACATTATGCAGAAGAACTTTGGGAAGCTTTGGGAAATACCACCAGCGTATGCGATGCACAATGGCCTGCATTCAATGAAGATTACCTGAAAGAAGACACTGTAAAATACACTATCTCTTTCAATGGCAAAGCACGTTTCACCATGGATTTCGCCGCTGATGCTGATAACAATACCATTCAGACAACAGTTATGGCAGATGAACAAGCCCAGAAATGGATTGAAGGCAAAACCCCGAAAAAGGTAATCATCGTTCCCAAAAAAATTGTAAACATCGTATTATAATCGATACTATCCTTGAGGTGTGTCAAAAGCAGTAACTTTTGACACACCTTTCTACTTACATTAAAAACAATCCTCATTACCATGGACCAAATATTAAAAATCAAACTAGGCAGAGAGGTAAAAGACTATTTATCCATTACCTTCGGACTGATTTGCTATGCACTGGGATGGGCGGCTTTCTTACTGCCTTATCAAATAACTACAGGCGGAGTAACCGGTATTTCAGCCATTATATATTATGTTACAGGCATTGAAATCCAGGTTTCTTATTTTATTATCAACGCTGTTTTTTTAGGTTTCGCATTAAAGATACTAGGACCTAAATTCAGCCTTAAAACCATTTATGCCATCTTTATGCTGACATTCCTATTATGGCTCTTTCAAGCATTATTGAAAAACCCGGATGGTACACTGCCGCAATTGTTAGGACCGGGACAAGAATTCATGGCTTGTGTAGTAGGTGCCGGCTTGCTGGGATTTGGTATCGGCATTGTTTTCTGCAATAATGGAAGTACCGGCGGAACGGATATCATTGCCTGGATTATCAATAAATATAAAGATGTAACCCTTGGCCGCATGATGATGTATTGTGATATTGTCATCATATCCTCCTGTTATTTCATATTCCATGACTGGAAACGGGTGTTGTTTGGTTTCTGCGTATTGTTTATTATGAGCATTGTGATTGATTATGTTATAAACAGTTCACGCCAATCCGTACAGTTCCTTATTTTCTCGCGTAAACATGATGAAATAGCCGAAGGAATCACCAAACAAATAGATCGTGGAGTTACCTTATTGGATGGTACAGGATGGTATAGCAAACAAGGAATCAAGGTCGTAGTGGTACTGGCAAAGAAAAGCCAGTCACTGGATATATTCCGATTGGTGAAAGATATTGATCCCAATGCATTTATATCACAAAGTAATGTGGTAGGAGTGTATGGCGAAGGATTCGACAAACTAAAAATAAAGTAACTAAAAAATAATCTCTTCCATTGCTTCACTGTTTCTGCATTGAAAAACAGAACGATGAAGCAATGATAAGATTACTACATATCGGTTAATCTATTTTCTCAAATTTCTATTTTATACAATATATGTCTGCATAACCAATGCCCTTGTTCCACCAAAGGATGATCGAACTCTTTTTCAAAATGCATTCCCATTTTCTGCATAACCCGTTCAGAGCGTTTATTGGGTATGGCAGTGAACGAATATACCGTTTTAAAAGGTAAATTATCACTCGCATAATCCAGACAGGCAGAAGCGGCTTCTGTGGCATATCCCTTTCCCCATGCATCCCGGCACAACCGCCAGCCTATTTCCACTCCGGGAGTAAAATCCGACTCGAAAGCAATATTATGAAAACCCACATAGCCTAGAAAATTCTGAGTTTCTTTACATTCTACAGCATACAAACCATAACCATATTCTTCAAATTCTTTCCGGATACGACAATAAAAAGCCATCGTCTCTTCCTCTGTCAAAGTAGTGAGAAAGAATTCCATTACTTCTTTATCACTGTTCATACGGACAAACGGAAGAATATCTTCTTCCTCCCAGTCCCGTAACAACAAATGAGGAGTTTCTATATATACCATACTATCAAGTATCAAATGATACCAACAAAAATAATCAAAAATTGAAAATACACATAGCAAACAAATTACTATTTACCTTTTCACCTATATTATTCTGTCAGGAATTATCTTACTTTGGTTCATTCTCAGTATCTTTGCATTCAATTAATATGATATAAAATGAAAAAGAAATTAGTATTTGCTACAAACAATGCTCATAAACTGGATGAAATATCCTCCATTCTAGGAGAAAAAGTTGAATTATTGAGTTTGAAAGATATCCATTGCCATGTTGATATCCCCGAAACTGCTGATACGTTGGAAGGCAATGCGATGCTGAAAGCGGAGTATATTTATAAAAACTACGGTTTAGACTGTTTTGCCGACGATACAGGCCTGGAAGTGGAAGCTTTGAATGGTGCTCCGGGTGTTTATTCCGCCCGTTATGCCGGAGGCGAAGGACACAATGCGGAAGCCAATATGCAAAAATTATTGCAGAATATGCAGGGAGTGCAAAATAGAAAAGCACAATTCCGCACAGCTATCTGCCTGATTCTGGATGGAAAGAAGCATTTGTTCGAAGGAATTGTAAAAGGTGAGATTATCAAAGAAAAACGAGGTTCGTCAGGTTTCGGATACGACCCTATCTTTGTGCCCGAAGGATATACTAAAACTTTTGCCGAACTAGGCAATGAGACGAAAAACAAAATCAGTCACCGTGCGCTGGCCGTAGAGAAACTTTGCCGGTTTCTGAAGGCGTAACTATATAAATTAGTTATATCATTTGTTTACCTCTATTGAGCCTCATAAAAACAAGTATTCTGTTTTCCTTTGAAAACAATTTTGACGGAATAATGATTTCCATGAGAACCATTATTCCGTCAAAACAAATCTTTAATGAAACAGAAATGTCACTCCTATTCCGATGATAAATCCTTTCCAGAAGAATTCCCCTTTACTTTTAAGAATAACAGAAACGTCTTTTATTAACCACATCTTGTTATCTTTTACAAAAGTCATAATCCCAGCTTCTCCGAAATTTCCAGCATCTTCTTGATAGGTTTCACTGCCTCCTCAGCTACCGCTTCATCCACTGTCACTTCCGGCCATTCATACTTTAACGTATTGTACAGCTTCTCCAGCGTATTCAGACGCATGAAATTACATTCATTGCAAGCGCAGGTACTGTCTTCGGGAGGAGCGGGAATAAAGTTCTTCTCAGGACATTTCTTACGCATCTCGTGCAAAATACCGCTTTCCGTAGCCACAATAAAGTCTTTTTTGTCACTGGCAATGGCATATTTCAACAATCCTGCCGTAGAAGCAACCTTGTCGGCCAGTTTGGAAACGGCTCCTTTACATTCGGGATGAACCAGAACAGCAGCGTCAGGATACTGTTTTTTCAACTCCAGTATTTTCTCCACAGAGAACTGTTCGTGCACATGGCAGGCACCATCCCAAAGCAACATATTGCGTCCTGTAATCGAATTGATATAATTACCCAAATTTCTATCCGGACCGAAAATAATCTTTTCATCTGCCGGAAAACTTTCTACGATCTGCTTGGCATTGGTAGAAGTGACCACCACATCGGTCACCGCTTTAACAGCCGCTGTAGTGTTAACATACGAAATCACTGTATAATCCGGATGCTCTTGAACAAATTTAGCAAACTCATCAGCAGGACAACTGTCGGCCAATGAACAGCCTGCATTCAAATCCGGTACCAGCACTTTTTTATCAGGACAAAGAATCTTAGCTGTTTCACCCATAAAGTGAACACCACACATCACAATGATATCCGCATCCGTTTTTGCCGCCCATTGTGCCAGTGCCAAGCTGTCACCTACAAAGTCGGCAATATCTTGTATTTCGCCCGACTGGTAATAGTGACCTAGGATAAGCGCATTCTTTTCCTTACGCAACTTATCAATTTCAGTTTTCAAATCCAGAGTTTTGTCTACCAGTTCGGTAACATACCCTTTTTTCAACCATTCCTCTTTATTCATTATATCTATATTTTTTCTCCTTCTTTCAAAAAAAGAAATATGGGTATTGATAATATGCAAAGTTAAAAACTTTATGGTTATGACCACCCAAAATAGTGATTTTTATTTCCCCGACTTCAATGTACCTGCATTGCTATCTTCGTTATTCACACGTTTCTGCATGGTTTCATACTTACGTCCAAAACTGATATTCCATGATACTTTTGCCACAAACAGGCGGCAGCTCTCTTTCACATACCACCAATTCTTAGAAGGAGCCACTTTACTGAACATTTCTCCTCCCATTCTGTAATTATCAACAAATGGATTCAAAGTCATCATCCCGATATTCAAACGCTTGTATCGATAGGACAATCCCAAGGTATGAAAACTCTCTCCGTATGACAATGTTTCCCCATAGAAATTATTCCGATGATTTTCCATTTGAAAGAATCCGGACCATCTTTTATAAGATGCCATCACTTCGGCCCTGTAATACCAATTGGTATATGTATGATGATAATCCAAACCACGACTATCATAATAATTTATACCGGTAGAAAAAGAAAAAGTCAAAATATCTTTCAGAGGACCGAGTTTCAATTCCAACTCAGGATTCAATTTCTGCCAACTTAACTGATTGGCATTGGTACGGACAAAACTGTTATTCTTATCTCGTATGGTTTCTTCCATGATAGGCCTGTGCTGATACTGATACGACAAATGAACATTACCACTAAACAAACCTTTCCGGAAATCTGCCTCCAACTCATTTTTATATACTGTGAATATCTTTAATTCCGGATTTCCGCTTCTCACCTGTAAAGAGTCAATCAATTGTCTCACATTTCCCATATCGGACAAACCGGGAGATTTACGTGAAATCTGTCCCCGGTAACGGATAAAGACATTATCTGAAAATTGGTACCCCAACCTCAAACGGGGCAATAACGAATACCTGTTATATCCTTCCTCTTTCTGTTTGAATCGGGAATAACTGCCTTGCAGTCCAAAAGAATAATTGAAACGATCCATTTTCCCACTGTATTCCACATAAGCTGTCGCATGGGTTTCATGCATCTTTGTTTCAGATGACTCGTTTCCACCATAGGTATTATCCGCCAGACTTTGCTGATATTTCACTCCTGCACTCAATCTGCTCTTCTTGGTTACTTTCCTTTCATAAATACCCTCTCCTATAAATGAGTATTTATTTCCCGATACGGTAGAATAAATATCAGTCAGCGGTTCATTACTCTTCCCCTCCGTATAACTCCTGTCACTTTGAGTGTCAATATATGTAGTCACAGCATTGATAATCAATGACTGGTCATTGTTCAGTTTACATTGAAAATACAAGTCCACCGATGGACGGGAAGTCCGGCCCGTACTATGTTCTTTCATCATCAAAATTTCTTCAGGCTTCTCCAAAATATACAGACTGCTTTGGTTATTCTGCTTGTTCTTATTAAAAGCCCACCGTACAGTGGAATTAAAGAACCATTTCCCCTGATCCTGAAAACTATAATTCAATCCTATATTATGCCCATAAGTGGAAATTCTACTCGGAATACCATCTTCCACCCGTGTAAAGGAAGAACCATCCTCATAGCGGAAAGTTTCCCAATTATTACGCCAATAATTATCTACCGAACGATAAACATTATTATAATTCAAACCGAATTCTGATTTTTTATGGTTTATCTTCACTATAAAATTATTGTTTCCAAAAAGTACGTGCGGAGAATCCTGCGCATCCAAAGCCACATATCCACCGGTTTCATGCCGTCTTACAATGTAATCAATCACAGCAGCCGTATGATCCCCATATCGCAAACCGGGAGCATCATGATATTCTATACGAATCACATCTTCAGGACGAAGAACCAATATATCCTGTATCTCGGCATTTACTCCATTCATCCGTAACTGTACATCCCCTTCACCGGAGGATGTTACCTTGTTACGCATTTGATCCACTTGTATTCTGCTCAGCTTCATCTGCTGCAATAAAGACAGACCATTGCCGGCCGATTTTAACTGATGTGCTGTAGGAAGGATAATTTTCCTGTCGGCGGCATTTATCACACTGGCTCCCGTTACCACCACTTCCTTTAACAGGATCGATTCCGGAGATATCATGATAACGCCTAAATCCTTAGAAACAGCTAAATGATCCAATGATATAATCCGGGAGGTATATCCCATACCGGAAATACAAAGCAGATAACTTCCTGTTTGGATATTCTCCATCATGAACCTTCCTTTACTGTCGGTTACTCCTCCGGCTATAAATATAGAATCCTTTGTCTGCAATACGACATTCGCAAATTCCACCGCTTCATTTTCTGAAACTACTTTTCCTTTAACCTGTACATTTTGAGCAAAAAGTATGCAGCACATACACAAAAGTGATGTGGCAACCAATATTCTTTTTATCATATTCTTTATCTTAGTGCATTAGTTAATAAAAAGACCGCGATCTTCTACCTTTTATTTCTGTTACTTAGACGCAGGAAATTACTACAGGTTACATTTCAAGAAACACAATGAACAGTTACCAACAATTTCTTTGTATCTATTATATCTATATTTTTTCTCCTTCTTTTAAAAAAAAGAAATATGGTATTAATAATAGGCTGTTTATATTGTTAGTAAAAAAGAGTTCTTTCTCTTGTCTGATAAGTTATTTATATATAATACCAAGATATGAATAAATAATCAACCGGCTTAAATACTGATAATACAGGTTTTACTTATTCTATTAACATATTGTTGATAAGAATATGAGTTAAAAACTTTATGGTTATGAACGCCTGAAATAGTGATTAAATTGTGTTGATATTGATTGTTTAAGTTATGTGATTAATTTTTGGATTGTTGATTTTAAGTGTATGTTATACCATTATTTGAAATATGCAAGAAATACTTTTGAAATGATATCCTCATTCTTTTTACATGTTTTCAACCGTTATCAACAGGGGGATGTGAATTAGTTATTATCTTTTCTTGTATAAAGAAATCCATCTGTTTTACAATTGAGTTTAGGACTGAAGTAAAAATAAAAAGAGAGTAGGAGAGACTTCTTTTTCATTATATAGGCGTAAAGATCATAGATTTTTATGTAAGTTTGTAACCGTTAATAATAAAGTAGAAAATAGAGTATGAGGAAACTCAAAATAACAGAACTGAACCGGCTTACTGTAGACGAATTCAAGAAAGCCGATAAGTTGCCTTTAGCAGTGGTGCTGGATGAAGTACGCAGTTTACACAACATAGGGGCAGTGTTTCGCACATCGGATGCATTTTTGGTAGATTGCATTTATTTATGTGGTATTACAGCCACTCCTCCCCATCCCGAAATGCATAAAACAGCTTTAGGAGCTGAGAATTCGGTGGAGTGGAGATATAAAAAGAATACGCTTGATGCCGTTCAGGAACTTCATGATCAAGGGTTTACCGTATTGGCTATCGAACAGGTGGAAGGCAGTACTTTGCTGGACAAACTGGAATTGGATGCCGATAAAAAATATGCCATCGTAATGGGAAATGAAGTGAAAGGGGTACAGCAGGAAGTGGTCAATGCTTGCGACGGTTGTGTTGAGATTCCCCAATACGGCACAAAACATTCGTTGAATGTATCGGTTACCACAGGAATTATTTTATGGGAGTTTGCCAATAAATTAATGAAATTCAGATAATAAGAGTAAAATTCAAACAGTAGGAATCAGTTAGATTTGTCCGTTTTCAACTAACAATACCACCCGTTCGGTCAGTCGATCCTCTCCCTCCGGATGATATTCTTTCTTCAGGCTGGCACCAAAAAGTGCTGCAAAAGTTTGATAGAATCCGGCTTTAAAGGGTCCCATAAAAGCTTTTACCAATTCATAAGAGGAAGAATCCGTCTGACGGTTTACTAACTTTATCAACAGTTTACCCTGTGAAAAGGTTAATTTCTTCATAATCGGTGTATATTGCTCTTTTAGTCCCTTCTCTACGAGTTTCAGGTGCTTTTCCCTGGCTTTTTTGTCAGGCAGTGTTTCTATATATTCGTAAGTTTCTATCACAGCACGGTTAATTTCACGGGCTAATGGCAGGGTTTTCTTCACATTCCTTACCAGGCGGTAGTATTCCCGTCTTTCTTTTTCGTTTTTGAATTTTAATGGTCTGAAAATGTATACATTAGGTAACTGTACAGCTGGAATAGTATCTCCTTTGTATACACATACAGGTACCATGTATCCGTTTATAGTAGTCGTTTGTTGCTGGGAATAAGCAGCAGCGGCTATAAAGGAAAAAAACAATGCTATAAAGAGTTTCCTTTTCATCTTGGTGCAAAAGTAGCAAGAAATATGATTACTCTGTATAGTGGATAAAACTATTTAACTTAAAACACGCCAATGAATTACAAAATGAACAGGTTGTTAAGAGTAATGTTAATTATCTGTATTACAATACTTTTATCGGTGCATAACCTGTGTGCGCAGGAAGTATGGGAAGAACTGGCAGAGCAATTGATGGATGAAGATGAAAACAGTTCGTTTCAATGGGATACTCACTTTGAGGAGCTTTCCGAATTACGTGAAAATCCCATCAATATCAATACAGCAACTAAAGAGCAACTGGAACGTTTTCCATTTCTCTCTGACCAACTGGTAGAGAATATATTGTATTATCTGTACAAATATGGTCCTATGCTTACCCGCAATGAGTTATGGATGATTGAAGATATTGACAGGCAGACTATTCACTATTTACTACCCTTTATTTGCTTTGAAACTCCTGAAAAAGAGCAATATAAACCAAATATAAAGCGAATATTGAAATACGGTAAACAAGAGTTATCAACACGTGTCGATATTCCTTTTTATACGAAGGTCGGGTATCAACAGTACCCGGCAGAAACTTTAAAAAAGAATCCGAACAAACAGTATTTGGGATATGGATATTATCATAATCTGCGATATAGTTTTCATTATCGGGATCAGATTTATGCAGGAATTACTGCTGAAAAGGATGCAGGAGAACCTTTCTTTACCGGACAAAATAAAAAAGGTTATGATTTTTATTCACTATACTTGTTAATTCGTAATATGGGTCATATCAAGACTTTAGCTCTTGGTAATTACCGTGTCAGCTATGGTTATGGACTAGTTATCAACACTGATTTCGGGATGGGAAAAACAGCTACACTCTCTACTTTGGGAAATAAGAGCCGGGGCATACGCAAGCATTCTTCTACCGATGAATATAACTATTTTCAAGGAATGGCAGTCAGCTATAAGTTGGCGAAAAGATGGACATTGGATGGTTTCTATTCTTATCGGAAGATGGATGGTATTGTTGATAACCAGTTTATAAGGTCGTTGAAAAAAGATGGATATCATCGGTTGTATCGTGAGTTTGAGAAGAAAAATACATTAACTAATCAGTTGGTTGGCAGTAATTTAAATTATAATGGAAAGTACTGTGAGTTAGGATTAACAGCTGTTTATAATGTTTTCAACAAGCTGTTGAATCCTGAGAAGAAGTACTATAATATTTATTATCCCCGTGGAAAGGACTTTTATAATGTGGGAGGAGATTATAAATTCTTTTGGAAACGCTTCTCTTTATTGGGTGAAACGGCTATAGACAAATGTGGTACTTTGGCAACCATGAATATGTTACGTTATTCACCGAAAGGAGGAACACAGTTAATAGTTATGAACAGGTATTATGATGCCAAATATCAATCGGTTTATGCTCGTTCTATAGGAGAGGGAAGTACGGTACAAAATGAGAGTGGATTTTATATAGGATTGGAAACCAGTATTTTAAAGTATATCAAAATGACTTGTTATGGTGATTTTTTCTATTTCCCTTGGAAGAAATATTTAGTAAGCAAAGCAGGAACCAAAGGATTGGATGGATTACTCCAATTAAGTTATTCACCTACTTATGAACTGGAAATGTTTATAAGATATCGTTATAAAAAGAAGGAAAAGGACTTCACTGCTGAGGATAAAACCAAGCAAACTATTCCATCTATTCAGCAGAAATGCCGATACCAATTGAATTATAGCGTGAAAGATAAACTGACATTGAAAACCATAGCGGATTATGTACGCATCAACTTTCGTGGGCAATCTGCTTCCAATGGTTTTCTGGTTTCTCAAAGTGCTGCTTATACATTTCATTTGCTTCCTCTTCAGCTTGATTTGAGTGCCGCATGGTTTAATACGGATGACTATAATTCCCGTCTTACTATCTATGAAAAGAGTGTGCTCTATGCTTTTTCCATGCCTTCATTCTATTATAAAGGTATGCGTGTGGCAGTGAACGCCCGTTATGAATTGAATAAACACATTATCTTGCAGGCCAAGTACGGAACTACCCATTATTTCAATCGGGATAAGATAAGTTCCGCTTTGGAGGAAATTGACGGCAGTACAAAGAGTGACCTTTATTTGCAGTTGAGACTGAAATTTTGAAAAACATTCTGTATTTTTGTACTGTTATCAACTGAAAAAAGAACTATGTCAACAGTCATTTATCCTTCTCCCATCTTCGGTCCGGTACATAGTCGTCGTTTGGGAGTGTCTTTAGGAATCAATCTTCTTCCTGAAGATGGTAAATTTTGTACCTTCGATTGCATTTATTGCGAATGTGGTTTTAATGAAGATCATCGTCCCCAAAAGAAACTGCCTACTCGCGAGCAGGTTCGTGAGGCTTTGGAAGCCCGTTTGATTGATATGCAGCAAAATGGTCCTAAACCGGATGTGCTGACTTTTGCCGGTAATGGCGAACCGACGGCTCATCCTCACTTTGCAGGAATTATAGAGGATACTTTGGCATTGCGTGATATATATTTTCCTCAGGCAAAAGTGAGTGTATTGAGTAATTCTACTTTTATTCACAAACCGGAGGTATTTGATGCATTGAATAAGATAGATAATAATATATTGAAGCTGGATACTATTGATACGGATTATATTCGATTGACAGACCGCCCGACCGGGCACTATGATGTGCGGAAAATTATAAAAGGGATGAAAGCTTTCAAAGGTAATCTGATTATTCAGACCATGTTCATGAAAGGTAAATATCAAGGGCAGGATGTGGATAATACTTCAGATCGGTATGTGCTGCCCTGGCTGGAAACGGTGAAAGAGATTGCTCCCCGTCAGGTGATGATTTACACCATCGACCGTGAAACGCCCGATCATGATTTGGAAAAGGCTACTCATGAGGAATTGGACAGAATAGGAAAATTGATAAAGGATTCCGGCATTCCGGTATCGGTCTCGTATTGAGAAAAAAGTAAGTTGACTTCAAAGGGCAAGTAAGTTGACTTACTTTGCCGATGAAGTGAACTTACTTTGCTCATGAACATATCTTACTTTTTCAGGTCACTATTAAAACATATAATTTATTCCTGGATATTTTTCAAAGACTGGAGATACGTTGTTTCACATACTTGCAATTAAATGGATTTGAATAATAATGGAATATACTTCTATCCCTGATTATAATGATGGAAGCTTTAATCTTTATCAGAACGAACTGATGAACTTTTTCATCTTTCTGACCAAGGTACATCCAGCTTTTATTCTTGACAAGTCATTGAAAGCCCAATGCCGTCAGTTTGTCCTGTCCGCTTGCGATGAACTTTGTGATATGAATAAATAACATCACTTTAGCTGATTTCCATCTGAGAATTAATGAATTGTTAGTTCTTTTGCAGGATGCCCATACTTTTGTGAATATAGAACCGTTGTCGCTATATCCATTTTCTGTCCGCTATTTTAACGGGAATTTTTATTTATACTCCATTTTTTGGAACACATGATTCAGGATATGAATCAAAGGGGAGTTTCTTTGCTGGTTGTTGATATGCGGTATAATGGGGGAGGTAACAGCCTTTTAGGAAATATGCTGTTGGAGGCATTGAATATTCATTTATCTATTTTCATAAGCTATGGAAATACAACAAACACGAAGAAAGCACTTGGCTATATGGCAGGAAGGGCTTAGGGATGCGGATAAGGTCTTTTAATGATAAATCTGATTTCAAGATTTTAAAACACCAGTGAGGAGTATGGGGGCATTTTACACTTATTTACTGAAAAAAGGATATTGGCTTTCTATTCCTGTCCCTCATTAGCAGAATAGAATCAAAAAGGAGAGCATTTATTTTAGTCCATAATGCTCTCCTTTCTTATTTTATTTTTCTATAATAGCCTTTGCTTTCTCCAAAGCCACATTGATATTAGGACAGATATTTTCTTTTCCCAGCAGTTCATTAAATCCTGATTTTTCAAGAATTTGATGCACTTTTTCATTCACTCCCGAAAGCACAATCTGAATATTTTCTTTCTTAGACATTTCGCATAGATTAGTCAGGTTGTGAATACCGGTAGAATCAATGAATGGTACTTTACGCATACGTACGATCCGTACTTTGGGACGGTCGCCCAGTTCGGACATGATTTCCTCAAACTTGGTAGCGATACCAAAGAAGTAGGGACCGTTGATTTCATATACTTCCACACCTTTGGGAACCATGAGATGTTCTTCGTGCACTTCCAGATCGGATTCATTATTGGGGTCGATTTCATTTTTGATAACCGATATTTCTGTTGTTTCCATGACACGTTTCATGAACAATACACAGGCAATGAGCAAACCCACTTCAATAGCTACGGTCAAATCGAAGATAACAGTCAAGAAGAAAGTGATCAACAATACGGTGACGTCTGATTTCGGATTCTTCAGCAACGCTTTGAAAGTACGCCAGCCGCTCATGTTATAGGAAACAATCACCAATACACCTGCCAGACAGGCCATCGGGATATATTGTGCCAGAGGCATCAGGAACAAGAGAATCAGCAACAGAATGACTGCATGAATGATACCTGCAACAGGTGATTTTCCACCGTTGTTGATATTGGTCATGGTACGTGCGATGGCTCCTGTAGCAGGAATACCGCCAAACAGCGGAGCGATAATATTGGCTGCGCCCTGGGCTATCAGTTCCGTGTTTGAATCGTGGCGGTCATCAATGACACCATCGGCTACGGCAGCAGACAACAGAGATTCTATGGCTCCCAGTACAGCAATGGTGATGGCAACCGGAAATAAATTCTTGATAGCTTCCCAATTTAATTCGGGCACTACTGCATCCGGCAGCTGTGACTGAATGGTAAAACGGTCGCCAATGGTGTCGATACAAGTGATTCCGCCATATGTTTTCATCAGGTACACGGCAATGGTTACTACAATGATGGCAATCAGTGAACCTGGAATCTTTTTTGAGAACCGGGGAGTCAGTGCGATAATCAGGACGCTGACTATGCTGACAATGGCGTTCCACCAATTAACAGTATCAAAATGACGGAAATACATCATCCATTTACCTATGAAGTCTCCCGGTACTTTTTCTCCTTCGAAGTTCAGTCCGAAGATATCGGCAATCTGTGTCGTAAAGATGGTAACGGCAATACCACTGGTAAATCCTACAATAATGGGATAAGGAATGAATTTGATAACAGCTCCCAGCTTGAATACACCTAATAAAATAAGGAGTACTCCTGCCATAAGAGTTGCTACTGTTAATCCACTGATGCCGTATTCTTGGATGATTCCATAGATAATTACGATAAATGCTCCGGTAGGTCCGCCTATCTGTACTTTGCTTCCTCCTAATAAAGAGATGATAAATCCTGCTACAATAGCAGTGATGATGCCTTTTTCTGGAGAAACTCCCGAAGCGATACCAAATGCGATAGCCAGTGGAAGTGCAACAATACCTACGATAATTCCGGCCATGAGGTCGGTCATGAAGCTCTCTTTTGAATAATTCTGTAGGGTAGTGAAGAGCTTCGGTTTGAATTCAAATGCTTTCATTTGTCAACTACTTTATGCTATGATTTTAAACGAGTTGCAAAAGTAGATAAAATTAATGTATAAATTAAGGTATTATTCTATTTAAATTCGTATTTTTGTTATTCATAGGGTGTTTTGTTGATAGTAATGGTGCGTTGGGCGGTAGAATCATTTGTGATACTGGTTACATCTCCTCTCGTAGTGAAGTAAACGTAATTTCCTTTATCGTAAAAACGATATACCTTGCAACCGTCATGTTCAAACAGATAGCTGACAGTATAAGTGGAGTTGTTTTCAGACTCTCCGATTTTTAACGGTATGGACGCACATGAATTAAATCCTATTATAGTAAGGAGGGGAAAAGTGAATAATTTGATGATGTTTTTCATAATGGAAAATGTTAATGTTGTTGTGAACACAAATATAGGTGTTCTTGTTTATTTTATATAAAGTGAACGTTTAATTAAATATAAAAACGTAATTGTAATGAATACAATTTTGAAATAATATATATATCTTTGTGTCATCAACAGATGATCAAATAATACTAACTAATAAAACTAACAATTATGGCTAAAAGCGTAAAAGGTACACAGACAGAGAAAAACTTGCTGACTTCATTTGCAGGTGAATCACAGGCTAGAATGCGTTATACTTACTTTGCAAGTACAGCAAAGAAGGAAGGTTATGAACAAATAGCAGCTATTTTTACAGAAACAGCTGATCAGGAAAAAGAACATGCAAAACGTATGTTTAAATGGTTGGAAGGCGGTATGGTAGAAATTACTGCCAGCTATCCTGCAGGTATCATTGGTACCACTATGGAAAATTTGAAAGCTGCCGCTGCCGGTGAAAATGAAGAATGGACTACTGATTACCCTCACTTTGCTGATGTGGCCGATCAGGAAGGTTTTCCTGCTATCGCCACTATGTATCGCAGAATCGCTGAAGCTGAAAAGGGGCATGAGGAAAGATATCTGGCTTTATTGAAGAATGTGGAAGAAGGCACAGTATTCAAGAAAGCGGAAGAAACTGTATGGCAGTGCCGTAACTGCGGTTACATTTATGTAGGTACGGAAGCTCCTGAAGTATGTCCTGCATGTCTGCATCCGCAAGCTTATTTCGAAGTGAAGAAGAATAATTATTGATTGAAATAAAACCACTCGTTCATCATGGATCCGGTTTCTCTGAAAAGGGGAAACCGGATTTTTTATTTTTAGGAAATGATTTTTGATTGGTTTTTATTCTTCTCTTTTCCCGTTTACAAATTCCCCCGGTTTCATGCCGAACTGTTTTTGGAAACATTTGGAGAAATAAGACGGATTATTGAATCCTACCATATAACAGATTTCATTGATGCGATATTTGTTTTCTGCCAGCAAGATCGCTGCTTTTTTCAAACGTACCACTTGAATCAGTTCATTAGGGGTGATATTGGCCAATGTCTTTATTTTGGCAAACAGGCCCGAACGGCTGATACACAATTTTTCGGTCAGGAAATCTACGGATAATTCCGGATTGGAGAAATTCTCTTCTATGATTTCATTCATACGGGTAAGGAACTTGTCGTCCATAGAATTATTGGCAATGCTGTTCAGCGGAACCAACGGCATCTTCGAGAATTTCTGACGCAGCAGATTACGCAAGTCTACCAGATTCTTGATACATGCTTCCAAGTATTGCATGGAGAAAGGTTTCTCTATGTAGGCATCTGCACCACAATCCATACCTTCTATCTTGGAGTTGGTATCTGTCTTGGCCGTTAGCAGGATGAAGGGTATATGACTGGTAGCCTGGTTAGTCCTTATTGCTTTGCAGAATTCCACTCCGTCCATGCGTGGCATCATCCAGTCGCTTACAATGAGTGTCACTTCGTTTTCTTTCAGTTTATTCAGTGCTTCTATACCGTCTTCTGCGGTAAGTATGCTGTATTTATCAGCCAGACTACTCGAAAGGAAATTCAACATTTCCTCATTATCATCCACAATCAGCATGGTTGGTTTATGTTTGATAGGAGAACCGGAGAGGTCCTCTTGCAAGATTCCTTCGGGAATGGCTGGGTTGTTCAATAGTGATGTGCCCGTATCCTGTGGCAGGACTTGTGCTTGTTCTATAGGCAACGTTACGATAAAAGATGATCCTTTGTTAACCTCGGATTCCACTTCAATACAGCCATTGTGTGATTCTACGATACTTTTGACAATGCTGAGGCCGATACCTGTTCCCGGCTTGTTATCCATAGCCTGATAGAACGGATGGAATATCTTCTTTTGTTCTTCTTTGCTGATCCCTATGCCGTTATCTGTCACTCGGATTATAAAAGTATGTTGTTCCGGCTGTACGATACAGGTAAGAGTAACTTCATCTTTTGTGTATTTACTGGCATTGGTCAACAGATTGCTGACTAGTTTGGTTACCGCCTCACTGTCTACTATAGCCGTGAAATCTGCTTCAGGATATTTTACAGTAAGCCGTGCTCCATGTTGGGCGATGAAAGGTTCGAAACGTTCACAAACCGCTTTGAGCAGTTGGTGGATATTTTGGGAAGCAAACTTCATTTTCATTCCTTCCTGTTCCACTTTCCGGAAATCCAGCAATTGGTTTACCAGGAACAGCAGACGCTGGCTGTTACGGTCAATAATATTCAGATCGTCGCGTACTGTAGACGGCAGGGACACGGGAGATTTCATTATTTTCTCCAAAGGTCCTATGATAAGGGATACCGGTGTGCGTATTTCGTGGGCTATCATGGTGAAGAACTTGATTTTGGCTTCGTGTACTTCTTTTTCCTTGTTGGCGTTCAGTTTGTTTATTTCAGCCGTATGTTTCTTCTCTGTCCGTTTGATGATGAAGTGGATGACGAATCCGAAAGCTATGCAAACCAATACAAAATAGAGCAGTTTGGAAGCGGTGGACCAATAGAAAGGAGGGTGGATGGTGATTTTCAGACTGGTTCCTTTTTCATTCCATATTCCGTCATTATTGGTCGCTTTTACTTTGAAAAGATAGGTTCCTGCGGGCAAATTGGTGTAAGTGGCCTTATTTTGGGAGCCTACATAGTTCCAGTCTTTGTCAAATCCTTCCAGTTTATAGGCGTATTTGTTTTTATTGGGAATGCAATAGCTTAAAGAGGCATAAAGCAAGCTGAATGCATTTTCTTTATAGGATAGCTCCAGTTCTTCCAACTGGTTGAGAGATTTTGGAAGCAGTTTGTTTCCAGTTTGGATTTCCTTATTATCTATTTCCAGTTCTGTAATGATTACTGGAGGAAGCATCACATTTGTCTTAATCTGATGAGGGTAGAAAGCATTGAATCCGTTTACTGAGCCGATATAGATTTTTCCATCCGATGCTTTTAAGGCAGCATTAGGTAGGAATTGTTCACTTTGCAGTCCGTCGCTTTTAGTAAATACTCGGCAACCTTCTCCAGGGGTGTAGCGCACTAGCCCTTTGGTGGTGGTGAGCCACAATGTGCGTTGGTCTTCGATGATGCTGCATATATTGTGACTGGGAATTTCAAGAGGTAAAGTTTCGAATGCATCTTCTTCCGCATTGTATTTGCAGAGCCCGTTCATGGTTCCCACCCACATCTCTCCGTTTGTGTCAATCAGTACGCAGTTCACTTGGTTGTTTGCCAGTGAGTTCGGATTTTTATGGTCATGTATATAGTTCTTCCATATCTGTTTTTCTGGATGGTATTTAAATAATCCCTTGCCTTGGGTGGAGAACCAGAGATTTCCTTTGGTATCCTGGTCAATGTCAATGGTCAGTGCGTCCAAGTCTTTAATTCGGGTGAAATTATCTTTTTCCCGGTTATATAGATTTACTCCGGACATGGAGGTGATCCATATTCTCTCTTTTCTGTCTTTGAATATGGCATAAGAACTGGTTCCGTCCAGTGAGGCGGGATTATCCTGATAGGCAGAATATGTTTTAAAAGTTCCCGTTTGCAGATTTAATACGTTTACCCCTCCAGTATAAGTACCGATCCATAAATTATCATCGTCCATACAAAGTGCATGTACATTGTGATAGGACAGACTGTTTTTTCCCTCTAAGGGCAAATAATGGGAAAATTTTCTATTTTTGGGAGAAAAGCGGTTTAACCCTCCGTCATCCGAAGCGATCCACACATCTCCGTTAGAGTCTTCGCAGAACCGTCCGATGACTATTCCGTTAACAGAATTGGAGAAACGTGAGTGGACAAAACTTTCGAATTGTCCAGTATTGGGTGAAATATAATTTACTCCTCCATAGTAAGTTCCGATCCATATTCCACCTTCATGATCTTTTATAATAGGATAAACAAAACGGTTGGACAATGAATGTGGGTTTGTTTCATCTTCTGTAAACAATTGATATTCCTCTGTAATGGTATTGAATAACAGAAGCCCGTCATCCGAGCCTATGAGTAGCTGGTGAGGGGCATATTCCATGATAGAATGAATATGGGTGGCACCTTTTCCGTCTGTGGGATGCAGATAAGTAGTGGCCTTTCCGCTGTATTTATCGATTTTTTGCAAACCACACTCCCAGGTTCCTAACCACAGTGTATGTTCCGAGTCTTCCAACATGACCAATGCGTTTGAGTCATGCTTTCCGCTTTCATAGGAGAGCGGAAAAGTCTCGAATTTATTTTCTGCTTTATTCAGTTTGAAAAGACCTGAGTTTCCCCAATTGGTAATGGCCCATATTTGGTTTTCACTATCCACCAGTACACTTGCCATTAAACCATTTGCGTTTTTAAATTCGTATTGCTCCAAGTGGTTGGTGATAGTGTTGTATTTGAATATTCCTTGTCCTACCGTAGTGAACCATAGGTTTTTGTCTTTATCTTCGACAATATGGTTCGTATTTGTTTCAATATGGATATTTTTGGAGGTGGCCAGTACAAAAGGCATTATATCTTCTGTTTCGTAATCATAGATATATATGCCTTCGTCTGTACCTATCCATATTTTGTTGAGGGTGCTGTATAAAGATGAAATAGCTTCATTAGCTCCCCTATCTTTCAGTCTATAGAGTTTTACAGTAGTGCCGTCATAGCGGTTCAGTCCTTCATCCGTTCCTATCCATAGAAAACCGTATTTATCTTGCATTAAAGCACGTACCGAATTGGATGATAGTCCGTCTTCTACAGAAAAATGACGGAAACAGAGGTCATTGGACGCTGCAAACAGAATCATCGGCATCAGTAAGTTCAATAGCAATAGGACTAGTCTTTTCATAGTATTTTCTTCTTATTTTCTAAATCTTATGCAAGATTACTATTTTTCTGAGAAAGAAAAGAGAAAATTTGAAGAAAAAGTGAGGATTCCAGATGAATCTTTCAATAGACCTTTTCAGACATTCTCTAAAAGCTAGCTTATCATAATCCTGCTGCAGATTTTAAGCGGCTGATAGCTGTTTCTATCATATCATGTGTGCCACTGCCGTCTGCTACGTATTTTATGACCATTTCAGTGAATGCAACAGCGTCTTTTAATGTCGGATCTGTAGAATCGTCTATGGTGCCTACGCGCCTTAATAGAGCAGATAAAGGTCTTAAATCTTCCATTTCGGGTAAGTTACCCGGTCTCATTGTATTGATGACGGTATTCAAACTAGCTACTATGGCATTGACTTCTCCTTGGGAGTAGTTTTTATCCTTATTAAAATATACATTTTGGGCATGTTCCAATGTACGTTTCAAACGGGTAAACCCGAAATGAGCCCAAGGAGCAAATTCAGGAACCTTGACTGCGAGAGCATTCCATTTTTCTTGGTTTGTTTGGCGTTCCATAGCTATATTAAGTAACTCCTTTAATTCTGTTTTATCTACATTATTTGCCAGTACCAAAGAAGCGGTGGCATCTTGTAGTGATAAAGTTTGTTTATCAATAACGATTTGTAAATCAATGTTATCCATTACTTCATGGGCGCTTTCAAGAGTAGCTTGCAATGTTTTAAAACTATCAGTAGTATAAAGGTCCGGATTACATTTTTTAGCTATATGGATACTGGCTTCAAGATTGCTCTTATCTAATCGGGAGGCGACTAATGATTCTATGGCCTTGTCAATATTGTCTACACAAGTAGAAATGGTAGTTTCTGTCAGAGGAGATATTTTCATTAGTTTCTCTCCCTCTTGTATAGCGGTTGTTAGTTTGGCGAAACTTGCTTTTGTGTAATGGCTTTTACTAAATGCCGTAGTTTCTCGTAATTTTGCCGACAGAGCCATTTTCAGTTCTACAGTAGGATCTTTAATATGATTGATGCGGAAGTAATGAGTTGTATGGTCATGGCGATAATAATCTGGTTGGAAAGTTCGTCCACCTTGCATTAGTGTATATAAATTTCCTGTAGTACCGGTTTGCAGACCGTTAGGTTCAACAACGGTAATACTGGCAAGACGTGAGTCTATATTGAGTGTTGCTTCCGTCCAATTAGTGATATCGGTAGCTGTCATGGCAAACGGTCCATACATTAATGTACCTACCCAAGCCGTTTCAAGTTGGTGTCCGTCTTTACTTGCTATTTCGGTTGGTAGCTTGTCGGGACCATAGTCTATATGTTTAGTGAATGGCATTGTAATTTCTACTATATCATTTTCTTTCCATTGCCGGGTAGGTATTACCGCGTATGAACAAGGTTGATAATGAGTGGCAATAGAGATTCCATTTAGTTTTACATCAAAGCCGTCGGTGGCCCAATAAGGTACTCGAAGTTTCATGGCAAATCGGGCTTCTCCGGCAGTAACTTTAATTGTGGAGCTTTTTGCTGGCCACAAACATTCCTGTTGTAAAGTGATATTTTTCTCTTCCCAATGGAGTGTGGTAGGCATATAAAGGGCTACCCACAATGTATTGTCTGAAACAAAGTAGGTTGCTTCCTGATATTTTACATGATTTTCAGATCCCGTACCTCCGCAGCAGGTAGATTGCGGAGTTTCGTTGCCCCATGGTTTCGATGCATTTAGTCCTACGGCATATTGATAAGTAGTCTGATAGTGTTCAGGGTGTAATGAGCCGATTATTTGGTTGTAAAGTGTCCGTTCGTAATAATCCATGTAACGGGCATCGTCCGGATTAAAACAGTTGAGGTCTTTTGTTAATTTTAGCAAGTTATATGCACAACAAGTTTCATTGATATGTGGATTTGAGTGACTCTCTCCTTCAGATACGCCATTCATGGCCATACTTACTATTTGGGTATAGGGCTGTCTGAACATTTCGCCATTACCCACACCGCCGGTAGAATAACGATAACGTCCTTGTATTAAATTCCAGAAATTATGGGATACATGATAATAAAATGTATCATTGTTACTTAAATAACTTCTCAGTGCACCGATGATCATAGGGATATGCTGATTGGCGTGTCTGTTACGTATATCATCAATATTCTTTGAAAGCGGTTCGTAAAAGGCCGGACTATCAAAACAATTGGATGCTTCTATCAGACGCGCCTTCTCTTCAGGGGCGCTGACCATTTCTGAAAGACGTGCTAAAGATTCTCCCATACCTCCCACTTCACCTGCAATGTACATGTTCCACATTTCATAACGATTGCCGGGATGTGTCCTGTGTTCTTCTTGTGTTCCGTCTTTTTTTACATAAGTGCGGTAGTGCATTCTATTCCATACCCACAGACCCATATCTTTGGCTATGAGCAATGCTTTGTCGGCAATGCTTTTATCATCCATATAAGTTGCAATATCTATCAGACCCGCTAACTGTTTGTGAATGGAGTAATAGGGAGCCCATACCCAGTCCGAATTGTTATATGCACGATACATCTCTATCAGTGCGGGATGGTGCGGGGGGATCGCATTTAGATAACCATAGCCATAAGTAGCCCATTTTGTTTTATGTTCATCAAAAGCTTCCCATGTACCTTTCATCTTTTTCAATTCTTCTTCAGGGGCAAAATCACGGGCTTCGAGATACCTTCCTAATTCTTCGCTCCATACGAATGTACGCTCCTGACATTCGCGCAGTTCATTCACCATTCGGGTGATGTTACGGCGTAAAATTTCTTTATGCGAAGGATTTGTTGCAGCGGCATAGGCAAGGGCCAGTGCGGACATATAGTGTCCGGAACCATGTCCTTTTAATTTAGTTTCAGGTGAGTCCCATCCGTCAGACCGGGTATATCCTTCGGTACTCAGGCCATAAGTGTCGCGATAATTATATAGCTGTTGGCTTACATCCCAACTGATAATCTCTTTAATGGCAAGATCACGATTGGAGGTCAGGCGATTGTTGCCGTTAATCTTTACATTGTTTAAGGGGATAGTATGGGCTATTAGCTTGGGGGAAATTGTATTTTTAGTGTCTACCACCTCTATTTTAGCAGTGATAGGATATCCGTTTTCTGTAGTATCGTCTCCTATAATGAATCCGTTTATTGTGTATTGGCTTCCAATGGGATAAACTTTATCGTCAGCCTCTGATTGTTCTGTGGATAAAGCGGAATTGGACCATTTAGTTTGACGGTATTCACCTTGTCCGTCTGAATAAGTCACCCATACTTGATAAGGTAATTGAGGAACAGTTCCCACAGGACAATAGATCACGATGGGTTGTACAGAAGTTATGCTTCGTACTTCGATAACATTTGTCTGTAAGATGGATGTTGCTGTTTTATTAGGATTTAGTGTATACGCCTCAATGGGTATTGTTGTCAATAGGGATAATCCTGTAAAGAGAGTAAAAGATAAATATCTGTTCATTTCCATGAGCATATTTTAAGTAATGATTTTATAAGAGATGGGAATATAAAGCCCGGTTCTAATAACTTAAACCGGGCTGGAAAATAAATATTTGTTTAAATAATTAGCAACTATTGAGAAGAAAGAAGGTTGCTTTCTATCACATTATTTCTTATTTACCGGCATAGCCTGGATTTTGCTGTAAATTAGGGTTTGTATTAAGATGATCTAAATGAATCGGGAACAGGATAGAGTTGCCATTCAAGTCATTGGCAGTCGGAGTATGATTAAACCAACTTTTCTTCTGATAGGTTCCGAAGCGAATCATATCCGTACGTCGACGGGCCTCGGCTGCAAATTCCCATCCCCATTCATCATAAAGTCCGCCTAATTCTACGACTTCTGTATTACCCGCATCATCAATCTGACCTTTTTCGTCAAGCGTACCATAGTTAATATGTGTATCGCCTTTTAACCAAGCTGCATCAACCGTTGCTTTTTCCGGATGAGCCGATTCACGGAATGCACGCTCACGGATCTGTGATACGATATGGGCTGCTTCGGTTTCGTTTTGTCCTAAGCGGAGCAGACATTCTGCTTTCATCAGCAATACTTCAGTATAACGGAAATAAGGGAAGTCGTTGCTTAGAAGGCTTTTAGCTCCTACCTTAATTTCGTATTTTCCTACCCGATAACCGTCATCTGTGTCTGTTTTGTAAATACTGGGTAGCTTATTGGGGAAAGTGGTGATCAGTACTCCGTCCGGGCTGTACTGGTCACCTTGCAGCCATGTATATTTTAACCGCATATCATCAGGATCATAGCTGTTAATGAACTGAGGGTTTGCTGCTGAACCTCCCCATGGGGTGGTTTGCATATTGAAGACCTTACGACTGTTTGAAGATAGAAATTTCATGTGGGCTCCAAAAACAGGACCATTGTTGTCCCCTTCATTATAAACTTCATCATAAGGAATGGCAAAGATCGTTTCCACACATCCGGAGTTTTCTGTTTTGAAGATATCTGTGTAGTTTGTTTCTAAACTAAACAAACCGCTGTTAATGATATCGTTACATTGTTCCAGACATTCGTTCCACATTGGAGTTCCTGTATAGACCCCAGCATTCAGATACATACGTGCCATCAAGCATTTGGCCCCCCATTGAGTGAGTCTGCCATAAGTGGATTTATTGACTTCAGTAGGCAAATTGGGCATTACTTCTTTCAGTTCATTGATAATGAAGTCAAAAACTTGTTTACGAGTAGATTGAACCGGAACCTCTTCACTGAAACTGGTTTGTATAGGAATATTTCCATGTGTATCGCAAAGAATGGAGTACCAAAGTGCACGTACTCCTTTTACCTCAGCTACGACTTTAGGTTTACTTTCTTCTGTAAAAAAACCTTCATCGGCACGTTTTAATATTTTATTGGCATTGGCGATGCCTTTATAGCAATAGTCCCAAATACTTTGGGGCTGTCCTTGCTGGTTGTCCCAAGTGTGTTTGTGCATTTGCTTGTAAGTACCTCCGTCATCCCAGCCGTTCGGGCGGGTAGGTGTGACAATTACATCGCCCGATTCTTCCTGTAGGTCAAACAAGCCATACCAGTCCATCACAAAGCGTAATTGTGAATAGGTGGTAGCCAACAAGGCTATCTCATCGGCTTCGGTTGGTACATAGTCTTCTTCAATGATTTCAGAATAAGGCTCCTCATCCAAATTAAAGCAACTGCTTATACTGAGCATGGCAGATGCACAGAGTGCATAAACACCATATTTAAATAGTTTCATAACTGTTCTTTTTTGTTTAATTAGATTTAGAATGTAAGATTAACTCCAAAAGTATAAGTGCGATTGGTAGGATACTTGTCGCGATTGTCAGTACCGGCATCCAATAATCCATAGGTGTTGCTGCTCAATGGTACTTCCGGATCCATACCCTTGTAACCGGTAATGGTAGCTAGATTCAATACTGAAGCATAGATACGTAGGTTTTTGATGATATGCTGTTTGGATAGTTTGAAGGTATACCCCAAAGTCACATTGTCAATTTTCCAGTAATCACCGTCCTCTACGTAATAGCTGACATAGCGTTGGTCATCTTTCAATTGGGTTTTGCCATATACTTTGTCAAAAGCAGAATTCAGGCGGTTGTACTGGATTTCAGGTTTTGCATTTTCATAATACATACGTTGGTAATTCAAAATCTGGAAGCCGAAAGCACCACGCATATTTATACTTAAATCGAAATTAAAGAAATTGAAGGTATTGTTCCAGTTCAGATAATGTTTAGGAATACCATTACCTAATACTTGCCAGTCAGTGGCATCGGTTTCCTCGGCTAAAACATGTTCACCTTTTTTGTTTTCTACCAACCATAGTCCGTCATCTGTAATATCAACCGATTTCAAACCATAGAAAGTACCTATAGGCTTGCCTACTTGGACGATATGGGTAGTGGTTTGAATGGGTTCTCCGGTATACCCTGTATAGAAATAATCTTGGTCCATCGAGAATTTCTCGCTGGATAGTGCAACGACCTTGTTTGAATTAGTAGAATAGGACACATTGGTATTCCAAGTGAATTTTTCTGTCTGGATAGGCGTAGCACGAATTAGAATTTCAAGTCCTTTATTTTCCATTTCCGATGCATTGGCTAGCATGGTTGGATACATATAAGGCGGAACAGGAACCTCGTAGTCCCAAAGAGCATCTTTTGTTCTACGTATATAGTAGTCAACGGTTCCACCCAATCGTCCTCCTAGGACATCCCAATCCAGACCTACATTGAATTCGTGTTTCTTTTCCCAACGCAGGTCAGCGTTGTTGTTACGGATTGTTTCCAATGCTTTGACCCATGTTCCATTGTACAGGAAAGCGCCATTATAATTCAAACTTGAGAGTGATGTGTACGGGTCGGCTACATTGATTCCGGTCACACCGTATCCCACGCGAAGTTTCAGGTTATCCATCCAATTCACATTTTTCATAAAATTCTCTCTGTTAATTCTCCATCCTAAAGAGATGCCGGGGAAATTACCCCACTTATGATCTTTACCGAACTTGGAAGAGCCTTCATGACGCAAAGAAGCCATCAATAAGTAGCGGTCATTGAAATTGTAACTGACACGGGTGAATAATCCGATTAATTTATCAGAATTTTTATAACTGGTCATGGAAGCTTCACCACGTTTCAAGGCCATACCTGCTTCCATTTTGTTGTAAGAATAAGCATCGGTAGGAAAATCGTAGTTGGACATGGACAGGTTAGAGTTGGTGTTGTCTTCATAGTTATAACCTATCAATACACTGACATTGTGCTTGCCGAATGCTTTCTGAAAGTTGGCCGTCAATTCTATCAGATTATTATCAAAATCAGAATCATAACGATATGCATAGCCGTTACGGCCACTCTTGGTTGTAGATACATGTTTCTTGGTTTGGTAATATCCATCGGTAGAAGTCGTACTCCGGCGGGCATACATGGCTTTCAAGGTCAAAGATTCAATAGGGCGGAAAGTCAGGCTACCATTGAAACGGATGTTTTTACGTTTCATTTCACCAATTGTTTCGCGGATATAACTTACAGGATTATCATAAAAATACAAGTCGCGCTCAAACCAGTCACCGTTCTCATCTTTTACAGGTTCTGTAGGATTGTGAATCAAAGCCTGTCGATAAGCGTATGTATTCCAACTGCGAGGCATGGTATGTTGGCTGACGAATGTACTGACATTGGCTGTCAATTTATTGTCATACATAGAGTGAGTGATGTCCATACGACCGTTTATAGCTTCAAAGTCAGTCTTTATAAAAGTACCTTGCCGGTTGGTATAGTTGATGGAGGCTGTATAATTGGTATTTTTACTACCACCTCTTAAGGATAAGTTGTGTGAATGAGAAACAGCTGTGCGGGTCAGTTCACCCAGCCAATCGGTATTGGCTCCGAAATCTTTCAAGTTAGCTCCGTTGAAAGTATATCCTTCATTCCATTTCTGACGAAGGTCATCAGCATCCATGAAATCAGGTCTGTTTAAAATGTTTGATACAGAAACATATCCATTATAATCAATGGTGGGAGCCATTTCTTTACGACTTTGTTTGGTTGTAATAATAATTACGCCATTTGTACCACGTGTACCATAAATGGCAGTAGCCGAACCGTCTTTTAATACATCGATGGACTCAACATCTTCAGGGGCTACTGTATTCAGACTTCCTGGCACTCCGTCAACTAATACTAATGGTGAAGTTCCACCTTTTAAAGATGAAATACCACGTAGCATAATTTGTGTGTTGCCGGTAGGATCTCCTGAAGGTAAAGAAATATTCAGCCCTGCTACCTTACCTTGTATCAGCTGGCCTGCATCGGTTACCGCCCCCTTCACAAAACTTTCTGATTTTACACTTGAAATAGCACTGGTCACATCACCCTTTCGCTGCGTACCATAACCGATCACAACCACTTCATCCATCAGTTCGGAATCGTCTTGCATGGTAATATCTTTCTTACCACCATTTCCGACTGGAATTTCCTGAGTCTGATAACCGATATAAGAAACAACCAATATGGATTTGGCATTTTTTACCTTCAGCGTATATTTACCGTCAAAATCGGTAATGGTACCGTTGGTCGTTCCTTTTTCCATGATATTGGCACCAATGATAGGCTCCCCTTTCCTGTCTTTCACCACACCGCTTACGGTTACAGTTTGCTGTTGTACCATTTCGGTTCTCATAGATTCTGTTGTTTCCGGTGTTGCCCATACACTACTGACTCCTGCACCCGCAGTAAGGAAAAGACAGGTGGTAGCCTTCAGCAAAGCCCTGCTGAACAAGGCCCGGTTCTCATGTGTTTTCATCATACAGTTTTATTTAAAAGGTTTATATGTTCATTCAGTTCACTTTCCATTCAATCACCCCTCCCGAAGCTCCTTTCTGCAATTGTGCTGCAATTTTAAGCCCCTTTGTTTTGACAGGTTTGAAATCCAAACTATTATAGCAATCTTTTTTTACAGTATATTCAGTCAACGCCTCTACCTCTTTCCAACTTTCGCCTTCTTTATAATATAGTTTCCAGCTTTCCGGCACACGGAAATCCCCGTCATAATGGTCAAAATCCAACCAATACACTTGTACGTTCGATACGGTATAAGGCTGGTCGAATTCATAAGCCAGTGTTTCGACAGTACCGTTCTTCAGCCACCAATAGTGGTAAGGTTTCGAGATATCCGATGAGCGTTTAGGTTCCCATTGGTCATTTACCCCCCATGCCCATGTTTCCACCGAAGCCGATTCGGGAGCATCTTTCTGTATAGGAGCCTGTATCATCAGAGTACGTGCTTTGCTGGCAATAGTAGCTTCCGGAGTGGGGCGGGCATACTCGGCCGCTTCGGGAATCCATACAGCCATCTGGTCGGCACCGCGGTTGTTCCATGTAGAATAAGGAATTGCTTTGAAGGGAACATCTTTTACCTTACCATTCCTGTCAATTTCTTTAGCTGTACCGCTCAGCACCATTACGCCATTCAACAAACCGGCATCGTAAGAAGCCTCCATCGGAGTACCGTCGGGGATGAATTTGTTGAATACAGTACTGTCGGCTTGGTCTTGTCCTTCCAAACAGAACATAATAGGACCCCGTTCTATAGCCAGTTTGCCACGGTCATCCTCTACTTGGTCATTTGCTTTCACACGACGTACCTCCATAGGAAGATTGATTTCAACCACATCACCCGCTTTCCAGTTGCGTACAAGGGTGGCATAACCATCATATTGCTTCGCATTGACTTTGGAGCCGTTTACAGAAATGCTATAAGCCTGAGCCTTGTCTGTAAATGAGTAGAGATCTGTGGGTACGGGAGCATCTTGCGCCCATCCGGGGATACGCACACGCAAAGCAAACTCCTGTTCTTTTTCGGGAGTGACGGCAATACTTATCTTTCCGTCCCACGGATATCCTGTAGTTTGTTCCACATTTATTTTATTACTTTCCGTTTCAATATCCGCCTTGCTTTGGATAAAGAGATTGACATACACATCATTGCCTTGAGTGGCATACATATAATAAGGTACTGAAGCCATGAAACGGGTTATGTTGCCCGGACAGCAGGCACATCCGAACCAGTGCTGGCGCTCATGCTGCCCCATGGATTCCAACGGATTGTCATAGAAGAACTTGTCACCGCTGAGTGATACGCCCGAAATGACTCCGTTATACAACGCACGTTCCAGCACATCCGTATATTTGGCATCTCCCGTAGCGAGAAACATACGATGATTCCAATACACATTGGCTATAGAGGCGCAGGTTTCGCAATAGGCTGTGTGATTATTCAGTTCATAGTTCGGACCGAATCCTTCACCTTGTGGGCGGGAACCGATTCCGCCTGTGATAAAGAGTTTTTTGCCGGCCATATTTTCCCAAATACGGGTTAAGGCATTGAAATAGGCTGTATCATGAGTCAAAGCGGCTACATCTGCCACTCCGGAGTAGAGATATCCGGCACGGACGGCATGACCTACTATCTCGTCTTGTTGCAGGATGGGCTTGTGATCCTGACTGTATTCGCTCAGTTTATGTCCGTCTGTTCCTCTGCCGGTTTCTTCTACAAAATACTTGGCCGTCTGCAAATATTTCTCATCGCCTGTCACCTTATATAGTTTGACAAGAGCCATCTCGGCGATAGGATGACCGCTGGGACGATGGATCTGCCCTTCGCCGGGTCCGAAGACCTGACATACCAGATCGGCATTTTTGATAGCCACATCCAATAATGTACGTTTTCCGGTGGCGCGATAATGAGCAACGGCGGCTTCGTACAAATGGCCGCTGTTATAGAGTTCGTGGCTGTTGATTTTTTCCCAACGGTGCGTGCCCCACCAACCGGATAAACGGGTACATTGATTGGTTACACAAGTAGTAAGATAACCATCCGGTTCCTGTGCGGCAGCTATGATATGGATTACACTGTCCAGATAATGATCCAGTTTCCCGTCATATTTTACGGCCAGCGAGTAGGAAGCTCCTTCTATAATTTTATAGGGATCGGTATCGTCGAAAGAAAAGTCACCGCGATGCTCGCCTTTCATCAGACCACCCGCAATGGCAAAGTTATCGAATCGGCCGTTCTTTTCACATTCTTTGAAAGCGGATGGGATGGAAACGGTGCGGTTGGTTTCAATCCGCGGTGACCAGAAATTATCATCTAAATGAACTTGGGTGAAAGGAACTTCTTTGATAGGAGCATCAGGTTGTGTATAAGGTGTGCTACATGCGCATACACTTATTATAGCAATGCTGCTCCATACTATTTGCAATTTGTTTTTCATACTATATCTGTGTTTTTTATTTCAGTATCAACTATGTCAACAGATGCAAAGTAAGTGAACAAACCATTAAGTAGATAAAAGAAAAATCTATTATACTGCGAAAATCGTCTTAAAGATGATCAATCCATTTTTAATATAACAACATTGATTATCAGTGATTTATACTATCATTATAGACAATTTTTTCATTCTATTGGACAATCGTTTTATCTTGTAAAGGCAAGGATTAAGCAGATTTGTCTGTTTTTTGAGCTTGAATAGTTGGAGATACTTAATTCTTCTTAGAAAACCTCAATAAGATCCGGTGAAACTTTCCTTCTCTGATAATATAAATTAGATTGGCGTTCCTTATTCAATAAAAAACTTAATGATGCAGCTATGATATATGCGTATATTCGGGTTTCAACTGATAAACAGACTGTAGAGAACCAGCGGTTCGAGATAAATCGTTTTGCCAAACAAAGGGATTTCCAAATTGATGTGTGGGTGGAAGAAACGGTTTCAGGAACACGGTCAGCCAAAGACAGAAAGCTTGGCGTACTATTGAAAAGAATAAAGAAAGGGGATACATTGATTGTGTCGGAGATCTCTCGTTTGGGAAGAAGATTGATGGAAGTAATGAGTATACTGAATGCATGTATGTTGAAAAATGTCATCCTGCTCACGGTGAAAGAGAAATATGAGCTGGGAAATAATATACAATCTCAAATATTGGCATTCGCTTTTTCCCTTTCCGCACAAATAGAACGCGACTTGATTTCCCAACGTACCCGTGAGGGACTTGCACGCAGAATCGCCTCCGGACAAAAGTTGGGACGTCCCATGGGAGGACATAACTCGAAATATAAACTTACGGGAAAAGAAGAAAAAATTAAGGCTATGCTGGAGGCGGGAACCAGTAAGGCGGAGATGGCGAGGAAATTGAAAGTGAGCAGGAATACATTGGCAGCTTTCCTTAACAGAAACAGGACAGGGATTCCTTCGAACTGATAAAAGTGATATGTCTGTTATTCGTAATAAGAAGAAACAAAGCCTCTGATAGATTATTCTTACTTAAATTTCGGTTTTAGCATAAGGATATACATAAAGCACAAAAACGCTCTGTCACAGTAAAATGCACATTACTAATCACTTCCGGTGTAAAAGTCTCTCAAATCCCCTTCAATTGGTATGTCGGTGGGGAAACAAATCCGTTTTTGGGAATGCTCGCATTCGGGAATACCAGCGGACAAGATGTAGAGTCAGCCCCTCACTGCCTCCCGGCTACTCGTGGGCATCATAGTTCATATCTGACAGGATACTGTTTGTTTCGGCTATTGAACCTTGTTGCGTATGTAATAAGAACCTGTTTCTATCGTATCTTCACTCCGTTCCGTTTGATATTCCACCTAAGTGAAGCAACTATTCCACCCTAGTGAAAATGGCTGTTCACTAAAGTGAAATCGCCTCTTCACCTAGGCGAAGCAACGAACGCAGCCAGACAAAATATGCCACAGCTATGCTCTCTTGCAAGGAAGCGACCACAGCTATGGCACAGGAATTAAAACAACCTGTATACGTCAAGCCGAATTTGACAGCGGAGAATGGCAAACCGTTTCAAGGGGACTTAGAATCTATTTACACAGTATATCGTTGATTTACAGTAATATACTGTTCATGATTTGGAATGGTAATGTGCTGATGCAGAAGAAACTGATACGAAAAATCATCGAAAAAATGGCATCTTATCTTTGTAATTACAAATGAACAATTTTGTACTTTCGATGAAAACGTGGATAGAACGGACGAATGAATGCTTCCATTGTAAGGGCAGACACTGCCTCTTATCGATTACAATTCTTCGCAAACAACCATTTCCATGCCTCGGTATACAACAATGATTTTATGTAGCATGGTAGGACTTATCGCTTTCTGCACAGACTCGCTCGAAGCGTAGCGTTCAGCTTGTTCAATGGCTTGTCGCCTTAATTGTTCTATCCGTTCGCTACTGTCTTTTCCTTTGGCATATTTCAGTTCGATGATGTAGGAGTGGCTCATGTCTTTGTAAATATCCAATAACGGATGCAAGAACAGGTTGACGTATCCTTCCTGACTGTCTTTCTCGGACACAGGACGATAGAAAGGATTTTGTGCGGTTATGGCAAGAGTAAAACCATGAACAAAATATTCACCTTTCTGCTTGTCCTGCTGCGAGGCATAACGGTGCAGGCATCCGGCAATGTATTCAAAGTAAGGTTTCCATTTGCCATCATAAGCCAGCCCTGAGACAAGCTTCCTCTTTTCATAACTGTCGAAAGTCAAGTCGTTTTCATGATAAGTATCCAGAATGTAGGCAAAGAGTTGTTCACGTACCACCTGGTTAGGGATGGTGAGTTTGGTTTCTCCTTTATGCATTCCGCTGATGGTCAGCATTCCGAAGTAGAAAAGCAATCAGTTCTATCAACTCGTCTACCGAATGATTGAATGGGCATGTTGTGGAGTAATACTCCAGCATATCCCGTACATCTTTTTCTGTGAATCCTGTCATTTCATTGAATTGTGGATTCAGCGTGTAATTGGTGCCGATGTTGAATCCGCTGGTCAGGTCGTCCATGGATAGATAATAAGATAAGAATTGCGTTCGGGAGTGGGGTGTTGTCCATGGTAGTTTTATCCGTTTACGATAAAACAATACCGGGTGACTCATATTAACATCTTCACATGCCAAGCTTAAAATAAAATATGCAGTAATATATGTGTATAATTATTTTCTTCTTCTTCCTGTCAAAACAAAGGGGCTTAAAATTGCAGCACAATTGCAGAAAGGAGCTTCGGGAGGGGTGATTGAATGGAAAGTGAACTGAATGAACATATAAACCTTTTAAATAAAACTGTATGATGAAAACACATGAGAACCGGGCCTTGTTCAGCAGGGCTTTGCTGAAGGCTACCACCTGTCTTTTCCTTACTGCGGGTGCAGGAGTCAGTAGTGTATGGGCAACACCGGAAACAACAGAATCTATGAGAACCGAAATGGTACAACAGCAAACTGTAACCGTAAGCGGTGTGGTGAAAGACAGGAAAGGGGAGCCTATCATTGGTGCCAATATCATGGAAAAAGGAACGACCAACGGTACCATTACCGATTTTGACGGTAAATATACGCTGAAGGTAAAAAGTGCCCAGTCCGTTTTGACAATATCTTATATTGGCTATAAGACCCAGGAAATTCCAGTCGGAAATGGTGGTAAGAAAGATATTACCCTGCAAGACGATTCCGAACTGATGGATGAAGTGGTTGTAATCGGTTATGGTACGCAGCGCAAGGGAGATGTAACCAGTGCGGTGGCTTCTGTGAAGGCCGAAGACTTTACAGCAGGTAAGATTGGAGATGCAGCCGAACTGATTAAAGGTAAAGTGGCAGGATTGACCATTGCGAAAGGCTCCGGTGATCCGAATGCGGAATCTACAATTCGTTTGCGTGGTGTGATTTCATTGCAGGGAGGCTCTACTCCATTGGTATTGGTGGACGGAATAGAAGGTGGTTTAGGAACGGTTTCCCCCGAAAACATAGCTTCTATTGATGTGTTGAAGGATGCTTCTGCGGCAGCTATTTATGGTACACGAGGTGCTAATGGCGTTATTTTGATTACTACAAAAAACGGCCAGCGCGAGTCGCGTACGGCTGCCAATTATTCCGGGTATATGTCTCTTTCCAAGTTTGGCAAGACGCTTGATTTCTATGGAGCAGAGGAAATCCGTCAGGGATTGACAAACTATGCTGATAAAGGGTATGATACGGATTGGTTGGATGCGGTATCCCGTACTGCATTTACTCATAACCATAATTTTAATATTTCCGGAGGATCAAAAAATACCACTTATTCTGCGGATTTTACGTATCGCAAAGAGGAAGGTGTGTTGCTTGAGACCTATAATGAAGAGATGAGAATGAGGTTTGATGTTTCTCACTGGATGTTAAATGATATGTTGAAAGTGAATTTCAATATGGTAAAGACATTCCATAAGAATGGTCCGATTGATGCGGCAGGTCTGGGTATTTACCGACAGGCTATTATGCGTAACCCTACTGAACCCATCTGGAATGAGGATGGAACTTTTTACGAGAATTTTGCCGTAAATTATTATTATAATCCGGTAGGTATCATCCGTGAACAGGATGGTAAATACAATAGTGAGAATACCCGGATGACGGGGAATATCACCTTTGAACCGATTAAAAACTGGCAGACCAACCTCATGTTAAGCCGTAGGGTTACTAGTGATCATAATCGTGGATATTATACTTCCGAATATTTTTCACAGAAGAGCGAGAATCACACAGGATATGCTTATCATTCTCAGAATGAATATACCACAGATAATCTGGAAGTTACTTCTAAATATAATCATACTTGGAATAAACATCGTTTTGATGCATTGGTGGGATATAATTACCAGTATAATGTAAATGAAGGTTTTGGAGCTAATAACTATGATTATCCAACAGATTTTTATCTTTGGAATAACTTGGGATTAGGTACAGCTTTGAAAGATGGAAAAGCCGGCATGAGCAGTTACAAGAATGACAATACCTTGATTGGTTTCTTCGGACGTGTAAGCTATGGTTACGATAATAAATATAATGTTCTGCTGAGTGTACGCCGTGAAGGCTCTTCCAAATTTGGTGAGAACAATAAATGGGCTACTTTCCCTTCTGTTTCTTTGGGATGGACTATCAGTAACGAAAAATTCATGGAAGGCCTTACGTGGCTGAATAACTTAAAGTTACGTGCCGGTTATGGTGTGACAGGTGTCATTGTAGGTGACTCTTATAATTCATTAACCCGGTATGAGTATGGTTCTCCTTATTTCTATGATAATGGCGTCTGGCATCAGGGGTTAAGCGTAAAATCCAATCCTAATCCTGATTTGAAATGGGAAACTTCCAAGGAATTTAATATTGGTCTGGACTGGGCTGTATTGGATGAACGCCTGAGTGGTTCTATTGATGTATATCAGAAGAAGACTTCGGATATGCTATATGATTTTACGGTACCGACTCCTCCCAATTTGTATAACAAGACTTTGGCTAATGCCGGCAAGATGCGTAACCAAGGTATTGAAATTGCTGTCAATGCCATTCCTGTACGGACAAAGGATTTTGAATGGAAAACCACAGTTACCGCCTCTCATAATGCGAACAAATTATTGAGTCTTTCAAATGACTTGTATGAGACTTCAAATCAGATAGATCATGCTTATTTGGGTGAACCTATCAGTCTTTCTACCCAGCGGATGGAAGTGGGGAGATCTATGGGACAATTTTATGGCATGAAGTCCGTTGGTGTTTCAGAAAACGGACTTTGGATGGTTGAGAATACGAAGACTGGTGAGATTGAAGAGTTTACAGACAATATGCTGTCTAATGATGACTACCGTCAATATTTAGGGAATGCTCTTCCTAAATTGTATTTGGGATGGAACAACTCGTTCAGATATAAAAATTTTGATTTATCTTTCCAGATGACAGGCCAGTTTGGTTTTAAGATTCTGAACGAGCCTCGTGCTTATTATGAGAACAACTCGATCGCTTATAATCGCTTGAAATCTGTGCAAAAGGCTCCTTATGGTGGACAATATACCTTATCAACAGCCCAAAAACAGACTTTTGTAAGCTATTATTTGGAGGATGGTGATTTTTTGAAAATGACTAACATTACGTTGGGCTATAACATTCCATTGAAAAGCAGTAAGTTTGTGAAAAATATCCGGGCTTATGTTTCTGCCGATAATTTATTCTGCATTACTGGATATGATGGATTGGATCCTGAAATGTCAAATGGTGATATTTGGTCTTTGGGTATTGACTGGCGCGATAAATATCCTTCTACCCGTTCATTCACTTTCGGTCTGAATGTATCTTTCTAACTTTTAAATGAAGAACTAACATGAAAACAATATTCAATAAAGCACTTTGGGCTTCAGCGATAGGAGCTTGTACCTTGTCTTTGGGCAGTTGTACAGATTTGAGCGAAACGATTTATGATACGATTGCTTCCGAGAAGTATGAGTTTACAGAAAAAGACCGGGCGGCCATGTTTGCTCCGGTATACAGCAGTCTTCGTGATGTGTATTGGGGATGGTATAGTTATGCCGATATGATGGACCAGTCGTCCGATTCATGGTGTATTCCTTATCGGATCAGTATCGGCTGGGGAGATTTGTACGTGTCTATGCACAAACATCAGTTCCATTCACAGATAGCCCATTTCAATGATACATGGAACCGTAACTATGCCGGTATCAATGCCTGTAACAAACTGTTGGCAGATGAAGTCATTGCTGCTGATATAACCACTTCTTCGCAATTAAGGGCTTATCGCGCTCTTTATTATTATATTTTATTCGATTTGTTCCGCAACATCCCATTGGATACGCAATATGAACATGAAGACGGATGGTTGCCCGAACAGGCAACTCCCCAACAGATGTGGGATTTCCTGATCAGTGAGTTGACGGATGTAAAGGGGAAATGTGGAACAAAAGTAGAAATGGGTAAGCTGAACGACTATGCCATCAATATGCTTCTGGCAAAAATGTATTTGAACCACAATGCATGGTTCAATGATTACTCTGATAATTCTTATTACGGAAAGGCTATTGATGAGGTAAATGAAGTGATTAACAGTGGCAAGTTCTCTTTGGCTCCGAATTATTCGGATAATTTTAGAGAAGATATTTCCGGTTCGCCTGAAATTATCTTTGGTATTCCGTTTGAATTCAATTATGCCGGAGGTAACTATATGGCAAATATGTGGATGCATGTAGCCGGACGTGCAACGTGGCAGTTTAACGGATGGGCTACCGGTGGGGCGGCTGTTCTTCCTCAATTTCTGGAAACATACGATGAAGAAGACAGCCGCTATGAAGACTGTTGGATATCAGGACAGCAATATGACTATGCCGGTGCTCCCATTTATGTGGACAGTGAACCTTTGGTATATACTCGGGAATTACATAGTATAGACAATCCCGGTTGCTATCCCTTTGAAAGTGAACGCTTGGTGAAATATGAAATACTTTCAGGCGACTATGGAACTTCTTATGATGATGTGCCTTTCTTCCGTTTGGCTGATGCTTATTTTATTAAAGCGGAGTGCTTGCTTCGTTTAGGTGGTTACAATGGAGAAAGCGAGCAAGTGGCGGCCGATTTGGTAACAGCTGTACGCCAACGTGCCTTCAAGTCCGATCCCGGTAAAGCAACGGTTACTGTAGCTCAATTGAAGGGTGGCAGCCGTTATAACTACGGACATCGGGAGAATCAGGGAATCATGGGAGAAGCCGATAACTGGATTATCACAGAAGAAGGGGGCGATGATATTGAACTGGGTGGTTTGTTGGACGAACTGGCCTGGGAGTTTGTGGCAGAGCATCACCGTCGTCAGGACTTGATCCGTTTCCGTATAAACGGAACCAATCAGAATGTATATAATGGCAAGTCATGGTTTTGCAAAGATGCGAAGACGGATAAGACAGACAGGCATTGTGATATTTTTCCGTTACCTAAGTCTGCATTGGATGGCAACATTAAGTTGAAGCAGAATCCGGGATATGGTGGTGCCGAATAATGAATTCATTAATTAAAAAAAGAAAAGTACGATGAAAAAGAATTTTATATATGCTTTAATTGCTTGTTTCACTCTGTCACTGGCTGCATGCAGTACGGATCCGGAGGATGCTACCAGCAAGCATGTGTACGGGGAGAATGAAAATCCCTATCTGAAGACGAATGCGGATGCTGTGGTTTCTACCAAAGCAGAGTTTCCCATCAGCCGTTTGGAAGCGAAGACGGTTAAACTGACTGATTATGCAGAAAAGTTTCATACGTATTTGGGGATGACGGTAGATGAGACGTTGGCTGCATTGTCTAATGGGAGTGTGGTGTTTTATCCTATCAATATATCGAAAAACTGTTGGAATAGAACAGCTCCTACCAAGGGTACCAACGGTTGGTACTATAATACGGCAGGCGGTGTTTGTGATGCAGCTTCTGGTATAGCTAGTATTGAGTTGGATGCAACAAAGAAGGAGCTGGTTCTTAATGTGCTCGAAACCGCTTCTGTAGGTACAGCTATCTCCATTAACGTTGGATTTGCTATAAACAATGGTGCAAATTTTGATGATTATGTACGTTTTGCTTTTGATGTGACCGTTACTGATCCGGGACGTATTGTTGTTGCCAATACTATTCCAGCAGGTGACTATTCTGCATTTTCTATTGAATTTGCAGATTATCAGGAGGTGATAGAAAGTTGTTTGGGGCTGACTTTATCTGAATTCATTACCGCTTGCAAAGAACCGGGAGGCCCGATTGCTCTGTATATGGTCGATAGTGAATCTGGTGAATGGAATACTACTAGTGATTATACTGCTGGTGGTAGTGGAATAGGTTATTGGCTGACTTCTAATTTAAAAGTAACGAATTGGAGTGATGATGGTTCGACTGGTAGTGTTTTGTTTGTTGAAACACAAGAGAATGGTGATATGGTTAATATAGGTCGAAATCCAGCTTCAACTTCCGGTTCTGTTTTTAATGTAAATTTTGTATATGCGCTTAAGGAGGATAATAGTAAATTCGTAGAGTTTATTGTTAAAGCAACGTTGGAATAATATTTTATCGAGGGAAATCAGTATCTATAATGGATATTGGTTTCTCTTTTTTATTTAGTAAATTCAGAAAAACAAATGTGTGAAAATATTATTATTAAGAAGTCTTTTAGTGACTTTATTAGGATATTTTAGCTTTATAAATGTTTTAGCTGAAACGAATGACCATCAAAAACTTTATATATGTGTTAGTGGTAATGGGGTAAATATTGACTTTACCGCAGGCATTTAAATGGGACTCCAATAAAAGCTATAATTATGAAGAAATTATTGTGCAAAGAATTACTATTTGCTTTATCCATTTTTTGCTGTTTCTTTATTGCCTTCAGCAGTTGCAGTGACAGCGAGGATGAAAGTATTATCCTCCAGCTCACCCTAGACAGCAGTCAGCAAAGCAAAACACTATTTTGGGATGAGACAGAAGCTTCCGTAAAGTTCTCCGCTACCGGTCCTTGGACAGCCACTGTAGAAGATGTAACCAGCCGTGCCACCGATTCCAGTTGCACTTGGATTAAACTGCCCCGATATGAAGGTGAGGCAGGCGAAATTTCATTGCCCATGTTGTTGCAGAAGAATGATAGCGAAAACTATCGGGAAGCAACTCTTGTCATAGTATGCGGAGAATCCGAAGTAACCGTCCATATCCGCCAGGAAGCTAATCCCAATGCTGTGTTAACCTTGAATTCGGCTGATATCAAAGATTTTGATAAATATTACAAACCTATTGAGTTTAGTAATATGAATATGCTTCGCAGTGATGCGCGCTGGTCATGGTGGCGCATGAAGCAAAGCGAGCATTTCTTCGTGTTTTGGGAACCGGGGTTCGGCAACGATCCGGGAGCAGAGTCAGTGCCGGAGGTATTGCGTGTAGACATTGATGATTTATTGGCAAAGGCCGAACAATTCTACCGGACAAATATCGAAACCTTGAAGTTTGCTGACACTGGGCAAAACAAGTCTTTTCTGGATAAATATAAGATGGAGATTTACTTGCTGTATCAGACTGAGTGGCTTGCTACAGGTTCCGGTTACGACAATACAATCGGTGCATTGTGGGTAAATCCCAGCACCTGCCAACCGGTAGGTTCTACCATTGCGCACGAAATAGGACATAGTTTCCAGTATCAGGTAAGTTGTGACAAGATGTTGAACGGAGAGGCGGACTTTTCGCAAGTAGGATTCAGATACGGTTATGGGTCGAGTGGTGAAGGTGGAAATGGCTTTTGGGAACAATGTGCGCAATGGCAGTCGTTCCAAGATTATCCGGCGGAGCTGTTCGGTTACCATGTAGATGTGTGGAAAGCCAATTACCATCGCCATTTCAATCATGAATGGATGCGTTATGCCAGTTATTGGTTGCAATATTACTGGGCGCAGAAACATGGAGTCGATGTGGTAGGGAATGTCTGGACACAGTCGCGCTATCCGGAAGATCCGCTCATGACTTATCAGCGTCTGTACTGTAACAATGACTTGCAAACACTTTATACGGAACTTTATGGCTACGCTACCCGTATGGTGACTTATGATATGGACGTGGTGCGGAATTATGTCACAGAGACCGCTTGCAATTATACAACGAAAATGTATGATGCAGCCGGAGGATATTATCAGGTAGGCTATGCCAGCTGTCCGGGCACTACTGGATTCAATATCATTCCATTGAACGTTCCCGAAGCCGGAACAACGGTCAAGGCGAATTTTGCCGGACTGGCTGTGGGATGTGCTTTGGCAGAAGAGGATCCGGGAACGACATTGGATGCCGACGGCAATGTGGCAGGTACGGCTACCGCTTACAACAATAATGGTGGCAATACGGCAGCCGGATGGCGATATGGATTTGTGGCTATTGTGAATGGAGCTCCACAATACGCATCTATGAATAAGGAAAATGCAGGAGTGGTTTCTTATACGATACCGATCGGAACAGAAAAATTATGCCTAGTGGTAATGGGCGCTCCCGTTCAGTATAAGTCACATCCATGGAATGATGATGAGACTGACGATGAGCAATGGCCTTACAAAGTAAAGTTTGAAGGAACGGACTTGCTTGGCAATTTCTCTATTGACGAGACGGCTATGCCTAAAGATATTACATTGACATTCGATGTGAAGTGCAATGCCGGTTCCGAGGATTATCCACAAGGAACGGTGGACCTGAAAACAAATAAAGATTTGGCACAGGCGTTTGTCATGAAGCCTGCCGTGTTGGAAAGTAAACTGGCCAGTGTAGGTACAGAACCTGCCGAGGACAAAGTGGTTATCGCACTCAGTCAGACTGACGGCACTTTTGCTTACACTTCTACTGCCAATAACGGATTTTGGTGTGAAGCCAATGGCAACGTAGGCAACTGGGGTGATACGGCACCGGTCTATGTAGAATTCAGTGGACTGACCATGACATACGGACACCGGAAAGGAGTAAGTGTTGCCGGCCAGAAATATATGTTGAAACCTACTCTGATATATACCAGAAATGGTGTACAGTATAAAGCGACTATTGTGTTGAATATGCAATTTTAATAGCTGTTTACATCGTACACCTCCAAGAGGATAAAAAAATAGTCTAAACGAATGGAAGAATAGTACAACCGCCTAACTGTCAAATTCATAAAATGAGATTTATTGGACGATTCTGCCATTACATTATATTATATCTTCCCTTTCTTGTAATTTTTTTATTTTACTTTGCAAGTGAACAACGTATATAACCGATAGATTATGAAAAACAACAAGAAACTCTGTCTTGCAATTTTATCTTTGCTTTTATTGATTAGAAATGCTTCATTTGCAGCCAAGGAAAAGAAATATGTACTCTCTTCACCCGATGGAACATTGAAAGTGGAAATCAGCGCCGGAAACGAACTGGCCTACCAAGTGATGCATGGAAATGATACAATTCTCTCACACTCTAATATAGGTTTGGTTCTGGAAAACGGAACTATAGTAGGTAAAACTCCCCGTATCACAGGGGAAAGAAGGAGAAAGATAAAGGATAACATAGAATCACCTTTTTACCGTTTCAAGGAGTTCGTTGCAACAGGCAACGAACTCGACTTGAAGCTGAAAGGCGGGTTCGGAATCATCTTCCGTGCATACAATGAGGGAGTCGCCTATCGATTCTATACCACACAATCTTCGGATATCATTATAAAGGAGGAACAGGCCGAGTTTAATTTTAAGGAAGATTATACGGCTTATCTTCCTTATACCACCAATGATAAAAAACCGATGGTGATGGCTTATCAGAATGTATATGACATCACTCCTCTGTCAAAAGCACAGCCTAAACTGGCTTTTCTTCCGGTTACCGTGGATTGCGGCAGCGTAAAACTGACCCTGTTGGAGTCAGATTTGGAAGCTTATCCGGGCATGTTTGTGCAGTCACAGCAGGGAAAGTATGGATTGAAAGGTGTCTTTGCTCCTTATCCGGCTAAAACAGACTTTTATCCTTGGCGGAAGCAGGAATATGTAACTGAAACTACCGATTTTATATCCCGTAGCCGTGGCTCCCGTTCCTATCCGTGGCGTGTGTTGGCCATTACGGAGAAGGATACGGATATGCCGGTCAACAACCTAGTCTATGCTCTGGCTTCTCCCAACCGTATCGGTGATACCTCATGGATAAAGACAGGCAAAGTGGCATGGGATTGGTGGAATGACTGGAATCTGAAAGGAGTGCCGTTTAAAGCCGGTATCAACATGGATACGTATAAATATTATATCGATTTCGCCAGCCGGAACGGATTGGAGTTTATTGTGTTGGATGAAGGATGGTATGCCCCGAAGAGCGGGGATATGCTGACCGTTATTCCCGAACTTGATTTGCCGGAACTGATAGCATACGGCAAATCCAAAGGGGTGGAAATAGTGCTTTGGACGGTGTTTAATGTACTCGACAGCCAGTTGGAAGCAGCTTGTAAGAAATATGCGGATATGGGAATCAAAGGTTTTAAGGTGGATTTCCTGGATCGTGATGATCAGACTGCCGTCGAAATGGTGTATCGCATCGCTGAGATGACGGCCCGGTATAAATTAACCCTTGATCTGCACGGCATTTACAAACCGACAGGTATCAACCGTACCTACCCTCATATTATCAATTTTGAAAGCGTGTTCGGCATGGAAGAGGTGAAATGGACGGATATCAAGAATAATATGCCTCTTTATGATGTTACTTTCCCCTATATCCGTATGATGGCGGGACCGGTGGATTATACGCCGGGAGCTATGCGCAATGCCACGAAGGCAGATTGGCGCGCTATGTATTACACACCGGCCAGCATGGGAACCCGGTGTCATCAGCTGGCTGCCTATATTGTACACGATTCTCCTTTTACCATGTTGTGTGATGCGCCTACCAACTATCTGAATGAGCAGGAATGTGTGGATTTCATAGCTTCTCTGCCTGTGGAGGTGGATTCTACTTTTATTGCTTCGGGCGAGTTGGGAAAATATATTGTAACAGTGCGTAAGAAGGATGTGAACTGGTATATCGGTGGTATGACCAATTGGGATGAACGTGATGTGCAGCTCGATTTCTCTTTCCTTCCCGAAGGAGTGTCTTATACGGCTGTTTTGTTTAAAGACGGTGTGAATGCCAACAAGCAGGCCGAGGACTATCGGAAGGAAACCATCCGGATTGATAAGGACAGCCGGTTGACTTTGCATCTGGCGTCGGGTGGCGGATTCGCCATGAAGTTGGAGCTTTGCCCTGTTCACGGACAGGTTACCGGTATTCCTGAAGGGAAAAATATTCCTTCTTTCTATCAGAAATACATAGAGACAGAAGGTCTGTATGTCACCTCTTCTGGAAAGGTGAGCGATGAGGCCTTATTGAAAGCTTGTGATATCATCAGTTTGATGTTGGCAAAACGTCCGGATGTGAAGGCACACATGGTGAAGAAAGGCTGCCACGTCATGATAATCGGTAAAGATGAGGAAACTTGCGATTTGCCGGAGTTTGCCCATATCTGCAATTGTGAGGACAGCATTAAATATTGGAACTGGCGTGCCCGTGGTTTTGGCGGAGCACCGGAAGATGAATTTTCATCCAGTTGCGGAGAAGAGAATCTGCTGGCATTGCCGCAGGATAAATATGTAGGTGAGAATATCCTGATTCATGAGTTCGCTCACCTTATTCATACGGTAGGTATAGTGGGAGTGGAGCCAGACTTTAATGAGCGTTTGGAGGCACTTCGTCAGAATGCAATCCGGAAAGGGCTGTGGGAAAAGACGTATGCAGTGAGCAATAAAGAGGAATACTTTGCCGAGTGCGTACAGTCTTTCTTTAACTGTAACCGCTATGCCGAACCTGCAAACGGAGTTCATAACTGGGTGAACCGCCGCACGAAACTGAAGACGTATGATCCGGATATGTATCGGTTGTTGCAGGAATATTTTTATGAGATAGAAATTCCCATTCATAATGTGGTGCATGAATAAGCGTCGCAGGGACAAATAGAATTTTGCTATATAGAGATGAATAAGATACGATTGGTTGTTGCTTCCTTATTGTTGGGAGCTGCTACAGGCTTTGCTCAGAAGCCTTTTAATGCTTCGGGTACGGGGAATCCCATTATTCCCGGATATTTTGCCGATCCCACGGTGAAGAAGTTTGGCGATACGTATTATATGTATGCCACTACGGATGGCAGTGGGGCCGGTTTCGGTCCTGCACAGGTGTGGACCAGCAAGGATTTTGTAAACTGGACGTTAATGCCCATGAACTGGCCGGACAGTCATTGGATATGGGCTCCCGATGTGATGAAACATACGGATGGGAATTATTATTATTTTTATTGTCAGCCCTGTATGATTCATTGCGGGGTCAGTGAAACGCCGCGCGGTCCTTGGAAAAATATATTGGGTGAAAGTGAGGCTGTTCTTGTACCCGACCGTTTTGTGACGAATGCCATTACATTGGACGGGCAGACCTTTGTGGATGATGATGGTTCTGTATATTTGTATTGGGGGACTTGGGGGATTTATAAAGGTTTCGGTTGCGGAGCCGGAAAACTGGCTTCCGATATGAAGAGTTTTACTGAAACGCGTCTGATTCCGAATACGGAAGCCACGGATTTTTTTGAAGCACCCTTTGTGATGAAACGAAAGGGGATCTATTATTTTATGTATTCTTCGGGTTCCTGTCACGACCACACCTATCGGGTGCAGTATGCCACTTCGGACAAGCCTATGGGGCCGTACACCTATCGGGGATGTATTCTTGAAACCAATGCCGATGGAACAATTCATGGGCCGGGACATCATAGCGTTTTGAAAGAAGGCAATGAATATTATATGGTCTATCACCGTCATGATAATCCGCATTCCAACCGCGGATTTCATCGTCAGCTTTGTGTGGACCGTATGGAGTTTGCCGAAGATGGAAGTATTAAATCCCTTATTCCCACTCATGACGGAATAGGTGCATTGGCATCTTCTGTAGTGAAATCAAAAAATCTGGCATTGGGTGCTAAGGTGAGGGCTTCTTCTTTTTATGATGCCGGTTTCCGTCCCGAATATGCTGTAGATGATAATAACGGGACTTTATGGCGTCCTCGTGGCATGGGACAGGAGTGGATAGAAGTGGATTTGGGTGTTGCCCAGCAGATACAAACTATCTGGACTCAATTTGAGTATGGCACACAATTTTATCAATATTTAATTGAAACTTCTGTCGATGGCAAGCATTGGTCTGTTTTCGCTGATAAGCGGAATAATCGTCTGGCAGGCAGCCCGATGGTCGATTTTGGCAAGGTGAAGGCTCGTTATGTCCGCCTTACCTTTACCGGAGGACAGAAGAACGGATTTGGCGGGGCGGTCTGGAACTTGAAAATCTTTGATGGGGTGGAAGCATCGGCTCCGCAACAATGGCTGGGACTTACCGCTGCCGATTGGAATGGTCGTGAATGGCAGAACAATGAAGGGATGCTGGGAGGGGCTTTTACATTGAAGGAAGGTTCGGCACGCACACAGCGTATCGGTGGACGCGATGCGTTGGTACTGGAACCGGGAACTACATTGGAGTATAGTCATCCGTTACTCTCCTCGTCCAAAGAGCATACAGTTAGTGGGTTGGTTTACAGGTCAGGTAAATGGCAGAGTTATGAAGCGGGGTCGTGTCTTTCATCAGGAGCGATTACGCTGCATAGTTCCACCGAACCTTTGGTCATTACCAATTTCCGTTACTACAATTGGAAACAGGAAGCAGCGGAAAAGGCATACGATGCGGAAACGGATATCGTGCGTCTGCCTGTAGCCGATCAGCAGAAACATGGGCTGGTGGTCAGTCTTTCTGCCGATGATTTTGTAGTGAACGATACGGTTCCTTATCTGGAAAACCGAGGAGTAAAAGGGTATTTTGAAGCCCGGAAATTACCTCTCGTTGTGAAAGAAGTGAAAGGGAAAAAGGCATTTCATTTTGAGGGTACTCAGGTCTATACTTCCAGTTTTATGCTTCCTGCCACTTTGCAGGATAATGCTCCTTATACCTTGGAGGCGTGGGTACTGAATGATTCCATTAGTGAAAATGAATGTGTGGCCGATTTTACTACCTCGCATGATGAATTGGAGAAAATCATGTTGGTCAACGGCACGGAGCCTCGTTGTGGAGTAATCAATCACTATGGCTGGTATGAAGATGCAGGATATAAGGACATGAAGGAATTGGCAGGAAAGTGGCAGCACATCTATATCTGCTTTGATGGGCGGATGGAACAGGTTTATATCAATGGAAAATTAGTCAGTGAAAAAGATATCCAGTTGCTGGTGAAACCGTCACAATTCATCACATTGGGACGCAATGCCGAAGGAGACTGGCCCTTTACCGGTTATCTGCACTCATTGAAATTATGGGATGAATATTTGCCGTTGAAAGAGTGATTCCCCCTTTTCCTATGACCGGAATATGTATTTTTGCAAAAACTATGATAAACAATTAAATGATAGAACCATGAAGAAACTTTTAGTCACTGCTCTGTTGACTGCTACCGTAGCAGGCGGAACAGCGCAAGTAAAAAATCAGTCGCACGGCTATCCTATCGACCCCGTACCTTTCACTTCGGTGAAAGTAACCGATTCATTCTGGGGGCAACGGTTGAATGCCAGCCGTGAAGTAACGATTCCTCTGGCGTTCAGCAAATGCGAGGAAACAGGACGTTATACTAACTTTGTCAATGCCGCCCATCCCAGTGATACCATTAAAGTAGGCGGTCTGGCTTTTGATGATACCGATGTGTACAAAACGATAGAAGGTGCCAGTTATCTGTTACAGACCTATCCGGACAAAAAACTGGCTAAGTATATTGATAGTGTGCTGGTTATTGTCGCTGCGGCACAGGAACCGGATGGTTATCTCTATACTTCGCGTACCATGAACCCGAAGCATCCGCATGAGTGGGCAGGAAGCAAACGGTGGGAGAAGGTGGAGGAACTGAGTCATGAATTCTATAACTTGGGACACATGGTAGAAGGTGCTATTGCGCATTACCAGGCTACCGGAAAACGTAATTTCCTTGATATCGCTATCCGTTATGCCGACTGTGTATGCCGGGAGATAGGTACGGGCGAAGGGCAACAAATCCGTGTGCCGGGACATCAGATTGCTGAAATGGCCCTTGCCAAACTGTACTTGGTAACAGGGCAACAGAAATATTTGGATCAAGCCAAATTCTTTTTGGACCAGCGCGGACATACTACTCGTACGGATGAATACAGTCAGGCGCACAAGCCGGTAGTGGAGCAGGATGAGGCCATGGGACATGCTGTCCGTGCCGCTTATATGTATGCAGGCATGGCAGATGTGGCCGCACTGACAGGGGATACGGCTTATATCCATGCCATAGACCGTATTTGGGACAACATTGTGGGCAAGAAATATTATATTACCGGCGGCATCGGCGCCACCAGCAATGGGGAGGCTTTTGGCAAGAACTATGAACTGCCCAATATGTCAGCTTATTGTGAGACTTGCGCGGCTATCGGTAATGTGTATGTCAACTACCGCTTGTTCCTGCTTCATGGTGAGGCAAAATATTATGATGTGCTGGAACGTACTTTATATAATGGTCTTATTTCGGGCGTGTCCCTGGATGGTGGCGGGTTCTTCTATCCTAATCCGTTGGAAAGCATCGGGCAGCACCAGCGCCAGCCTTGGTTCGGCTGTGCCTGTTGTCCGTCCAATATCTGTCGTTTCATTCCTTCTTTGCCGGGATATGTGTATGCGGTGAAAGGTAAGGACGTGTATGTTAATCTGTTCATGTCCAATACTTCGAACTTGAAGGTAGAGGGCAAGGCTGTTTCTTTGGAGCAGGCTACTCATTATCCTTGGAACGGTGATGTCACTATCGGTGTCAACAAGAACAATGCCGGACAGTTTACAATGAAAATCCGTATTCCGGGATGGGTGCGTAATCAGGTAGTTCCCAGTGACCTGTACACTTATTCGGATGGAAAGCGTTTGAGCTATACAGTGAAAGTAAATGGAGAACCGGTACAGAGTGAACTGAAGGACGGTTATTTCTGCATAGACCGCCGTTGGAAGAAAGGGGATAAAGTAGCTGTCCATTTCGATATGGAACCTCGTACGGTGAAAGCCAATAATAAAGTGGAGGCAGATCGTGGACGTATAGCCGTGGAGCGTGGCCCGATCGTTTATTGTGCGGAATGGCCGGATAATGATTTTGATGTGCTGAGCGTGTTTATGAACCGCACTCCTCAATTCGAGGTGGTTGAAAAACCGGATTTGCTCTATGGCATTAACCAGTTGAAGACGGATGCGCAGATTCTGGGCTATGACGACAGAGGTCGTCTGACGGCTACTGATGTGAAGCTGACGTTGATCCCTTACTATGCTTGGGCACACCGCGGTGCAGGTGCTATGGCAGTGTGGTTGCCTCAGGAATTAAGTGCTTCCCGTCCGACTATGCCTGCTACGCTGGCATCGGAAAGCAAAGTGGATGCTTCGCATAAGGTGAAATCCATTTCCGCCATTAATGACCGTCTAGTACCGAAAGATGAGAATGACCGTTCCGTACCCTATTACCATTGGTGGCCCAAACAGGGAACTACCGAATGGATATCCTACGAGTTCCCATCCGAAGCAACTGTTTCCAGTGCTACCGTATATTGGTATGATGATGCTCCTTGGGGAGGATGCCGCATACCACAAAGTTGGAAGGTGTACTATAAAGATGCACAAGGCCAGTGGCAACCGGTGAGTGGAGTGGATAAGTATGGAGTGGAAAAAGGTACGGGGAATACAGTCAATTTTGACCCGGTAAAGACAAAAGCGGTAAAACTGGAGGTTGTTCAGCCGGCCGATAATTCATCGGGTTTGTTTGAATGGGAAGTGAAATAGAATAATTCAAAATGAAGGTTGGTAAGTTAGGTTGGCTGGTAGCCATGTTCCTTAGTGGGGGCATGGCTGTCGCTCAAGGTACGGTCGATGATTATCGGCGTGCTTATGCATTGAAAGAGAAATTCAGTGCGGACAAAGTTTTCTATTCCAATGTCAATCCGCAATGGATAGAGGGTACGCATCAATTCTGGTATGTGCGGAATACGCCGGACGGCCGCCTGTATGTATCTGTGGATGCGGATAAGAAAGCTAGAAAAGAATTGTTTGATTCTCATCGTTTGGCAAAGGCGTTGGGTGCTGCATCCGGAAAAGAGGTCAAGCCGGAAGCTCTTGCATTGGGGCGTTTGTCGGTCAGTAAGGGATTGGATACGCTGCGCTTTGTGTTTAATAATCAACGTTGGATGTATGCGTCCCGGAAAAATCAGCTGGTCAATGAAGGTGCGGTTCCCCTCCTTCTCAGGCAAAAGCATTGGATGGAGGTGGATGATGAGAAGACGGCATCACCGGTTCCGTCTCCTGATGGTAAATGGATCGCATTTATTAAAAATCAGAATATCTATGTAAAGGAGGTGGCTACCGGAAAAGAAAAGCAACTGAGCTTGGACGGGACACTGGGTAATTATTATTCAGCCTACATCCGCTGGTCACCGGACAGTAAGAAGGTGGCTTCCTGCAAGATCCGTCCGGTGGAAAAGCGCTATGTTTATTATGTGGAATCTTCTCCGGCTGACCAGCTTCAGCCCAAGCTTCACAAACAGGAGTATGCGAAGCCGGGAGACGAACTTCCTTTTAAAGTGCCCTGCATCTATGAAGTGGAAAGCGGACGAAGCATTATTCCTTCTACCGAATTGTTCGACCGGCAATATGAAGTATATGGTCCCGAATGGAATCCCGACAGCCGTGCCGTGACTTTTGAATATAACCAGCGCGGACATCAGGTGTACAGAGTACTTGAACTTTCTGCCGAAACGGGAAAAGTGCGCCCGTTGGTAGAAGAAACCAGCGATACATATGTGAATTATACCCGTCATTTCCGTCATGACTTAAAAGACGGCAAGCAGATGATATGGATGAGTGAGCGTGACAATTGGAATCATCTTTATATGTACAACCGTATTACCGCACAGCCCGATTATCAAATTACTAAAGGAGAATGGTATGTACGCGAAGTGCTTTGGGTAGATGAAGATAACCGTCAGATTTATTTCTCGGCAAATGGTATGGAAGCTGGTGAAGACCCCTATTTCATCCGTTATTACCGCATCGGTTTTGATGGCAAAGGGCTTACTTGTCTTACCCCCGAAGAAGGGATGCACCGTGCCTGGTTTTCGGGAGATATGAAGTATTTGGTAGATGTTTATTCTATGGTGGACAAGGTTCCCGTCGCTGTGTTACGTAGTGCCAGGGATGGCAAAGTGGCGATGCCGTTGGAAACAGCCGATATAACTCTTTTGGAGGCCGAAGGCTGGAAAGCTCCGGAGGTGTTTGTTGCCAAAGGGCGGGACGGCAAGACGGATATGTGGGGATTGATTGCCCGCCCCACCAACTTTGACCCGAACAAGAAATATCCGGTTATCGAATACATTTATCAGGGTCCCGGAGACCAGTATGTTCCGAAGACTTTCCGTCCTTATGACTGGAATATGACTTCCTTGGCCGAACTTGGTTTTATCGTCGTAATGGTCGATGGAATGGGAACTTCTTTCCGTTCGCGTGCTTTTGAGAATGTATGTTATAAGAATTTGAAAGATGCCGGTCTGCCGGACCATATTGCTTGGATTAAGGCGGCTGCACGGAAATATCCTTATATGGATGTGGACAGGGTAGGTATTTACGGTTGTTCTGCCGGTGGTCAGGAATCTACAAATGCAGTTTTGCTTTATCCTGATTTCTATAAAGCGGCTTATTCGGCTTGTGGTTGTCATGATAACCGTATGGATAAGATTTGGTGGAATGAACTTTGGTTGGGCTATCCGGTAGGAGATCAATATAAGGAAGGGTCTAATGTGGAAAATGCACATCTGTTGAGTCGGCCTTTGATGTTAGTGGTGGGAGAACTGGATGATAATGTAGATCCTGCCTCTACCATGCAGGTGGTCAATGCATTGATAAAGGCGAATAAAGATTTTGAATTGGTCGTGATTCCCGGAGCGCATCATACAATGGGGGAAGATTTTGGCGAACATAAGCGGTATGATTTCTTTGTCCGTCATTTGATGCAGGTGAATCCACCGAAGTGGGATGAGATAAAATAGGAGGAGTGAGGTTTGTAGCTGTAGGAGTTTGTCAGTTATAATAAATATAGGTGGCAGTGTTATGGAGGACAAGTCCATAGCACTGCTTTTTTATGTAATTCCGTGTTTTCATTGATGAATGTGTCTTTTTTGTTCATTATGTTGTAATTATTGGTTGAACTAATTTTTTTCAATACAAAAATTAGGTTTAGTCAACAGTATTATTTTTATTTGTGGCGTATATAGTATAAAAATAAACCAATTTTCTAATACTAACATTAAATTATAATGGAAAACATTACTGTTAATGTATTTGATGATGTGCTTTATTTAGCATGGGAATTTGTATATCTAATATTTTTCACTCGTTTTGTGTGCGTACACGGAAATTATAAGAATGCGTGTGCTATTTTAATAAGTATCTATTATTCTCATAAAAATTATAATTGTTTCCTTTTAGAATAGAATATAAATAACAATAGTGATTTATATTATTTCACATTCACGGAAAAAATGGACTTTAAATTTTTGTTTAACTTAATATTTTATTATGAAATTTACAAATGAATTAAGAGGAGTGAAAAGCAGACTTCTTCTGTTTTCAGTGCTGTTACTGATACCGGTGATGATGTTTGCTCAGAGCATTACCGTAAAAGGTACTGTACTTGATTCGGCAGGTGAAGCCGTTATTGGAGCTTCCGTTGTGGAGAAGGGAAATCCTTCCAACGGAACCATAACTGATTTTGACGGAAAGTTTACTTTGGCCGTGTCTAAAGGAAAAAGAATTGTTATTTCTTTTGTAGGTTACGAAACGCAAGAAGTGGATGCGGTTACCGGAAAAGAACTGACAATTACGCTGCAAGATGATTCACAAGCGCTTGAAGAGGTAGTAGTGCTGGGTTACAGTAGCAGGGCTCGTAAAGATCTGACTGGCTCAGTAGGTTCCGTGTCTGGTGTGAAGATTGCTGCTGTACCAGTTACTTCAGCCGCTGTGGCTTTGCAGGGAAAAATAGCTGGTGTGCAAGTAACAACGGTCGATGGTGCTCCAGGGGCAGATATTAACATTCGTGTTCGTGGAGGTACGTCTGTGACCCAGAGCAATGATCCTCTTTACATTGTCGATGGTTTTCAGGTGGATAACATCAATGATATTCCTCCTACAGACATTGCTTCTATTGATGTATTGAAAGATGCTTCTATCACGGCAATCTATGGAGCTAAGGGCGGTAATGGTGTAGTGGTTGTTACTACTAAATCGGCCAAAGCTGGAAAAATACAGGTAAGTTTCAATGCCCATTTGTCTACTAGTCATTTGTCTAAAAAATTAGATTTAATGAATTCAGCAGAGTTTGCACGTTATCAATATGAATGGTCGGCGTGTAATGGTAGCCGTTCTAGCAATGCCAAATTTTTCCGTGCTAATTTTGGCAATCCGCAAGATTTGGATATGTATTATTCTTTGCCTACTCATGACTGGCAGGATGAGGTAATGGGAGAGAATCCTATCAATTATTCTACTAATGTAACTATTGGTGGAGGTACAGATAAGATGCGCTTCACTGCTTCTCTTACTCAAAGCGAAGATAAAGGTATTATTATGGGGTCGGGTGTGCGCCGTACCAATTTGAATATCAAGACAGCTATTGATATAACTAAAAATTTGACATTGCATATCAATCCTAAATTTACGTTTCGCCGTGATCAAGGAGCTGGAGGTGATAATATTGGTACAGGCGGTATTATTGATGTACTCCGTTATAGACCCACTAACGGATTACGTGAATTCGGATATATAGATCCTTCTTATGCTGACCCTGATGAAGAAGCATTGTTTACTTATACTAATCCGAAAAGTGATATTGCCATTAATCAACAGAATAAGTATGCTTATAACTATACTAATGCTATTTCATTGGAATGGAAGCCTGTTAAAGGATTGGTGCTTCGTACAGAAGCCACTCTTAGTTTAAACTGGAAAGATCAATATCGTTTTTGGGGTGCCTTGACAGGTGAAGGTACAAAAAATAATTCGTTGCCTGTAGCAAGTATTCAGAAAGATCAGTCTTTTAAATATATTTGGACTAATACGGCATCTTATGGTTTTTCTATTAAAGATAAGCATAATTTTTCCATGTTATTGGGGCAAGAAATTTATCATAGCCAAAATAAGAAGAACTTCCAAAAGAATCGTTATTTCCCACGTGCATTTGAGGCTGGACAGGCTTGGGATAATATGGGATTCGGTACACCGCAGGAGTCAACTTCATCACTTTCGACTCCAGATCGCACTGCTTCTTTCTTTGGGCAGGCAAGTTATAACTATAACCACAAATACTTACTCTCTGTAACTATGCGTGCTGATGGTTCCACTAAATTTGCTCCAGGTAATCAATGGGGATATTTCCCTTCAGTATCAGGTGCTTGGGTGCTTTCAGAAGAAAAGTTTATGGAAGATATAAAATGGATTGATCAGTTAAAACTTCGTGCAGCTATAGGGTTGGCAGGAAATAATCGTATCAGTGATGATATGTGGCGTTATTTATATACTGTTAATTCTACCGGCGGACCTGGATTTGGAGAAGCAACTCAGTTTGGAGAGCAATGGTATGGTAATCAAGGGGGTACTACTTTTGCCAATAAAAATATTAAATGGGAAACTACATTAACTCGTAATCTTGCTGCTGATATCACGCTTTTTAATGGTCGTCTCACTGTTACTCCGGAGATTTATTGGAATACGACGAAAGATTTACTTTATAAATCGGACATTCCTTCAGCAACTGGTTATGTAAGTCAGATGCAAAATATTGGACAAGTAACTAATAAAGGGGTTGAATTAACTATATCAGGAGATATTCTCAGTGGCAGGGATTATGTGCTTTCCGCAAATCTTTCTTTAGGTATGAATAAAATGAAAGTTGATAAATTAAATGGTACAGACAATGTGATTTGGGATCAGAATAACCGTTGGAAATCAAGTTACAATGATTATTGTTTGAAGGTGGGTGACCAAGTAGGACTTATTTATGGTTTTGTATATGATGGTTTATATTCAATGGATGAATTCTATTTTGATCCCACTAATAACTTGCAAGCAGTACCTTGGGGATCAACGGCCGCTGAAAACGGAACTTCGAAAGATGCACCTATTATGGATGCAGACGGTGTGGAACATCCAAAAACAATAATCAATCAGATTTCAGGAGATTCTAATTCAGGCATAGCTACTCTGCCGGGCAAAGTCAAGTTCAAGGATTTGAATGGTGACGGATATATCACAGAAGATGACCGTACTGTTATAGGTAATACCAATCCAAAAGTGCAGGGAGGTTTTGGATTGAGCGGACAATGGAAGGGTTTTGATTTTGCCATGAACTTCAACTTTATGCTTGATTTTGATGTGAATAATGCGACAGCTTACCAGCTTTCCTCATCCGAAAGCAATAAGAATAAGTTCTACAATGTGCTTTCCACATTTGCCGACAAAGGTTGGCGTTATACCCGTGATGGTGACGGCGAATGCTTGTACAAATGTTACTATATTGATGGTTCGTTGGATATGTACCGTGAATTAAACGAAGGTAGGACACTTTGGAATCCGACGGATGTGACAAAAAAAATAACTCATTCCTATTTTATCGAGGATGGATCGTTTCTGCGTTGTCAGGATTTGACTGTTGGCTATACGTTACCTGGAAATCTGACTTCTAAATGGGGGATTTCGAAAGCTCGTTTTTATGTGTCAGCCTCTAATTTGTTTATTATTACTGGGTATTCGGGTTATGATCCTGAAGTGGATATTCAGACAGGATTAACTTGTGGTATGGACTATAACCGTTACCCACGTAGTCGCAGTTTTGTACTAGGTACTAATATTACATTCTAAATTTGAAAGCACATGAAATTTAAAAATACTTTAATAATAGGATTAGCAACTTTGACTCTAATATCATGCAATGATTTCCTTGACGTGGATTCTCCATCAAGTTACAATGAGGACTTTGTGTTCAGCCAGGAAACAGAAATTAGCCGTGCGTTGAACGGTGTTTATGCTTCTATCTTGGTAGGTGATCTTTATGGCAGTGCCTATCAGAAAACTTTTAATTTGAACAGTGATGTTGATATGCAGATGTATACAGGTAATGTAGCAACCCATAATAGCTATGCACGTTTTGATTGTGACGATCAAGGTGGCGAAATTGATAAATATTGGAGAGCTTCTTATAAAGCTATTGAAGATGCTAACCGTTTTATCCGGGGTGTAGAAACTGGTCCGCTTTATAATGAAGAGAATACCGCTGTTATGCAGATGTTGGGCGAAGCCAAGTGTCTTCGTGCTATGGTTTATCATGATCTGGTAGTGATGTTCGGGGATGTTCCTTTCACTTTCCTGCCAGCCTCACAATTAGGTGATAATTATGTGATTCCTGTAATGAATCGCGAAGAAATCCAAAATAAACTTATTGAAGATTTGCAGGATATTGCTCCTAAGATGTCTTCTTCTACAACAACAACAGTAGAACGTGCGTCTAAGGAGTTTGCTTGGGCATTAATTGCACGTATTGCATTGACTGCCGGAGGTTATTCACTTCATCCGGATAAAAATAATGCAAATAGTTATGGTGTGATGAAACGTCCGGAAGATTATCAGAAGTATTATCAAATCGTAAAAGAATATACTAGCCTGGTTATTGCTTCGGGGACACACTCTGTAGGCACTTCTTATCAAGATATTTTTACCAAGGAAAGCAATTTTGAAATTATTGCTAAAGGTGATCCTATTTTTGAGATTCCTTTTGCTAAGGAGTCTACAGGTAATACAGGGTATTCTCAAGGACCTACATCAACCGTTAATGAAGGAAAGACATTGGGTAAGAATGTATGGGGAGAATCTAAAGGTGATATACGTTTGAGTGCTTTTTACCGTTATTCATTCGATGAGAATGATAAGCGTCGAGATTTTATTAATGGACTTTGGTATTATGGTAACAGTGCTAATAATGCTACTCAGGATTCTTGTATGATTCGTGCGGATTATACTGTCCATAATAATAAATGGTCTAAATTATGGGCGAATGCGGGACAGTTTACCAATTTGAGTGCCAGTAATACAGGTATTAACTTCCCTTATATGCGTTATACGGATGTTTTGTTGATGAATGCCGAAGCTGTTAATGAGTTGGAAGGACCTACTGCCACTGCTCAGGAGTCACTTCGTCAAGTCCATGCACGGGCATTCGATGACCAAAGTGTTGTTTCTGCCTATATTGCTCAGGTGGCTTCTTCTAAAGAAACTTTTTTGAAAGCCGTGCTTGATGAACGTAAATGGGAGTTTGCGGGTGAGAATATGCGCTGGAGAGATCTTGTCCGTAATAATCTTTATGGACAGGAAATTGTTTATAGTTTTTTGCGCTATCTTTCTGTAGGAATGTCTAATGCCGGTTCTTCTACTGGCTTCGAAGATGATATAGCTGAACATGATGGTAGTGCTTATTTGGATGATCTTCCCGAATCTATGTATTACCATGTTCTTCCACAAACGGTTGAATGGCGTGTGGATGTAAATCAAGTTTATGGCTATCCTTATCCCAATAAGATATTGGATATGCTCTATATTTATAATCCTTACAAATCAGCTAATCAACCAGCGACAGCTTTGGTAGCTGTTGATGGAGCAACTTGGAAGATGGCGGAATTTTATCAGTGGAGTAATGATTCGGAGCCTACTAACCAATGTAAATATTCATTCTATGGATATATTCGTCATACAGAACAAGGAATGATTGTGTTGGTCAAAGATGGAACAGAATCACCACTGGATGGTAATTCTGTTCCTGAGGTGAATGATTTACCTCCTGTACGTTATATTTTACCTTATCCTAATGCGGCTATCCAACGCTCAGCAGGTGTATACAAGAACTATTATGGCTATAAATAATTTATAAAAGGACAGAATGATGAAAAAAATATTTTTATATGCATTAATGTTATTTTCAGGTTTCTCATGTATTTCGTGTTCTGATGATGAGAAAGGAATGGCAAATATAGATAGAGAATGGATGACTATGTTCATTTGTGATAATAATAGAGGAAAAGGGGATGACTATGCTTATAATTGTAAAGCAGAGGGACCGAATGGCAATGATATTCATCTTTATTGGTATGGAGTGAATAACTGTGCGGGCTACCAGATTCGTCAGGCACTACAGCCAAATGTTTCGGGTGGTGCAGATGCTTGGGGTACATCTGCCGAAAACGGTCTTTTGTTACTAGATACCATTGTAGGACCGGAGGTCCTTGATTTAGTTATTAAAGATCAACAGTATTCCACTGATTATCGTTTTGCTATTCGCGTGTTATCAACAAAAGATGATAATGTGACTGATTTTTCACATGCATCCAAATGGTATGGACATGGTGATGGCAGACAGTGGGCAGAATGGATGGGCATTACCACTTCTGATCGATATGCAACTCCATTCTGTGTCTATGTAGATGCTTCTAAGACTACACAGACTACTATGCGTGTGATGTTGAATCGTGCTTTCAAAACTGTAACAGAAGGGGTATCAGATGATGATAAGGCTATTTATCGTGAAAAATTTCAGCTTGATGCTAACGATAATTTTGTTTATCAGTGGTTGGAAGTAGATCCGTCTCCTAATAATCCTGAATCAACAGTGAATGAAAAATGGAGAAAATATAAATTAACCGATGAGGATTTTGAAAAGGGATATGTAGATATTGACGGACTTCAGAAAAACTCTGTTTATGTGATTAATGTTCGCAACGAGAATGTGAAGGTAAAATGGGACGCATATTACAATACTTGTTCTGCCCGCTCAGACGGAGAACCGGGAGAGCCTATTTTAGTAACTCATGACTTAAGTGCTCCAAGTCGTGACCGGTTTGATTCAGATGAAGCTTATCAAAATGCTTTGATACAGCACGAGGCTGCTCTGAAATACAATGCAATGCGTATTGATTTCCTTTTAACAGACTTCATTTCCGATGTAAATTTAGCCGAAGGACAGACTTATTATTTGGAAGGTGGAAAGACTTATTGTATGTTTGATAATTTAACTACCTGCAAAGGTTTTGTTCTTCGTACTCGTCCTGAGGATGTAGCAGCAGGTAAACGTGCTAAAGTATTGTTAGGTGGTATGCATATGACAGGTACTAATGTTAATTCTATGAATTTGATGTTCGGGCGCCAGCCACAAGCTGGAGAAGGAGGAGAAATTTATATGAAGATGCTCGAATTTTATGATATTGATTTCGATTGTCCAATGGCTCTTACTTATGGTGATAATGTTGCCGGTTTGGGTTCGGCTACAGGTAATTATTTCATTAATATGTTTTCTAATGGTATGGCTGTACATTTGGAAAGTTTTGTGGTGAAAAATTGTACTTTCAAGCGTCTGGTACGTGGGTTCATTCGTGAGCAGGGGCCTAATTACAAAATTTGGGATCATGTCTTGATAGAGGATAACCAGTTCTTTGACTGTGGCTATTATAGTAATGGTGCCGGAGGTTATCCATGGATTGCCGGTTCCGGGAATAATGCGAATTCTAATTTATATAAGGACTTTGTGGTTCGTGGAAACACTTTCTATGATTGTCCGTTCCCTTCATTTTTCAGTGAAACCAAGCAGAGTGCATGGAAGGGAGGGGCATGGAATATAACGTTTGAAAACAATACTTTGGTTAACTGGAACACTCGTGCAGCAGGAAATATTTTCAATATGCGTAATATTCCAGATGGAAGTACTTATACGGTGAAAAATAACCTGATTGTTTTGACCAAGCAGGACGGTGATGTCCGAAAGATGACTATGGCAGGAGCTGATATCCGTAAGACAATGACTATGGCAGACGGTACAGCCGGACATGTGACATTGAATTTTGACAATAATTATTCTACAAATACTTTTTTATCCAACGGACAAATTTTTAGCAATAATCCATGGACTGCGACTAAAAATAATTTTGGCACCTTGGTCAACAATGGTTCTGCTACTTTAAATGGAACATTGGAAGTTCTTGTAGATGATATTTCTCCATTAGAACTGATGGTAAGTCCAAATCCACCACATAAGGCTACTGCTGATAACGATCAATATATGCATCGTGCAGATGCACTTGATGGTACGGCTGGAGAGCATGGTGTAAACTTGTATTACAATCAGACAGGTAAAGTTATGGAGTCAAAAATTTATCAGTTGAACATTGGTGCGGCTAAATGGCGTAATGGTTCTGTTAGATAGCAGAATGGGGTTTGATAAGTTTTATAGTTATTATAATGTGAATGTCTTCTGAGAATCTTTGGATTTTGAAAGACAGATATTTGATAGAAAAGCCGATCTGTGATAGATAGGCTTTTTTATGTATAGGTAAAGGGGCAGAGTATCAAAAATTGTATAGGTTTGATGATGTCTGTGCAAAATCTGCCTGAAAAAGACCAAATATTCTCTGTATTCAGATTGGAAAACGCATAATTTTGTTTGCTGGTTTTTATCAAAACATATAGGAATAATGAAAAATACATTCAAAAAAGTGTTTATTGGCTTTATGGCTTTTGCCATGGTAACCGGCTCCTTTGCGCAGCAAAGAGCTCATAAAAAGGATAATGAGTCGTATCCTAAGGAATGGAAACAAATAGCACGTATGGAGCAGGATTCTTTCTTTCTGACAGATGAAGCTCGGCGGATTGCTGAAAATGTATTGGCTTTTCAACGCTGTACGGGCGGTTGGCCGAAGAATATAGATATGGCCCGCCGCATGAATGATAAAGAGCTGGCTAAAGTGATAAAGGATAAATCACGTCGTGATGATTCTACGATAGATAATAATGCCACAACTGCCCAGATGATTTTTTTAGCCCGTCTTTATAGGCAGACTAAGGATATACGTTATCGGGATGCTTTCCTTCAGGGAGTGGAATATTTGCTGAGTGGTCAATACGAAAACGGAGGATGGCCGCAATTCTGGCCCGGTCCGCGTGGTTATCAGGTACATATTACTTTTAATGACGATGCCATTGTCAATACATTGAATATGATACGTGATATGATGAATCACAAAGCGCCTTATGAGGATGATTTGATAGACAAGGCTTTGTGTGTACGTTTGGGAAAAGCCTTTAATAAAGGAATAGAGTGTATACTGGCTACACAAATTATAAAGGATGGAGAACCTTCAGTGTGGTGTCAGCAGAATGATAGGGAAACATTGAAGCCTGCACCGGCACGTGCATATGAGTTGCCGTCTTATTGTTCGGCGGAGAGTGCCGGAATTGTGCGTCTGCTCATGGAATTACCTGCACCCGACGCACGTGTGAAGCGGGCGGTTCACGGAGCCATGAAATGGTTTGACAGGTATAAACTTACCGGTTTGAAATGCGAGCGTATCGTGCTGGCAAATGGTGAGCGGGATACTCGTCTTGTGGAAGATCCTCAAGCCAAGCCTATTTGGGCGCGTTATTATGATTTGAAATATTGTGAACCGTATGTATGTGACCGTGATGGGCTGCCACGTCGCCATTTGGAAGAAATAGGAACAGAACGTCGTAACGGATATAGTTGGTACAATAGCAGACCGGCTGAGCTTTTTGCCATATACAATGCATGGGCGGACAAATATGATCCGAAGCATAAAGTGGCAATCAGTCTGGCAACCAAAGGAGCGAATGAAAACGGGCTTATTGAAATGTATCGTCGTCCCATGGCAGAGCGTACGGCTTTTGATGTGGTGGTAAAGCCGGGAGAGAGTATTCAGGCAGCTATTGAAAAGGCTCCGGAAATTCCGACAGTACCTTTTAAAATCTTATTGTTGAACGGAACGTATCATCAAAAAGTGATTATTGACAGGCCTAATATTGTTTTGGTGGGGGAAAACCGTGACAGTACGCGGATTGTCTTGGCTGAAACAGCCCAGACACGTGCCATCACGGAATATCATGGACGTCCGGTAGGCAATGGTGTCATTGTGTTGCAGGAAGGTGCGGATGATTGTGTTATTAGCGGACTGACTGTTTACAACAATTACGGAACTGCCGTTGAAAATACGACCATCCATCAGATGGCGATTTTTGGACGTGCCACTCGTACCATTATCATCAACAGTAATGTATGGGCCGATGGAAACGATGCCCTTTCCTTGTGGGCACCCGGAAGCAATGGTATGTATTATCATGCCGATCTCTATCTTCGTTGTCCGGGTGTGGATTTTCTTTGTCCTCGCGGATGGTGCTATGCCACACGCTGCCATTTTTATGGTGATAGCCGTGCCATGATTTGGCATGACGGACGAGGTGACAAGAACAAGAAACTGGTTATTACCAATTCTTCATTTGATGCTAAGACACCGACACTTTTAGGACGCTATCATCATGATTCCCAGTTTTATCTCATCAAATGTAAAATGTCGAAGAATGTGCTTGACGGGAATATTCATTATGCTTATTCGGATAAAGTGCTTGATCCCTGTCCGTGGGGGCTACGTACCTATTATTATGGTTGTACCCGTGAAGGAGGGCATAGTGGCTGGTTAAACGATAATTTAAAGGAGGCGGAGAATGCTCCGGAGTTTTATGGCGTTACCGCCAAGTGGACATTCAATGGCAAATGGGACCCCGAACAACGTATCAGAGATCTTTGGAATGTGTTGGCCTACTAATTTAACAGTTTGTAATATGAAAATGACCCCTGTTTTATGCTGTATTGTTTTTTTGTTTGTGTCAATGTTATCTGCTGTTGCCCGACAGCAGGAGAAGCCCCGGGTTATTGTCACTACGGATGGTGAGATTGACGATCAAAGTTCTATGATTCGTTTTCTTATGTATTCTTCTGATTATGATGTCGCAGGCATTGTTCAAGTCAATGGGGTACAGAAAGACGGACATAGTAAAGATAAATGGATCGAATCACAAATTGCCAAATATGCGGAATGTCTGCCTAATTTGAGGAAACATAATCCCGATTATCCCGATGCTGAATATTTGCTAAGTGTCTTGGCGGTTGGTAATGAGAACAGAGAGGACTTGCATAAATTGCCTCCTTTACTGTCTGATAGCGAGGGGGCACAGCTCATCATAAGGACATTGCTTGATTCTGATCCGAGGCCTGTTCATATTTTAGCATGGGGTGGGCCAACACCCAGGCCAATGCCTTATGGCAGATCAAGCAGAAATATTCTGCTGCAGAATGGGCAAAAGCGGTATCAAAAGCCAGATTATATTGTATTTGGTATCAGGACGGCGGTGGAAAATGGATAGAACAGAATCTTCCTGAAATCATTATTTATGAATCGGGCGCACCGGATCATGATGGAGGATGGAGATATGTATGGGATTACATGAGTGTGGATTATTATTTTAAGAACAGACTTAGTAAAAATTCAAAAGAGTTGCAACAGATCATGGATAAACCTTGGTTGGCTGACCATATTAAGAATGGGCACGGACCACTGTGTGCCGCCTATCCTCAGGAATATACCAGTGAGGGGGATACTCCTTCTTTTATGCCTCTTATACGTAATGGACTTGAACAGCATACAGACTATACATTAGGAGGATGGGGAGGACGCCCGGAGTATAAAAATGGCAATCACATGCAAGATGGGAATGATTTGAAAAACGGTGTGCCGGATTCGCATTATACTTTCCAGCGTTGGTTGCCTGCTATACAAAATGACTGGGCGGCTCGTGCCGACTGGTGCGTGGCTGATGAATATTCAAAGGCAAATCATCAACCTGTTGCCCGGATATTGGGAGAAAGTGTACGCACAGTCCGGTCGGGAGAAAAAATAATACTGGATGCCTCTCCTTCATTTGACCCTGATAAAAATTCATTGTCTTACCAATGGTGGCAATATCGGGAAGCAGGCAGTGTGCAAACAAAGGTGGCTATAAAGCACGCCGATGAGAAGAGGGCGGAGATAATTGTACCGGATAATCCGGGCAAACAGTTACATTTGATACTTGAACTTACAGATAATGGAACGCCTAATCTAAAGTCTTATAAAAGAGTGATTCTGAATGTGAATTGACTTCCTGTATGAATTTTCATCTGTACTGTCATGTTGTTTTGAACAGGAGGCCTACACTTCTTCCATCCGCTCCAGCTCCCATCCCCGGAACTGTATGATAATACAGTGCAGCTTCGTGTTCTGCACCAACTGCCGTACCCGGGGTGCGGCAGCATATTCGTTAATCTGTTTCACCGCTTCCTGCCATTGCGTCCGGGTTTTCTCTTCCGTGTCCTTCACCGACAGATATTTCAGTTCAAGAATATAGCTATGCTTCACCTCGTAGCGCATCAGGTCCGGCATGAGGAAGAGGTCGCAGTAACCGTGGCTCAGTTCCATTTCCGGAGCCATCAGGTAATAAGCGTTTACGCTGAGGTAGGCGGTGAAGAAACCCTGTATATTTCGCTCGCCTTCCATGGCACTGCGTACAGATGAATTTTCCTTGTAGGCATGGGCAATGAATTCCAGTGTTTCGCGCCAATGGCCTTCGTAAGCCATTTCATCGAACAGGTCCATCAAATTGTTCAGGTTGATATGGCGTTTGTCCTGGTACTCCTCCAGCATGAATTCGTAATACTGTTTGCGCACATTATAGTTGGGGATACTCAATACCAAGCGGCTGCCGCGTGTGGCAGTGATGGTCAACATGCCATAATAGAAGAGCAGGCTGGGGAAGATTTCGGGTTTGGCGATTTCCTTGGCCGGGAAGGTGGTGATCAGGTTGGTGATAATTTGCCCTTCTTCGGTGATTTTACGTAATACGCCCTTGCGGTTGCCGTCCAGCTTGTCCAGCTGGATTAGTTTCTTCATTTTGTTGTAGTCCGTACGGGTGTTGGGATCTATCATCTCTTTAGGAGATTTGCCCAGCGTGATGTAATTGCGCAGGTAGTAAAGTACCATGTCGCAATTGAACATTTTCGGGTCGCGTTCCAGGCTTTCTTCTGCGAAACAGTAATTATTATACCACGGTTTCATCTCCCGGATCATTGCTTCGATGTCCGCGTCGATCGGGAGCTGTCCGGCATCCTTATAATATTGGAACATGGTGCGCACGTCCGTTTCGCTGAATCCCAGCATCATGTTGAACTGGTAGTCGGTACTGATATTCCAGCCGATGTTGAATCCGCTGGTCAGGTCGTCCAAGGTGACGGGGCTGACGCCGGTCATGAAGATGCGCTCGAACATGCCTTTGAATTTCTTGAATATTTCACGGTAGAATCCGCTGGCATGGGTCAGGGCATGATAAATGTCTTTTCCCTGCTCGTTCAGAACGATGTTGGTAAAGTTATCGTATTCGTCGATGATGAGGTAAAGTTTCATTCCGGATTCAGCCGCATGCAGGTTCAGGTAGTTCAACTTGCTGACAAAGTCGGGCTGTTCTTCCATCTTTTGTGCAAATCCGGGAAAATAATAAGGCTCATACACTTTGCCGAACAGGTCCATCACCATGCCGCAATAGTTATTGAAATTTTCTTCCAGTGAACCGCTTCCGCCACTGGCGCGCGAGAAATCAAGATACACCACCTGAAATTTTCCTTGCAGGGGGGTGGGGCGGCTGCCTATCCATAGATTGCCGAAGCGTTTCTGGAACTTTTCTTTTTGTGCTATGTCATAATACGCACGCAGCATACTCAAAAAGATACTCTTGCCGAAGCGGCGGGGACGGATAAAGAACAGGTTCCGGGGCTGTTTTTCCAGCAAAGGCAGATACATGGTTTTATCTACATAGTACATGTTCTGCTCTGCCACTTCCACGAAGTTGGCAATGCCATAGGGGATTTCTTTTATATTTTCCATCATTGCTTCTGTTGTCTTTAGTTCGTATCCGGATGCCAATACAACAAAGATAGTCTATTCTTCCTGAAGGAACAAAGGAAATAAAGTTTTTAATAGAAAGAAGATGTTCAAGGTAAGTTATGCGCTTGAAAGAAAATTCTTTATTACTCCCCGCTAGATTTCTACTGGGTCGAAAAAAAGGGCGTGCCAAAAGCCATGTTTATTATTTAGACCTTTTGGCACACCCTCTTGGTGGATTCTGAAATCAGTTTCTTATTTCTTCTCTGCCGCGGCATGTGGATAGTCAATCGTATAATGCAGTCCGCGACTCTCTTTCCGTTCCATTGCCTGACGGGTGATCAAATACCCGATGTTAATCATGTTACGCAGTTCGCAAAGTTCGCGTGAAGCCTTACAGCGTTTGAAAAGACGCTCGGTTTCTTCATATAAAATATCCAATCGGTTCCAAGCACGGATTAATCGCGTATTACTGCGCACAATACCTACATAAGCTTCCATAATCTGGTTCACCTCTTTCATGCTTTGGGTTATCAGTACCCGTTCTTCATTGTTCATGGTTCCTTCATCGTTCCATTCGGGGATATCCTCATTGAAGTCATACCGGTCGAGTACATTTAGTGCATGTTTGGCTGCCGCGTCCGCATAAACCACTGCTTCTATCAGCGAATTGGAAGCCAGACGGTTACCTCCGTGCAGACCGGTACATGAACATTCACCGATAGCATACAAACGGTTGATGCTGCTCTGTCCGTCCAGATCGACTTTGATACCTCCGCACAGATAATGAGCAGCCGGAGCCACAGGAATATAGTCTTTAGTAATATCAATACCTAGGCTGAGGCATTTTTTATAAATATTGGGGAAATGTTTTTTTGTTTCTTCCGGATCTTTATGCGTCACATCCAGATATACATGATCTTCACCGCGCTGCTTCATTTCGTTATCAATGGCACGTGCTACGATATCACGTGGGGCCAATGACAGGCGTGGATCATATTTTTGCATGAATTCTTCGCCACTTTGATTCTTTAAGACAGCACCGTAACCGCGCATGGCTTCGGTGATGAGGAAACTGGGACGGTCTCCCGGATGGAAGAGGGCGGTGGGATGGAATTGTATAAATTCCATGTCCTTTACTGCTCCTTTGGCACGGTACACCATAGCAATGCCGTCTCCCGTAGCTACCAGTGGATTGGTTGTATTGCGGTATACCGCTTCGCATCCGCCTGTTGCCATTACAGTTACTTTGGACAGGAACGTATCCACTTCTCCTGTTTTCTCATTCAATACGTAAGCACCGAAACATTTGATGCCTGGTGTATGGCGGGTGACGATAATTCCCAAATGATGCTGGGTAATGATTTCTACCGCATAGTGATCTGTAAATATGGTAATATTGGGATGAGCTTTTACCGCTTCTATCAGGCTGGTTTGTATTTCAGCTCCTGTATTGTCTTTGTGGTGCAGGATACGGAACTCGGAATGGCCTCCTTCTTTGTGGAGGTCGAATTCTCCATCCTCTTTTTTATCAAAATCCACTCCCCATTTTATCAGTTCCTGGATTTGTGCAGGTGCTTCTCGCACTACTTTTTCTACAGCCGCGCGGTCACTGATCCAATCGCCGGCAATCATCGTGTCTTCAATGTGTTTCTCGAAATTGTCTACTTTCAAGTTGGTAACAGATGCTATACCTCCCTGAGCAAAATAGGTATTGGCTTCTTCCAGTCCTGCTTTACAAATCAGGGCGACTTTACCTTTGTGAGCTACTTTCAGTGCGAAGCTCATTCCGGCAAGTCCTGAGCCGATAACAAGGAAATCGAATTTTTTAACCATGATAATATGCTTTATGGGTGCAAAGCTACGAAAAACCTTTATTCATTGTACCTTTTGCTCTTGTTTTTACTATTTTTTTCGTGAAGAATAAACGAAATAGATAATGCAAGTATGAAATTAAAAGTGTAACTTTCTGCATTTTTAAATAGAATAGGATGGAAAACAATAAAGAAATCATTCACGAAAGTGAGGTAAAAGAACTTATAATTGAGTTGAGGGGTGAGAAAGTACTGATAGACCGGGATGTAGCTAAGCTTTATGGCGTAGAAACCAGGGATATAAATAAAGCAGTAAAAAATAATGCAGATAAATTCCCTGAAAATTACTGTTTTAGCTTGCAATTATCTGAAAAACAGGAGCTGGTGGAAAATTTCCACCGGTTAGAAAGTTTGAAGTATTCAACCGTTGTCCCCAAAGCTTTTACAGAGCGAGGATTGTATATGTTGGCTACTATATTAAAAGGTCCGAGAGCTACCGCAACTACTTTTGCCATTATCGAATCATTCTTTAAGTTAAGGACATTAGTACGGAATGTAAATATCATGGCTACCGAGTATGATGAGGAAAAGAGGAAGAGTCTGGTACAACGTAGTGGAGAACTGCTGAATGAACTGCTGACTGATGAGGGTGATATAACAGAAACGGAATCTTCTATCGAATTAAATTTGTATGCTTTGAAGATGAAACGTACAGTAAAGAGGACAAAAAAAGGATAAATTCTCTCATTCTGCGCCGTAATGAGGTCGATAAACGATAAATTTATTATCTTTCGGGCAAATTACAATAAGATGATGAATCGAATTTTTCATGTGAAGATAGCAGGAGGCACTTATCTGTTTCTGATACTGCTGACAGCCGTCATGGTATTTGCTTTCTGGTGTATGAAGGCAATGATAGGATTGGTGGTGGCATTGGGGCTGATCATTACCATTGAACGTATTATCCATTCTACTTATACGCTGACTGCGGATGGAAAGCTGGTGGTGTATTATGGTCGTTTTTATAAAGGGAAGACCATTCCCTTGACTGACATTACGGATGTGGAGCTGAAACGAAGTTCCGGATTCGGTGGAATTATGCCTTCGAAATATGTATTGATACATTATGAGAAGAAAAATTTATTGTCATTGGTTCCTGTAAAGCCGGAAGAATTTATCAATGCGTTGGTGAAGCGGCTGGAGCATAGGATAGAGGAGGAATAAATTATGGAGCAAGTATTTAAAACAAAAAGAGCTCGTAGGTGGTGGATTATTATAGTCAGTCTGGTTGTTCTGATTATTTTTCTGAATGTGTATTTGGAGCAAAGTTGGGCTTTTTCGGCGCTTGGGGGAATTATTATTTCTGTATTAATGTTTTATTCGCAATCGAAAACCATTTATATTGTAAAAGACAATGGTGTTCTGGAAATTAAACCGGGATGGGGGAACAGAATATGTGTAGACGGAATCCGTAAAGTGTCTTATAATCCGAATGCAATAGGAATGCAAAAGGTGAAAATAGAGCACGCCCAAGGTTTTGTAATGATTAACCCTGATAAGCCTTTGGAATTTGTAGAAGCATTGAGAGAAATAGATCCAAATCTGTCTGTTGAAGGTTTTGAACAGATAAAAACTAATTAACCCAAAATAAATACCATGAAATATCAAATTGCAATCATCGGTGGAGGTCCCGCAGGGTATACTGCTGCCGAAGCTGCCGGAAAGGCAGGACTGAGTGTTGTATTGTTCGAAAAAAGAAGTCTGGGCGGTGTCTGCCTGAATGAGGGATGTATTCCTACCAAGACCTTGCTTTATTCGGCTAAAGTATATGATTATGCGAAACATGCTTCAAAGTATGCCGTGAATGTGCCTGAAGCTTCTTTTGATTTAGGAAAGATTGTGGCGCGTAAATCAAAGGTGGTTCGTAAGCTGGTATTGGGAATCAAGGCAAAACTGACTGCGCATCAGGTAAATATAGTAACGGGAGAAGCCACGATTGTAGATAAGAATACCATCCAATGCGGTGGGGAAACCTACGAATGTGAGAATTTGCTGCTGTGTACCGGCAGTGAAACATTTATTCCTCCTATTCCGGGAGTGGAAAACGTGGATTACTGGACGCACCGTGATGCACTGGATAATAAAGAAGTACCTGCTTCATTGACTATTGTCGGCGGTGGAGTGATCGGTATGGAATTTGCTTCTTTCTTTACCAGTTTGGGAGTACAGGTGACAGTTGTCGAAATGTTGGATGAAATCCTGGGTGGCATGGATAAAGAGCTGTCGGCCATGCTCCGGGCTGAATATGCCAAAAAAGGAATCAAGTTCCTGCTCAGTACGAAAGTAGTAGAGGTATCCAAAGGGGAGACCGGTATTACTGTGTCATACGAAAATGCAGATGGAGCAGGAACTGTTGCAGCTGATAAGTTATTGATGAGTGTAGGCCGTCGTCCGGTGACAAAAGGTTTCGGACTGGAAAATCTGAATTTGGAATGGACGGAACGCAGATGCATCAAAGTAGATGAACATTTGCAATCTTCTGTCCCCGGTGTCTATGTATGCGGTGATTTGAACGGAGTCTCTTTGTTGGCACATACCGCCGTGCGTGAGGCGGAAGTGGCTGTCCATCATATTACAGGTAAGGAAGATGCGATGAGTTATCGTGCCATACCGGGTGTGGTCTATACAAATCCTGAGATTGCCGGGGTAGGTATGAGCGAGGAAGCTTTGCAGGCCGCAGGTATTCCTTATCGAGCCGTTAAGTTGCCGATGGCTTACTCCGGGCGTTTTGTAGCCGAGAATGAAGGAGTGAACGGTGTCTGCAAAGTTTTGGCAGCCGAAGACGGTACTGTATTGGGAGCGCATATGTTGGGTAATCCTGCTTCCGAGCTGATTGTATTGGCAGGTATGGCTATTGAGGATGGTAAGACCATAGAGGATTGGAAACGATATGTATTCCCTCATCCTACTGTGGGTGAGATATTCAGGGAACTATAATGAAACGAGTTTTATTTTTCTTTTTACTGATTTTATCTATTCACTTCATAAACGCCCAGCCGCTATCTCAGCGGCTGGACGCTTTACTGCATGAGGAAGTTCTGAAAACATCCGAGGTGGGTATTGCCGTATTCGATCTGACCACCGGGAAATCCGTTTACCGTTATCAGGACGATAAACTATACCGGCCTGCTTCTGTTGAGAAGATAATCACTTCGGTTACCGCCTTGGCGCAACTGGGAGCGGATTATACCATGGATACCGGTCTTCGTTATCGTGGAAAAATAGAAAATGACACGTTGAAAGGCAGTCTGTATCTGATAGGCGGTTTTGATCCGGAATTTATGGACGAGGATCTGGACCGTCTGGTAGATGCGTTGGCAAGTCAAGGCATCCGTTATGTGACAGATACCCTTGCGGCGGATGTTTCCATGACAGACTCGGTTTATTGGGGTTCCGGCTGGTGTTGGGACGATACTCCTTACTCCTTCCAGCCCTATCTTTCCCCTCTCATGCTGAATAGGGGCTGCGTGGATGTATCGGTTTCTCCTGCTCAGAAGGACTCGTTGCCTAAAGTCGTTTGTACGCCGGTTTCCGATTATTATCAGGTTCATAATCACGGGGTGAGCCGTAATCCGCAAGCCGGGAAGCTGAAAATCACCCGCAACTGGCTCAGCAATGGCAATATCATTACCGTTTCCGGAAATGTTTCTTATCCCTATACTGAGAAATTGAATGTATATACTTCCAAAGATTTCTTTTTCCATACCTTTGTCAGCCGTTTGCGCAGCAAAGGAATTGAAGCGCGAACTTGCACGTATGCTGATTGTCCTGTAACGGCCGACAGTATAGTTACGCTTTATACCGTCCGAAGACCACTCAAGGAAGTGTTGGAAAGAGCTTTGAAGAAAAGTGATAACTTGTGCGCCGAATCGATGTTTTATCATTTGGCTGCCAAGCGTTCCCTGCATAAACGGGTGACGGGAGAAGATGGAACCGATGCCATTCACGCCTTTATGAAAACAGCTTTAGGGTTTAACCCGGAGAACTATAAGATAGCGGACGGCAGCGGTGTTTCCGTTTATAATTATATCTCTCCACGTTTACTATTGGAGTATTTGAAATATACCTACTATCATCGGGAAATTTTTCTTCCTTTCTATGAGTCCCTGCCCATAGCCGGAGTGGACGGTACTTTACAAAACCGGATGAAGCAGACCAAGGCCCGTGGAAATGTGCATGCAAAAACAGGTTCTGTAACCGGAGTCAGCTCGCTGGCAGGCTATGTAAAAGCTGCTGACGGACATCAACTGGCCTTTGTTATCATCAATCAGAATGTACTGAAATTAAGCCGGGCGCGTGCGTTCCAAGATAAGTTTTGTGATATTTTATCTCGTTGAATTTGAGTTTTTGAATGTTCTGAAACGTATTAAGTAGCAGATTTTGCATATAATAGGACAAAATTTATACCTATTCTGAACGATTTTTGCAGCATCGGAACAAGATTGTTTCGTAACTTTGCCCAAGTCGAAATAATTCGGAATACTATAAAAACATAAAATAGCTGCTTATGAAGACAAATTATGAAATCCGTTATGCCGCGCATCCCGAAGATGCCAAAGGCTATGACACCCAAAGGATACGACGGGATTTCTTAATGGAAAAAGTATTTTCGGACAATGAGGTGAACATGGTTTATTCCATGTATGACCGCATGATTGTAGGAGGAGCCAGACCCGTAGGGGAGGTATTGAAGCTGGAGGCTATCGATCCGTTGAAAGCGCCTTATTTCCTTACCCGCCGTGAAATGGGGATCTTCAATGTGGGCGGTCCCGGTGTGGTCAAAGCCGGAGATGCCGTGTTCGAACTGGATTATAAAGAAGCGCTTTATCTGGGTTCGGGAGACCGGGAAGTGACTTTTGAAAGTAAAGATGTCAAGAACCCTGCCAAATTCTATTTTAACTCTGTTACCGCTCATCGTAACTATCCCGATAAAAAAGTGACCAAGGCAGATGCCATCGTTGCTGAAATGGGTTCATTGGAAGGGTCCAACCATCGTTGCATCAACAAGATGCTGGTCAGTCAGGTATTGCCTACCTGCCAGTTGCAGATGGGAATGACCGAACTGAAACCGGGAAGTGTGTGGAACACCATGCCGGCGCACGTGCACAGCCGCCGTATGGAAGCCTACTTCTATTTCGAAGTGCCCGATGAACACGCTGTTTGCCATTTTATGGGAGAAGTGGATGAAACCCGTCATATATGGATGAAAGGCGATCAGGCAGTCTTGTCTCCCGAATGGTCTATCCATAGTGCGGCGGCAACACACAACTATACCTTTATCTGGGGTATGGGTGGAGAGAATCTGGATTACGGTGATCAGGACTTCTCATTGATTACAGACTTGAAATAAATCATATAACTTCATTAATTTAATAATATAAGTATCATGAATCAGTATTTGAATTTTTCTTTGGAAGGTAAAGTAGCTCTTGTAACAGGCGCTTCTTATGGTATCGGTTTTGCTATTGCATCTGCTTTTGCAGAACAGGGCGCAACCATCTGTTTCAACGACATCAATCAGGAATTGGTGGATAAAGGTCTGGCTTCTTACGCTGAAAAAGGAATCAAGGCACACGGATATGTATGCGATGTTACTGACGAACCTGCCGTACAGGCTATGGTTGCCACTATTGCAAAAGAAGTAGGTACCATCGATATTCTTGTAAACAATGCCGGTATTATCCGTCGCGTTCCGATGCACGAGATGGAAGCTGCCGATTTCCGCCGTGTTATTGATATTGACTTGAATGCTCCGTTCATTGTTTCTAAAGCGGTTTTGCCTGCGATGATGGAAAAAGGACACGGAAAAATCATCAATATCTGCTCTATGATGTCTGAGTTGGGTCGTGAAACCGTTTCTGCATACGCTGCCGCTAAAGGTGGTTTGAAGATGTTGACCCGTAACATCTGTTCTGAATACGGAGAATACAACATTCAGTGTAATGGTATCGGTCCGGGCTATATCGCTACTCCGCAAACAGCTCCGTTACGTGAAATCCAGCCCGATGGAAGTCGTCATCCGTTTGATACATTCATCTGTGCCAAGACTCCGGCCGGCCGTTGGTTGGATCCGCAGGAATTGACCGGTCCTGCCGTATTCCTTGCATCCGAAGCATCTAATGCCGTCAATGGCCATATTCTCTATGTAGATGGCGGTATTCTGGCCTACATTGGTAAGCAGCCTAAATAATTAGTAGATATAAATAGAAAGAATCTGCTTGTGTCTTTGTTGATACTTGCAGATTCTTTGTATTTTTGTCTTTCAGTTCGACAAACAATAAATAGTATGAAAAAAATCTTTTTAGCAGTCGCAACGGCGTTAGCAATGTTTTCCTGTTCGCAAAAGGAGCCGGTGACTGTCACTATAACCAATCCGCTTTCCATTGACAGAAATGGGGAAATGGTGGAAATCTCTATGGCTGAAATAACAGGCAAACTACAATTACCCGATACGGCACAGGTTATCGTATTGGACGAGAACGGGCTTGAAGTACCTTATCAGATAACATACGATGATATGCTTATCTTTCCTGCTTCGGTGAAAGGGGATGCCTCGGCTGTTTATACAATTGCAGAAGGAACTCCGCAGCCGGTGGATGTGGTTGCTTGCGGGCGTCAATATCCCGAACGTCTGGATGATGTGGCATGGGAGAATGACCGTGCCGCTTATCGTGCATACGGTCCTGCTTTGCAGGAGAAGGGCGAGCGTGCCTTTGGTTATGATATCTGGACTAAAAGTGTGTCCGAACCGGTAGTGGAGGATCGTTATGACGGTGACTTGAACCGGGGTATTTCTTATCATGTAGATCATGGAAACGGAATGGACTGCTATGCAGTGGGCCCGACTCTGGGTGGAGGAACAGCTGCTTTATTCCCTGATAGTACCATTGTTTATCCCTATTGTTACAAGGATTGTGAAATCTTGGATAACGGTCCGCTCCGATTCACAGCTAAGTTGGTCTATAATCCGTTGGTTGTAAAAGGGGATTCAAGTGTGATAGAAACGCGTATCATTTCTTTGGACAAGGGGTCGCAGTTGAACAAGACTGTGGTTTCTTTTGACAATTTGCAGGAAATCACTCCGGTGGTGACCGGCATTGTATTGCACAAACAGAATCCTATGGGATATAGTTTTGATGCAGACGCAGGCTATATAGCTTATGCAGACTCTACGGAGAATGCTGCCAATAACAATGGAGTGATTTACATAGGAGCCGTATTCCCGGCTACCGTCAAAGGAGCGTTTGCCCAAGTGTTCTCCGAAAAGGAACGGAAGGAACGTGGGGATGCTTTGGGCCATGTGTTGGCGGTTAATGATTATGAACCGGGAGCCGAGTATATTTATTATTGGGGATCAGGCTGGAGCAAATATGGTTTCGAAGCCGATACCGATTGGAATAAATATTTGGAAGAATATGCCCGGAAGATACGTAATCCATTGGCAGTTGCCATAAAATAATACATATACAAGAGGGTATGCGTATACGCCACGAAAAAAACAAGGTATTTGGCTTTATCAGTCAAATACCTTGAATTCATAGCCTTGTTCCAACAGCCATTCTATGGCCCGGGGCAAGGCGTATTTCATGTTTTTCTCTGCCTTGATGGAGTCATGGAAAGTAATGATGGAGCCATTCCTCACATAATGTTTTACCTTCCTCAGTACCTGTCTTCCATTCAGCTTGTTGCTATAGTCACGGGTAACCAAGTCCCACATTACAATCTGGTATTTATGCCGCAGCACCATGTACTGCATCCAGCGCATGTGGCCATGTGGCGGACGGAACAGGTTGGTATGGATCAGCTCGTTTGCTTTGTCCGTATTGGCCAGATAGTTCTTGCTTCGGTATTCGAATCCCCGGATATGGTTAAAAGTATGATTTCCCAAACGATGTCCCCGTTCTACAATCATCTGGAATTCCTTGGGATGCTTGCGCACATTGTCGCCCACCAAAAAGAAGGTAGCCTTGATATTGTACTTGTCTAATAAATCGAGTACCCACGGTGTGATTTCGGGAATCGGCCCGTCATCGAAAGTCAGATAGACCGCTTTTTCATTCTTGTCCATTCGCCAGAAGGCGCGTGGATAAAGCCAGCGGAGTATCAGCGGGGGTTGTTCTATAAACATGAATGTGTGTGCTTTTGTTGGTTATACAAATATAAAGGTGTGGATTCACCGCAGAATCCACACCTTTTATTTACTTTCTGCCTGCTCCGCCGCCTACACGTTTGTTGAACACCTCATAGAGGTCTTCAAACTTCTTGGCATAGTGGCTTGCCATATCTGATTTTTTCTGTTGTTCACCTTCACCTTGTACACCGCCGGCAGCATTTGCGCGGGCAAGGCTCTTGTTGATCTCATCCAGGATATAGAAATTGCGCAGACAGTCCTCGTATGAACCTTGCAGGCGTTGGTCATCCAGATTCAGGTACCAGGTGATGTATTCCACCGATTTGTTTGCCAGATCATTCAGAATGGCTTCTCCCTTTTCTTTTTCACCTAACGCCAGATAATCGTCGGCCATTTCTTTTGAACTGCTCATGATGTAATCGTGGGGCACGGTGGTGCTTGGGATTACTTCCGAACAGTAGTCAAGGGCTTTCAACGCCTTGTCTTTCTTGCCTTCTTTTATCAACTGGGTAGCCAGCTGTATAAACATACGGCGGTGGGTCTGGCACATACGCATCACAGTCTCGTCGATATAGATATCCGGGTTGTTGATTCCTCCGAACTTGAACTTGTTCATCAGGTTATCGTACATTTTCTCGCTGTCGATGCGTGCGTTCAGCCGGGTGGTGTTGAACGGGGTGATGCGGTAGGCAAGACCTTCCTGCATGAAGTTGTTGCCCAAATTCAGATGATTGTCGCTACCCACCGTAATAGCCATATACAACGGACGTTCCCAGTTGGTATTTGCCAGCATCTCAAGCATCATCAGCTCGCTCTTGTACAGCATACGTTTGCCTTTCAGGGAGATACTCATGTAATCGGGGATTTCACCATGCAGGGAGTCGGGAATCATCATGCCCGAGCGTTTCACTGCCTCCTTGTCCAGCTTGATGACGATGCTGTCCGTCGGTATCAGCTGTAAACCTTCTTTGGGTGAGCGTACCCAGTATTTCAGAATATTTTTCAATTCATACGGGTTGTCTCCGAATTCCTTGGCGGCTTCTTCCGGGTTCTGCTTGTAGAAGTTATTGATGCTTTCCATCACTTCCGGACGTACAGCCACTCCTTCATTATGCCCCTGTACATATTCCAGACGGCTCCATTCGATAGGCACTGCCGGGGAGTCGTATGCCTGACGCTTCATTTGGTCGATGTACCAGTCCGTTTGCAGGTAACTCAGGTTACATACACGTACATCGGTACGGAAACCTTCCGTTTCCTGGTTGTACCACAAGGGGAAAGTATCGTTGTCACCATTGGTAAAGATAATCGGGTTACCTTCTTCCTGTACGGTGCTCAGGTAGTTTTGTCCGAAGTCGCGTGCCACATAACGGTTGCTGCGGTCGTGGTCGTCCCACGTCTGGCTCACCATTTGGATGGGTACGAACAGACAAACTACAGTTGCAATGACGGAAGCCGGTTTCTCACCCAGTTTGCCTTGCAGCCATTGGGCAATACCCGCCACACCCATGCCTATCCAGATGGCAAATGCATAGAACGAACCTGCGTATGCATAGTCACGTTCGCGGGGCTGCATCGGGGTCTGGTTCAAATAAAGCACGATGGCCAGACCGGTCATGAAGAACAGGAAGAATACGATCCAGAATTGCTGGATACCTACCGGTTCTTCTATCTCTTCCCCATTCGGAGTCGTGATACGTTTTGTCTTGTAAGCCTGCCAGAACAGACCGATAAGTCCCAGAATCAACGGCAGGCAATAGAATACATTGTGCCCTTTGTTGTTTTTCAGGTCGGAGGGGAGCAGGCTTTGGTCGCCCACCAGGAACTTGTCCACAAACGGTATTCCGGTAATCCAGTTGCCATGTTCTATTTCACCCTGTCCCTGTATGTCATTCTGGCGTCCGGCAAAGTTCCACATGAAATATCTCCAGTACATGTAGTTCAACTGGTAGATAAAGAAGAACTTGATGTTATCCCATTGGGTCGGGACTTTCACCATCACCATCTGTCCGCACTGGTCGTAAGGAACCTGCACGCCTTTGATGCCGCCCAGCCAGTCTTCGTAGGCCTGTGCGTGTGCATCGCTGTACATGCGCGGGAAGAGCATATTTTGTGCATACTTGTAATCGGTCTTATGACGCACTACTTCGTAGCTGTCCTTTTCATCGGGAGTCGCTTTCTCCTTCCGTTGATACACGGGAGCGCCTTCTGTCACGTCATATACACATCCTCCGTCCACTTCTTTCAGTGCCGGTTTGGAGGCGTATGTCTGTCCGTAGAACAAAGGACGGGTTCCATATTGCTCGCGGCCCAGGTATTCTCCTAAAGTGAAGATGTCTTCCGGAGAGTTCTGGTCCATCGGAGTATTGGCGGTAGAGCGGATCACAATCAAGGCGTATGAGGAGTATCCTACCATAATCATCATGATGCACAGCAAAGAGGTGTTTAAAGTACGTGCGCTAATCTGATATTTCTTGTTCAAATCAGCAAACAGATAAACGCCCAAGATTCCTAGTATGATAATGCCTATCAAGGCGCTGCTCCATCCGTAGCCATAGAAGGGGATGCCCAGCATGGCGATAGTTACCATGAAGGAAATATTCATGCGTTTGCGGCTCTTTTCCGTATAGCTTTCGTAAACACCCCAGATAATGGATGCGGCGAGTAGAATGATGTAGACTATCAGACCGCTGTTGAAAGGCATACCGAAACTGTTGACGAACAGCAGTTCGAACCATCCTCCCACTTTTACTACGCCCGGCACGATACCGTACAGCACTGCTGCAACCAACACCATGGAGCCTGTAAGTGCCAACAGGCTGCCTTTGAGGTTGGCATCGGGATTCTTTTTATAATAGTACACCAGTACAATGGCCGGAATACACAATAAGTTCAGCAAGTGCACACCGATGGAAAGTCCGGTCAGGTAAGCAATCAGAACCAGCCAGCGGTCGCTGTGAGGCTCGTTGGCAACGGATTCCCATTTTAAAATCAACCAGAATACGACTGCGGTGAAGAGGCTGGAGTAAGCGTATACCTCGCCTTCTACGGCACTGAACCAGAAGGTGTCGCTCCATGTATAAGCCAAGGCTCCCACCAGTCCTGACCCCATAATGGTAATGAGTTTGCCCAAGGTCATCTCCTTGTCATCGGGGCATATCAGTTTTTTCACCAGATGGGTTATACTCCAGAAAAGGAACAGGATACAAGCCGCACTCATCAGAGCGCTCATGGTATTGACCATTCTGGCTACTTGACTGGGGTCGCTTGTAAATTGGCTGAATAAGTTGGCGGTAAGCATAAAGAAGGGTGCACCGGGCGGGTGGCCTACCTCTAATTTATAGCCGGTGGTGATGAACTCCGGACAATCCCAGAAACTGGCTGTCGGTTCTATAGTCATACAGTAAGTAAAAGCTGCGATGACAAAAGCTAACCAACCTACCAGGTTGTTGACTAATTTGTACTGTTTCATGAATATATTATTGTTTCGTTAACGTTCAATGGGCGCAAAGATACGAAAGAAAGTTGGAATAGGGAGGCAATGGTCTGTTATTTAGTGTTATCCTTAGGGAATGCGGCAGAAAATGTTTCTTTCAGTCCTTAACGGAATTTCTATGTTTTATTGCTGGTTTGTATACTGTGTTCTGAAATTTCAGTTTGTACAGATGAAGGAAACCTTTGGATTCCTAACCTTTTTCTACTCTATGGTTAAGCTTGATTGATGGTTAGGTTAAGGTCTTTTATACGGTAAACCAGTATAGACCGCTACAGTGGACTGTACAGTCTGCTATGGTAGTCCGTACGGTCTGTTGCAGTGGACTGTACGGAGCACTGCCGGCGACTGTAGAAGTCTGCCGTAAGAAAATGCTTAATGATAAGGTGGATAGGGCTTAACCTGCCGCATGAAAAGGTTTAGGTCACGATAATCGGATTTATTCGTCGTGATGATGGCATTTCAAGATGCGGTGAGGGAAGTTCCCATGTCCTAACAGTTCGATGGGGCATCCGAAATGCTCTTCCAGCCATTCGGTGGGTACTTCCGTATCGGGATGATAATCCAGCGTTTCGTTGACGCACGCTATGGTTTTTACATTTTGCAGCACAGTGCCTATGTCATGGCTTACCAGGATGATGGCCCGTTCCTTGTTGATTTCTTCCAGCAGGGAGTAGAGTTTGGCCTCAAACCGTTTGTCAATGTAGGTATTGGGTTCGTCCAGAATGACAACCTCAGGGTTTGAAACCAAGGCGCGTCCCAAGAGCGCGCGTTGCAGTTGTCCTCCGCTCAGTTCGCCGATGGCACGGCTTTCCAAACCTTCCAGACCCATGCGGGCAATAATCCGGCTCACCAGTTCGCGCTGTTCGGGGGTGTAGCGGTGGAACAGGGATTTCTGTTTGTTGAGCCCCGATAATACCACCTCATATACGGAGATGGGGAATTTCTTGTCAATACTGTTGTATTGTGGTAAGTATCCCATGGCTATTTCGGGTACTTCCTTTTCGTTCTTATAGAAACGGACACTGCCCGAAGCGGGCTTCAGTAACCCTAGTATGATCTTGATCAGTGTGGTTTTTCCGCCACCATTGGGGCCGATTACACCAAGGAAGTCACGTTCATATACCGTGAGATTGACGTGACTCAGTACTGTCTTCTCATCGTAAGAAGCGGAAATATCTGTAAGTTGTATAATGGGATTCGTCATAAGGCTCTGTTATTTGGCAAGTGCATTTGCTACATTGATCATCTCTTCCCGCCATTCATAACTTAGCGGATTAATGGGAACAACGGTGACTCCCAGTTCATCTGCTATCAGCCGGGCATTGCGGGTATCGAATTCCTGTTGGACAAAAATAACCCGGGCATTGTCCCGGCGGCAGGTTTCTATCAGTTCTTTCAGATGGGCGGGTGAGGGTTCCTTTCCTCCTTCTTCTATGCTGATTTGCTTTAATCCGTAGTCCCTAGCAAAATAACTGAGTGCCGGATGATAGATAAGGAAAGTGGTATCGGCATTCCGTAGCCGGTCACGAACGTCCGTATCTGTCTGTGCGATAATTTTTTGCAGACTGTCCAGCCGATGCTTGAAATAAGGTTCGTTTGCACTGTCCAGTTCACTCAGGGCGGAGTAGATATTACGGGCGATTACTGAGGCATTGCGTGCGGAGTTCCATATATGAGGCTCTATACCCCCTTCGTGATGATGGTCACCGTGGTTGTGTCCTGTTTCGTGTATGACGTCTATTCCTTTTGAGGTATCGAATACTTTCAGATGAGGGGCATTCGTGGTCAGTTTATCCATCCAGGCTTGTTCGAAACCGATATAGCCGATGCGCAGGTAGGCGGTGCTTTTATCCAGATTGACCAGTTGTTGGGGGGTAGGGTCGTAGGTTTCGGGGCTGCTTCCTTTCGGAACCATGCTGACTATCTTGAATTTATCGCCTGCAATGGTTTCTGTGAAATAGCGCAAGGGCTCCAGGGTGACAGTCAGGGTCGGTTTTGTGGAAGTGGACTGTTTACTGTCACAGGCGGTAAACAGGCACACTATCAGTACCATGCAGCACGAACAAAGGATACTTTTGCCGGGATGCAATGGGGAAAATATGTGATGTCTGGTTCTCATGAATGTTATCTTTTCTGTTTAACAACAACAAATATACGCAAATTGCTCATTAATCGAGTACAAATACTCCCCAAATTGCTCAATTGATAAGCAATTTCAGTCTGGTTAGGGCTTTTCATACGGCTATTCTGTGGCTGTATGAGAAGCCTTGGTTTCAGGTAAAAGATTCTATATGGCATTCTATGTACTCTTTATCGTTCTCTATAAATATGCGCTTTATATTTGGTGGGAAGTGTCTTGTCGTTTGTTAATCTTTTTAAGATGCCATATAAGGCTCTTGTATTCGTGAAGAATAAGATTTGTAAAAAAATCCTTTCAATCTTTGTTCATGTATTTATCTTACTATATGTTAATAGAAGGAATAGGAACTGATTGTGGATGATTGAAAATCAATGGGTTATTGTATGTATGGAAGATGAAAAAAGTATAAATCTCTTAGCAAGAGATCGACATTTCACGTGCAAAAATAAGGAAAGTTTTGATAACTAGTACACTTTTCGCGGAAAAAATATGGAATATTGTGAAAAAAAGTATTTCTTCTGGTTCTACCGGCTCTGATTTAATCTTGTATTTGTATAGTTAATATTTTGATTTAAAGCCTGTTATCGTCTGTTTGTAGATCTCTTGCTAAGAGATCTGCATAAAAGGCCAATAAGAACGAATAACGAGTTTAGATGGAATACCTGTTTCTGAGACGTAAAAAGACGAGCAGCACTTCTGTAAGGCAGAAGACATTGCTCTATCGTGCCGCCGGTCGCGAATGGACAGCGCGGTTCTCGTCACTGTCGGATGTCCGTCCGGCAGACAGCCTTATATATAAAGGTATATTGTATCAGTTGGAGATACGCCGGGCGTTCCTCGATTCCTCTCTTTCGTTAAAGAAACTGAGTATGATGCTCGAAACAAACCAGACTTACCTGAGCAATGCGGTGAACCGCTACTTCGGTTGTCATCTGAAGGAGTTGCTTAACCGCTACCGGGTGGAATACGCTAAGGAGCTGCTTCGCAACGGCGGTTGTCCGCTGGGCGAGGTTCCGTCACGGAGCGGTTTCGGTTCGAAGAGTCCTTTCTATCTGGCTTTCGTCCGTCAGACGGGTATGACTCCGAAACGGTATGCGGCGCGCGAGAGGAACCTGGTGAACTTGGAAATAGAGAATGAAGTCCTTTTATAACAGTATATGTATAACCAATTTTTAGTTTTTTAAATTTATAAATTTAAATCTTTATTTATGAACAAAAAGTTTTTAAGTGCAGTTCTGTTCGGAGCCTTGATGGTTTCGTCAACAGGAACATTTGTGTCTTGTAAAGACTATGATGAGGACATTGACCGCATCGACAAGGAACTGGTTGATATCAAGTCGGCTCTTTCAGCTTTACAGGCAAAAGTTGATGCTGGTAAGTATGTTACCAACGTAGTGAAGAACGGTGACGGTATCACTGTAACCTGGAGTGACAATTCTACAAGTACCATTGAAACTATCAAAGGTGACAAGGGTGAAGACGGTAAGAATGGTACAGTTGTGACCATCATTGACGGTTACTGGGCATTTGACGGTGTGAAATCTGAATATCCTGCAAAAGGAGATAAGGGTGACAAGGGTGACCAGGGCGAACCGGGTGATGCTGCCGCTGCCGGACATGATGCAAAGATTAGCGAAAACGGTTACTGGATGGTATGGGATACCGAAAAGGCTGCATACGTTGAAACAGAATATATTGCCGGTGGTGCGGTAGCTGCACAAGTAAAAGGTGGCTGGAACATTACTGTAAAGGATGAAAATGGTGATGAACAGACTATTTTTATTCCGAGCAGTGCTACTATGGGTTATATGGATGTCTTGAATGGTGCTAATCCGATGCATGCACTTTATGGAATTAATGAGAAGGATGTTGAGTACGGACCAGCCAAAAAAACTTTGAAGAAAGGTTTGTACACCACTCTTGATCGCGACTTGGAAGTTGTGGTTAATCCTCAGGGAACAGATGCTTCTGCTTATTCATTCAACTTGATGAACTCTGCCAATGTGGATACAGAATTGCCGTTTAAGGATGCTGTTCCGTTTAAGGGTGTATTGACTAGAGCCACTTCTGAAAATGCAGTATGGGTATTGCCTCATGACTTTGTCCGTTATGAAAATATTGATGATGCCAGAACGAAGAACTATCTGTTGTTCAAGGCTAATGACGGTGCAAAACACGCTTTGTCTCTGACTGCTACTTTGAATGAAACAATAATTAAAACTCCGTATGATTTGAGTGCTCAGTTGAAGAAGATTGGCGAAGTTAATGTAGGTTTGCGCAACTTGGAAAATTGTGCAGTTAATGTAGATTATACTCCTATTGTTTCTTATATTTCTCCGTCTGTAGATGCAGCTGCTGTATATGACTACTGGATTACTTTGGAACAATCTGCCAAGAACTTGAAGAACGCACAGTTGTATGGTGTGGAAATAGATAAAGAAGGTCATAGCTTCAAGTTCACAAGAGAAACAGGAGTAAATAACTACATTGAGTTTGTTTACAACTACATTTTGATGGACGGTACTATCGTACAAGGCGATAAAGATGCGCCTCACTTCTTTGCTTATCAGCGTGAAGAAATGGCAAATGCTCATGAAATTACTTTGGAACGTCTGTATACTCCGATGGATGCTAAGTTAATTGTTGAAAACGACAAGGATCCTAATTATAATCCTGAACTGAGACCTACTACTGGTTCTTGGTCTGCTAATGAGAAGCAAGTATTTGCTCTTAATACTAAGGCTTATTCATTGGATAAAATAATCAATGAAATGAGTGCTATAGAAAAGGCTGTATGGAAGAGTGCCGTTGAAGCTGGACGCATTGATTTCGAATTGATTGGTGGTGAAGGCGAAAACAATGAATATTGGGATAACTGGACAAAAGGGTATAATGTTCGTTATGCTATTGTGGACAACACCATAACATTCCAGTTCGTTGTATCTGAAGGATATCCGTATAACTTCACTTTGAAGAACGCTTATCAGTTGACTTTGACAGTGAAAGATGAAGACACCAACACACCTGTTGCTTCGATCATCTTGCCATTCGAATTCACTCAGCCGACTTTGGATATTACTCGTGTAAACGGTGAGAAGGCTATCTGGAATGACAAGAAGAATGTATTGAGCATTTATGGTGACTTGGTAAAAGAAGGCGATGTAGAAATTATGAGTGTTCCATTCTATGAAGCATTTACTACTGCATATGCTAAACAATATACTGTATTTGGTTCTACAGCTCAGTACTATACTTTGAGCCATAATGAAAATGTAGATAATTGGTTTACTTATTCCGGTTATGAAGTGTTAGGTCAAGATTATGCTACGAGACTTCAGAATATTCCTTTGACTAATATCGTATATTCAAGTCTTGCAAAAGAATGGAATACACGTACTCTTGTTGGAAATGTAACTACTGGAGAAGCTAATCTTCCGATAGTTGCCAACTACAGGTTCTACGGAGTATATCCGGCAACTAAGGAACAAGTATCAGACTTTACTCTGAGATTCGCTAGCTTGATGGGTGACGCTAAGAAGGTAGAAGCTAAGAAAGAATTTACTTCTAACAATGTAACTCGTGAAGTGGTTCTGACAGATGCTGACTTTACTTTGGTGGATGCTTTGGATGATACATTCTATCTGTTCGACGGTGTTAAGGCTGACGGCAATGTGGATAAGCGTTCTGATATGAACCTCCGTCAAGGATTTGAAGAAGGTACTGAAGGATTCGCTACAAACTTCACGCTGGCTAATGCTAATGCATCTGCATACTATTACAAGAACGGTAACAAAGTTGCTATCCCTGTTTCTGTAGGTACGGTTAACACTAATGCTAAATTCGTAACTAATGCTAATACCAAGACCAGAGCTTGGGAACCAGGCACTATCAGTGCAACAGATGTTATCGTTACAGATCTTGGTGCTAACGAAGCTGTGAAGAGTGAAGGCTATGCTGCTGTTCCTGGTGGTATCATGATCCAGTTGCCTTCTAGCATTGGTACTACAGAACCTGTTACTATCGAATTCAAACTGAAAGATGTATTCGGTGTAACTAAGACTCTGAAAGTAGTTGTTAAAGCTGCAAAATAAACTTGGTTAAAAAACTGCTTCCCTCTCGTGGGGGAGCGGTTCCTTCTAAACAAATGAATTTATCAGGAAACGATACAATCCCAATTCGGATAAAGTTCATTTTTTCAGCAAGATAAGACTTTCTCCGACAGGAGAATCTTATATAATAAAAACTTTAGATTTATAAAACAGAATCTCTGGCTTGTGACAAGCCGGAGATTTTTTATGTATATAACGGCAATCATCTCAGCGTGGAGAAAGAATATGAAGAATCTATGACGGATTCAGCGATGAATGTTTCATGGTAATTTGCTGATAAATATGCAGTTATGCGTATATGACGGATTTGAAGGATTTTACAACGGTTTTACTGTTTTAGGTGAAACTTGACCATTCATCAGTTTCGGTCCTAGAAGTTTAATCAGACTTGGTTGCCCGCAGTATCTCGCGTTTTCCCCCCGGAGGGCCGGGAAGGCGTTCTACTGTGAATCCGGCTGTTTGCAGCATCCTTCTTACCACCCCTTTAGCACAGTAAGTTGTCAGGATACCTCCTTCATTCAATACCTTGTATAAAGTATCGAAAAGAGATTGTTCCCACATTTCGGGTTGTTTTTCGGGAGCGAAGGCATCAAAGTAGATGATATCGTATAAGGGAACGGCGGGACGGCTGCCTTCCTTCGGGTTGAAAAGCCGGGTAAAATCATCTTCAATTTTATGTAATGTGAACCAAGGGGATACCTCTGTTTCTGTGTTCCAGGGCGCCCGGTGAATGGCGTAATAATCCTCCTCATGCTGTTTGCCGATCAGGCGGGGGTAGTCCAGTTGCTTCAAGGTTTCTTCGGCTAACGGATAGCGTTCGATACCGGTATAATGTACTTTCCGTCGGGTCTCTTCTGCTGAAAGCAGTGTCAGAAAGGCATTCAGCCCTGTTCCTAGTCCTATCTCCAGAATGTGGGGCTCGGAAACGGGAGAATGCTTTAATCCCATTTCGATAAAAATATGTTGTGACTCCGTCAGTGCCCCTTTCACCGAATGATAATGTTCGTCCAGTTCGGGTACATAGAGGGTATAACTTCCATCTGCTGTTTGTTCCAGTTTCATAATTTTAATGCATTAAAGCGGAGGCTTCCAATACTCCCCATACCAATAAGGCGTAGCGGAGTATCTTTCCGATGGTCATAGCGAGAATGACAATCCATATATTGGCACGCATCATGCCCAATACAATGGATATGGCACTTCCCAAAATAGGGATAAAGGCGAAGAAAGCCATCCAGGCACCCCGTCCGTGTACAAACCGCTCCGCACGGTCCATCTTCTCTTTTTTTACATGAAAATATTTCTCGATCCATTCCATATTGCCCAAATGTCCCATCCAGTAGCAGGTCATGCCTCCGGCAACATTGCCGGCGGTGGCGGCGGTTATACTGATCACCGGGTCTAAGCCCAACGGACCTACACAGGCTGCCAATACGGCCTCCGAACTGAAGGGGAGAACACTTCCGGCTATAAAAGAGCCTAGAAAAAGACCCCAATATCCCCAGTCGATCAGGAATTGAAGAATTGCATCCATAAATTGTATATAGTTAGAACTATTAATAGAACAAATGTAATGATGAAAAAGATGCCGGTAAAGCGGTTGTGGGTTAAAGTAAATAAATGTCCTGTTAAAATGGATCCTACAATGACCTGCATCTGCAACAGGATGTCGAAATGCTGTGGCTGTAAGATACCCAGTAAATAAATCCAGGCTTCAACGGCGATCAGGAAAAAAAGGAATATACGCGTGCGTACCTTGTCTAAATAAGAAACATGGAAATAATGCACGCTGCTGACCAGTGATATCAAGGTGATGATTCCACAGGATATGATTCTGTCCATCCCTAATGTCCCATAACTGATGGGTTGAAAATGAATAAGCTCCTGTAAAGGGTGATAGAAGAGATTCATTTTGTCGTAATAGAACGCATAGCCGAAAAAGAGCCAGTAGGGCACACAGAGTCCTGTAAGTCCGGCAAAGAAACTTTTGAGTGACAGGGATCTGAAACTGATCATCCCCAAATAGAACAGAGGTACAAAATAAAGCAACTGTGGAAACAACAGGCTTCCCAGTCCGATGAAAAAGAAAGCGTGGAATATACTTCCCGCCGGATAGGGAGATTCGTAGCTGCTGAATAATTGGGAAATAGCGATCAGAAAAGTGAGTGGCGCAAAAACGGCATACTGGAAGGAATGCAGAAACAGGCAGGCCGTGGACAGGAATACGTAAAAGCTGACATGCAAGGTACTGCGTGTCCGTATCAGCGTGAAGGCGGTGTTTATCTCGATCAGCAGATAGGCAGTCAAAGCACAGACCAGCAAATTGATTACATCCTGCCATTCATTGCCCGTGATGATCCGGAGAAGCAGGCATATAAGGATGGCAACAGGGAAGGTGAATCTTCCCTTTGCCATATCTATTTGGAATTTGTCATAGCCTGCCATGGGTTGATAGTCCGCTGATTACAGGTCGAATCCAATATCTGAACGGAAATATTTCTTGTCGAAATTGATTTTCTTCGCATTGGCGAATGATTGTGCCAAGGCTTCTTCTTTATTGGCACCGTAGGAGCTGACTGCAATGACACGTCCGCCGCTAGTGACTACCTGTCCGTCTTTCAGTGCTGTTCCTGCATGGAATACAATGCTGTTTTCAATCTCTTCTACTCCGCTGATGGCAAATCCCTTGTCATAATGTTCCGGATATCCGCCGGATACCAGCATGACGCATACTGCCGAACGGGGGTCTATCTCCAGGACTTTTTCATTCAGATTGCCTGTTGCCACTCCTTCAAGCAGTTCCACCAAGTCACTCTTGATGCGCAGCATGACACTTTCCGTTTCCGGGTCGCCCATGCGTACATTGTATTCAATGACCATCGGTTCGCCTTTTACATTAATCAGGCCGAAGAAGATAAAGCCTTTATAGTCGATGCCTTCTGCTGCCAGTCCTTCTACTGTGGGGCGGATGATACGTTCTTCCACTTTTTCCATCCATGCTTTGTCGGCAAACGGAACAGGAGATACACTACCCATACCACCGGTGTTCAGCCCTTTGTCGCCTTCGCCGATGCGTTTGTAGTCTTTTGCTTCGGGCAGAATCTTGTAGTTCTTTCCATCGGTCAGAACGAATACGGAACATTCTATACCGCTCAGGAATTCTTCAATCACTACGGTGGCGGAAGCGTCACCGAACATTCCGCTCAGCATTTCTTTCAATTCTTTCTTGGCTTCTTCCAGGGTGGACAGAATCAGTACGCCTTTTCCGGCGCAAAGACCGTCGGCTTTCAGTACGTATGGAGCTTTCAATGTTTCCAGAAAGGCTAATCCTTCTTCCAGATTTGCGGCAGTGATACTTTTGTAACCGGCTGTCGGGATATTATGGCGTTGCATGAAGCCTTTGGCGAACTCCTTGCTGCCTTCCAGTACCGCACCCGCTTTTGAAGGCCCGATAACAGGAATGTTTTTCAGCGCTTCATCTTTTTTGAAATAGTCATAGATTCCTTTGACTAACGGGTCTTCGGGACCTACCACTACCATATCTATATTATTCTTTACTACAAACTCTCTGATTGCTGTAAAGTCATCTGCTTTAATCGCTACATTCTCGCCTACATTACTTGTGCCGGCATTTCCCGGGGCGATATAGAGTTTCTCGATTTTGGGACTTTGAGCAATCTTCCATGCCAGGGCGTGTTCACGTCCGCCTGAGCCTAATAGCAACAGTTTCATAATCTTATCTTTTGTTTATTTTAAGTGGTCTTCAAAATAGCGTGTAATGCGTTCATACAAGTGCACACGGTCGCGTCCGAACATATTATGACCGTCGCCCGGATACATAAAGAAATCGGGTTGGGTTCCGGCATCAATGCAGGCACGGAGGAAACTGATGCTGTGCTGGGGAACACAAGTGGGGTCATTGGCGCCAATGATCACTTCCAGACGTCCTTTCAGGTTTCCGGCTCTCAGCTTCAGGTTGGCGTTCTTGTAGCCTTCGGGGTTGGTTTGCGGAGTATCCATGTAACGTTCGCCGTACATTACTTCGTAGTAAGCCCAGTCGATGACAGGACCGCCGGCTACTCCTACTTTGAATAGTTCGGGGTAAGTCAGCATCAAGTTGGTGGTCATGAAACCACCGAAGCTCCAACCATGTACGCCAATGCGGTTATTGTCCACATAACCCAATGATTTTAAGAAATCCACTCCTTTTACCTGGTCTTTCATCTCTTCGGTTCCTAATTGGCGGAACGTACAGTTCTCAAATTCCAGTCCCCGGTTGTCACTGCCCCGGTTGTCAACGGTCAGCATGACGTAACCCAGTTGTGCCATGTAAATATCCCATCCGCGGGCGTCATAGTTGCGGTTGTTGTGGATTAGTTGGGCATGTGGTCCGCCATACACGTAGACTACGGCCGGGTATTTTTTGTTGGGGTCAAAATTCACCGGCTTTATCAGGCGGTAGTATAAGTCGGTCTTGCCGTCGGCTGCCTTGAGGGTACCGACAGTGATTTCGGGCATATTGTATGCTTCCAACGGATTGGTGGCAGTCAACAGGCTGATAGTCTTTCCCTTTCCGGAAGTGGGAACGATCTCGATATTCCGGGGAATGGTGAAAGAAGTATAATTGTCTATCACATAGTTGCCGTTACCGGACAGTTGTACATGATGCATACCGTCTTTATTGCCGATGAGGCGGCGTTTGCCTGTCTTTACATTCACAGCGTATGCGTTGCTCTGCAAAGGGGAAACCTCTGTGCTCATGATGATGACTTCCTTGGTCTTTTCATTGAATCCGAGGATGTTTTGTACTACCCAGTTGCCTTGGGTAAGCTGTCTGGTCTTGTAGCTTTCCCGGTAAGAACCTCCGGCCGCGGCTCCATGTGATTCCGGATATACGGAAGTCTTGGTGTCCATCAGGTAAAGATGGTTGTAGCCGTCGCGCTGGCTCTGATAGATAAACTTCGTGTGGTCCCATGGCAGAAAGACGATGGGATGTTGGGGTTCTACATATTTAGTATGCTCCTCTTCGTAAAGGGGGTTATTTTTCAGTGGCTCTCCTGTTTCCGCGTCATAGCAGCATAGCAGGGCATGGTTCTGGTCACGGTTCAGTTCAATGACATAAACGCTTTTCTCGTCAGGACTCCAGCTGATATTGGTGAAATAACGGTCGGTAGGGTCTCCGGCTTTCAGATAAACTGTTTTTTGGGTCTCCGGATTGTAGATGCCGACAGTCACTTTGTGGCTGGTCATTCCTGCCATCGGATACTTGTCCGGCTCCAGTGTCGCTATGCGGGTGGAGGTATTTACTTGTGGATAATCGGTTACCATGCTTTCGTCCATGCGGTAGAAAGCAAGCAGATTTCCTTTCGGACTCCAGAAAGTACCTTTCGAGATACCAAATTCCTGACGGTGTACACTTTGTCCGCATACGATGCCTTTCGGTTCGTCGGTGACTTGTTGCGTTTTCCCGTCGGCAGTCGTTACAAACAGATTGTTGTCAAGGGTATAAGCCAATGAACGGCTTTCCTTGTTCCAGTCCTGGTTGGCGGCTTTAGGAGAGAGAGGCTGACTCCATATTATTTCCTTTTTAGTTAAATCGATCAGCACTTTATTGGATGTGGTATTTACCAGCATCATCTTTTCAGCGTATGGGAAAGATGCATTCCTGAAGTGGTTGATTTTCCCTAATTCCTTGTTTGCCAACAGTTCATTCACTTCCTGCAAAGTGATAAGTACGTTTTCCTTCCCATTTGCCGGCTGGATGGTTTTTACCTCTTCTATGTCGGCGTTGATGCATACATCTCCCCACCATTGCAAACCATACAGGTTTTGTGGAAGCAGGTTATAATAATTGTTTCCTCCCGGCATCAAGTCTTCCAGTGTGAAACTTTTCTTGTCTTGTGCCCATGTTACAGATGAAGCCATGATTAATAAGGCAATCAGATTGATTAATTTTCTCATAACTGTTTATTCTTCTGTCTTTTCCTTATTGTCGTCAAATTTACGGGGACTGCTTTTGAAATTGTCGCGGCCTTCACGTCTGTCACCAAAGTTGCGGTGTTCTCCTCTTTTGAAATCGCCACGTCCCTCACGTTTGTCATCAAAAGAGCGTCTTTCTCTGCGCTCTCCTCCTTTGTACTCTCCGTGTCCTTCACGTCTGTTGTCAAAACTACGACGTTCTCTGCGTTCTCCATATTCTACCTTTTCCGTGTTACGGCGCGGGCGGATTTCTTCCCGGCGGGGCTTGAATTCCCGATCGGCGTTCTCACTACGGAATTCTTTGAATTTGCCGTTGAATAATTGGTATTTGCGGAATTCACATTCCAACGAACCGTTGAACAGGGGGATTTTTATAGAAGGCTTTAAACCAATCTGGTCGAAACATTCTTCACGGTAACTTAGTACCCATGCATCATTGCCGGTGAAAGAGTGTTTCAGACGTTCGCCTATCATTTGATACAGGCCCAGCAAATCATTGGTTGAGATACGTTCTCCATAAGGAGGGTTGGTGATGATGATGCTTTTTTCTTTGGGTTGCTCAAATTGCTGGAACGGTTGGATTTTTAAGATAATCTCCTTGCTCAGTCCGGCTGCTTTCACATTGTGAGTGGCAATTTCATTTGCTTTCGGATTATTGTCATATCCAAAAATCTTATGTGTGAACTCACGTTCCTGTGAGTCGTCATTGTAGATGCGGTCAAATAGTTCCTGATCAAAATCGTTCCACTTTTCAAAAGCGAACTCCTTGCGGAATACGCCGGGAGCGATGTTACGTGCTATCAGGGCGGCTTCGATAGGTATTGTTCCTGAACCGCACATCGGGTCTATCAAATCACATTCGCCTTTCCATCCGGTCATCAGGATCATACCGGCTGCCAGTACCTCATTCAAAGGAGCTTCTACAGCTTCCTGGCGATAACCCCGGCGGTGGAGTGACTCGCCCGAACTATCCAGTGACAGAGTGCATTTATTTTCGGCTATATGGATGTTCAGTGCCACATCGGGATGGTTGATGCGTACCGAGGGGCGCTCTCCTGTCTTTTCACGGAAATAGTCCACAATGGCGTCTTTTACTTTGTAGGCTACGAACTTGGAGTGACGGAACTCGTTCGAGAAAACCACAGCGTCTACGGCAAAACTTTTATCTTTATCCAAGAAGTCTTCCCACGCAATGGCCTTGATAGCTTCGTAAACTTCATCGGCATTCTTCGCCTCAAAATGTTTGATGGGTTTCAGGATGCGGATGGCAGTACGCAGGCAGAAGTTTGCCCTATACATCATTTCTTTATCGCCCGTAAAGGCTACCATGCGTCTTCCTACTTCTATATTGCTGGCTCCCAGCTCGGTGAGTTCTTTTGCCAGTACTTCTTCCAGTCCCTGGAAAGTCTTGGCGATTAGCTCGAATTCTTCCTTCATCTTAAATGATAATTACGTAATTTCAATTGATGGGACAAATTTAATGATTTTCTGTTTGCTAATCAATTATTTAGAGAATTAATCTGTTTGATGAAGCAAAAAAGAGGATGAAATCGGGGCGTCCACGCTCCTTGCCGGGGTCTTTATTTACCTTTGATTATAAAAATTCTTTGAAAACGGAATTGGGTATATCTGTGGAATAAATTGACAAAATATGTATCCGGCAATGTAATTGTTATCCTATAGAAATAAATTCTACACAGGAATTTGCCATTTTTGCTGAATCAAGAAACTTAAATAGAAATCAGAATGAAAATGGAATTGACGGATGAGAAACGTAAGGGATATGTGGTTTGTGCTTTAATGATACTGGTCTCTTGTTTGTATTTGGTTTATTTGGGGTACAGTCTCTACCGTATGGGGCATGCTTAGGACAAAATGAAACCATATCTGTATCACACAGGTATGGTTTCTGTAAGAGAAATTCTATGATTAATAGGTTGAGTGACTTTTATGCGAATTCTTCTGCCAGATAGACTTCGTTTATTTCGCAGAAAAACTCATCGGCGATATCTGACAGGGTTTCCAATGCTTCTTCGGCAGTTTCGCCGTAAGTGCAGCATTGGTGGTAGTCTGTTAAAAAGGCGTAATATTCCCCGTAGGGTGTACATTCTATCTGATATTCATTGCTTTTAAGTTCCATATATACCTCCTTTTTTATCGTACTGCAAATATCTTGTTTATCTGTTACAAGAAGGTGTACAGGAAGTTACTGTTTTATTAAAAAGTTTGCTGCCATACTACTTTTTAGACCATTTTGTGATGTCAGCATTTCTATGATGGCAAAGGGGTTTTATTCGTCTTTGTTTTTTCGCTGTACGATACGTGATCCGGCAGGTACATTTTCTGTTACCCAAATATTACCTCCTACGGTAGCACCCTTGCCAATAGTAACACGCCCTAAAATGGTTGCATTGGAATATACAATGACATCGTCTTCTAAAATAGGATGGCGTGGAATGCCTTTAATGGGATTTCCATTATTGTCTAGCGGAAAGCTTTTAGCTCCTAATGTTACCCCTTGATAGAGTTTCACATTATTTCCGATGATGCTGGTCGCTCCGATTACTACACCTGTACCGTGGTCGATAGTGAAATGGTGTCCTATTTGTGCCCCCGGATGAATATCGATACCGGTTTCCGAATGTGCCATTTCTGTAATGAAGCGGGGGATTAAAGGTACACCCAGTATTAACAGCTCATGTGCGATGCGGTAATTGCTGATAGCGCGGATAGCCGGATAGCAACTGATGATTTCACCAAAGCATGTGGCGGCGGGATCACCATAATATGCGGCTTCTACATCGGTAGCCAGAATGCGGCGGAGTTCGGGCAGTTTACTGATGAAACGAGCTGCCAGCAAAGAGGCTGTTTCTCTGCACGGTTCATTGTCATCGGTTGCATTTTTACTGTTTTCCTGTCCGAAGCAAAGTCCTGCCAGAATTTGTTCGGTCAGCAGGCCGAACAGGGTTTCTACATTTACACCGATATGGTAGTTGATGGTATGGCTGTTAACGGTGGAATTACCAAAGTAGCCGGGGAAGATAATGGCGCGTGCCAATTCTACTATCTTGTATAGGGATTTGGCAGATGGTAAAGGATCTCCATCTTTGTGTTGGTGGAATAATCCTTTATAGGACTGGCTTTCAGATAATTCATCTACTGCCTGCGTTAATATGTTCGTGTAATTGAATGTAGTCATGAACTGAATGCTTTAGAAGGACAAAAGTAAGTAAATTCTATATTATTGCCAATAAATAGAATGAATATTGATGTTAATCCTTTATTTTTGCAGAAAAAAGGGAATATTTATGGTAAATAAGAAAAATCCATTTGCTTTTAAGGCAAAACAGGAAACTAAAAAGAAGTCCGGTGGTAAACGGATCGGCAAATCGAAGCCGGATAAAGCGAATAATCAGTTGAATAGAAGAGTGAAGTAAATGAAACTATTGTCTTGTTGCAGGGGAAGAACCAGTCTGCCCCTACAACAGGATGTTAATCTTTATTTCTCGACCAAAGCGAAATCAAGTTGCTTTTTCTCCAGATTGGCGCGGGCCACTTTAATGGTAACCGGATCTCCCAAACTGAATTTTTTGTGATGCCGGCGTCCCGTCAGACAATAGTTCTTTTCATCGAAATCATAATAGTCATCACCAAGGTCACGCATGGGAATCATACCTTCGCACTTGTTTTCGTTCAGTTCCACATAAAGTCCCCATTCGGTAACTCCGGAAATGACTCCATCGAACTCCATGCCTAGGCGTTCACCCATAAACTCTACTTGTTTGTATTTTACAGAGGCACGTTCCGCATTGGCGGCGATTTGTTCCATTTCAGAGCTATGGTCACACAATTCTTCGTATTTCGCTTCCTGTACCGTACGTCCTCCTGCCAGATAGCGGGTGAGCAGACGATGAACCATCATATCCGGAAAACGGCGGATAGGTGAGGTAAAGTGAGTATAATAGTCAAATGCCAGACCATAGTGGCCAATATTATGTGTGGAATAACGGGCCTTTTGCATGGCACGCAAGGATACGGTTTCCACCAGATTTTGTTCTTTCTTGTTCTTTATGTCGTCCAGTAAACGATTGATGGATTTGGATATCTCAGTTTTGCTACCCGATGTACGTATCTTATATCCGAAGCGATTGATAAACCAATTCAAGTTCTCCAGTTTATCGGGGTCCGGAAGGTCGTGGATACGATAAGGGAATACTTTGGCTTTCTTGTTTTTAGGTACTTTACCGATTTTTTCGGCAACCGTGCGGTTGGCCAACAACATAAATTCCTCTATCAACTTATTGGCCTCTTTGGATTCTTTGAAGTAGACACTGAGCGGTTTGCCGGTTTCGTCTATCTCAAATTTCACTTCTACGCGGTCAAAGTCAATAGCACCGGCAGCCAATCTTTGTTTACGCAGGATTTGTGCCAGTTTGTTCAGTTCCAGAATTTCTTCTTTGTAGTCGCCTTCACCCGTTTCAATCACTTTTTGCGCCTCCTCATAGGTGAAACGGCGGTCGCTCTTTATAATGGTGTGCACGATGCGCGAGTCTTTCACCTCTCCCTTTTCATTCATATTGAAAATGACGGAGAATGCCAGTTTCTCTTCGTCGGGGCGGAGGGAACAGATGAAGTTACACAGCCGTTCGGGCAACATGGGGATGGTACGGTCTACCAGATAAACGGAAGTAGCGCGTTTTTCAGCTTCTTTGTCGATAACGCCTCCTTCTTTTACATAATGAGTAACATCGGCAATGTGTACGCCTACTTCCCATAGTCCCGGTTTGATGAGACGGATGGAGAGCGCGTCATCAAAGTCCTTTGCATCTTTAGGGTCAATGGTGAAAGTTGTTACATTGCGGAAATCTTCACGTTCTGCATAGTCCGCCTCGGAAATCTCTGCCGGAATCTTTTCGGCAGCGGTTTCTACATTCTTGGGATATACGTAAGGTAAGCCGAATTCGGCCAGAATGGCATGCATTTCAGTTGTGTTTTCTCCTGCTTTTCCCAAAATATCAATGACTTGTCCTATCGGGTTTTTTGCCTCTTCGGGCCATTCTACAATTTTCACGACTGCTTTGTCCCCATTCTTTCCACCTTTCAGCTTATCTTTCGGGATAAAAATATCATTTGCCAGAGTGCGGTTCTCGGTCAGCAGAAAGGCGTAGAATTTCTCTACTTTCAGTGTGCCGACAAAAGTATCGTTGGCACGTTCCAGAATCTCTATCACTTCACCTTCCGGGTTCCGGTTCTTACGTTTGGCAAAGAGGGCTATTTTAACTTTGTCATTATTCATGGCATGTGCCGAATTACGTTCGGCTATGAAAATGGTTTCTCCACCATCATCGGGGATGAAGGAGTTCTTGCCGTTGCTTTTACGCTGAAAGACGCCAGTCATAATCAGGCCGTGGTCGTTCAGCTTGTAGTGTCCTTTTTCTACTTCTTGCAGAAAATCATCCTCAATCATTTCAGTAATGATGTCGGCACAAAGCATTTTAAGAGGATGTGTAGTAAGGTTCAGACTGCTTGATAATTGTTTCAGACTGAATGTTTCGTTCGGTTTTGTGTGGAATAAGCTTATCAGTCGTTCAGACATTTCGCTTTTTTTCATGCGTTTCCCTGCTTTTTTTTCTTTCTTTTTAGCCATAAGGGGATATATTTATGTATTATGTGCTACAAAGTAAACAAAATAATTGGAATAGCGGTTCAATAGATACATTAAATTTGGTTGAATCTAAATGAAACGTGCTATCTTTGTCCGTTCTAAAACAATTGTTATGACTGAACTTGATAAGAAAATCAGGGAAAAAGAAATTTATAGAGTTACACTAGTGGGGAGTTTCGTTAATTTCTTGCTGGTTATTTTTAAATTCCTTGCCGGAATTGCAGGGCATAGTGCTGCTATGTTGGCAGATGCAGTTCATTCTCTATCTGACTTCATTACGGACGTAGTAGTGATTCTTTTTGTACGTATATCCAATAAACCAGTGGACAAGAGCCATGATTATGGCCATGGGAAATATGAAACATTGGCTACTGCTTTCATTGGTATGGCATTATTGGGGGTAGGATTTGGAATATTGTGGAATGGAGCAACAGATATATTGGTTTTCCTACGAGGTGGGGAACTTCGTCAACCGGGAATGTTGGTATTGGTTGCTGCCATTATTTCTATTCTGTTGAAGGAAATACTTTATCAATATACAGTCAGAGTGGGGAAAAGATGCCACTCACAGGTTGTTGTGGCGAATGCGTGGCATCATAGGAGTGATGCATTATCATCCATTGGTACGGCTGCCGGTATTGGCGGAGCGATTTTACTTGGTCCTCATTGGGCGGTACTCGATCCTATTGCCGCTGTGACAGTCAGTTTCTTTATTATGCGGGTTTCCATCAGGCTGCTGGTTCCTTGCCTGGATGAATTGCTGGAAAAGTCTTTGCCGGATAGTGTGGAACGTGAGATAGAGGGGATTGTGTTATCTTTTGATGGAGTCAGCGAACCGCATCATTTACGCACGCGGCGCATCGGAAACAATTATGCTATAGAGATTCATATACGCATGGATGGGAACATTTCTCTGCATAAAGCGCACGAGACGGCAACTGGTATTGAACATAGATTGAAAGAAAAGTTTGGAGAGGATACTCATGTGGGTATTCATGTGGAACCGGTGAAATAACATACGAAGAATGAATAACGAAGAATTTGCACAAAAGAACACTTGTTGCTTAAAGAAAGTATTGGTAACCGGAGCAAGCGGATTTATTGGCAGTTTCCTGGTGGAAGGAGGATTGGAGAGAGAGATGCAGGTATGGGCTGGTGTACGTAAAAGCAGTAGCCGTACCTATTTGAAAGATCCTCGCATTCAATTTGCCGAATTGGATTTTGCTCATCCCGGAAGATTGACGGAGCAATTGGCTGTTCATAAACAATTGCATGGGGGATGGGATTATATCATTCATTGTGCCGGTGTAACTAAATGCCGCCATAAGGACGAATTTGACAAAGGCAATTATGTCTATACCCGTAATTTTGTAGAAGCTTTGAGAACCTTGGACATGGTTCCCCGGCAATTTGTCTATATCAGTTCACTTAGTATTTTCGGTCCTATTCATGAAGATAATTATGCACCCATCAGTGAGCGTGATACGGCAATGCCCAATACTGCATATGGGGTCAGTAAGCTAAAGTCGGAACATTACCTGCAATCATTGAATGATTTTCCGACAGTGATTTTCCGTCCTACTGGAGTTTATGGTCCTCGTGAACGCGATTATTTTCTGATGGCGAAGTCTATCAAGCAGCATATAGACTTTGCTCCTGGTTTTAAAAGACAGGATCTTACTTTTATTTATGTGAGGGATTTGGTACAAGCTGTTTATTTGGCAATAGAACATGGAGTGCGGCAGCGCGCCTATTTTGTTAGTGACGGAAATGTCTATTCCAGCCGTACTTTTTCTGATTTGATACAAAAAGAACTTGGTAATCCGTGGGTTATACACATTAAATGCCCATTATTTATTTTAAAAGTTGTATCTTTGCTCGCTGAATTTTCAGCGCGTTGCCTGGGAAAGGTAAGTACGCTGAATGCTGACAAATATAAAATAATGAAACAACGTAATTGGCAATGTGATATTTCACCCTTGGTGGAAGAACTGGGATATCGTCCTGAGTACCCTTTAGACAAGGGAGTAAAGGAAATCATTGCATGGTATAAGAAAGAAGGATGGCTTTAAATTTATTCAAACGGGTAGACAGTGTGAAAGGATTGTTTGCCGTTGAGAGCATTAGTCTGATATATAATGCCCTCACGACCATAATGGTTTTAATATTATTTCCTCGTATGGACCACCCTGTAATTATGCTTTTGGAGCGTGCAGGCATTGTGGCCATTACGTTTGCATTAATATATTTGTATCGCAAGTATCCGTGTAAACTTACGGCATTTATACGAATGGCTGTGCAGATGGCATTTTTAGCGTATTGGTATCCCGATACCTTTGAATTTAATCGTCTTTTTCCCAATCTGGATAACTTCTTCGCTTCGGCGGAGCAGTTTTTGTTCCGTTGCCAGCCTTCGGTAGAATTTAGTGAACATTTTCCTTCCATGTGGTTCAGTGAACCATTTAATATGGGGTATTTCGCTTATTATCCAATGATTGGGATTGTGACTATTTATTATTTCTTGTTTCGTTTTGAGTGGTTTGAAAAGGTTTCTTTTGTGCTGGTCACTTCGTTTTTTATCTATTATCTTATTTATATATTGGTTCCGGTTGCCGGTCCGCAATTCTATTTCCCTGCTATCGGAATGGACAATGTGATGGCGCAGCATTTCCCTGCTATCGGTGATTATTTCAATAATAATGATATTCTGCTGCCCGGTCCCGGTTTTGATCATGGTTTCTTCTTTAATTTGGTAGAGGCCTCACAGGAAGTGGGGGAACGCCCTACTGCTGCTTTTCCTAGTTCGCATGTCGGTATATCTACCATTGTGATGATTATGGCCTATCGCGTTAATAAGAAACTATGTTATTTCTTGGCACCGTTCTACGTACTTCTATGCTGTGCTACGGTCTATATTCAGGCGCATTATTTGGTGGATGTTATTGCCGGCTGGATTTCGGCGGTATGTATTTATATTGTGGCTACTTATATGTATAAGCGTTGGTTTGCTTCTGTAGTCTTCCAACTTGTGCTGAAATAGTTTTAAAAAGTATATAAAAGCGTACAGGGTGTCCATTTTCGGACACCCTGTTTTGTTTATACCTTGTTGATTTTCAGTGATAAATGTTGCTGGCATGAATGTTGCTTTAAAAATAATGGCTAAACGTTGCAACGTTTGGCATAGAAATAACGTCTAATGAATAAAACAAAAATAGTATGAGAAAATTAGTATCAACTTTAATGGCGGTGACCCTTATGTTAGTGTCTGCCACAGCATGTGCAGAGAGAATAACTCCTAGTAAGAACTATGTTACCAAAAAAGTGAATGTGGGTAGTTTTAATGCTATCTCTACCAGTTCTTCGGTGGATGTAATCTATACTCAAAGTTCCGGTGGGCAGAATGTGGAAATATATGCTCCGGACAATTTGGTGGACTATATTGATGTCCGTGTAGAGGGTGGAGTACTTAAGGTTGGTTTTAAATCACCAAGAAACAATTTTTCAATAAACGGAAAACATAAAAAGGAAGTAAGAGTTTCTGCTCCGGCTGTGAACAGCTTGAAAGCTTCCAGTTCCGGTGATATTATTATAAAGAATGGACTGAAAACGAGTGGGAAAGTTACTGTTAAGGCTAGCAGTAGCGGTGATGTAACAGGAAGCACTATTTCTTGTGATGATTTTGCGGCTACCGCTAATAGTTCGGGTGATGTGATTCTGGAAAAGGTATCTTGTACGAATTTCTCTGCTGATGCCAGTAGCTCGGGTGATGTATCTGTCAAGAATCTGAACGCTGCTGATGTATCTGCTGATGCCAGCTCTTCCGGAGATGTGATTTTGGCAGGTATTTGTGAGAACGCTTCTTACAGAGCCAGTAGTAGTGGGGATGTAAAGGCAAAAGGTATGAAGGCGGTCAATGTAACTGCCAGTGCCACTTCCTCTGGTGATGTGGAATGTTATGTGACCGGTTCGCTGACTGCGAAAGCATCCAGTAGTGGTGAGGTGGCTTATAAAGGCAATCCTAAAGATATTGATTTCTCTCCCAAAAGAGGTTTGCGTAAAATGGAATAGATAATGTGTTAATGCTACAATATATTAATGTGCCAATTGGCTGTGCTGTATTCCGCATGGCAATTGGCACATTAGCATATTAGCACATTGTAGCATTAAGAATTCATTCCGTAATTCCCCCTGATATAATCCAAGATACTGAAAAGTTCTTTCACGGTTTCGGCACGGAGCATGGCGATACGTGTCTCTTTAAAGTTGGGGATGCCTTTAAATAAGGGAGAAGCAGCCAGATGGCGGCGTACATGAAGAATACCGCGGCGTTCGTCAAGCAGATTCACACTGTCCAACACTTCCTGACGGAGTACATTCAGCCGCCACTCAAAAGAAAGGGCAGGGAGTTCCTTACCGGTTTCTATATAATGTTTTACTTCCTTGAATATCCACGGGCGTCCAAAGCTGGCTCGGCCAATCATAATAGCGTCTACTCCATACTGGTCAAAACACTCTTTGGCACGTTGTGGCGTAGTTATATCCCCGTTTCCAATGATAGGTATATGCATACGGGGATTCTTTTTTACTTCACCTATTAAACTCCAGTCCGCTTCACCAGTGTACATTTGTGCACGGGTGCGTCCATGAATGGTCAGTGCTTCAATGCCGCAATCTTGTAATTGTTCTGCCAAATCTACTATAATTTTATGCTCATTGTCCCAGCCTAGACGTGTTTTTACAGTAACGGGAATTTTTACAGTGTCCACAACAGCACGGGTAATTTCCAACATCAGCGGGATATTTTGCAGCATACCTGCACCGGCTCCTTTACCGGCAACGCGTTTTACAGGACAGCCAAAATTAATATCCAGGATGTCAGGATGCGCCTCTTCCACTATTTTCGCCGCTTCTACCATTGTTTCCGTGTCTCTGCCGTAAATCTGGATGGCTACGGGGCGTTCCTCATCGTTGATATTCAGCTTCTGCATCGTTTTACCTACCGAGCGTATCAATGCATCTGCCGATACAAATTCGGTATATACCATATCAGCACCGAACTTCTTGCACATCAGGCGAAAAGCGGGGTCTGTTACATCTTCCATCGGAGCCAGGAAAATAGGGTATCTGCCCAGGTCTATATTTCTAATCTTCATTGTTGTATGTTTATCTTTGGGTTACAGAAAAGTCAGATTCATTTGAGTATTAATTTATAATCTGTGTGAATCTGTGTAATCTGTGGTGAAATCAGGCTGCAAAAATACGGAAAAAAGCCTACCTTTGCACATATATTAATCAAAAGAATAATGAAAGCTTCTATAAAAGACTTTGAAATAATGGCTCCTGTAGGTTCACGTGAGTCGCTGGCGGCAGCCATACAGGCAGGTGCGGATTCTATTTACTTCGGAATTGAGAGTCTGAATATGCGTGCACGTTCTGCCAGTACATTTACTGTCAATGATTTACGCGAGATAGCACAGATCTGTGATAAACATGGCATCAAGAGCTATCTTACGATCAATACCATTATTTATGATGAAGATATTGCTTTGATGCGTACCATTGTGGATGCGGCTAAGGAGGCAGGCATCAGTGCCGTGATTGCTGCGGATGTGGCGGTAATGGCTTATTGTTGCGAGGTGGGGCAGGAAGTACACCTTTCCACCCAATTAAATATCAGTAATGCCGGAGCGTTGAAATTTTATGCTCGCTTTGCTGATGTAGTGGTATTGGCACGTGAATTGAATTTGAAGCAGGTGCGGGTGATTTATGATACTATCCAGAAGGAACAAATTAAAGGTCCGAATGGAGAATTGGTCCGTATTGAGATGTTCTGCCACGGGGCACTCTGTATGGCAGTGTCGGGCAAGTGTTATCTCAGTTTGCATGAGATGAATGCTTCTGCTAACCGGGGGGCTTGTATGCAGATATGTCGCCGTGCATACGATGTGAAGGATAAAGAGAGTGATATTGAACTGGAGGTGGACAATAAATACATCATGTCTCCTAAAGATTTGAAAACTATTCATTTTATGGATGAGATGATAGAGGCTGGCGTGCGTGTCTTCAAGATCGAAGGGCGTGCCCGAGGACCTGAGTATGTACGTACCGTGGTGGAATGTTACAAAGAAGCTATTTGTTCTTATCTGGAGGGCACTTTTACCGAGGAGAAGAAGCAGGCTTGGGATGAACGGTTGAAGACCGTATTCAATCGGGGATTCTGGAATGGATATTATTTAGGACAGCGTTTGGGTGAATGGAGTAAGAACTATGGTTCGGAGGCTACTGAGCGTAAAGTGTATGTGGGTAAGGGAATCAAGTACTTTTCTAATATTGGCGTTGCAGAGTTTCTGGTGGAAGCTGCTGAGATGAAAGTAGGGGATAAGCTTCTGATCACAGGACCTACTACAGGAGCGGTATTTCTGACGTTGGATGAGGCGCGTGTGGATTTGAAACCGGTGGATGTGGTAAGAAAAGGTCAACATGTATCCTTTAAAGTACCCGATAAGGTACGTCCTAGTGACAAGCTTTATAAGTTGGTTTCTCCTGAGGATTTGAAGAAGAAATAAAACAGAAAGAATGTGTTTCTAAAGAGATATTGAAATTTAAATCTCTTATGATTAAAATCCGAAGAGAAGCTCCCTTTTCTTATTTTATGTAGCAATGAATAAAGTAAGAAAGGGTAGGATATCATGATGATACAGATTATTATAAAGCTGTTTCATTAATCTATTTTGAGTTATCCTTTGGAACTATAAATTTATTAATGAATACTCTCTTTTGATTTGTTTGAGAACAATAAAAAACCCGTAACAGTTCATTTTGCTACGGGTTTTTACTTTGTTAGAGTTTGCTGTTATTTGGTATAAATTGAGAGTTTAGGATGATCCTTGTAAAGGTTTTTGTTCGCCAGCTCTTCCGAATCCGTAATTCGGTACAAATAATATTTACTGTTTGGACAGAATGCACTTTTATCGGGGAAATTGAAGAAACGATGTCCTTGAGTCTTTTTCTTCAAGGTGTGAGTTTGTCCGTTTTCATCAGTGTAAATATAGTCAATGGGACCTTCGGGATATGCTTTTCGAACTACAGCCTGTTGGTTGCGGATAATGTCTATCAAACTGAATCCTTCACCCCATAATTCTTTACGGCGTTCTAACCAAATTGTTTCCAATAGGTCTTGTTGTGAAAGATTTGTATTAATGGTTTTTGCTCCTCTGGCTGTTTTTAAATCATTTAATTTGTTAATAGCATCTGGGTCATTCAGATGTGCCTTTGCCTCTGCATTTATCAAATCAATTTCGGCAACGCGCATCAATACGATATCACCAAGTTGGTTTTCGATATCGCGGAATCTGAATTTAGAGTTACGCATCCATACATAGGCTGCTGATTCAACGTCAGCTCCCGGATCTGTAGCCCAGAACAGCATTTCTTTACGATAATCACCATCTTCGAACAAATCACGGAAGTAAGGGTCTACATTGAAGCTATAATAGTATGATCCTTTAGTTGTAGTATCTAAATAATGAAACTGATAACTGGCATTACTTTGATCGTTGGTTTGAGCATGCCCCCAAATCCATTCTTTATTGTCTACAGAATTGAATCCGGCTTTATATTCACTCTCGGTCATTAGATAATTGTTTTTAGCTAACAATTTGTCTGAGTAAGTTTTAGCTTTCTCCCATTGACGAGCATAAAGACAGGCACGTGAGAGAATACCTAGGACAACTTCATTGTCAATTTTGTGTTTGGCATCACGTACATAAGTTTCAGGAATAAGTTCTAATGCTTCTTCTAAATCGTTGATGGATTGCGCATATACTTCACTGACACTTGATGCGGGTTTTCCTTCTGCTGCAATTGTTTCATCTGTTGATTGTGTATAGATAGGTGCACATACAGCATCTGGATCTTTATCAATGGCAAAAGAATAACAAGAAGCTAGATGTAAATATAGAAAACCACGTAAGGCTAACGCTTGTCCCTTGATTCGATTTCTGTCAATTTGTGCACCTTCAGCAGCGTCAATATTATCTAATACACCATTGCAGTCATTAATAACACGGTATGCTAAAAGCCAGCTTAGGGTGTTTGTGCCCCCTTTTCCATAAATAGCGGTAAATTCATTGTGTGCTCTAAAACCATATTTGGTGTTTAGTACTACGTCAGAACCCATTGCATCATTTGCACGTAACATTGCTCCATAGCCAGGGTTGGCGTAGGAATTGAAAGTTTCCATCAGGTAGTTCCAACCACCATTAAGTACTTTTTCGGCATCTCCTGTTTTACCGAAAACAGAACCGGCATCTACATAAGTTGTAGGAATTGTATCCAAATCGCAGGAAGTGAGCATTATACTTCCCAGTGCGACTGAAAATATATATTTAAAAATAGTTTTCATATTCTTCTTTCTGTATTAAAGTTTCACATTGATACCGAATGAAATTGTTTTCATTGCCGGATAGCGATAGTAAGTAGAGCCTCCGAAAGTTTGCTCTGGGTCTAGACCTTGTTGTTTGGCTAATGTCAGCATATTTTCTGCTTGAAAAAATATGCTTGCATCTTTCAGTGTCAATGTGTTCAGCAATGACTTCGGCAGATTGTAAGAGAATGTAATATTCTTCAAACGTAAGTATGAACGGTCAACTAAGAACCGGTTTGAAGAGTTTGTCCATGAACTTTTGGGAGAAGTAGTCAGACGCGGTACATCGGTATAGGGATTTTCAGGAGTCCAACGATCTAACATATCTACGCTCCAACCGGTGCCTGTAGGTCCTTGGCTCATCAATGAAACTTTATCCCCATTATAGATTTTACCACCAATGGAATAAGAGAATAAAAATGATAATGTAAAATCCTTGAATGAGAGATCTGATTGAAGACCGCCGGTCCAATCTGGTAGTGAATTGCCGCATTTTACTTTGTCGTCCGGGGTGGTTGATGAATAGTCTTCTGTGGTTATCTTTTCTCCGTTGGTATTGTAACGATACCACGTAGGATTACCATTTTCAGGATTGACACCAGCCCATTCTACTAAATAGAAGTCATATAACGATCCTCCTTTCACCCATTTCTTGTTGCCACTCCACATTTCTTCGGCAGGCAATGAGGTTATTTTGTTTTTATAGGTAGTAGCATTAAAAGAAAGTTTCCATTTCCAATCTTTAGTCATGATAGGATATCCTGAGATTTGGAATTCCCATCCATAATTCTTGATAGCACCAATATTTTCGTCCATACTTGAGAAGCCTGAAGATGGAACTAAGTCTTTAGAGAATAATAAATCTTTGGAACGACGTTCAAAATATTCTATTGTACCATTTAGACGATTGTTCCAGAAACCAAAATCCAAGCCGATATTAGTATTTAGATTGGTTTCCCATGATAAATTAGGAGTTGCCAGACGATAAGCGTGCAAACCGGATTCACCGAGGTTATTGCGTATGGAATAGAGCGCCTGATACGCATAATAACCTACCTGGTCATTACCTTGTGCTCCGTAGCTGGCACGCAATGACAAATTGGATAGCCAGTCTGATGTGTCCTTCATAAACTCTTCCTGCATGATTTTCCAAGATGCGCCGACTGACCAGAAAGTACCCCAACGATGATCCGGATGGAAACGGGAAGAACCGTCAGAACGGACAGAAGCCGATAAGAAGTATTTTTGATTGTACGAGTATTCAGCACTTCCAAAGAAACTTAACAGCTTGTATTGGTCACTGTTTCCGCCAAAATCACCTAAAGAGGAAGCTGCGTCGGGCTCATAAAATCCATCCATGATGACTTTGCTGCGGCTTCCGCCGAAATTGGAAGTGTTATATTCATAATACTCCTGACCGGCCATCACACGGATATCATGTACATCATTGAACGTGTGTTGATAATTAATGACATTATTAAAAGTCATGCCTGTAGTGCGGTAGTTGTATTTGCTTACACTGCCACCACTGATAGAACCTGTGCCGTAAGTAGGATTGGTGTAGTCATGATTTGTTTTGTTGTTATAGTCAATGTTCAAAGACATCTTGTAAGCAAGCCCTTTGATAGGAGTTATTTGGATAAAACCACGTAAAGAGGCAGCATCACGTTTTATCTCGCTTTTATCGTGTGGCATGGAAGCCAGCAGATTATATTTTGCATACGAGTTCGGGCGATACTCACCATAATCGAACATACGGTTACCATTTTCGTCCAATAAATATGCTCCGGTTGTCAAGTCGCGTTGATATACCGGATAGAAAGATGGTACCGAACGGGCAAACATGACCACATTGGAAATGGTAGAGTCATCTTGCTTGGGATAGTCTTGAACAGAATGAGTTCCTGATACGTTCAATCCGATCTGTAACCATTTGCGGATATCTGAAGTCACGTTGGCGCGGAGAGTATAGCGTTTGAAACCAGAGCAGATATAAGCACCTTGGTCATCCATGTAACCTGCTGAAACAAAGTACTTGGAGGTTTTGCTACCACCACTTACGCGTACATTTAAATCTGTATAGTGCGCATCTTGTGAAAGGGCGTCGTCCCAGCTGTCGTCCCATAATGGTTTGGCGCCTGCTACCAGTTTTCCGTCATGGCCGATTGGTTCAGGGTAAGCACTGCCATAAGGGTTGATGCCTAGATTACCTGTAACATTGCTTGATGCCCATGCTGCAGCTTCTTCGGCAGAGTAACCGTTGTCCATACGATAGTTACGCATGGCTTCCCAATATAATTCATAATATTGGTTTGTATTCAACTGGTCGTAGTCTGCCCGTGCACGGCTTGAAAAACCATATTTGGCAGATAATTCAACGGTGGGTGCGCTATCTTTATTTCCTTGTTTGGTGGTGATCATAATTACGCCGTTTGCTGCACGTGAGCCATATAATGCAGCGGAAGCTGCATCTTTCAATACAGTGATTGACGCAATATCTGAAGATGCTATGGAGGAAAGAGCACCATCGTAAGGAACACCATCAACCACATAGAGGGGATTGGTTGAAGCGTTTACAGAACCAACTCCACGAATCAGGATCGTGGCGTCTGATCCAGGCTGACCGCTGGAGGAAAAAGACTGTAAGCCAGCTACAGTTCCTTGCAGTGCTTTTGATACACTACTGACCTGTGCTTTTTCAATAGTACCGGCGGCAATATAGCTTGCAGACCCTGTAAATGTGGATTTTTTGGCAGTACCGTAAGGAACAGTTATCACTACCTCATCTACCATTTGGGCTGCTTCCTTTAATTCTACGTTAATCACTTTGCGTCTGTTTACCGGTATGGTTACTGTTTCATAACCTACAAAAGAGAAGATCAGGCTTTCGTTACCATTAACCTGAATCTGATAGCTGCCATCAATGGAAGTGATGGTACCGCGAGTTTGTCCTTTTACAGCTACTGTGACACCAGGCATCTCTTCGCCTCCTGCGGTGACTTTACCAGTTACTGTAATTTCTTGTGCATATGTAATCATGCAGAATAGCAAGCTACATAATAATGAAGAAAATCTGTTCATATAAACTTGGCTTTTATTAGGGGTTTGTACATTGCCATTTTTCAGGCATTATATATTGAACTCTCTTTCTAAAATTGTGATACTACCTTTTTTATCATTATCATATTTCCTAATAGTGGTTTTATGGCCATCCAAACCTCATTAGGGTCTCTTTTTGCTTGTGTATTTTATAATTGTTATATTCAATAAGGATCGCAAATATATGTATTTTGATTTAAATAGGATAATATATTTTAATATTTTTTTATAGTGAACCTGTTGAAAGTCAAAACTATACGGAATTTTATTAACGTAGTTAAAATAGGAATTGTCTTATTTAAATATTGGGCGGATAGATCAAATCTATTTGTTTATCGCATTACTGTGTGTTGATTTGTTTAATTTGATTTCAACAGTAAATCTACTTGAATATCAAAATGAATAAAAATATTTTTTAGACATATTTTATTGCTTGTTGTATGTTTATTCGTTTGTGGACTATTCGTTTTTCAGTCGGAAAAGTATCGTTTGCAGAGAGGAGATATAGTAAATTAAGGTAAGATAGGAAGGATTTCGCCTAAAATGTCTATCTTTGCAATCCAATAACAAATAAGTGTACGTACATATTATGAATATAGAAGAAAAACTCACCACGTCCATTATCAGCGCTATCAAAACGTTGTACGGACAGGATGTACCCGGAAAAATGGTACAACTGCAAAAGACTAAGAAAGAGTTTGAAGGACATCTTACTTTGGTTGTTTTCCCTTTTCTGAAAATGTCTAAGAAGGGGCCTGAACAGACCGCACAGGAAATAGGCGGATACCTGAAAGAGCATGCTCCCGAATTGGTTTCAGCCTACAATGCAGTGAAGGGCTTTCTTAATTTGACAATTGCTTCGGATTGTTGGATTGAACTTTTGAATTCTATTCAGGCTGCTCCCGAATACGGTATTGAAAAGGCTACGGAAAACTCTCCGTTGGTGATGATTGAGTATTCTTCTCCCAATACAAACAAGCCGCTTCATCTGGGTCACGTCCGTAACAACCTGTTGGGAAATGCCTTGGCAAATGTCATGGCGGCAAATGGCAATAAGGTGGTCAAGACCAATATTGTGAATGACCGTGGTATCCATATCTGTAAGTCCATGCTGGCCTGGTTGAAATATGGTAACGGTGAAACACCTGAATCATCGGGTAAGAAGGGGGACCATTTGATTGGTGACTATTATGTAGCTTTTGACAAGCATTACAAGGCTGAGGTAAAGGAACTGACAGTTCAGTATCAGGCTGAAGGCTTGAATGAAGAAGAAGCTAAGGCTAAGGCAGAGGCAAACTCTCCTCTGATGCTGGAAGCTCGCGAGATGCTCCGTAAGTGGGAGGCGAATGACCCTGAGATCCGTGCCTTGTGGAAGAAGATGAATGACTGGGTATATGCCGGATTCGATGAAACGTATAAGATGATGGGAGTTAGTTTCGATAAAATTTATTATGAATCGAATACCTATCTGGAAGGTAAGGAGAAAGTGATGGAAGGACTGGAAAAAGGTTTCTTCTACCGGAAAGAGGATAACTCTGTATGGGCTGATTTGACTGCCGAAGGACTGGACCATAAGTTACTTCTTCGCGGTGACGGTACTTCTGTTTATATGACCCAGGATATCGGTACTGCCAAATTACGTTTTCAGGATTACCCCATCAACAAGATGATTTATGTAGTGGGTAATGAACAAAACTATCATTTCCAGGTACTTTCTATCTTGCTCGACAAATTGGGTTTTGAATGGGGCAAAGGATTGGTTCATTTCTCATACGGTATGGTAGAGCTGCCCGAGGGCAAAATGAAAAGTCGTGAAGGTACAGTAGTGGATGCGGATGATTTGATGGAAGCAATGATTGAAACTGCTAAGGAAACTTCTGCTGAATTAGGTAAATTGGACGGCCTGACCCAAGAAGAAGCCGACAATATTGCCCGTATTGTTGGTTTGGGTGCTTTGAAATATTTTATCCTGAAGGTGGACGCACGTAAGAATATGACTTTCAACCCGAAAGAATCGATAGATTTCAATGGCAATACAGGACCTTTCATTCAGTATACGTATGCCCGTATCCAGTCTGTATTACGCAAAGCGGCTGAAGCAGGTATCGTTATTCCCGAAATCATTCCAGCAGGTTTGGAACTGAGCGCAAAAGAAGAAGGTTTGATTCAGATGCTGGCTGATTTTAAATCGGTTGTCAAGCAGGCAGGCTCAGACTATAATCCTTCCATTATAGCAAACTATGCATACGATTTGGTGAAAGAATACAACCAGTTCTATCATGATTTCAGTATTCTGCGTGAAGAAAACGAAGCGTTGAAAGTCTTCCGTCTGGCATTGAGTGCCAATGTGGGCAAGATTGTGAAGACAGCAATGGGCTTGCTGGGTATTGAAGTGCCTGAACGTATGTAAATGGCAAAGAAACAGAAATATTATGTAGTATGGAAAGGTGTCAATCCGGGAGTTTATGACTCCTGGACTGACTGCCAGCTACAGATAAAAGGTTATGATGGCGCACAATACAAGTCATTCGAGACCAAAGAGGAGGCGGAACACGCCTTGGCTTCTTCCGCTTTTCATTATATAGGCAAGAATACTGTTAAAAAAGAAGATACTCCTAAACAACTTCCCGAGAACTTTGATATGAACTGCCTGGCTGTGGATGCCGCTTGCAGTGGAAATCCCGGACCGATGGAATATCGGGGCGTTTATTTGCTTACGGGACAGGAGGTTTTTCATTTCGGTCCTGTTTATGGAACGAATAATATTGGAGAGTTTCTTGCCATTGTCCATGCCTTGGCATTGATGAAGCAGAAGAATATCAGTATGCCTGTTTACTCGGACAGCCGTAATGCGTTGAGCTGGGTGAAACAGAAGAAATGTAAAACTAAACTAGAGCGGACTCCTCAGACGGAGAAACTTTTTCAAATGATAGAACGAGCCGAAATTTGGCTGAAAGAAAATAAATATACCACACCTTTATTGAAGTGGGAAACCGACCGATGGGGAGAGGTCCCGGCTGATTTCGGACGGAAATAATAAAGAACTGAAGATATGAAAAAGAGGATTGCTTATATCAGCTTGTACTTTTTTACGGTCTTACTGATATTTATTCTACAGAAACCATTATTCATGCTCTATAATGGTTCCATTGAAAAAGGATTCGGGTTTGCCGATTATATGCAGGTAATGGTTCATGGCGCCAGTCTTGATGCCGCTACGGCGGGATATCTTACTGCATTTCCATTCTTGTTGGTACTGATAAGTATTTGGTTTAGGAAATTCCCTTTGAAAAAAATACTTTACGGGTATTATATTTTGGCTGCCGCGCTTATTTCTATCATTTTTGTGGTAGATATGGCATTATACACATTCTGGGGATTTAAACTGGACGCATCTGTTTTTCTTTATATCGATTCACCGAAGGAAGCTTTGGCGAGTGTTTCCGTCGGATTTATCTTGCTGAGGGTTCTTGCCATCTTGTTACTCATAGCCCTGAATAGTTGGGTCTTGCTGAAAATCACGCCTTCCGTTTTGACCGCCACCCGGAAACGGATAGCGGGAACTGCGGGAATGCTGTTATTAGGAGGTGTGCTTTTCATCATTATACGTGGTGGTGTAACGGAATCCACTTCTAATATAGGGCAAGTATATTTCAGCAACGAACCTTTCTTGAATCATTCGGCGGTCAATCCCGATTTCAGTTTGTTGTCTTCTATGGGTAAATCCCAGGATTTTGCATCAGAGTTCAATTTCTTTGATGAAGAGAAGCGGGCTGCATTGTTTGACGGACTTTATCCTACAACAGATGGGGATAGTATTATTCAAGTCCTGAATACCAAGCGTCCCAATATTCTTATTATTTTGATGGAAGGTTTTGGAGGTGCTTTTGTAGAACCTTTAGGCGGTCTTCCTGATGTGACACCCCACTTTAACCGTCTGTCAAAGGAAGGGATCTTTTTTACAAACTGTTATGCCAATAGTTTCCGTACCGACCGTGGAACAGTCTGTACTTTCAGCGGTTACCTTGGATTGCCTACGGCATCGGTAATGAAAATTCCTGCCAAGAGCCGTACGCTGCCTGCTATAGCTGAAGGATTGTCCAAGGCGGGTTATAAAACAGATTTCCTGTATGGAGGTGATATCAACTTTACCAATATGAAGAGTTATCTGCTGAGTACCGGTTATCAGCGTCTTACAGCCAATACAGATTTCTCATTGGCCGAACAGACCAGTAATGCCTGGGGAGTGAATGATGATATTACTTTTGAATATTTATATAATCAGTTAAGAAACCGGAAGGAAGAAGGGCCTTGGCATACTGCGTTTCTGACACTTAGCAGTCATGAACCTTTCGAAGTTCCTTATCACCGGCTGGAAGATAAAATTCCCAATGCCTTTGCTTATACAGATGAATGCTTGGGGAAATTTATAGACAAGTTGAAGCAGACTCTGGTTTGGAAGAACCTGCTGGTCGTTTGTCTGTCCGATCATGGCTTCTATTATCCGCGTGTAGGATTGAACACGGCTCCTGAGTTTTATCATATTCCGATGCTCTGGCTGGGAGGAGCGGTGAAGCAACCCATGAAAATAGACAAGATAATGAATCAGACCGATCTGGCCGCCACTTTGCTGGGGCAGTTGGGCATTGATCATTCTTCCTTTATTTTCAGCCGCAATGTGCTGGGCAGTGATTACACATATCCTTTTGCTTTTTATAGTTTCAATAATGGTTTCTCTTTCCGCGACAGCACCGGTGTAACGGTATTTGATAATAATTCGGAAAGTATCTTGTTGGAAGAGCCCGTCGGCAGCGAGCAACGTATAAATAAGGGGAAAGCTATTTTGCAGAGTGTGTATGATGACTTGGGCAGACGATAGGAATAAGACCTGAAACGAAAATAATCAGCTAAAAGCATTCATATACACAAAAAATGTGCTTACTTTGCACTTTAATAAAAAGCAATCTCAATGGAACAAGAACTGATATTTCTGGATAGGAACGAATTTAATTATTCACCTTCGGAAGAAGTAATACAAGCACTAAAAGATTTTGACATAAAGAAACTTTGTTTTTACACTCGTATTTATGATGAAGGAAAGAAGAGCATATTTTCTGTTTTCCTTTCTGAACTGTATGGAGTTGATGAATCACAGGTATTGTTAGGCTATGGTGGGGAAGATATCCTGAAACAGTCTGTTCATTATTTTCTGACTCAGGCGGATGGTAATAAAACTATGTTGATTCCTAAGTTCTCGTGGTGGTATTATAAGTCCATTGCTGATGAAGTAGAGGGGCGTACCTTGCAATATCCATTGTACGAATCCGGGAATACATTCAAGTATGATATAGCCGCTATTAAAAAAATGGTGGAGAATGAGTGTCCGAAGATTTTTTTGTTGGCTTCTCCCAATAATCCGACTGGTAATGGATTGACACCGGAGGAATTGGATGAGTTGCTATCCTTTATTCCCAAAGAAATCATTGTACTTATAGATGAGGCCTACGCTTCTTTTGTAACTGAAGACAATTCGTATATCAGTAAATTAGTGAATGAGTATGATAATCTGATTATTTCCCGTACTCTTTCCAAATTTTATGGCTTGCCAGGGCTGCGTATGGGATTCGGGTTTATCAGTAAAGGACTTGAGAAATTCATTCGTTACAGCAACAAATATTTGGGATATAACCGCTTGTCGGAAGATATCGCCATTGCCGCATTGAAATCGGATGCGCATTATCGTGAAGTAGCACGTATGATGAATGAAAGCCGGAAGATGTACGAAGAAGAAATAGGTGCGTTGCCCGGATTTAAAGTATATGATTCTGTTGCTAATTTTATTTTGATAAAATATCCTATTGAGTTGAAACCTGCTCTGCAGGCTGCTTTTGCTGAAGAAAACTATAAGGTGAAGTTTATGAATGAACCTGATATCAATACCCATTTGCGTATTACGCTGGGTCGTCCTGAACAGAACCGTATTGTAGCTGACACCATCAAACGAATCGCCAGACAATGAAAGCCATTATTTTAGCCGCAGGGATTGCTTCCCGCCTTCGCCCGTTGACCGATACAATGCCTAAATGCCTCTTGCAAATAGGACAGAGATGTTTGTTGCAACGTGCTTTTGACGGACTGATTGCCAATGGAATCAGTGAGTTTGTTGTAGTGACAGGCTATCGTCATGAACAGATAGAGGATTTTCTTGGTGCGCATTATCCCGATCAGAACATTCATTTTATATATAATGAGGTATTCGCTTCAACCAATAACATTTATTCGTTGTGGCTCACCCGTTCCGAGACGGAAGGGCAGGACATCCTTTTGTTGGACAGTGACATCTTGTTCGATCCGCGGATTGTATCCCGTGTACTGGCATCAGAAAAGCCGGATGTGCTGGCTTTGAACAATCATTCTCTCAGCGAGGAGGAAATAAAGGTGATAGTGGACGAGAAGGGAAATGTAAAAGAAATCAGCAAAGTTTGTTCTATCGAACACTCTAAAGGTGAGTCTATTGGTATAGAGAAAATGTCATCAGCCTATACAGCCGCCCTTTTTAAAGAACTGGAGCAGATGATAGAGAAGGAAGGCTTGGACAATATCTTTTATGAACGTGCTTTTGAGCGCCTGATTCCGCAAGGGCATACTTTTGGAGTTATTGATACCACAGACTTGTATTCTGTAGAACTGGATACAGTAGAGGATTTCAGGCAGGCGCAGCAATTAATTCCTTCATCTTTATTTTGATCCTATGGCAACATACGATATACGTCCTTTGCAGCTGAGAATCCTCGATATTCTGATGGCTGTCGATAAAGTCTGCAAGGAGCACAACCTTCGTTATTACATTATAGCCGGCACGTTGCTGGGAGCAGTCCGTCATAAAGGTTTTATTCCTTGGGACGATGATTTGGATATCGGTATGCCCCGTACGGATTATGACCTCTTGATGGCTCATGCAGCCGAGTGGCTTCCCGCTCCGTTCGAAGCTGCCTGTTTTGAGAATGATACGACCTATCCGTTGCCTTTTGCTAAAATCCAGGATGGAAGTACTACTTTGATTGAGCGTATGCATCTGAAATATTTGGGCGGCATCTATCTGGATGTTTTTCCTTTAGACGGTATGCCAGATAGTAAACTGGCCCAGCGTCTTCACTTCATACAATATTTCTTTTATAAGAAGATACTGTATTTCATTTACCGTGATCCCTACCGGCATGGAAAGGGCATGTCCTCATGGATACCTTTGCTGTGCCGGAAGTTTTTTACATTGAAAGGAGTGCAGGAAACGATGCGCCGCATGATGAAGAGTTATGATTTTGACCGGTGCGACTGGGTGGTGGATCATGACGACGGCTTCAAGGGGGTGATGCCCAAACACATTCTGGGAATTCCGGCTCCTATCTTGTTCGAGGGAAAGGAAGTATGGGGTGTGGAGCATCCGCATCTTTATTTAAAACAGAAATACGGCGAATATATGGTTGTTCCGCCCCATTCGGGACAGCGTCAGCATAATTTCCATTATCTTAATCTGGATAAACCCTATAGAGAATATGAAAAATAGACTGTTTGTCTTTTTAGTCTTGATTTGTGTCGTCACTCTTCTTCCTTTTTTGGGGCTGACGGATTTTCACACCAAAGGAGAGCCTCGTGAAGCTGTAGTAGCTTATTCAATGTTGGAGACCGGTAACTGGATTCTGCCCGTAAACAATGGAGGGGATATTGCTTATAAGCCACCTTTCTTTCATTGGTGCATCGCGGCGGTTTCATCTGTTGCAGGTGAAGTGACTGAATATACATCCCGTATGCCGTCCGCTTTGTCGCTGATAGCTATGGTGTTGGCGGGCTTTCTGTTTTATGCCAAGCGTAAAGGTGCTTCTCTCGCTTTTCTGACGTCCGTCATCACTTTATCCAATTTCGAGGTACACCGTGCAGGTATGAACTGTCGTGTCGATATGATGCTAACTGCTTTTATTGTAATGGCACTTTATCAGCTCTATACATGGTGTGAAAAGGAGCAGCAGGGTTTTCCGTGGATGGCTACGTTGTTCATGGGGTGCGCTACTTTAACTAAGGGTCCTGTTGGCATTATTCTGCCTTGTTTGGTTACCGGAGTCTATTTATTGATTCGTGGTACAAAGTTTTATGAGGCATTTCTTTCCATGCTACTGGTCGCTGTTGTTTCGTGCATTTTACCGGCTATCTGGTATGTTGCAGCTTATCAGCAGGGAGGAGATAACTTTATCGCTTTAGTGATGGAAGAGAACTTTGGTCGTTTTATGGGTAAAATGACTTACGAATCGCACGAGAATCCTGCCTATTATAATGTATTGACCGTATTGGCCGGATATGCACCTTATACTTTGTTGGTATTATTTTCTTTGTTCAGTTTGAAATACAAAAAGATTTCCGGCAAACCACGTGAGTGGTGGAACAAGTTCATCACCTATATGCGTGAGATGGATGATGCCCGGTTGTTTTCATTATTGAGTATTGTTTTAATCTTTGTTTTCTATTGTATTCCCAAGAGTAAACGAAGTGTATATCTGCTTCCTGTATATCCGTTTATCGCCTATTTTCTAGCAGAATATATTGTGTATTTGGTCAGGATTAGTTCAAAAGCCATTAAAATATATAGTGGTTTCTTGTCCGTAGCCGGAATCTTGCTACTTTTTACTTTTATAGCAGTGAGATGTGGCTGGGTTCCCGATAGCATTTTTCAAGGCAGGCATGCCGCTCAGAATATTCTCTATTTGGATGCGTTGGAAAATATGTCTCTTACTCTTGTTCATTTTTTGCTTATCTTATTGCCATTGTGCATGGCTCTGTTTTATTTTATCCGGATTAACCAAACCAGACATTGTGATTCTGCTATTTATTGTGCCATTGCCATAACATTTGCATTATTTATGTCTTTGGACGGAGTTTATCAGCCTGCCGTTCTCAATGTCAAGTCTGATAAGGATTTGGCTAAAGATATCCGTGAGATTGTTCCTGAAGGGAAAATATACTCTTATATCAGTGTAGAAATGCTGCGCTTTTATGTGGTCAATTTCTATAATAATGACCGTGTGGCGTTGTTTGAGCGAGATATGCCGCAAGAAGGATATCTATTGGTTGGTGCTAATGATTTTAATGGATTTAAACCCCGATATGAGAACGAATATACTTTTAATGAAGTATATAGAAGTAAAAAACGGGGATGTGATATTCACGATACTATTTATTTGTATCATTTTGCTAAGAAGTAAACCCGTTAAAGGTTTACTTCTTTTTCTATGAAATAACGTGGGCGGCGTTTCACTTCTTTATAAATCTTGCCTACATATTCACCTATGATTCCGATTGCAGTTAGAATAGCTCCACCGATAAACCATACAGAAATTAATAAGGAAGTCCATCCCGGAAATACATGACCGCTGGCAAAGGCAGATAAAGCATAAATAATGGCGATAATGGATGACAACATAAATACCAGTCCGGCAGCGGTTATCAATCGTAGCGGTTTAACGGAAAACGAGGTGATACCATCCAATGCGAAGTTAAGCATTTTGGTGAATGGATACTTGGATTCTCCCGCAAAACGTTCTTTACGGTCATAATAAACCGCAGCCGAAGGATAACCCATCATGGGAACTATCCCCCGCAGGAAAAGATTACGTTCAGGATAAGAAATGAGCGCCCGCAAGGCCCGTTTGCTCATCAGTCGGAAATCGGCATGGTTATAGATAATATCCCCTCCCATTGTTTTCATCAGTTTATAAAAAAGCTGTGCGGTATGTTTTTTGAAGAAAGTATCTGTTTTCCGTTCCTTTCTTACGCCATATATGGTGTCTATACCTTTATTATAATAGTCCACCATCTGAGGTATTGCATTTATATCATCCTGCAAATCCGCATCAATGGATACGGCAGCATCGTATCTGCTGTCCGCTACCCATTCCAGTCCGGCCCATAACGCTTGTTGGTGTCCCACATTATGAGCCAGTTTTAATCCCATTACACGAGGGTTGACATCAGCCAGTTGCTCTATCAGAGTCCAGGTTGTATCTTTGCTACCGTCGTCTACATAGATTATTTTTCCCTCTTTTATCTTTCCCTCATTCTCCATCAGGGCAAGGATATCAGACAGTTGGCGGGTCGTTTCCTTCAGCACCTCTTCCTCATTGTAACAAGGAACGACAATGATAAGTTTAACGGTGTTCATAGCTTTTTATGTTTAAATACCAATCGGACTAATAAAAAGTTGATAGGAATTGCAATGGCAAATATCGGAACGGGTGCCCATGCTTTGGCGATTCCTATAAACAAGAATAAATTGAGTAGAGCCATATGCAGCAAGTAGTTGACTATATGTGCTCCTCCCATTCCCATTAACTTTTTCCAAGAGGGTTTTGTCCCGAAAGTAAAATAGGAAGTTAAATAGAAATTGGCGATGAAGCTTAGTACATATCCTGTTGTATAGGCTATATTTACATTGATGTAAGGTTGTAATAAATAATAGATGCCATAATGCAATGCTGTGGCAGCTATCCCCACTATACCGAAACGTACAAACTCATTGACAACTGGTCTGGTATTCATAAGGCGTTATAAATTAGTGGGTTTATTTATAGTTTTATGTTCCTTTACTAAATATTCTGTACTTTGCAACATGGAGAAGCAGTACCTCTTCAATTGTTCGAAAACTGGGTCATTTTCTGCAAGATGAAGTTCATTCTCTATCTGTTTGTACCGGAATTCCTGTTGGTTCTCAGGAGAGTATATGTACAGATGGCTGCTATCCTTGGCTGCGATTAAGTTATCTGCTGTATAGAATATACAAGGGCGTTGCTCTTTCAATAGGTTAATGCCGAAATTATTTTGTATATAACCGATATTCAATAATCCGAGTAGGGTAGGAGCCACGTCAATTTGTCCGCCGAATTGGGCTCTTATTTCGGGTTGGATACCTTTTCCGTAAATCATTAAAGGAATATGATTATAAGATTGTGGAATCTCACTTTCGGGAGAATCCACCAGCTTGCCATGGTCTCCTAAAAGAACAAAAATCGTATTATCAAACCAAGGTTGTTTTTCGGCTTCTGTTATAAACTGCTTGATGGACCAGTCAGCATATTCTACAATCTGGTCTTCGGGCTTGTCACTATGAGGCTTGAAGTAATCAGGTATTATATAGGGAGGATGATTACTGATAGAAAGCAGTACCGTAAAGAAAGGACGTCCGCTCGTCGCTTTCTTGTTTAGAATAGGTAGGGCATATTGGTATAAAAAGTCATCCTGTACTCCAAAGCTGTTTACCACTTTCTCAGCCGGATAATTTTCTTGTGCATAAATTTCGTCAAATCCGTTTGTACGGAAGAAAGCGTTCATGTTATCGTATTGGGGATTCATGCGTCATGAAGAATAGATTCTGGTAGCCATTATCTTTCAATATGGTAGGTAGTCCTGAATAGACAGGTATTACAGAGCCTTTCATGGCATTCCGCTTCATAATGGCAGGAAATGAATACAGAGTAGAGTACATGCCATGATTGGTGTGGATGCCCGATGAATAAAAATGGCTGAAGCTCAGTGATTGATGATAGAGGCTGTCTAGAAAAGGGGTGAGACTTTTGTTGGAACCAAAACTTTCCATTAGGTTAGCAGACATGGATTCCATAAAAATCAATACTACATTTCTGAAGGTAGTGGTATCCGCGGACTGCTTTATTTCACGGGCAATGGGAGAGATTTGGGTAATTCCTTTTCTTCCTAACAGTTGTTGTACTTCTTCAATAGCTTCTTGCTCAGGCATCAGATGCAGATAACGGTTCTCTTTCCGGTTGTCATCCAATGTGCTGGTCAACAAGTTGAATACAGGGTTTACTCCTAATTGATTTAAAAAAGGGTCTTCGCAGTAATAAGCCTGACTCACTTTGATTGGATTATATCCCATACGTCCTCGTATTCCGAAAAGGCAGAGTCCGATACAGGCTACTCCGGTTATAAAAACGGAGATACGCTGAATACTGCTGACTGTGTTTGGAACCTTTATACTCAAACGGTAAAAATAAGCGGATGATGCAGTTATACCCCAACCAGAGATAAGTATCGAGACTAATCCCAGAAAAATAGGAAAATAAAAAGAGGTTTCACCGAAAATCATTCCTGCCGTGGTGGCTCCATAGCCGAACCAATTATAAATGGACGAGTTGATCGTTTTGAAAAAATAGCTGAAATAAGGAATATTGGCTGCCGAGATGATGAACGCCAGAGAATAGAGTGTAATAAAGTAAGCGGCTGTAGATCGGTATAACCATTTGGCGGTATAGTTACATATACCGGCTACCCATAATACAACCAATGGCAGAAGTAATACGTAGCAGGCAATCACATTATCAAACCATACTCCTTTGATGAATGCGATAGCTTGTAAGGCTATGTTATTCTGAATATTTCCGGAAAACTGATGGCCTGTTGAAACGAACAGGATGAACCGGAACAAGAAGAAGAATAATAAAGCCCCTATATGTATTGTCAATAAATACAGTAAAGATAAACCAAAGCGTTTTGCCAGTATCCTTTTCATTGATGTCTATAAAAAAGTTATTTGTAATATGTTTGCAAATATATATATTCTAAGCGCATAAACCTTATTTTAAGCAAGGTACTTTTCTTTTTAGCTTATTCTTTGTATAAGAGAAGGGAAATCTCTACCTTTGTGATAGATAAATAAAGGAATATGAGAATAGGATTTGATGGTAAACGTGCTGTTCAGAACTTCACCGGTTTAGGGAATTATAGTCGGTATGTCATAGATATTTTGTATCGTTTTGCTCCTGAGAATGAATATGTGCTTTATGCTCCTCGCAGGCGGTTGAGCCGAGTCTTTGATGAGTTGCTATATCGTTGCCCTCTTCTGAAAACCATCTATCCGGAGGGCATGTGGAGGCATTTCAAGTCATTGTGGCGTGCCTGGGGGATGACTTCGCGTCTGGACAAGGAGGGTATCGATCTGTTTCACGGGCTCAGTAATGAGTTGCCTTTAACTATCAGAAAAGCCCGGCATACCCGGAGTGTGGTCACTATACACGATTTAATATTCTTGCGCTATCCGGAGTATTATCAGTGGATTGATCGGAAAATCTATGCTTATAAGTTCCGCAAGGCTTGTGAATATGCTGATTTGGTCATAGCAATCAGTGAATGTACCAAACGTGATATCATTTCTTATTTTCATATCCCCGAAGAGAAAATAAAAGTGGTGTATCAAGGTTGTGATGTATCATTTACCATACCGGCCACTGATGAAAAAAAACAGGAAGTGCGTGAGAAATATAGTTTGCCTGAGCATTATATCCTTAATGTAGGAAGTATAGAAGAGCGTAAGAATGTGCTTCTGGCTGTGAAGTCCCTCCTTCGTCTGCCTGAAGAGATGCACTTGGTTATTTTGGGACGGCGGACTGCCTATACAGACCGGATAGATGAATTCATACACGCCCATCATTTAGAGGAGCGTGTGAAAATATTAAATGGAGTTCCTTTTGCCGATTTACCTGCTATTTATCAGCAAGCCAAGGTATTTGTTTATCCTTCTCGTTTTGAAGGCTTTGGTATTCCTATCATTGAAGCTATTTATTCCGGTATTCCCGTAGTGGCGGCTACTGGCTCTTGTCTAGAAGAAGCGGGAGGTCCTGCTTCTATCTATGTCCATCCGAATGATGTGGAAGGAATGGCCGAGGCCTTGAAGCAAGTATCCGGTAACCAGATTGTTCGCGCAAGGATGATTAAAGAAGGGAAAAACTACGTGCGCCGCTTTTCGGAAGAAGAGCAGGCGCGTCAATTGATGCGTATTTATTCCGAATTATGCCAGTGATTGCATGTCATTCAATCGCTTGTAGTAGCCGTTTTTCGCCAATAATTCATCGTGCTTGCCACGTTCTACAATTTTACCTTCATAAAGGACACAAATTTCGTCTGCATTCTTGATGGTGGAAAGACGGTGGGCTATAGCGATAGTGGTACGTGTCTTCATCAGACGTTCCAAAGCCTCCTGAACCAAACGTTCACTTTCCGTATCAAGAGCGGAAGTCGCTTCGTCAAGGATTAATATAGGTGGGTTCTTCAAGATGGCACGTGCGATGCTGACACGTTGACGTTGTCCGCCGGACAGCTTGCCTCCGCGGTCACCGATATTTGTGTCATATCCTTTCTCTGTTTCCATGATGAAGTCATGTGCATTCGCAATCTTGGCGGCAGCTATTACTTGTTCCAAGGTTGCATTTTCTACACCGAAGGCGATGTTGTTGAAGAAAGAGTCGTTGAACAGAATAGCTTCCTGGTTCACATTCCCTATCAGGCTGCGCAGATTGGCTATGCGTAGCTCTTTGATATTGATTCCGTCTATCAAGATCTCTCCTTCCTGTATGTCATGGTAACGTGGCAACAAGTCCACTAATGTTGATTTTCCTGAACCCGATTGACCCACTAAAGCAATGGTCTTCCCTTTAGGGATCGTAATATTGATATTCTTCAATACCTGATGTGTTCCGTCATAGCTGAAAGATATATTTTTCAGCTCAATTTTATCATTCAGGTTATCCAGTACTTTCGGATTGGCTATTTCTTTTATCGGGTTCTCCGCTTTCAGAATCTTGTCCACACGTTCCATAGAGGCTAACCCTTTAGGGATGTTGTAACCGGCCTTGGAGAATTCTTTCAGTGGATTGATAACACTGTAAAGAATCACCATATAGAAGATGAAAGTCGGTGCGTCAATGGAAGATTGCTCTCCTAGAATAAGTGAACCTCCGAACCACAAGACTAGAACAATCAGTAAAGTTCCTAAAAATTCACTCATCGGATGTGCCAATGCTTGGCGGGTAGCAACACGGTTTGTGGCGTCACGTAGCTCGTTACTGCATTGGGTAAAACGGCCTATCATTTTCTGTTCGGCAATGAAAGCCTTGATAATGCGGAGGCCGCCTAGCGTTTCTTCCAGTTGGGTCATTGTATCACTCCACTTGCCTTGTGCTTCCAATGACTGACGTTTCAGCTTCTTACCTACTTTTCCCATCACCCATCCCATTCCCGGAACTACCAAAAAGGTAAACAGTGTCAGCTGCCAGCTGGTGGCTAGCAAAGTACCAAAGTACATGACAATCAGAATCGGATTTTTGATAAGCATATCCAGCGAACTGGTGATGGAGTTTTCCACTTCTCCCACGTCACCACTCATGCGGGCAATGATATCTCCTTTTCGTTCTTCCGAAAAGAATCGTAACGGCAGGCGCATCACTTTGCTATACACCATGATACGGATGTCACGAACAACTCCTGTTCGTAGGGGAATCATGACGGCAGATGAAGCAAAATAGCAGGAAGTTTTTAGCATGGTCATGAAAGCGAGAAACAAGCCTAAGAAGAGAAGGCTGTTTGACGAGCCGTAGCTTTCAATCATCTGGCTCACCGAGTAATAGAAATTATTGATAGCTACTTCTTTTATCCCCATATCGCTGTTCCAAGGGATAAAGCTGTAGGTTCGTTGATCTATTTTAAACAAAATCTGCAAAATAGGGATCAATAAGGTGAATGAGAATATATTAAAAACAGCCGAAAGTAGGTTTAACAGGACAGCCCAACCTAAATATTTTTTGTAAGGTGATACGAATCGTCGCATCATTTGGAAGAATTCTTTCATCTATCTGAGTCTTTTTTAGTGACAAGGGGAACTATGACTTTAAGGTGGCAAAAATAGACAGATTTTTGCTATAATCAAAGAAATAGGCGGTTAAATATGGATAATTCGGAGAAGTTTGATTCTGGGCTTGCTTGGAATGCCGCTATTACAACAGCGGTTACTGTAACCGTGGTTGCGATAAGGGCAAAGTTCGTGATTTTTTTAGGAAACAAATAAAAGATAAGAAATAATGTTATGCCGTCGGGGCTAAATTTATAGGAACTAAAGTGGGTGTCGCTTCGTCCGGACGGCTTGTTCACAATATGCAAAGGAATATTGGGAAGAATGGTCGTATTCAGATGAAAATATATTATGGCTTAATAATGTATCGGTAAATAAAGGGGGATTTAGATTTTCTTCTTTTGAGATGTTATCGACTTTAATAGAATGAGCCATATTAGAAAGAAGTTCTTGGGCATCCTTTCCTGCGCAGTTAATGGATTCGGAGAAAGTGGAATTTATGTGAAATATACGGTTGTCAGATACCTTTTCCAAATCAATAATTGGGGCCTTGACCGCATTAAAATCTAAATAGCCAGCTGCAACATCATATCTGGCACCCAAAATTTGCTTTTTATTGAATTGAAAGTCTTTATATTTATATATTATTTCTTTGTCAGAAATAGATTTTAGTTTATAAAAATCAGAACTTGTTTTCATGTCTTCCTCTATATCAGAGTCGGAACAAGCAAGTATGGTGTATGCTATAAAAGTTAGGCAGAATAGTTTTTTCATTGTTGTTTTATGTTTTAATATGGTGATTGCCACTATGTTTTTAGCGCTCGGAGTTAGTGAAAATTATTATTTAGCAAATGATTTCTATACGAAATTTGCCCTGAATGGATATGAAGAGTTCATTGTGATATTTTGTCTTATTTTGCAGACTTCTCATATTATTCCAATATTTTATAATGTTTGTGGATATTTTTCTATCATAATTTTATTATATACTTCTTCGGTTTGTTGTGCTGCTTTATCCCAAGAATATAAATAGAGCCGTTTTTTACCTGCCGCTATAAGTTGTGTGCGCATCTCTTTATCTTTTATTACTTGCAATAAAGTATTTGCTATACTTTCAACAGAGTAAGGATCGAAATAAGCTGCTGCTTTTTCTGCTATTTCAGGAAAACAACTGGCTTGGCTTAGAGCTATAGGACATTGACAGGCAAATGCTTCTAAAATAGGAATGCCGAAACCCTCATATAACGATGGATAGACAAATACCAAAGCTCTGCGATATAATTCACAAAGAAGTTGGTCATTAACTGATATTTGTACTACTTTGTCTCTAACTTTCAGTTCTTCCATTAATTGTAATTCATTCCGTTCAAGTGGTTTCCCTGTACAGATAAGGAATAAATGAGGATTGGTTTGGCTGATGGATGAAAATGCTCTCAACAGATTTAAGAAATTTTTATAGGTGACTCTGTCTCCAACAAACAATATGTATTTTTCTGGCAAATAGAGTTTGTTTTGTTGGCCAATTGCTTGCATGTTTGTACCATGATAAATGACATCTATCTTTTGCGGATTGATATTTAGCAACTTAATGATGTCTTTTTTAGTATTCTCACTGATGGCAATAATTCGTGTGGCTTTAGTTATGATTTCTTTTTTGGCGGCAATGATTTCTTCTGAATCTGGAAAATAATGGGGAAATAATTCATAAATCATATCGTGTACGGTAATCACGTAAGGATGAGAGCCTATGTGATTCAAAAAATAAGGATCATAGTAGGTGGGATGAAAAATATAGGGAGTAGGTTGTTCTAACAACTTTTTTGTTAGTTTATGGTTCTGTCTATATAATAGCTCGCTATATTTCTTGAAAAAGAAATGCGGAATAGGTAAATAATATTTGCTGAGTTTAGAGTGTGATAAATAATAGTTTTCTGTATAACGTACAGAGATTGTGTAATCTAGGTGAAGCCTAGGTATAATTTCGCAAAAATATCTAGAGATGCCTCCGAACTTTTGGAGGTCAAACATTTGCGAATCGTATAAGATGTGTATTGGATTCATTATTTTTCTTAATTTTTATAGAGTAAGTATTATTGATATTTAGATCTATGTCTAGTGTATCTGTGCCGAAAATACATGATAAATAAACTTGGAAAGTATGTATATAGAAAATTATAAATTCTTTTGTTTTTATGCAATGTCGGATTTAAATGTTTCAGCTTCATCTGTTTAATCATTTCAGATTGTATGGTACTTTCAAAAAGGAAGCTGTTTCTTAAGTTCATCAAGAGTTTGGAGGATATCTGTTTTGCCAATGCTTGTTGGGTCGGTATTTCTTTGATGTACTTACTTGCAAATTGTTGCAGACTGTCCATGGCTTTGATATAATCAAAGAATCCTGTTTCTTTATAGTTTTGTATGAAGGATGTTTCGCTTTGAATGTAATGATATGCTGTTAGATTTATATGTTTCACTTGATTGGCGAAATAGAAACATCTAGGGATAAATTCTTCATCTTCATGTCTGATGGGGATAAAATGCAGTTCTTTCTTTTTGATGAATGAGGTTCGATAGGCCAATGTCCAAACGGTGGATGGTAAGGCGTTGACTTGGATATAGACCTGTCCGGATACTATTTCTACAGGCATATTATTTCTTTCTCTCCAATCAAATTCTCTTAGTATTTTCCCTTGTTTGTCATGATAACAATAGTTGAATACAAGAAGGTCTAATTGGTCTGCTTCCATAGTATGATGGATGGTGGATAAAACATTTTCAGCCATGTAGTCGTCTGCATCCACAAAAAGTAGTGTTTTACCTTGGGCAGTTTTTATACCTAAGTTTCTGGCTGCGCTTACTCCTTGGTTCTTGGTCGTAAGAATATGTATATTAGGATATTCCTTAGATAGCCTTTCTAGTATGGACAATGTACTGTCAGTAGAGCCGTCATTTACAACTAATATTTCATAATTGTCTTGTGGTAAATCTTGTCGGGCGAGTGATATAATACATTGTTGGATATATTTTTCTGCATTATATGCCGGAATGATAATAGATATAAGTATAGAATGGATCATTATAATAAGTTTTTGGGTGGATAATATATGATTTTCTTTATATCTTCTGGATTCTTCTTATGTCGAGAGAAGAAGGAATGGACTTTGAGCCAGATTTTTACTATATTAAAAGCTCTTTTTTGAAAATGCATTCTCAGATTCATCATAGGTATCAGTAACTTAAAGTAGGAGGCATTGTACTCTATGGAATCGACAATACTTTGATATAATGGTTCGGAAAGATTCTCTTTGAACCATTTTAAACGTTCAGATTGTACATGAAGATAGATAGAGCTTATACCACTTCCGTCACATTTGGAAATGATGAAAGGCAAATGCTTATAACTACAGTTTTCCATGATTATGGACTGGAAGCTATGTGCCCAGTCCGAAATAATTTTGTATTGGGTGTCATATAGTCTATGGACAAATAAGGAGCGGTGTATGAAACAAGATTGATGAGATAATGAATCATAGAAAAAAAACTGTACGGTAGGGTAATCGGGAGCTACTCTCTTACGTTCGCTTTTTTCTTCAACAAGTAACATATCTCCATATATATACTGTATGTTTTCATTGAATGGTATGCGTTTGAGGATATCTCCTTGTAGGCAATCCCCTGAGTTGAGAAAGTATATATATTCTCCTTTAGCTTGTTTTATGCCTTTGTTCATACCATCATAAATTCCCTTGTCTGATTCTGATATCCAGTATGTTAAATGAGAGCTTTCTTTCTCATATTTTTCGATTGTAGTTTTACTACCATCAGAGGAACCGGCGTCTATAATGATATGTTCGTAATCTGTAAATGATTGCAGTTTGATACTTTCTAATGTACTCTTTAAACCGCAGTTATTATTGAAATTTATTGTGATGATGCTAAGTTTGGGTATTTCCATTTATGGTTATTTTTTAGAAATTTAGGTTGATTCATGTGGCTCTTCTAAAATCCTTTTAAAAAAGAATTGTCATTATTAGCTACATGAAGTGTTTCTTTTAGCTAATTGTCTATATATATTCATTCTCTGAACTAGCATTTTTGAGGGATTATATAAATTTTGTAGCTGTTCTGCAGCTTGTTTCGCTAATTTTTCTTGTTCTTGAGGGTTTTGGGCTAGATGTATAATTGCTGTTGATAATTTTTTAGGTGTATCAGCTATCAAGCATTCTTGCTTATGGCAAAAATCAATACCTTCTACCCCCTTCGTAGTTGTTATAAAGGGGATTCCAGCCAGCACTGCATCTAGAATCTTCATTCTCATTCCACTGCCAATGCGAATAGGTACTAGAAATATGCTTCCTTGAAGAAAACTATGCAAATCTTTTACATAGCCAGTCAGTTCCATTTCTGGACAAATATTTTGTAATTTATTAATATATTTATTATGCCAATGACCTACCACTTGGAAAGTGAAACGGAATTCTTTCTCTCTTAAAATAGGAGCGATTTCCATGCAAAACCAGTGTACAGCATCAAGATTCGGTAAGTGATCTTCACTTCCAACAAAAGTGAGTCGTTGTATGATTGTTTCATTTCTTTTGAAAGAACATTGTTGTGCTTTGATAATGGCGGGAGAGGTATAAATACATTCTTGTCTTCCTATAAATTGGGAGAGTATCTTTCGATCTATTTCTGTTAAGGTTATAATATGCTTAAATTGTTGTAAAGCTGATCGCTCAAAATCTTTGGCTATTTGAAATAGCATTTTTTCCTGGTGTGTTATTTTATCCAGGAGGGATATTTCATTTTCATTATGGATATATCTTAATTCATGGTGTACAAAAATGGTTTCCGCTTTATGTGGAAGTATGTATCCTAATGAAATCAGTTCATAGAATTCTACTTGGATGATGTCAAATCCTTGGTTGGAGATATTGGCTACATACTCTATGTATTGAGCGGGAAGTGGGTAGAATATGGAAGAGGAAAAAGTTCCTTTTCTTCGAATCAAGTCATTTTCATCTACTAGTTGGCGTTTTATTTTGCGGGTAGCAGATTCCTTGATTTTCTTTAGTAGTTTATAATACCAAAGGTGCTTTGCCTTTACTTCCTCTGTTTTCTCTTCAAAAATATAAAAATTCACGTTGGTCCATATTTGGCATAAATTATCTATATTTCCTTTTTCTGATTTTGATTGAGGGAAAAGCAATATAGATACTTCCATTTCATATCGGATATATTCTATCATGTGATAGAAAGCTTGATTTCCACCCGATACAAGTGGGTATGGAATGTATGGAATTATGAAAAGAATTTTTTTCATGGGCATTGGTTATATTATAGTTTTTTGGGTCATCTTGTTAATGTGGAATGATTATAAAAGCTTATGACTATAATACTTCGTTAGAAAGTCTAGTTCGTATTTAGAATGCATAAAGCTGTGAAACTTAATTCGGTTCTTGTATACTTTATGTTATATATTGCTCTATCCCTTTTGGACATTTAATAATTCCTTTTTGGTTATTCTCATTAAATATTTTTTCATTGGTGCTCATATCTTTTTTAGTGGCAGCCGCTTTATGGTGGATATGGTATTCTATTGCCTTGAATTTGATGAATCTTTTTTTAATACCTAAGCGACGTAAACGTGCAGGTAGGTCAATATCTTCAAAACCATATCCGATAAACCGTTCGTCGTATCCGTTAACTTCTAAAAGATCTTTTTTCCAAAATGAGATATTGCATCCACGTTCTTTTTTATTTTGTTTGTAGGAATGAAATAAAGAGGAAATCCAAGGGAGTCGTAATGCGTTGAACTTTCTATATACCCCCTTTGTTAAAAAAGATAATTGATAGTTTCCCTCTTGTAACAATCGGCAAGATAGCTTCTCGTTTATTTTGCTACGGCTTCCTACCAAAAAGTATCCTTGTCGTGCTTCAGATATATGGTCTTGTATGAAATGGGAGTGCATGATGATATCTCCGTCAATTTCTATAATATAGTCACCTTCACAAATGGCAAATGCTTTATTCATAATGACACATTTTTTCCAGCCGTCATCTTCATGCCAGACATGTTTGATGGGGCATGGGAAGTGATGTTGGAAATCTTCAATAAGAAGTCGGGTGTCCATCCGAGAACCATCATCAGCTATGATTACTTCAGTGGGAATTAAAGTTTGTTTTGTTACACTTAGTAAACATAATTTTAATGCTTCTTTCCAATTATACGTAGAAATGACTAGGCTTACTTTCATTATTTTGTTGTGTTAAAAAAGTTTGTAATCCAGTGGTTTATTTCGTATTGTTCCTTTATTTCATTTGGAATAATATGTAAAGGAGCACTCATGAATGCCGGTATATCTTCTTCTTTGTCCTCACCCATAATAAAAATATTATTAGAATGATAAAATGGATAATTTCTGATATTCGGATTGTTGGTTATCAGTTTCTTGTTAAAGAATAGGGCTTCCAGTGGGCGTAATGAAAGCCCTGTCTGTTCGTCCGTATTTATGATATCTACCAGACATTTACTGTTCATGGTGTATTTCAGGTTATCTTGATAGGTTATTTCTGTCTCTCCTTTCTTCAAAATCAGAAACTGACAGATAAGCCCGTGGCTTTCTAGTTTTTGTTGGCATTGTTCCAGCAATTCTGCACGGTCTTTTTTATAACCGATGAAATAGCAATCCACTTGTTTTTTGGGGGAGGGCAAAAGTGAAGTGACATTATCAGGATATCTGAAGAAAGAACCTTTATAAATCAGTTGGTACTGATGGGCATCAGGATAATTGAAAGTACTCAGAATAAAGTCATGTTGCAATAATTTGATAATTTTATTCCTTGATGATGGATCATATCGTTTATAGACCTGATAAATAGGAGTCCAATAAAATAAATATTTGGTTGCCTTTGAAGTGATTACATGATTAATGATTATCAGTTCACGCAGGCGGAATATGTCCATGACAATGACATTAGCTTCCGGTTCGATGGAGGCTAAGGCTTGTAATGACTCAAGGGTAAAATATTTCCGCTTTTGGAGGAGTAAGAAACCACATTTTTGCATGATTTTTCTAACCCGACGTTGCAAAAATGTAAGTTTGGTACTTTCTAAACGTATAATTTTTATATGGTCATTGTATACTCCTTGCAAAATATAATCTAAAGGAGGATATGCCAAATAAATAATATAGGTCATTTATTTTCAGTCTTCTCTTTGTTTTAATGTATTTACCGCTTCCAGCAAAGCTTTTTTCGCAAATTCTCCTTCACTCAAAAGTTTACCTATCTGGGCTGTTTTCTCTTTCATCTCTAGGTATTGCTTTTCACTCAGTGAATTTAGAATCCCCTCTAAATCCTCCAATGAATCAATACATATCCCTATGCCGTTGTTTTGTACAAAATCAGCTAATGCCGCTTTCTTCCAAATGATAACAGGCAATTCGCATCGGATATACAAGGAAGTTTTGTGCGGATTGTTATATTGAAGATACTCCCCAAAATTACCAGTGCAGGCAGAAGCGGAAAATCCGTCCCATACTAGACCGAAATCACCTTGGGTAGTGGCTATCAGATCGTCTGATTTCACAAACCCCATGTATTTAAAATGTTCTTTTCCTTTAGCTTTGTCAATCTCAAATCCATTACCATAGAGATTGAAACTGAAAGAATGGATATATTCGCCTACTTCATACAGGAAGGTATTCTTGCGCACGTTTAGTGCGCCGGCATATAATACACTGTACGGCTTCTTGACATTTGGTTTGGGAGTTGCCTTGGACTCAGATAAATAGTCAAAAATCTCAAGTACACCCAGTTTCGCCTTGCATCCATTATCTTCCAGCCATTTTTTCATCTTTTCATTATGTGCAATGATATAATCGGCATGATTCAAACGTTTGATTTCCTGTGCTACTGTCAACGCTTTACGTCGGAAACTTCCCAAATCATGAATGAGTACAATCACTTTCGCACCTCTCAGATGGGCCATGTTGCAAACAAAGGAAAAATATTTTTTCAATGGGTATTGAAGTACCAGTTTGTCTCCCTTGTGCAGACAAAAAGGTGATTTTAATACACCGGTTAATGTGGTGAGAAATGATAACACCTCATTAGTGTAGGTGGTTTGTCTTAAACCTACATTTCTGAAGGACATCTTTTCCATAATCTGTTCAATATCCGTCTTTGCCTTATTACCGGCACTGGACAGTCCTTTGTAATTACGTGACAAGTAGCAGTTCATAGTTTATTCTTTAGTTTGTTTTCTCCATAAAGTAAGGGCGGCAGCCACTGTGTCGTCCATATCGGCGTAGGCATATTGTGCCAGACGGCCACCGAACAGCACTTCTTTTCTTTCTGCCGCCAGTTCTTTGTATTTTCTTACCATTTCCGTGTTTCGTTTGTCGTTTACCGGATAGTAAGGCTCTTTGCCCGGTGCAAAATCATCGGGATATTCATAGGTGATTACTGTGGTAGGTTGCGTACCATACTCAAAATGTTTGTGCTCGATGACTCGGGTATAAGGAACGTTGCGTTCGGTATAGTTCACTACGGCATTACCCTGAAAATCTTCCATATCCAATTGTCGGGTATCGAAACGAAGGCTCCGGTATTCCAGATGACCACATTGATAGTCAAAGAATTGATCCAGACAGCCGGTAAAGAGAATCTTGTCGGCCAATGCATTCAATTCCTGACGATTGTTAAAATAATTAGTGTCCAGACGGACTTCGGTTCCTTCCAATAGCGCATCGATCAATACGTTATAACCGCCTTTCGGAATGCCTTGGTAAGCATCGTTAAAGTAGTTATTGTCATAAATGAAACGGAAAGGGATGCGTTTGATGATGAATGCAGGTAGTTCTTTGGCAGAACGGCCCCACTGTTTTTCGGTATATCCTTTTATCAGGTAACGATAAATATCTTTTCCACAAAGCTTAAGTGCCTGCTCCTCCAGGTTGGCAGGTTCCGTTATATGTTCGTATTCTTTACGTTGCTCTTCTATCTTGGCTTTTGCCTCTGAGGGGGTCTTCACTCCCCACAGCTGGTAGAAAGTATTCATATTGAAAGGAAGGTTGTACAGCTTTCCTTCAAAAGAAGCTAAAGGAGAGTTGGTATAGCGGTTGAACTCAACAAAACTGTTCACATAATCCCATACTTCCTTGTTGTCTGTGTGGAAAATGTGTGCTCCGTATTTGTGCACATGGATACCTGCTATATCCTCACAATAGATATTTCCTCCTCGGTGGTCACGTTTGTCAATGACCAGGCAACGCTTGCCCACTTTTTTAGCCTCATGGGCAAACACTGCTCCGAATAAACCAGCTCCTACTATTAAATAATCATATTTCTCCATAGCTATTTTTTTCTTCTTGTTGTCTTCTCTCAAATTCTTCTTTCGTACGTTTCCAGCGGTTATGGCTCCATAACCAATATTGTGGAACGGCGGTTATCATCTGTTCCAGCTTCTTTGTATATTTATCAGTCAGTCCGTAATCGGGAACAGACTTGGCATTGTCTGTCAGTTGCCTGAACTCGCAGTGATAATATCCTCTTTTGATCCGTTTTACATCAGCATAATAAATCAGTGCGTCTACTTGTTTGCCGATTCGTTCTGTACCGATGAAGACCGGAGTTTCCCGATGGAAGAACTCTGTCCAGTGGTGGATGCTATTCCATTTGGGCGTTTGGTCGGATATGAAACCGATAATTGTCTTTTGCTTTGCTCGTCTCAATTCTATAATCCGGCGGAGCGTTTCTTTCATGGAGATACATTCACCACCGAACTGATTGCGCAGACGCAGGAAAAGCTTGTTGAATGCCCTGTTGTACAAGGGATGATAGATTTGTCCGCAAAGGATATCGTCAGGAATCCAATAAGGCAAAGAAGCTATCCATTCCCAGTTGCAATAGTGTCCCAAATATACAAAACAAAAATTTTTCTCCTCTGTTTCCATTTTCTTCACTATTTCTTCCACCCCTCCGAAAGTCATCCGTCTTTTCAATTGTTTCTTCGATATGGAGAACAATTTAAGAGTCTCTATTATATAATCGCAAAAAAAGTGATAATACTGCTTTTCTATGCGAATTATTTTTTCTTTTGACAGTTCCGGGAATGATTCTGTGAGGTTTTTCCTTACAATACGGCGACGGTAACGGACACAGTAGTATATAGGAAAATAGAGCAGGTCAGAGAAAACATACAGAACCGACAGTGGTAAGAGCGAAAGCAGATACCAGAAGAAAAAGATAATATAGTATATAATCTTCATTAGCAATTATTTTTTATTCCTATCCACGACTGAAGCTTACGTTTCTTTTTTCGTTTCTGTTCGAACAGCAGCAGATAGCGGAAAACTTCAAGAGTACATTCCCGAGGGTTCCATTCTCGCAAAGTGGCGTATTGTATCACAATATAGCGCAAAAGAGCTTTACTGTGCGTTAAGCGTTTCAAGTTCTCCAAACACTCTTGTCTGTCAGGAGCCGGTTTGAACTTGGAACGGTTGGTGTCTATCAGGGTGAACTCATATTGCCCTTTCTTGTCTGTGTGATACAGAATATTGGTCAGGTTCAAGTCGCCATGAAGCACTCCTTTTTTATGTAATTCAACCATGTAGGCAGCCAGTTCATCAGCAGGATGTCGGTCAAAATCCCGTTTCCGCAATAATTCCGATAACGGGGGATAGCTACAGTTGAGTGACACAAAGTAGCCGTCTAGAAACAAACCATTCTTCCTCTGTTCTATATAAGCTACTTCATGGGGGGTGTCAAAACCTCTTTCCCGCAACATCCCGGCAAAAAGATAAGCTCTTTCAGTCTTGCTTTTCTTGAAAAAGGTATAAACGATTCTTTGTATCATATTAGGTCGCTTGTATCTTTTGACAACCATATCTTTACCATTCACCTTATATCGTTTCACCTTATTCCGGCTGTCGTACAATAATTCACCTTCCTGTTCAAAGAACTGGGGAAGTTGCTTGATGAAACTGGCTGCATCAGCGAATTCGGGATGAATCACTATTTTCATACACAGTTATGTTCTTTAATCAATTACACTTTCAATGCGTTGTACTACCATTTCGGGAGTGATTCCCTGAAGGCAGGCATAATCCTTCCTTAAGCAAGGCTTGTTCCCGAAAACGGAACAGGGACGGCAGGGAAGATCTACCTGGACAGCATGGGTAGACAGCTGCTTCCAGCCCATGAATCCGGCGTATGGATGGGTTGCCCCCCAAATGGAGATAACGGGAATATTTACCAAAGAGGCCAGATGCATATTGGCAGAGTCCATAGACAGCATGACATCTAGATGACTCATCAACGCCAGTTCCGAGTTCAGTGTCAGTTTGCCGGCTGTAGAAATGACATTAGTGAATTTTTTCGCCCATTTCTCCAATACCTCTATCTCTTTCCGTCCTCCGCCAAACAGGAATACTCTGGTGTCTTTCCGTGTGGAAAGCTGTTCTATTACTTGCTCTTGTTTGGACAGGGGATAGATTTTTCCTACATGTGCGGCGAAAGGTGCGATTCCTATCCATTTGTCTTTTCCCTTATTTCCGGTTAGTGGATTCATGCATTGAATATCTCCCTTCTTGTTTCCGAACAAAGATACGAAATTCAATTGTACGGGGTAACCTATATCCCTTAATACATCTGCATAACGCTGAAAAGAGGATTTCTGGCATTGCATCACTTTATGTTTGGGGCGTACCAGCTTTCGTTTCCCACTGCGCCCTTTGTCTAGATGCGCTACTTTGACGCCCGACAGTTTGAAACGCCAGCGCAGGTATTTGCTGCGAAGAACGTCATGAAAATCGGCTACAGCGTCAAACTGTTCTTCCTTCAGATCATTGTACAGCCATCCCAATCCCATCACTCCTGCATGTTCCCCTCTCAGGTCCACACCACGGAAAAGGACATTGTCGGGCAGTTCCTTGAACAGGGGGGCAAGTGTATCCCGGCTCAACACCATAATTTGGTGTTGAGGGTATTGGGTGGCTAAAGAATAGATGACCGGAATGGTCATTGCCACATCGCCGATTGCTGAGAAACGAATTACCAGAATTTTGGCCATAAAATTACTGTTTATTTCTTTCCGTATAGTATGGGGTTCAGAGCAGGGTCGTTATACATTTTCATTTGTTTATACACTTTCATGTATTTGTATCCGGCTTTAATATCAGCGATCAGCTGGTCTATGGCAGAGGACAAATCCTTTTGCTGCTCCAGCAGGATGCTCAGTTTCTTTTCGCATTGTGTGTGATGTTCGGGAGTTGTGTCGGTACGTTCCACTTCCTGGCGCATGTGGTATATTTTCAGTGCCAGAATGGAAAGACGGTCAATGGCCCATGCGGGGCTTTCGGTATTGATTGTGGCGTCAGCGTTGATCTTTACTTCTTTGTATTTGTCAAGGAAGTAACTGTCTATCAGTTCCACCAGGTCGGTACGGTCCTGATTTGATTTGTCAATGCGTCTTTTCAAAGCCAGGGCTTCCACCGGATCGATATTCGGATCACGGATAATATCTTCGAAGTGCCATTGCACTGTGTCAATCCAATTTTTCAGATAAAGATAATACTCTATACTTTTCAACTCGTATGGGTTGTTGATGGGAGTATCCACATTATCAGTTTTGTGATAGTCATTGATGACTTGAACAAAAATAGGGTTGCAAAGTTCTGTAAATGTCATAGCTGCGTATTTTTATTATTATCGTTATAATAATTGAGAAGACAAATCTATGCAAAGTTTTCTAATCAACCAATTATTATTCGGTAAAAGTGCTTACCTTTGTTCCCAAGCAAGTTTTTGAAAGATGAAAATAATTGTAGATAATAAAATACCTTATATACATGAAGCTGTCGAACAGATAGCCGATGAAGTGGTGTATTTGCCCGGCAGTGGTTTTACCGCCGGGGATGTACGGGATGCTGACGCATTGGTGATCCGTACCCGTACCCGTTGTAACCGTGAACTGCTGGAAGGAAGCAAGGTGAAATTCATTGCTACTGCGACCATCGGTTTTGATCATATTGATGTGGACTATTGTGATGAGGCGGGAATTGTATGGAAAAATTGTCCCGGTTGTAATGCCGGCAGTGTGGAGCAGTACCTGCATTCGGTATTATTATTGTTGAAACGCCGGAAGGGGGTGAGATTGGAAGAAAGCTGTCTGGGGATTGTTGGGGTAGGACATGTGGGAAGCCGTATCCAACGTATGGCGGAGGCATTGGGGATGCGGGTCTTGCTGAATGATCCTCCACGTGCGGACCGGGGGGAAACGGGATTTGTGGATTTGTCTGTACTGGCAAGGGAATGTGATATAATAACCTTTCATACTCCGCTGAACAGGAATGGGAAATATAAAACGTTCCATCTGGCGGATGCGGATTTCTTTGCCGGTTTGCAACGGAAACCTTTTATTGTGAATACTTCTCGTGGAGAAGTAATAGAGACATTGGCTTTGCTTGATGCGCTGAAGACAGGCCGGATACGTGATGCGGTTATTGATACGTGGGAAAATGAACCGGATATTCACCCGGATTTGTTGCAGAAAGTTTTTTTGGGAACCCCTCATATAGCAGGGTATTCAGCTGACGGAAAGTCGAATGCTACACGGATGGCATTGGAGGAACTTTGTAACTTCTTCCATATACAGGCTGATTTTAAAATAGTACCGCCCGCTTTGCCGTATATGGATTATTCTTCTGATCCGGAAGAGGCTTTTCTACAGGTGTATGATCCGACTCGTGACAGTGATGCATTGAAACGGCATCCCGAAGAATTTGAACATTTGCGGGGGAATTATCCATTGAGGCGTGAAATTTCTTTTTTACCGTAGGGGGACATTTCAATGTACCCCTACGGTGGCCAGAACTTTTAGTCTGCTTTTGCTGTTTGCATCTCTTCTGCTACAATCTGTTCGCAATCTTCAATGCTGTATCCCGATGCGGGTTCGCTCCAATACCATAAGGCGGGAGCTTGTTGTAATGTATCCATAATCAATTATTTTTTAGATGGGTTATTCAATGTTATAGTTGTTTCCGAATGTTGGTTGCCGCCCAGAATACCTGTTCCTCCCTCCACATTGCTGTAAACCCGTAGAGGTTCGGCCAGTCCAATGTTACCCAAGCCTCCTTCTAACGTGCTTCCGGCAATTTTTTGTAAGGACAACAGGTATAAAAAGTAGGATTCGGAAAGGGAATAGATGGAAATGATTCTTTGTTCTGTTTCGTCTAACTCTGCCGTTGTCTCTTTTATTTGTAAAGTATAGGTTTGTCCGTTAATGCTTTGGTCGGTAAAGAGAGCTCCTCCTCTTTTTTCCAATCCGTTGAATGCCATACTTTCGTCCAATATGGCATCCTGTTCCTTGAATACAGGATCTATATAATCTATTTCTGTTTCGTAGTAACCGTAATAGCCCGTTTTTATTTGTGTGATTTTGGCCAGATAATAATTGTTCTTTTCCGGAAATTCATCAAACGTGACTTCATAGTATATTTCAAAATAGTCGGAAATTGTTCCTTGATAAACTCCGTTACCTTTTTTAATTGTATGACTGGCGTTTTTTATAGGTACTTTCTTTGGTATGATATCTTCTGCCGTTACCGTACCATATTCGGGGGTGGATGCAACAATTTTTATCCGGTCTCCTTCTGCCGGGATTGTATTTGAAAGGAATAAGGTATCCGGCTGGTCTGGGTTCCGGGGATTATTCAGTGTTTTCCATTGCATGGTTTCTATGTATTGATTGTTGATATAGAGCTCCACATGGGCGTGAGGGAGATTGACATAAGGCTTCTTGTCTGGATAGAACCAGGTCCGGGTGATGGAGGCCATTACCACTGTGTCGGGGGATACTACACTGTTTATTACCATTTTGGGCGTAGTGCGATATTCGTTCAAATCTATTTTTCGATAACAGGAGGTAAGGAACACTCCTAGAAGTAATGTATATAGCAGATGTTTCATAATCATTTAAAATTTATAAGTGTAAGAAACTGATGGTATAATGGGAACTATGCCCAGGGTATAGAAGCAGTCGTTATTATACCACCATCCTTTGCGTATGCTGACGGGTGCCATGTAGGAATAGACATTGTAGATGCTGATATTCCATATTCCCATCCGGTTCTTTTTCTTTGGCCGGTAAATATTGATGCCCAAGTCGAGTCTGTGATAGGCGGGAAGTTGGAAATTATTACGTTCCGTATAATAGTCTAATCCGCCTGGATCTATATAAGGAGGAACCAGGCTGCCTCCCGGAAACGGATGTTGGGGAGAAACGGCCTGGTAGTTTTCGAAAGAAACCGTGAGCCGGTTACCGGTTGCGTAGGTCCAGCTTCCGGTCAACTCCAGTTTGGGCTTGATTTTCCAATTGGCTATTATATTGAATTTATGCCGGTTGTCGAATTTGGCAGGAAAACGCTTGCCTTTATTTATCTCAGTGAACTGTCTGTCATTCCAGCTTAGAGTATAGCCTGCCCATCCGGTTATTTTCCCTTTTTCTTTGCGGGCAATAAGTTCTACGCCGTAAGAACGTCCTTTTCCTTGAGTCAGTTTGTCTTCCCAGCTGGTGGAAGGAGGGAGAAACTGGTAGTTGTCTTTATAGTCCATCAGATGTTTCATCCATTTATAATATCCTTCTATGGAGAAAGAGTAGATTTTGTTGCCGGTGGTGTAATAAGCTCCTACAGCCAGTTGGTCGCTCTGCATCGGTTTCAGCTTGCGGCTGACCGGTATCCATGTGTCTGTGGGCAGGTTGATGTAGCTTTCATTGACTTGATGTACATATTGGCTCATCCGGGTATAAGAGGCTTTGAGGCTGAGTTGCGGATTGATCAGGAAACGACTGGAAAAACGGGGTTCCAGGGAAGTGTACGTTTTCCCGTCAATGGTGTATAGTCCGAGGTGAACCCCAGCGTTCAAACGTATTCTTTTGTTCATTTTCCAGTCTTCTTCCATATATATGCCTAATTCATGTGCAGGCAGGGCAGTGTCGTTGTTTTGTCTGGTCTGGGTGGTCATGCCATTGGAAAAATGCGATTTTTCGTCTACGGGATGAAAACGGTGGTAAATATAATGAGTGCCGAAATGCAACTGGTGGGAAGCATTGGGGCGGAAATCGAAATTGGCTCGTATGCTGAGGTCGTCAATGCGGTTCCGGGTTGAACTTTCCTGTGATACGTAGTTAGCTTCTGTTCCTTGGTAGTAGTCTCCTTTCAAGGTGGAAGAATAGTGGGTAAAGGCGGCATTCACATTACCGAAGAGTTGGTTGTTGAATACGTATGACCAGCCGGTAAATGCCATGATGTTTCCCCATCGCAGTCTGCCGGTGTTTCTGCTTTCATATCCGTTGTCACCTTCTCTTTTTTCTCCTCCCTTCAAAAAATCGTTTCCCCAGTAAAGACCGGCATATCCGCGGCTGCGGTCATTGAACTGGTGGTTGAGTTTAAAGTTCATGTCGGTAAAAGCGTATCGTGCCACTATTTGGGTTTCTCCTTTATTTCTGGTAGCGTTCCAGATGGCGATGGTTGGGGCCGAAAGCGCGTCAATCCATGAACGGCGTAATGCAAAGTTGAATGAGGTCCGGTCTTTGACCAACGGACCTTCCAGATTCAGGCTGCCTGAGGTCAGTCCCAGCATGGCGCTTCCGTGATATTCTTTCATGTTGCCATCCTTTGTATGGATATCGACTACGCTGGACAGTCTTCCTCCGTAACGGGCGGGGAAGGCGGACTTAAAGAATTCTACATCCTTTACGGCTTCGGCGTTGAAGGAGGAAAACAGACCGCCCACATGGTTGATCTGGTATAACGGATTCCCTTCTATCATATAAAGATTGTCGTCTCCATTACCACCCCGCACATACATTCCTGCCAATCCGGCTGTGCCTGCCGATACACCCGGCAAGGTCTGTAGGGTTTTTATAATATCAGCTTCTCCGAATAATACCGGGGTTTGTTGGATCAGGTCTTTGTTGAGACGGGTATGTCCCATATCGGATGTTTGGACTAATGGAGAAGAGGTATATTCTCCGGTCACTACCACTTCGGCTAATTGCTGGTGGCTGTTCAGCAGAACCGGAAGCAGCGTGTCTTGTTCCAATTGTGTGAATGAACGGTGGAAACTGTCATAACCTACATAGGAGATGTTCAGGTATACATCGTTTCCGGCTTCCAGAGTCAGACTGAAAAAGCCGTCGGCGTTGCTGGTTGTTCCTTGATGGCTTTTGGCATCATAGATGGAGGCGCCTATAAGGGACTCTGAGGAGGATTTGTCTCGTATGAAGCCGCTGATTACAATGTTTTTCTGTTTTTTCTTGAGGATGATGTATTTGCCTGATTGTATATATTCTACGGGCAGTTTTTGAAACAGAATGCGCAAACAGTGGGATAACGGCTGGGCGGTTATTGTTATATCTATCGGTAACAGATGTTTTGTTAAGGAGGACTCATACGAAAAGGTTACACCTGTCTGCCGGGTGATTTCTGCCAAAACTTTACGGATGGGGGTTTGTTTCATATCTAATGTTACGAGGGGCTCATCATGTTCTGTTCCTTTTGCCTCAATACAAATGTGCATGAGGCAAAGGAGCAGAAGAAAAGAAAATTTAGAATGGAATTGCATCATTGGGTTATGTCTAGTTTCGTATCTAGTGTTTGGTTTATGATTTCAATTATGTCTTCTATCGGAGTATTGTCAAAGGTCGTGGTCAGATAGTACTCTTTTTGTGGAATTCCGCCGATATGGACCTTATAGACTTCTTCTAATTCTTTTACTACCTTTTTCAAGGGGGCTTCATTATAAACAAACACGTGGGTCTTCCATGCAAAAGTGTTGGGGTCACTTTGTTTGTTTATTTGCATTTGTCCTTTTTGGTTAATGAAGGCATACATGCCTTTTGTCAGGATAGCCTCTTTTTGTTCTTTGTTATAAAAACGGACTTTTCCAGACTCTACGGTTGCCGAAGTCTGATTTGCATTTGCCGTTACTTGGAATTGTGTACCTAGTACTTGTATGTTTGCCAGTTCGGTCTGTACCCTGAAAGGACATTGTTCTTGATGTGTGACTGAAAAATATGCTTTTCCATTTAAAGTGACGTTCCTGTTTTTTTTGCCGTATGCCAAGCGGTCATACTGTAAGGCCGAATTCTCTGCCAGCGTAATATGGCTGTTATCCGGAAGCGTGACTTCTTTGACAGCGTGTGCGGATGAGGCAATGACAATCCAGTCTTGCCTGTCGTATATCCACCACCAACTGAATCCGGCTATCAGGAAAGTGACAGCAGCGATAGTTATCAGTCTATATAATAAGATAGAGTTATTTCTTTGTTTGCCGATACCTAGTTTTTGCCAGGCTTGTGTTGTGTCCAGCCTGTTTTCCCGATAGAACCGGGCTACAAAACGAATATCTTTCTCTTCTTTCTCCATGCGATCTTCTTTCTTTTTATTGTTAAGACAGGGAAAAGACAAAATCCCCCTATTCGCTTGCCGATTTTTTTATCCGAAGAAAAAAGTATATATTTTAATGGCTGTTTCTCGTAATGTTTTCAGTGCCTTACTGATTTGATGTTCGACAGTTTTTATAGAAATACCCAGTTCGGTGGCAATTTCCTGATAAGTAAGGCCGTCACGTTTGGAAAGCAGAAAGATCTTTTTCCGTTCGGTAGGAAGGTGGTCGATGGCTGTCCATAAACGCGCATCACGTTCTGACCGGATGATGCGTTCTTCTTCTGTTAAATCTTCCAAGTCTGTCAGTTCGGTTGTTTCACAGTGTGTTTGTCGGTTGGTTATCAGTGTGAGTGAGCGGTTACGTACAGTTTGGTACATATAAGCTTTCAGGTTTTGAATAGATGTGCCTCCGACAAGCTTCTCCCATACATCAGAGAAGGCTTGTTGGACGATGTCTTCTGCGTCATCCAGATTTTCAGTATAGCGCAGGGCATACATATTCAGCGGACGGTAAAGACAGCGAAATTGGTATTCAAATTCCTTGGGTGATAATTGCATCCTGTGTTTTATTCTTTTTTGGAAGGCAAACTTACGGCTTTTCTTTTATTTGCCAAGCAACAAGAGATGAAAAAGTCTTTAATTTCATTTAGTAATGATAACAATTCGGGTGCGGGAGGTTATTGTATCGGCTTTTCGGAGGTAGTCATAAAATAGGGCAAACCTCACGGTCTGCCCTATCCGAAACTTTAATATGGAATACCTATTGAAACAAAAATCACAGTCTTTACCTTAAAATATTGCCTTTAAAAGTTTCCTTTATCAGCATTATCCCACCAAAGATGTGTACCGCCTTTGTCGCCGGAAATACCGAATTTGCTGGAATTTTCTTCGTCCAGAAGCTTGATTCCGCCTTCTACTCCCTTAGCGTTGGCATCATAAGCCTGGCTGCTATAAATTACGCGGCGCACACCTTCTTCTGTGTTTACGGCTCCATTACTTTCATTGACGAATGCAGGGAAGAAGCGTGGATAGCCGGTGCGGCGTTGTTCTGCCCAGCCTTCGGTGGATAGAGGGAATAGGGCGAGCCATTTTTGGGTGATGATTCTTTCCAGCTTTTCTTCGTTGCTTGCGCTCTCATCCCATTTTACACTTAATTTATTTACAGCCGGAGTGCTTAATTCGGCTTTGATGGGATCTGTATAGTCTATTTGGGTGCTTGTTCCGTTGATGTAGGCATCTACTGCTCCTTCCGGATATTCTTTGATTCCGGCATAAGCCCCCCGATAAGCTAATTCATTAGTCATGGAAACACGGATTCCATTTTCATATAGGTTCTTTACACTTTCACTGCCGATATCCCATCTTAATTTTGCTTCAGCCAGTAGGAAATAGGCTTCCGCTGCTTTCATGATGGGCAGTGGCATGGAATAAGAGGAACCGTTGTTTCCTTGAATCCAACCGGAGAAGTTACCCCAACTGTTTGGTTTGGCAGGCAGGCCACTGGCAAAACGGATACCCAGGTATTGACTATTGGCAGCTACTGTGGTAGTACCGGCTTCGTTTTTGATATCTCCGGTATTCAGGGTCATATATAACGGTTGGCGCGGATCTTTGGTTCCACTCATAATAGTTACCAGATTGGCATTGAATCCACAATCACCCCAATTGAACATCAGCCACATTTCATTCTCAAGACTTTTATCGATCAGAATATCCTTGTTGACTGTTGCCAAAGTGTTTTGGGCAGCCTCGGTAGCGATTGCCTTAAGGTTCATTCCGGCGTTGCCGGCTTCGGTTTCCCGTTTGGACAGGCGTAACGCCATGCGTAGTTTCATCGTATTGGCTATTTTTACCCATAGGTCTTTGTCGCCGTTGCACCAACAGTCAAAGGATTTCAATTTGGCTATTTCATCTGCTCCCATGGCACTGATGTCAGTAATGGCTGTACTCAGATCTTCAAGCATGGCTTTATACAGGTCTTTCTGGCTGTCGAACTCGAAATACACTTCGTTTTCTCCCGATAGGATGGAGCTGTAAGGTATCGGTCCGTAGGCATCTGTGGTCATCAATGTTCCGTAAGCCTGTACGATACGCATCACGCCTGACAGGCCTCTTTCACCACTGGCGTCACATTGTGCGATGATGCGGCGGGTGTTATTGAAAATATGGAGATAATAGTTTTCGTACATACCACCGCTATGTCCCCGGTTCTCTCCCATATCACCGTTGGTGAAGTTACCGTTGGGAGTCATAAAATAACCTCCATAAAGGTCAATAGTCAGGTTGGTCCAAAACTGGAACATATTTTGCTGAGGAGGATAACAGTAGGTCATCGGTTCGGTACATTGTGCGGCAAAAGGAAGGTCTGCCGGATCTACCTGTATGTTACTGGTATTCAATTTCTCGAAGTCGTCTGTACAGGAAGAAAAGATGTTTCCTGTAGTCATGGGGATTGCCATTAAGAAGGCGTATGTTAATATCTTATTCCGTTTCATAGTTTCAAGCATTAGAAGTTAAGTTTTAAATTAAGACCAAAGCTGCGTGAGGTAGGCAGTGCAAACATATCTACACCTTGTATTCCATTACCTGTACCTGCCGATACATCCGGATCCATCGGGGCGTCTTTATGGAAGAAAAACAGGTTGCGGCCGATGATGGCTGCTGTCAGGTTCTTGCCTGCACCCAGCAAGTTACGGAAGGTATAACCGAAAGTCACTTCACGAAGACGTATATTGGTAGCATCATAAACATAGTTTTCCACAGCGTATGGACTGTTGAAGTTGTTGTTACCGGTGGTACGATAGTACTTGTCGGCATCAAATTTTACTCCGTCCACTGTAATACCGCCGGCATCACGGGCTTCACCTGAACGTTTCGATACGCCCCATCCGTCCAAGGCGGCTTCGGTCATACTAATCACTTTTCCACCGAATTTAGCATCAATCAGGAACGATAGTGAGAAGTCTTTGTAGCGGAATGTATTTGTCCATCCCATATTTACTTTGGCATTCATATTGCCTGCGTATTCCAGTTCGTCCATAGAATCACCACTTACGATAGGCTCTCCTTTTTCGTTTTGCAAGGGTTTGCCGTTTTCATCACGCATCAGATGACGTACATACAGATCTCCGTAGTGACCGCCTTCTTTCAATATAACTTTTGCACCTCCGAAATCGGTCAATGTCAGTCCGTTGGGAAGGTCATCTACCAATTCTTTGATTTTATTATCATTATAAGAGAAGTTCAGGTTGGTACTCCAGCTGAAGTTGTCAGTGAACTGCTCGTACCATCCGATATTGAATTCAAAGCCTTTGTTTTCTACATTACCGGCGTTTACATAACGGTTTCTCAAGCCTGATTCGTAAGGAGCCGCAACGGAGAAGAACTGATTTTTGGTGTTGGTTTTATAATAAGTCAGGTTGATATTCAGTCGGTTCTGTAAGAATGTACCGTCAAAACCAATTTCTAAAGAATGGGTTTTTTCCGGCTTCAATGTTCTGAACGGAGCTTTGTCGGGGGGAGTGATGGCACCTTGAGAACCTAGAGAATAGAGCAGATTACTCATGAATACAGGTACGTCATTACCTACGATAGAATAGCTTGCACGGAATTTGAACAAATCAATGTTCTTACCCATATCTACAAATTTGTTCAGCAGGACACTACCTCCAAAAGAGGGATAAAAGAATGAACAGCTTTCTGTGAAAGCCAATGCCGAAGACCAGTCATTACGTGCTGATATATCAAGGAATATGCCTTCACGGTAACCGAGTTGTGCGGTGGCGAATACTGAGTTCAGCCGTTTTTGGGTCATCCAGTTGTCATCTTTGCCCACGGTGGACATATTGCCATAATAGTTGTTCGGAGTAAAGATGTTCGGATAAAAAATGTTTCCGGAACCGGGCTGTGAGAACTGGGAACCCTCGCCCCATAGGTCTACATGAGAGGTTTTGGTTTTTGTAAAACTGGAACCTGCGGTAGCGGATAGAGAAAAATCATTGAATGTATGGTTGTAGCTTACTAAAACATCGCCATAAAGTTGGTCGCTGAAATAGCGGTTGTCTTTCATGCGTCCCATCGGATAAAGGTTTCCTACGCTGGATGCGTAAGCATTGTGTACCCAGTGTTCTTCTCCTCTTTCGTAACGCATACGTCCTTGGATATTCAGATCCGGAGTAATGTTCCATTTGATGCTTCCGCCGAATTCATAGCGGTTACGGTCGGTGATAGGGGTCTGTCTGTTCAACATCCAATATGGATTACCGAATTGCTGTTGTTGTGTATTTGTCCAGTTTTGGACATAGCAGCCTCTTGCGGGATCATATACCTCGAAGTTCTCTTTATAGCCATTCCAGTCTTCTCCTCTAGGGAAGAGATAAACACCGGTCAGCGGATTCCATAAGTAACCGGCAGCTGCCTGATTGGTGATGTGCTGGTTGGTAAACTTGGCCGTGAAATCAATATGAATGTCTTTCAGAATATTGAAACCTACTTTTGAATTCAAATTGTGGCTTCGGTAGTCATTCTGGGGAGTGATGCCTTGTGAATAGACATTGGCATAGGAAAAATAAGATTGGATATTTTCATTGCCTCCGCTTAAGGAGATGGAGTTATTCGTTGTAAATCCGGTACGGAAGAATTTTTTTGCATAGTTTGGAGCTTTGCTGCTTAGTTTCTCACCCCAGCTGAAAGTACCGTTGTCGCTCATTCCATAAGTAGTCTGGAATTCGGGTAGCACCATTGGGCTCTCCATCGTGGTGTTGCTGGATACATTAACGGAAACTTTACCCGACTGTGCTGATTTGGTGGTAATCATAATGGCGCCATTGGCTGCTACCGCACCATAAAGCGCTGCTGCCGATGCACCTTTCAGCAAAGTGATTTGGGCGATGTCGTCCGGATTGATTGTAGACATGGCGTCACCACCGTCTCGCTGGCCTCCGTAGTTGCTGTCTACTTGTGAGTTGGTGATATTCATCATGACAGGAACTCCGTCTACTACTACTAACGGTTGGTTGTTACCGCTGATGGACTTATTGCCACGGAACAGAATCTTGGAAGAACCGCCGGCTCCGGTTGAGTTCGGTGTGATCATCATACCGGCACTTTTACCTTGCAGGGAGTTAATCATATTGACGCTCTTGATGTCATTAACGTCTTTACCTCCTACTGTTTGCGCAGAATAGGTCAGTGTTTCGGATTGGCGTTTAATACCCATTGCCGTTACTACGACTTCACCCAGTGTTTCTGTATCCGATGCCATTTTTACGTTGATTACTGTACGTCCGTTTACAGGTTCCTCTATGGTTTTCATACTTAAATAGGAGAATACCAGAATGTCTTTGTCACCGGCTTGCAGGGTATACTTTCCGTCGAGGTCGGTCACTGTTCCGATAGTTGTACCTTTAATTAATACGTTTGCGCCGATCAGAGGTTCGTTAGCGTCTTTATCTATTACAGTACCGCTGACTGTATGCGTTTGTGCATACAATGCTGTTACAAACATTCCCAATAGGAATGTCAGGAAAAAAGTAAAAATTCGTCTCATAAGGTTAGATTTTGAGGTTCGTTCTTTATTAGATTTTTGTTTTCAGATTAAATAATAGGTTTGTTGATAATTGGGCATGTTTACCCAATGGGTTTGATTTGATAGTTTTTCGCATAGGCATTCAGTTTAAGGTTAACTTATCAAGGTTTATTTATTAAGGTTTCTGTTAATCTCTCTTTAAGTCGGTCAACATTATTAATACAAATATCATAACCGGGTTACTAAACAAAAACTTATATTTTTTGTATTTTATCTCATTCTTGTTTTCTTATTTTGAAATAAATACTTATGTTTGTGTAACCTTAAATTAAAAATGACCTATGAACCTTAATGATAACCGCTTAATTATTAAAACCTTGAAGTCGGGAGATCAAAAAGTATTTTCCCTGGTTTATGCTTCTTATTACAAGCCGCTATGTTTGTTTTGTTCCTCGTATGTTTCTCTTGAAGAGGCTGAAGAGATAGTGCAGGATTTGATGATGTATGTGTGGGAAAAACGTGAGTTGCTGGTAGAGGACTTGTCGCTGAAATCTTTCTTATTTACCAGTGTCAGGAACAGGGCTTTGAATTCAATCACCCGTTCCCATATTACCCGTCAGGTATATGAAGAATATCAGAGCCAACAGTTGAAATCTCTGCCGGCATTGGATTCTTGTTATGGCACGGAGTTGTTTAATACCTATATGGAAGCCCTTCATTCTCTTCCTAAAGAACTGCAAAGAGTATATGTTATGAGTCGGTATAAACAACTGACCCATAAAGAAATTGCTGACAAGCTGGAGGTGTCGGTGCAGACTGTCAATTATCGGATAGGCAAAGCTCTTCAGTTTTTTCGTATTAGATTGAAAGATTTTTGCCTAGAATAGTCGCTTCAATCACCCGAGGGAAATATTCGTATTCCAACTGGTGCACCCGTATTGCCAATGTATCTGGCGTGTCAGTGGGCAATACCGGACAGGTGGCTTGGAAAATGGTATTTCCTTCATCATATTGTTCATTTATATAATGGATGGTGATGCCGCTTTCCTTTTCATGGGAAGCTATGACAGCTTGGTGCACGCGGGAACCGTACATACCTTTACCACCGAACTTGGGAAGGAGGGCCGGATGAATATTTACTATTTTATTCGGATAATCATGCAAAATGGCATCAGGTACTTTTAAGAGGAAGCCTGCCAGTACAATAAAGTCAATATGATATTGGTGCAGTATTTCCAGTGCTTTCCCGTCGGCAAAGTCTTGGGCTGTGAGGATAAGTGACGGAACACTCAGTCTTTCAGCTCGCTTGAGTACACCGGCCTGTGCTTTGTTGACGATAACCAATGCTACTTCAGCTGTTCTTTTCTCTAAAAAATACCGAATAATTCTTTCAGCATTCGTGCCTTCTCCTGAAGCTAAAATTGCGATTTTCTTCATGATGTTCTCTATTTTGGTGCACATAAAACAAAAAAATGTGCAAAATTCTGCATTTATTTGCCTGAATATTTGCTCAGCCCAAGAAATATTTATTCCTTTGCAACCGCAAAGAAAATAAAATAATTCAATTTATTAACTAAAAAATTAAAGTTATGTCTGAAATTGCATCAAGAGTAAAAGCTATTATCGTTGATAAATTAGGTGTAGAAGAATCAGAAGTTACAACAGAAGCAAGCTTCACTAACGATCTGGGCGCAGATTCACTGGATACTGTAGAGCTGATTATGGAATTCGAAAAAGAATTCGGTATTTCTATTCCTGATGATCAGGCTGAGAAAATTGGTACAGTAGGTGACGCCGTTTCTTATATCGAAGCTAACGCTAAGTAATTATCCTTATTTTATAATATGGAATTAAAAAGAGTAGTAGTAACAGGTCTTGGTGCTCTTACTCCTGTAGGTAACAATGTTGCAGAAACATGGGACAACCTGGTGAAGGGGGTAAGCGGGGCAGGACCTATTACTCATTTCGATGCGTCTAAATTCAAGACTCATTTTGCATGCGAAGTGAAAAATTTCAATGGAACTGATTACATTGACCGTAAAGAACTTCGCAAAATGGATCTGTATACACAGTATGCCATTGCAGCTGCTAAAGAAGCGGTGGAGGATTCTGGAATGGACCTCGAAAAAGAAGATTTGAATAGAATAGGTGTAATTTACGGTGTAGGTATCGGAGGTATTCATACTTTTGAAGAGGAAGTAGCTAATTATACACTGAATAAAGATACTGTCGGACCGAAATTCAACCCATTCTTCATCCCCAAAATGATAGCTGATATTGCATCGGGACAGATCTCTATCATGTATGGTTTCCACGGTCCTAACTTCACAACAACTTCTGCCTGTGCATCTTCATCAAATGCTATTGCCGATGCATTTAACTATATCCGTTTGGGTAAAGCAAATGTAATTGTGGCAGGTGGTGCGGAAGCTGCTATTTTTGAAGCCGGTTTGGGCGGTTTTAACGCTATGCATGCTTTGTCTACCCGTAATGATGATCCGGAACGTGCATCCCGCCCGTTTAGTGCAAGCCGTGATGGCTTTGTGATGGGTGAAGGCGCAGGCTGTCTGATTTTGGAAGAATTGGAACATGCAAAAGCACGTGGTGCCAAGATTTATGCGGAACTTGCCGGTGTAGGCGCTTCTGCCGACGCTTATCACTTGACAGCTTCTCATCCGGAAGGATTAGGCGCTAAACTGGTGATGTTGAACGCATTGGAAGATGCGGAATTGAAACCGGAAGATATTGATTATATCAATGTACATGGAACTTCAACTCCTGTAGGTGATGTTTCAGAAGTGAAAGCTATCAAGGATGTATTTGGAGATCACGCTTATAAACTGAATATCAGCTCTACTAAGTCTATGACAGGACACTTGTTGGGTGCTGCCGGTGCGGTAGAAGCTATTGCCAGCGTATTGGCTGTGAAGAATGACATTGTTCCGCCCACTATCAACCATGAGGAAGGTGATAATGATGAAAACATTGATTATAACTTGAACTTCACGTTCAACGAAGCTCAGAAACGTACAGTAAACGCTGCATTGAGCAATACCTTCGGTTTTGGTGGACATAATGCATGTGTAATCGTAAAAAAATATGCTGAATAATCGTGTTTAGCAATATAAAGGATAGGATAAGACTTCTTTTTCGTAAGGATAGGGAGTCTTATCTTCGTTTTTATAAGATGCTTGGATTCTATCCCAAAGACATTAGCATCTACGAACAGGCTTTGCTTCACAAATCTTTATCAGTGAAGTCTGAAAAGGGGCGTTTGCTTAATAATGAGCGTTTGGAATTCTTGGGGGATGCTATTCTGGATGCTGTGGTGGCAGATATTGTTTACAAAAGGTTTGAAGGAAAGCGTGAGGGTTTTCTCACGAATACCCGCTCTAAAATAGTGCAGCGTGAAACATTGAATCGTTTGGCTATAGAGATTGGTTTGGATAAGCTGATCAAGTATACGGCCCGCCAGTCTTCTCATAACAGCTATATGTGCGGCAATGCATTCGAAGCATTGGTAGGTGCTATTTATCTAGACAGGGGATATCGTGCCTGTAAATATTTCATGGAGCATCGTATTATTGGGCCTTATATAAATTTGGAGAAGATTTCCCGTAAGGAGGTAAACTTTAAATCCAAGTTGATAGAATGGAGCCAGAAAAATCGTTTTGAGGTTACCTTTGAGCTGATAACCCAATCACACGATCAGGGATATAGTCCGACTTTCGAGAGTGAAGTTTTGGTGGAAGGTATTTCGGGAGGAAAAGGAACCGGTTATTCTAAAAAAGAGTCTCAGCAAATGGCTGCGCGTGTGGCTTTGGGAAAAATAAAGAATGATTCCGGCTTTATTGAATGTATTTTTGCGGCTAAGACTGCCCGTGAGCTGCCTCAGGAGGAGGTAACGGTTTCTGATAGTAAGCCTTCAGACAGTGGGGCCGTTACTCCGGATCTTTCTTTGGAGGAGATTAAGAAAACGGATGTGGTCGAGCAGATAATCAGTGAAGCGGAAGAAAAGGCTTTTAAGGAAAACGCTTAGCGGATTTTATTGATATTGTTTATAATTTATTAATTAGCTATTCCGGTGGTTTGGGATATGTCCGGCAGGAATACATAATACATTGGAATATGCCCGATTACATCAAGAAAATGTAGTCGGGCATATTTCATATACTGACGGGAATTAGATTTCATCAGGCCACGGGCAGGGTTTTCCTGTGGCTTTGAATGTGGGACGTTGTCCTCCTGTTGCTCGCAAATAGTTCCCTAATTCCTTGGAGAGCCGTTTTACGATGCCGGGATGTTGCTTTGCTACATCATTTTTTTCACTGATATCATTTGGTATGTTGAAAAGTTCTTTTTTACCGGTTTCATAATAATAGATTAGTTTCCATTCGTCTTTGCGGATAGAGCAGTCCAGATTGATGCCTGGTCCGTCATTCCCCCAGATATTAGGGAAATTCCATACCAGTGCGCGTCCTTTGGACGGGTCTCCTGTACCTTTCAGCAGGGGCATAAAGCTGATACCGTCTATAGGGTTGACTGTCTTATAGTTTGTGATACCCGCCATTTCAAGTATGGTAGGATAAAAATCTTCAATTATAAGATATTTGTCACAACGAGTATTCGGGGTGACTACTCCGGGCCAGCTTACAATCATTGGTTCGCGTATTCCTCCTTCATATAAGGAGCCTTTACCACTGTTGAGAGGAGCGTTTTGAGTGTGAATTTGTCCGTCGCGCCATCCGGGTTCGGCAGCTAGCCCTCCGTTGTCACTCATAAAAATAATAACGGTATTATTTGCTTCATCATTTTTTTCCAACCAGTTCATCAAATCCCCCAGACTTTTATCCATTCCTTCAATTAAGGATGCATATGCGGCTTCTTTGTCACTAAGTCCTTTTTTAATATACTTGGGGAAGAAGCGCATATCTTTGTCAACAGGAACGTGGATGGCATAATGTGCCATATATAGATAAAAAGGTTGATTGTATTTTTTTGCTTTGTCCAATGCTTTGATAGCTTCTCGTGTCAGGGCTTCTGTAGCAAATATACCTGTTCCCCAATAATCTTCCAAGCCGGGGATAGCCATTAGTGAATAGGGTTTTCCATCGCGGGTGTGCCCGTAGTTCTGTTCGCTCAGATAAGTAGCCAGACCACCGGCGGCATGTCCGGCTATATTTACTTCAAACCCCCAATGGGTAGGGTTCTCTCCCGGTGTGTCAATAGAACCGAAATGAGCTTTTCCGCAGTGGATGGTATGATAACCGTTCTGTCTGAGTAACTCAACGAAAGAAGTGCCGACAAAGGTATTGGACGTTCCTGTTACTTGGCTGACTCCGTTGTAGTTCCAGTCTGGTAATTGTATTGTATTGCTTGGTCTGTCGGTAGCTTTGTTTTTTTCAAGCGTCCAGTTTGTTACACGATGTCGGGTGTTGTTGGCACCCGTTATCAGACTGCAACGGGTAGCGGAACTGATATTGCAGGCGTATGCCTGTGTGAACATCATCCCTTTTTTGGCCAGACGTTCCATATTGGGGGTTTCATAGGTTTCGTTATAGTGGGTTTTCTGTGTCCAGAAAGGTAAGGATGTATCTTGCCAACCCATGTCGTCCACCATAAATAAGATGATATTGGGACGTTGTTGGGTTGTTTCTGAAGACATTTTTTCTTTTGCTTGCGTCGAGATTCCTGTTAAGGAAGCGAGAGCGAAAGATACAAGTAGTTTTTTATTCATATCGGCTGGTTTTATAAGTTATTTTTCGATTACAATTTTTTGGGGGGTATCTATGGAAATACTTCTCAGTTCTTGCTTGCTGGAATTTTCTATCCATACTTTTAGTGTACCTGTACATAGTACGTTCAGCTCCAACCGATTCTCTGTTAAAGAGATAGTTTGGACGGTGCTCGGGGATAGATATTTTTCCTGTACGCCAATGACTGCCCATCCTTTCCGTATGGGGCAGAGATGAAACAGTTTGTCTGTAAATCCGATGAGTTCGAATGTACTGCTGTCTGATAGTTCTTCTGCCTTTTGTGATTCCCAATTATAAAGCAGCACGCGTTCTTCGGAGGTGGCAGACATTTTTTCAAAACTGTTCCGAAGAGAATAATCTTCTTTTTTTATAATGGCTTGGACTTGCTGATGCCGGGGGGAAACATTCAGGTTGTAACAGATTAATGTCATTGCTCCGTTGCCTGAGGGAGCTGCTACTCGATACGCTTTTCCACTCCATAATGGATTGGTCAGTATAGATTCTGGCATAGGTACGGCGGGAGCTTCGGGACGGAACAGTTTGCCTTGTTCGTCAATTAAGGGGAAAATGTTTTCCTTGATAAAGTCCCGAGGGGCGTCCGACAGGTAGACCGGACCTCCGGAAATAGCCTTGGAACGTGCCATCAAGGTGCCGCAAACGGTATCGCAGGAATGAAACATATCATGGTCGGGCCATACGGTTTGTCCTAGTAGCAAGGTATTGGTATAAGACTGGAATAGATGTGATTTTGCCATATCCTCATCATATTTCTTATAGTCTATGCTGACACGGGTGCTGTTACTGTATGACGTATGGTCAGTATTGATGACGTTCTGTGCCATACAGTTCATTAGTCCCATATTTTGCCGGTGGGTCTCGGCTTCTAGGCTTCGGTTACAGTCGGTTGCCTGGCGGATACTTTCATGGCCTCCCATGTAGAGTGGTAGTGTAAAAGCTTGGTTATCTACTTTCAGAAAATCGAATCCTTGTTCTTTTAAGGTGCTGACGTAGTAGCGATAGAAGGAACGGATGCGGGTGCTGTCCGTTCCTGGCAGAAGGCTGCCGGCGTGTGGGTATAGGGCTTGTCGGACGACTTGTGGAAATCCGTTTTCGGGGGATAATCCCATCCAGTATCCCGAAAGGCTGTACCACAGTCCGATCCATTTGATTTTATTTTCTTTTTTGTATGACATGATTTTTTTCCATCCCGACGGGAAACGTTGTTTATCCGGTATGAAATCGGTCAGTTGCCTGTTCTTGTGGGCGAGATGACCGTCGTCAATCAGTACATACCGGATAGGAATACCGGATGCCTCTATCGTTTTCATATCGTTTATTACCTTGGATTCGTTTATATCATCATGATAATGTTCCCATGTACACCAACCGAGATAGCGGAAAGCTTCGAAATATTCCTTGGCTGTGCGGCTTTTTAAGTCGGCGGCTTCTGTATTTTTCATCAGCGCTTGATAGGCTTGCCGAATGGTTGAATAAATATCTTTTCCTTGTCGGATGAGTAGAAGAGGGACTTCCGGTTTCAGATAGTCTTTTCCTAAAGTGGATACATATAGGGTGACAGAGCCGTTATCGTTTACTTGCAGCCAGCTTAAACTGTTACGGCCGGCAATGGCTTTGGCAAACAAGTATTCTCCGTTTGTCAGTTCCAGCAGTAATGCATCTCCCAACGTAGATGGGGCTGCATTGGAAGGTATTCCCGGATAGCGGGTGTCGGTTAATTCTTTTAAATCGTTGAACACCCAAGGTAGGAGCCGGTTGGTATTGTTGGGCCATTCAAAATCTCCCGGACGGGAGTCTCGGCTGAAGAAAATACCTCGGACGTACCCGGGTAACCGTACCGGACAGGCAATAGTCTGGGTTTGTCCGGGTATGGATTTCTTATAGGGTATGGGAGAAGAAATGGAAGTTAAATCAATCGTATCTGTCATTGACAAAGCGTTTGTGTTCTTGAAAGACTTTCCTTTTTCATATGTGTAATCTGTTTGCCCGAAGGATTTCGGACAAACAAATACATTGCAAATCAGGATACAAATGAATATTGCTTTATATTCTCTCATGATTTTTTATTTGAGGGTTACGTTATAGGCACTGAAATGTCTGATTTCGGGTAAGGCAACGGATTGGGTTACGGTGAGGCGCAAGGCGGTGGTTTCTACCGGTTCGAAGTGTGCAATGCGTTTGTGTCCCACAGACTCGCCGGAGCACACTGTCTGCCATTTTCCGTTGACTTTCGCTTCTATCTTGTATTGGCGTATTCTTTCGCCTTTGGCAATGTCTTCTTGGATGATGCAGTAGTTGACCGGTTGTTTTTCATTCAGATTCAGCGTAAGCCGTTGCCTCCGGCCTTGGGTTTCCGCCAATGGTGTACCAAAGCGCCGGTTTATTTCTTCTCCCCATTCTTTTAAACGCTGTTCGTCACCTGCCGGCAATAGCCCATCAGGATCGGGGGTCAGCCCGATGATTAACGTAGCGTTGCGGCCCACTGATTTTTCGTACATATCCATCAACGTTGTCAATGGATAGATATTATTCTCGTCATCGGGTTCCCAAAACCATTCGTGGCGGCCGTTGGCACCACGCAGGGGGCTGTCTGCCATAGCCGGTACCCAGTATTTGCCTTCGGGATCACCTTGTTTTAATAAGGCTATTTGGTCTTTTTGGCTTTCAATACGTTTATGATGTGAACAGGGGGCCGGAAAAGTGGACCAGCAGGGGTATCCCACTGTGCCGGTTTCTGAACCTCCCCAGCGGAAATCAGCACGGTCTATGTTGTGGTAGAACAGGCAGTTGGGTTGGTATTTATTGACGATGGGTTCCACATCAGGACCGTCACCTCGTGGGTCATCGGCTCCGCCATCAAACCAAATCATATATAAATCTCCATAGCGGGTACAAAGTTCTTCCACCATTTTCTCGCAGAAGCGTTTATACCACGCCTGTCGGTTGGCGGCAAATTCTCCGTCATCGGCTACCTTGAAATTATGGATACCCAGAAGTGAATTCCACCGGATGCCTACATAGATGCCCGGCTGGATACCATACTTACGGCAGGAGTTGACAAAGTCGCGGACAATGTCTCCTTTGCCGTCACGCCATTTTACAGCTTTCAGGCAGTATGGGTTTACGTCACTTTGCCACAATCCGAAGCCGGTTTCATGCGTGGCTGTGAGTACGGCGAATTTGCAGCCTGCGGCTTTGGCTGCCTGAATCCATTGGTCAGTATCCAGTTGGGTAGGATTAAATATATTATAATCTTCAATGGGGCTGATACGGTTATTGCCTTGTCCGTAGCGGATGCCGTCGAATACGTGGAGGTCATAATGAAATACGGCTCCCATTTCCGCTTCGTGCCATTTCAATTGATGCGGTTTGGGTACAATGATTTCCGGTTGTGCAACACTCAGTACACAGTTCATAAGGAAGAGAAGGAATGTATATAGTATCTTCATGGGTTATAAATAATTTAAAAATGGATCTTCTGTTTTTTGCAGCCATGTTTTTAATTGGCTTTTCAGTCGGTTTACCAGTTTGGGATGCTGCATAGCTATATTATTCATTTGATAAGGGTCTGATCTCCTGTCGAATAGAATAATCTTATCTACCTTTCCATCGGTTGCATGGATAGTAAACGTATGTGTGTCGGTGCGTAATCCCCGGTAGCCTGTTGCCGGATTGGATGACTGTATGTAATAATAGGGTTGGACAATGCGGTTGTTTTCTTTTCCGCAGAGGAGAACGGAAGCGAGGTCGAATGTTTGTACTTCTTCCGGTATTTGTTGCTGAAAGCCCATGATGGAAAGCAGGGTCGGATACAAGTCGGCAAAAGCTATCATGGTTGTTCGGTCGGTTTTCGGCTTTATTTTTTCCGGCCATGAGATAAGGACGGGAATTCGCATGGATTCCTCATAAAAGATATCTTTTCCGGCTTGTTCATGAGCCCCCATGCAGATGCCGTGGTCAGAAGTGAATACTACAATAGTATTTTTAAATAAACCCAAACGTTTCAATTCGTTGATTATCCGACCTATATTTTCATCGACTCCGGTCATGCAGGCATAGTAATTGCGGATATTGTTTCGGAAATAGTCACCCATTTCAGTGCCTTTGGCGGGAATGTCGGGACGGTTGGCACATAATGCCTCTACATTCAGGTTTTTATACATCTCCTTGTATCGGTCGGGCACCAACTCGTAACCGGTGTGTGGAGGGTTCATGGATACGACTAAGGCAAATGGCTGCGTTTTATCTATATGCCCGTTGAGGTACTCAATCGCTTTGTCGGCTTCATACTCCGGTCCCCATTGATTGACATAATAAAAACTGTCCCGGGGAGCGTCAGTGTCCCAGTACATGGGTTTTAAATGGTAGTCGTAAGTGCCATAAGCGGTCCAATAGTCAAAACCGTGTCGGCGTTCTTTTGGACACCATTCGTTCCAAGCAACTGCACCATGGTTGTTGTAAGTATCTATGTATGGTTCATAAGGAGCATCCAGATGCCATTTGCCGATATATCCTGTTTGGTATCCATTGGCTTTAAGTATATCACTCCAGCAGCGTGCATCTTGTGGAAGTTCTACTCCATAAGGAGCGTTGGCAGAATTGCAATTGCCTGTTACTTTGTTCTTATGCGGATACATGCCTGTCATCAACATGCCTCGTGCTGGTGAAGATACGGGATAGCTGCTGACAGCATTGGTGAAATTCACACCTTCACGGGCCAGTTGGTCCAGGCAAGGTGTTTTGACAGGTTCTTTTCCGAGACAACCTAAAGCATCTCCTCTCCATTGATCTGCCATGATGAAGACCAGGTTAGGTTTTTCTTGAGCTTGTAAATAGATAGAAGTCAAGAACGGAAAGATGAAAAATGTTTTTTTAGAGAAAAATTTCATATTAATTCGGTATGATATTGGTAAAGGGTGTGTTCAAAGGTACAATAAGAATACATTGTAACGAATTAAACTACACCCTTTTTGAGTTATTTTATCTAAACCTATTGCAGAGCATATTGATTGGCACCGACAGGCCAGCCTGGATTTTGATAAACAACGGAAGTGGAAATATCGCCTCCTTTCTCAGGGGTTGAAAGACGGAATACGTCATAAGAGATAGGGGTCAGGTAATTCGCTTCTTCAAAGTTGTAGCCATTGTTGGTAATGATCAGTTCGTTGGCAAAATGCGGACGTAAATATTTAGAATTACTAACCACTAAGCCGGCAGCCAATTGTTTCACATAGTAAGGCTCTTTTTGATACTCTTGCCAATTGAATCCTTCTGTTTGATAGTTTTTCATTTTATCTAGTGAACGCCAGCGTAAAAGATCATCTTTACGCATGCCTTCTGCTATAAATTCGCAACGTCGTTCACGGCGGATATTATATAAAGTTTTGTCTATCATCTGACTTCCGGACCAAACAGCCAGATCGTTTTCTTTACTTAGATCTGTTGCATCGATAGTTTTTTGGAAGTTTTCTGATACGCCGGCACGCTTTCTCAAAGCTCTCCAGTATTTTTTGCTATAATCATCTAGATTTTTGTTTTTCATATAGTCAGCTTCCATATAGTTGAGATATGCTTCGCTGGCGCGGAATATCATATAAGCCAAAGGTGAATTATCCGCTGGAGCTACATTGCTGTCTCTCCATCCTTTACGAACTAAATATCCTGTAGCTGTTCTGCTTAAGTTTTGATAAGCTTGTAGTAGATTTGCATAGACCATTCTTCCGTCTTGGTCCATATTACCACCTCTCCAAACCATATCACCCGGTTTGAAAGTTGATTCTACAAGGCGTAAATCACGATTCTCCATTACATCGGGGATACTCTTGTCGCCTTTGTATTCTGTATTTTCTGGTGCATAAATAGGCAGGCCATTGGTAGTTAGGAAAGTTTCAACCATGGATCGTGTATAACCTCCACCTTGTCCCACACAGCCTTCACCGTTTTCATTGTATATGCTATGATAATTGCCTTCTACTAAGCTATTCACTTTGGCATCCGCACTATACATACGCCATAATAATACCTCTTTGTTGGAAGAAAGATCATATTGATTGAACATATTCATATAATCTTCTATTTTATCAGAGATTTGTATTGCTTCTGCCACTTCTTTGGCAGATGCCATCGCTTCAGTCAGGAAGAAATCTATTTCAGTATTAAGGTTGCCATTGAAAGTACCGCCCGGCCAGCCCGGACCACCTGGTACTCGTGCGGTTCCTTGATGGTAGGTTTCCCAACTTGCTTCATACAGGGCTACACGTGATTTAAATAGATAGGCACACTCTCTGTTCAGACGGTGATTGGTCAGATTATTACTGCGCGGTAATAATCGGGCAATGGCTTCGTTCAGGTCTTCTAGAATAAATCGGGCCACTTCATTACGTGGCTTACGTTTGTTTGCTTCCACATTGGCGGCATAATCATCTGCGCTAAGTTCTGATTTGATAATGGGAAAATCTCCGAATTTCCTCAAATATTCGAAATAGATGTAAGCTCTGAAGAAGTAAATCTCACCGATATATTGCTGAGTTTCGCGGGTATCTTCCAGTTCCCCTTTTTGGATATTTTCCAAAGCGTAATATAACAATCGGTTACAGTCGCGCAAATGTCCTTGCCGATTATAACTTCCTGTGGCGGCAACTTTGATACGTTGCGGTAGAAAGAAATCTACAGGATCTGTTCCTGCTTGGTTATCACTGGTTTGATCGTTGGTAAAAAGATTGGTGTCTTTGAAATCGGGCAATAGTTCGTATTTCTTGTTACAATAAGCCTGCAATTGGCTTGGTTCTGTGAAAAAACCTTCATTCACATTGTCTGTCAATGGTTCTCTATCTAGAAAATTGTTACATGAGCTTATAGCGAATGAAGTTGCTATTATAGGGAGTATGATGTATTTTAATTTCATGATTATGATTTATTTAAAGTTTATAATGTAATATTAATTCCACATGATAGAGTATAGCTTAACGGATAACTCATACCGTTTTGGTAAATTAGTTCTGGATCAAAATTTTTACTCATCTTGGTACCAGTCCATAAATTATCTCCGGAGAAGAATAGTCGTACTTTCTCCAGGTTAGCTTTTTGTATCCATGCTTTAGGCAACGTGTAACCTATTTGTATGTTTTTCAAGCGGATGTAAGCTGCATTCTGCAAGTAACGACTTTGTACCTGCTGGTTTTGTTTACTTCCAATAATGGGGCGCGGATAATAAGCATTGAGATTTGCTCCCATTTCATCTCCTTCAGGACGGAAGTAATCCATGTGTTCTTCGTATCCGGTGGAATCCCATTGCCCCCCGTTGATACCCCAGAAAATCATACCTTTAGAATAAGCGGTTCTGTCGTCGCCTCCTACCCAAACGTCACGTTTGGCTACGCCCTGGAACATTAGATTGATATCAAATCCTTTATAGTCAGCTCCTAATGAGAAGCCAAAACGAAAGCGGGGTGTGTAATTTCCAATAATGGTTAAATCTTTCGGATCAGTGGCAGACGTACCTTTTTCTATGGCAGGATTGTCATCCAGGTTAGCGTACATGATATCACCGGCTTTCCAAATATTGTTTCCTACATTGGGTAATTTGCTTTGGTCATGTTGGGCTATCCATGATTGCATTTCTTCATCGGTTTTTGCTATGCCTACTGTTTTGAATCCCCATATTTCGCCTAATTTTTTCCCTTTCCAATAATTTTCAATGGTGTTTCCGTCTTCATCTTTGGTGTAAAATGTTTTATCAGGATTGGGATATTCTGTTACTTCTGTTTGAGCATCAGATAGATTGAAAGAAGCATGATACCCTACTTTACCAATTCTGTCCTGCCAAGTTAGTTGTAATTCCCAGCCTTTGGTTCGTAAAGAGGTATTATTCATTTTGGGAGCTGATGCTCCTACTAATGGAGTTATTTCTTCGGCAGGTCCTACCATGTCTTTGGTATCACGAATGTAGTATTCAACGTATCCGTTCAGACGATTGTTAAATGCACCAAAGTCAAGTCCTGCATTATAGCTGGTGACACGTTCCCATGTGAGCAAGGAACTGACGAGACCGGGGGAAGATGCTATATTGGACTTGTTGGCTAAGTCAAGCAGCCAGCGTCCGCCGGCATCTACGCTACCTACAGTTATATTTTGAATAGAATAAGTAGGATAATAATTATCTGTATTCTGATTGCCTAGGCTACCGTAAGAAAAACGTAGTTTTAACAGGTTGACATATGCTTCTGCCGGACTCCAGAATGCTTCGCGGGCGATGTTCCAACCTATAGAAACAGAGGGAAATGTGCCCCATCGTTGGTTACCGCGGAAGCGTGAAGTCCCATCGCGACGAATGTTTCCTTCTAATAGGTATCGTCCTTCGTAGTCATAATTTAAACGGGCAAAATATCCCATTGTAGCCCATTCTTTTGAGGAGCCTTTCAAATCACTTGTACCAGTGGCCGTATTGATACTGGGGACATTTTCGTTGATGACATCATAGCGTTTGCCGATTAATTCGTTGATGTAATAATATTCGGTATTCATACCTGCTGTAACTTTGAAATTGTGCTTGTTCCAGGAATATTCATAATCTGCATATAGTGAAGTTGTCATCATGGAAGTTTGCTGTGTTTGACTTTGCACAAATGTCTTTCCTGCTGCTAAATCGGGGTCTCCTCCTAACCATGCTTCTTCCACGGGTTGGTTGTCACGGGTATAGAGATAGACTTTATTTACATTATATTGGTGGCGGTAGCTTTCTGTCCGTAGAGTCGCCTGTCCGTGAATACCTAATCCTTTTAATGGAGTCAGATGGAAACCTCCGGAAGTGAAGTAGGTGTCTTTACTGCTGTTTGAACGCCCTCCAGAAGTTAATTGCATTAATTTAGGATTACGTGTATAGTGTCCGTTGTTGTCATAGAGAGGCATCATGGGATATAATTTGGTCGTTTCTGCAAAGAAACGGTCGCCATAGAGTTTCACAAAAGTTGGCATTTCTATATCTGAACGTATAAAACGAGCGTTAAAATCTAAACTTAGCCATTTGGTGACTTGTCCTGTTACCTTTCCACTGATGTTATAACGTTTTTTGTTTTCGTCAGAGTAATTCATCTGTCCGTTTTGAGAAAGGAAAGCTCCCGATAGATAGTATTTAACTTTCTCACCTCCGCCGGAGATACTTAGATTATGTTCTTGTCCGAAAGATGTTTTGTCAATGAAGTTTCTTGGCCAGTTTTGATTATCATTGGAAGCGACGTTGAAAGGGAAAAAATTGTTTCCTTGTGAACCATTGGGGTCTGAGGTGTATGGGTATTCACCCGCCATGTATTTCTGAATGCGGTCTATCGTATCATCAGTGAAAATAAAAGTGGTGCCGCTTCCTGAATTTTTTTGTGCTGCATTGAAATACTTGGCAAAGCGGTAGGAGTCGAGCATGTCAGGAATGTTGGTGGGGCGTGACCATCTGAAATTGTTTGAATACTGAATGGTGGCTTTTCCTGCTTCTCCTGATTTGGTTGTAACCAAGATTACGCCAAATGGAGCGCGTGAACCGTAAATGGCAGATGCGGCAGCATCTTTTAACACGGAAATGTTAGCGATATCCTGCGGATTTAACGAGTTTATGTCTCCTTCGGCTCCATCAATTAAAACTAAAGGTGAGGCACTGGATCCGGTATTCAAATTTCCTGTTCCACGAATATTTATGGTGGGATTATAGTCTAATCGTCCACCTTTGTCATTCATGTCAATGTTCAATCCTGGCATCACTCCTTGAAGAGCTTGTGAAACTGAAGTGACAGGACGTGATTCCAGTGTTTTTTTATCCACGGTAGCAACTGCTCCTGTTAAGTTCACTTTCTTTTGCGTACCAAAGCCTACTACCACAACTTCGTCCAGCGTTTGCGTATCTTCCGCTAAAGAGATTTGATAAAAAGTTTGGTTGCCATTGATTGTAAATTCTTGGGGGGTATACCCGATAAAGGAAACAATTAGCACACTGCTTTTTGAGGCTTGGATTGTGAATTTTCCATCCAGATCAGTAACCGTTCCGTTGGTAGTACCTTTGACAACTACACTAGCACCGATAATGGGCTCATTGAGCTTTTTATCCGTGACTACACCGGTGATGCTGAATTGCTGGGCGTACAGGAATGTACAGTTGCAAAGCAATATCAAAAATAGAATTGAGATTTTTTTCATGCTTCTCTGTTTTTTAATTAGACATTAGGTTAATACATTGCAAATGTATGTTAATCAGTGATGTGGCTTAATACACGTTCATTTCATTCAGCATGCATGTTTAATGCATCTCTATATTTTTTGGTGAATCTTTGTTGTTATCTCTTTTTTATTTTATTCCTTTGCTACAGGTAATGAATTAAATATGAACCTTAAAATCTTATCACTGGTTATAATTGGAGTATGTATATTGCTGCCGGATGTGTGCTATGCTTTTTTAAGCAAAGATGTGCATCTGCTCAATATGCAAAACGGATTGGCCGACAATACCGTATCTGCTGTTTATAAGGATAAAGAAGGCTTCGTTTGGTTTGGAACCCGAAACGGGTTGAGCCGTTATGACGGTAGGCGGATTACAAATTTTGAAAGGAGTAGGAGTTATCCTAGTATTTCAAACTTAAAGGAGGTTTTTGACGGGGTGCTGGCATTTGTGGATAATGGTGTCTTTTCTGCATTTGATTTGAAAAAAGAACGGTTTTTGTCTGTGGTTTCTTCTTCGGGACAGGGTATTCCATCTCGAGGGATGTTGCAGAGGAATGATTCGTTGGTTTGGGTGATTTCCGGGAGTGAGCTGCATTTAATGAAGCGGTGCGCATCAAAAGAGGGTGAGCTTCGGCTCCGGGTTCAAGAAAAATATACAGGCTGGAATAATCAGGATAATCTTTTGGTTGCCATCACTTATTCTTCGGATAAAAAAAGTATCTGTCTGATTGATGAAAAAGGTAGAATTATCTTGCTGGATGCGACAAACCTGAATTCCTTTCGGGTGATTGACCTGGGGCGTATCGGTAGTCTGTCTGTAAATTCTGTTTTGTATGATGATGGTCGGATATGGATTTCTACAATTGCTCATGGGGTTATTTATTACAATGAACGAACCAAGAAAATCAAGCAGTTGACTTATCATGTGGCTCCGGTATCCGACAGACTTTCTCATACAGATGTTTTCGGTGTTATCAGATTAAATGAGAATAAATATCTGGCCGTAACGTGGAATGGATATACGGTGATGACAATAGATAAAAATAATCAGGACGAGATATTGACAGAAGTTTATAGTAACACTTCTTCTTTGATGTACCGCAATCTTGAAACGAGGATGATTGCGGCTTATTACGATTCACATGGTATTCTGTGGATTGGTACGGATGGTGGAGGAGTTATCTGGTCGGATTTGCGTATGCAGTTTTATAATTGTTTTTATCAGGACAGGCATAATGAGATTTGTTCTATTGTAGCGGATGACGATCATTATCTTTGGTTGGCAACATACCATAAAGGAATTATGCGGAGCCGGACAGCGTTTGGTACTTCGGAAAAAATAGACTTCTTTCAAGTAGGAGATCAAGATGTGAAAAAACAACAGACTGTGTTGTGCAGTCTGAAAGATGAGAAAGGGAATTTATGGTTTGGGAATTCAGATGGTTCATTGACCTGTTATTATAAAAAAGAACGCTCATTCAAGATATTGCGATTGATCACGGAAGATGGTGACCTTAACAAATCATCTGTCTGGGCCTTATTTCTTGATAGCAAAGGTCGTTTTTGGATTGGTACACATAAAGGACTTTGGTTATTCGACCGTGAAACGAACAGGGGTAAGAAGATACATTTCAAAGTATCCGGATTACAGAACTTGTCTCCTCTTTATATTCGTGCTATGGCTGAAACCGACGATCATACGCTTTGGCTGGGCACTGCGAATTATGGTATATGTAAAGTGATAAATGAAAAAGAACTGCAGACCGGCTATGAAAAGAAGTATGGTATGGCTGAGAATTCCGTTCGTTCATTATTAGCTTCGTCCGATGGTAATTTGTATGTCGGATACATGGCCGGTCTGGCAGTTTTCTCTCCCGGACAGGATGCGATAACTCATGTATATACTACCCGGGATGGATTGTGCAGTAACTTTATTGGTTGCATGACTGAGGATGCGGACGGGCAAATCTGGTTGGGCTCTAATTCAGGTATTTCCCGTTATAGCCGTCATCAGCATTTGTTTTATAATTATTACATTGCGGGCAGTAACCGTTCTGTCCTGCATTGGGAGGATGTCCTGTTTTGGGGAAATAATAAAAATCTTACTTATTTTAACCCCGATGACATTAAAGCGTTTACCACTTCCGAATCTGTCGTGATTACCGGATTGGAGGTAAATAATAAACCTGTAGAGATAGGAAGAGAGGTCAATGGGCAGACCATTCTTTCACAAAGTATTTTCTATACGCCTTTTGTCCGGTTGAATCATGCGAATCGTGACTTTGCGCTGACGTTCAATAACCTTTCTTATTCTGAAAGCCAGCAGAAGTATAGTTACAGGCTTCGTCCTTATCAGCCTGATTGGCTTGTGGCCAACGGAGGGGAAAAAGTTTCGTATGCTAACCTTCCTGCCGGGGAATATGTTTTTGAGGTGAAAAATATTTATCCGGATGAAAGAGACAGTAAAATAACCTCGTTGAGAGTAGAGATTTTGCCTCATTGGAGTGAAACTTTCTTTTTCCGCTTCTGTATGATGGTGCTGGGAGGGATAATAGTTTATATGGTTATGCAGCGTATTAAATTACGGCAAAAGAGGTTGGAGCATGAGTTGCGCTTGGAACATGAGATATTTGCTGCTACTGTAGAGCGTGACAAGGAGAAGCAGATTCGGATGGAACGCGAGAATTTCTTTACGAATGCAGCTCACGAGTTGCGTACACCTTTAACTTTAATCTTATCTCCCCTGCAGGAATTGTTAGGAACCGTCCGCCCTTCAGACACCGTCTATACTAAACTGGCTGCCATGTATCGCAATGGAACCTCTTTGCAGACATTGGTCGATCATTTGCTTTATGTGCAGAAGATTGAAGCAGGTATGATTAAACTCCGGATTTCGAAAGTCGATATAGTGGTATTGGCAAAGCAGATAACCGATCCTTTTCATGAACTGGCAGAAACAGAAGGGATTAACTTTACGGTTGAATCGCTGAATGAGCCACTTTTGCTATGGATAGACGTGGAAAAAATAAGTTCGGCTATCCGTAATTTATTATCTAATGCGTTTAAGTATACATCTCCGAATGGAAAGGTGATTTTTAAGATGAACCGTATCGAGATAGATGGATATTCATTTTGCAGTATAATCATATCGGATACAGGTAAAGGAATACCGGAAGAGTTACGGGGGAGGATTTTTGAATCATTTATTACCGGAGAAAATACACCTTTGTTTTCTAATAAGGTAGGTATAGGCTTGCGTATTGTTAAAAATACGATGGATCTTCATCATGGCACGGTGAATTTGGACAGTACTCTTGGAAAGGGTAGCACTTTCACATTATTGATTCCTGAGGGAAATGCACATTTTGCAGAGGACCGGTATGAGATTGTTGGTGCTCCGGAGATGGAGGAATATGCTCTTCCGTTACCGGTAATGCAGGCGGAAGGGCAGGAAGACAAGCCTTCGAATAAAAAAACATCTCTTCTTGTTATTGAGGACAATGAGGAAATCCGGCATTATGTCTGTTCTTTATTCTGTAAAGATTATGCCGTATATGAGGCGGCAAACGGTGAAGAGGGGGGTGATGTGGCAATGAGTAAAATTCCGGATTTGATTATTTCTGATATAATGATGCCTGTAAAAGATGGGTTTACCTGTTGCCGGGAATTGCGTGAGCAGCCTCGGACAGCACATATCCCTATTTTGATGCTGACGGCAAAGGCTGAGGATGCGGATGTGTTGCAGGCTTCAAAAATAGGTGTGGATGATTATATGATGAAACCCTTCAATCCGGAGGTATTGAAGGCAAAAGTCCGGAACCTGATACTCCAGCGGGAACGCCTGAAGAGGATATATACAAAGACGTTGATGTTGAAGCAGCAGGAAAGTGAACCGGAAGCGGATGGGAATAATGCTCCGGATGATTTTATACAGCAAATTATTCATGTCATAGAAGCTAATCTGGCGAATGAGAACTTTAATGTAAAAATGTTGGCGGAGCAATTGAATATGAGTCAGCCTACCCTTTATAGAAAAATAAAGCAACGTAGCGAACTGGCTGCTATTGATATGATTCGGAGTGTACGGATGAGCAAGGCTGCCTCCCTTATTATGGAGAACAGGTATTCCATTCAGGAAATAGCCGAAATGGTAGGATATAGTGATACACGTACGCTCCGAAAGCATTTTACCGAGCAATTCGGAGTGTCTCCATCCAAGTATATGGAAAAGGATTGAATCTGCTTCTTATCCGAAGCAGATTCCCATCCGTTTGCCTTGTACAATCAGGTCATGGTTCTCATTGACAAGTTTTAATTTACCAGCCACTTCATTCAGAGGGATGGAGCCAATTTCCGCACCTTGCAGAGAGACCATTCGTCCGAATTGTCCGGAAGCAATCAGTTCTGTGGCATGTCCACCCATACGAGTGGCCAGATTACGGTCGTAGGGAGTAGGAGAGCCGCCACGCTGGATATATCCCAGTACAGTTTCACGGGTCTCGAACCCGGTTTCATATTCTATTTCTTGGGCTATATATTCGGCGGCTTTTTTGCCGTCCATGGTTTTGATGCCTTCTGCGACAACAACAATGGAATAGGGCTTCCCTTTTTTCAAGCGTTCAATGATGGTATTGCCTATATTATGAATATCATAAGACAGTTCCGGAATAAGAATCACGTCACCGCCTCCCGCCATTCCGGAATAAAGTGCAATCCAGCCAGCTTTATGTCCCATCACTTCAATAACCATGACACGTTGGTGTGAACTGGCTGTAGAATGCAGCCGGTCAATGGCATCGGTAGCAATGGTTACGGCAGAATCGAATCCGAATGAAACGTCTGTTCCCCAAACATCGTTATCTATTGTTTTAGGTACGGAAACAACGTTCACACCTGCTTGGGCCAGTTTGGCTGCGGTCTTTTGGGTTCCGTTTCCGCCGATACATACGATACAGTCCAGACCTAGATCATGGATATTCTTTAACATCAAAGCCGGTTTGTCCTCCGAGGCTGCCGACAGGCGTTTCTTGAATGGCTTTTCTCTGGAAGTGCCTAGTATTGTCCCTCCCAGATTTAACAAGCCCGATAATGATTTTTCTGTCAATGGTTCTACGTCATTGTCCAGCAGTCCCCGGAATCCGCTATGAATTCCATAAACTTCCATACCGTAATGATTTATCGCTGTTTTGCAAACTCCTCTAATTGTGGCGTTTATTCCTGGACAGTCTCCTCCTGATGTCAATATTCCTATCTTCATAGCCTTTGATGTTAAGTTGTAAGCGACCGTAAAGATAACAAAAAATAAAAGTAATGTAGAAAACTATAAAAAAAATAATGTTATCAGCCATTATAATATAGAAATAAGCTATTTTTGCAAGATATAACGAATCGTATACTAAGACAAATGAATTCTACCAGATTAATTAGTACGCTATTCAAGCCCAGACAAAAAGCGACAGCCTTGTATGCAACTCAGGCTGAGGTGCTCCAACATAAAGTGTTTTGCCGGCTGATGAAGGATGCGGCCCATACGGAGTGGGGATTGAAATATGGCTATAAAGACATAAAGAGATATCAAGACTTTCAACGTGTACCTATACAGACTTACGAAGAAATCAAGCCATACGTGGAACGGATGCGTCATGGAGAGAAAGATGTCCTGTGGCGTGGAGAAGTGCAGTGGTTTGCCAAATCTTCAGGAACAACTAATGACAAAAGTAAGTTTATTCCTGTCAGCAGGGAGGGACTTCATGATATTCATTATGCGGGTGGTATGGATGCAGTGGCGCTGTATCTCCAACAAAATCCTGAGAGTCGTTTTTTCTCTGGAAAAGGTCTGATTCTTGGAGGAAGCCATGCACCAAACTATAATGTGAAACGAAGTCTTGTAGGAGACCTTTCTGCCATATTGATTGAAAATGTGAATCCGTTGGTCAATCTGATTCGGGTGCCCGATAAAAAGATTGCGTTGCTGAGTGATTTCGAGGAAAAAGTAGAAAGGATTACTCGTGCCACAATGAATCAGAATGTGACCAATCTTTCAGGAGTGCCGTCATGGATGATGGCTGTACTGAAACATATTCTGGAAGTGAAGGGAACGGATAATTTGGCGGAAGTATGGCCTGATTTGGAAGTTTTTTTTCATGGAGGGGTTGCTTTTACTCCTTATCGCGAACAATATAAACAGCTTATTCGTAGCGACAAGATGCATTATATGGAAACATACAATGCCAGTGAAGGTTTTTTCGGATTACAAAATGATTTCAGTGATCCTTCCATGTTACTGATGATTGACTATGGGGTATTTTATGAATTTATTCCGATGGAAGATGTCGGTACTGAAAATCCTCATATTGTTCCGTTAACAGATGTGGAGTTGAATAAAAATTATGCGATGGTCATCAGTACTTCCTGCGGATTGTGGCGTTATATGATTGGTGATACCGTGAAGTTCACCAACAAACACCCCTATAAATTTGTTATAACAGGGCGTACCAAGCACTTTATTAATGCATTTGGTGAGGAGTTGATGGTGGATAATGCGGAACAAGGGTTGGCAAAAGCCTGCGAGGCGACCGGTGCACAGATTATTGATTATTCTGCTGCTCCTGTTTTCATGGATGCACATGCCAAGTGCCGTCATCAGTGGCTGATAGAATTTGCCGTTATGCCGGATTCTTTAGAGAATTTTAGTCGGGTTCTTGACACTTCTTTACAACAAATTAACTCCGATTACGAAGCTAAACGCCATAAAAACATTACCTTGCAGCCGTTGGAAATAATCGTGGCGAGACCTAATCTGTTCCACGATTGGCTGAAAGAAAAAGGCAAATTAGGCGGACAGCACAAAGTGCCGAGATTGAGCAATACGCGTGATTATATAGAAGAAATGCTAAGCTTGAACCAATAAGAACATGAATTGGAAAAAACATAAATTACCTGCTTTGTTGATGCTGATGATCGTGGTGTATTCCTGCGCAAGCATGGGAACACCGGATGGAGGTCCGTATGATGAGGAGCCGCCCAAGTTTATCAGAAGCTCTCCCAAGCCGTATGCAACAAACAATAAGAATAAGAAGATTGCCATTGAATTTGATGAGTTCATCAAATTAGAGAAAACATCGGAGAAGGTGGTAGTGTCTCCTCCTCAATTGGAACAACCTGATATTAAGGCAAGCGGCAGAAGAGTATTGGTTAACCTCATGGACTCATTGAAGCCCAATACCACTTATACCATTGATTTTTCGGATGCCATTGTGGATAACAATGAGGGTAATCCGCTAGGTAATTATGCTTTTTCTTTTTCTACGGGAGAAGCCATTGATACACTGGAAGTTTCCGGAAATGTATTGGCTGCTGCTGATTTGGAACCTGTCAAAGGTATGATGGTGGGATTGCATGCAGATCTGAGCGATAGCGCTTTTGTCAAGAAACCGTTTGACCGTGTATCCCGTACTGATAGCCGAGGGCGTTTTACCATCCGCGGTATCGCACCTGGTAAATATCATATCTTTGGTTTGATGGATGGTAACCAGAATTATTTGTATGACTCCAAGACCGAGATGATTGCTTTTTGTGATTCTATTATTATTCCTTCCATGGAGGCTGCTGTGCGTCAGGATACGTTGTGGAAGGATACAGCGACTATCGATACGATTAAAACAGTGGGGTATACCCGTTTTCTGCCGGATAATATTGTTCTAAGAGCATTTAAGGGAATAAATAACCGCCAGTATCTGTCCAAGAGCGAGCGTGATAAAGAGAATCATTTTATATTATCTTTCAGTGCGCCGGCCGATACGTTGCCTGTTTTGAAAGGATTGAACTTTGATGAGAAGGATGCGTTTATTATAGAAACGACTCCACGAAACGACTCAATTTGTTATTGGATCAAGGATTCGTTGGTTTATCAGATGGATACGCTGGAGGTTCAGTTGGATTATTTATATACGGATACACTAAACCGGTTGGTTCCCAAAACCGATACCATTTATCTGGCTAATAAACTGACAAGAGAGCAACGGGAAAAATTGCAGAGAAAAGCGAATGAGGAAAAGGAGAAGGAACGTAAAAAAAGGGAGAAAAAAGGAGATACCATCAGGGTGAAACCAACTAAATTCCTGACTATGAACGTCGATGCTCCGTCAGCATTCGATATATACAGGAATATCTATCTATCTTTTGAAGAACCTGTGGCAAGCATAGACACGGCGGCCATTCATATGGAAGTAAAGGTGGATAGTGTGTGGCAACCGGCTCCTTTCTTCTTTATGGCTGACTCGTTGATGCCACGTCAATATCAGATATTGGCAGATTGGCAACCGGAGCAGGAATATCAGTTGACTATTGATTCTTTGGCGTTTATTGGTGTTTATGGGCTGCATACGGACAAAGTCCAGCAAACGGTGAAAGTGAAGAAAATGGACGAGTACGGAACTATCTTGTTGAATATAAAAGGAGCTGCTCCCCATGCTGTTGCCGAGTTGTTGGATGCGAATGGAAATGTATTGCGCCAACAACCGGTAACGGAGGAAGGAACGGCGGACTTCTATTTCTTGAATCCGAGTACGAAATATTATATACGTTTGTTTAACGACCATAATAATAACGGAGTTTGGGATACGGGAGATTATGATAAGAAGATTCAGCCTGAAGAGGTTTTCTATTTCCCGAAAGTTTGGGAAATGAAAGCTAACTTTGAATTTGAAGAGAATTGGGATGTGAATGCTATTCCTATAGACAAGCAAAAGCTGGATGAAATAAAGAAACAAAAACCGGAAGAGACCAAAAAGGTGCAAGATAGAAATAAAGAAAGAGCTAGAAAACTAGGCCGATGAAAAAAACTATTCTCATATTATTGTGCGGCTGGTTTGCCATTATGGCAACCAGAGCGCAATGTGCGGCACAAAACGAAGCTATCCAGGCAGGTGAAGAATTAGTGTACGATTTAAAGTTTAACTGGAAATTCATTTGGGTTGCTGCCGGACAGGCAAAAATGGACATGCAGGCTATTACTTATCAGGGGAAACCTTGTTTTCGTAGTAACTTGATTTCTGTCAGTAACAGACAAGTTGATTTCTTTTTTAAGATGCGTGATACATTGACTTGTATTACCAGCAGTCGTCTGGAACCTGTTTATTTTCGTAAAGGAGCCGAAGAGGGCGACCGCTATACGGTGGACGAAGTATGGTTCAGTTATAAAAACGGGAAATGTATTGCCGATCAGCGTCGTATGAGGAGGGAACGGGATACGGTGAAATCGAAAGACCAAAGTGATGAGTGTATCTTTGATATGCTGAGCATATTGATGAGGGCACGTTCATTTGATGTAAGTGACTATAAAGTCGGCGATAAAATATTGTTTGATATGGCTACAGGTACTAAAGTAGAGCAGCAAACATTGATTTATCGTGGCCGGAAGAATTTTAAGGCGGAGAATGGTGTGAAATACCGTTGTTTGGTCTTTTCCTTGGTAGAGTATAAAAAAGGAAAAGAAAAAGAGGTAATAACCTTTTATGTAACTGATGATAAAAACCATTTGCCGGTGCGTTTGGATTTATATTTGAATTTTGGTTCGGCAAAAGCATTTCTGAGAGAGATAAAGGGGAACCGTCATCCTCTAACTTCCATTATAGAAAAGTAGCGGTTTGTCTTGATATAGTAATACCGCCGGGCCTTGGCAGATGCCGGGTCGGCGGTTGTGTTGTTGTATATTCATTATGAATGGTATGTTATTCATCGAACAGTTTGGCCTGTCTGGAAATAAGTTTCAAGGTCTTTCCTTCATTTAATGCAGTAAGAATAGTTTCACCCCCTTTGTTCACTTTGCATAAAGAGATTTTCGGTCCCATGATTTCGGTAATCCGTATTTCACCGATTTTGGTTTCTATATTATGTCCTTCCAGTATGCCATCTTCCACTACATCAAAGCGTAATCCTTCTTTGATAGGATCATCATATCCCAGGTTGATATAAATGGTTTTTGCCTTGTCTCTTTTGGTAGATACCACTTTCAGTATTGAACCGTATACTTTGAAGTGATTTTCTACAAAAAGTCCCATTTCGTATGGCACATTGATTAATGAATTCTCTAAAGCGCTATATTGGGTGGCATCTTTACCGGATGCTGAGCCTGTCTCTTCATAATTGCGTGTGCTGATAGTTACTCCGTCACTGGTCCGTATTAAATCAAGGCGCAGGGTGAATTTCTCTTTATAACTGTTCTCACGGCTGTGGTAACGTCTGTGAGAGCTTCCGTCATCGGTTGCTTCCCTTTGTATCAGGTTTCCTTTTAACAGGTACTCTGCTCTGAAGCGGCGTGCATCTTCCAGCGGGCTCAGACTGAGATCACTTCCAGCCGAAACGGCGTCCACTACATTGATGCGGTTGGTGTTGCGGATACCATCGATAAATGCGAGACGAATCAGGTTGATCGCCCTGTTGGGTATTTTGATCTCACTATTGAAGTCATCCACATAAATCGTATATTTTTGTCCGGATGCTTCTAAGGATATGACTGTCAAAATTATTAATAATAGGATATTACGTTTCATGGTTATACGAATTTGTAAGGTTTGTAATGTAGTTCTTTTACGAAAATACACAGTTCGCTGTTTATTTGCAAGTGAACTGCGTTAAAATAGATTGCGGGCATTGATTATTTATTGCCGGTGTTTATTTTTTCATGTTTAAGTATTTGGTATTGACAGATAATGATTATCTTGGTGCATAAATTAAAAGGTAGCTTGTATATGGGGAAGATTCAAGAGAATGATGCAAGGTTGCAGCAGCTTGTATCAATGGCACGCATAGGATGGTGGGAGGTGGACTTTGATGAAGGAGTTTACTATTGTTCTGAGTTTGTAGCCGATTTGTTAGGAATAGAAGGGAATAAGATTTCTGCTAAAGATTTCGCGAATCTGATTTGTGAGAATTATCGGGAGCGTATTTTGGAGGAATTTCGCTCTTTCCGGATGATGGAGATTTATGAGCAGGTTTTTCCGATACATTCCAAATATGGGATGATGTGGGTCAGTACCAAGGTCGGTGAGAAGCGTATTACCAAAGAAGGTCATGTCCGCGTCATGGGTATGTTGCAATGTATTTCCCGGCAACGGATGAATATGCAGGAGCAGACGGTAGACCGGTTGAACTCTTTATTATCTCGTTTGAACGGCATTTCCAAGTCATTGCTTGATTTTTTGCATTCTGATGATATTACCTTGGTTATCAATAAGATTTTAAAGGAGGTATTGCGCCAATTTCAAGCAGATCGTACTTATATTTTTGAATTGGACAGGAAATTGCATACGGAAGTCTGTACCTATGAAATAGCAGTGGAGGGTATAAAAGAACGTAAGGTTTTATTGTCGGAATCTTCTATTGATTATGCCTCCTGGTGGACAGGACAGATATTGGCTGGTGATCCAATCATTCTTTTTACATTAAATTTGCTTCCTGATTCAGCCGGGGCGGATAAGCGTAGATTAGAGGAATATGGAGTGAAATCTACTATGGTGGTGCCTTTGAACTCAAAAGACGGAGTGTGGGGGTATATAGGGGTGGATATGGTGCGTGAGCACCGGAATTGGTGCAATGAGGATTATCAATGGTTTGTCTCTTTGGGTAATATTATCAGTATTTGTATGGAATTGAGACGCTCTGAATCTGAAGCCCGGCTGGAAAAAGCTTATTTGCAGAATATTTATAAGAATCTTCCTGCTGGTATCGAGTTGTATGATAAGGATGGGTTTATGACAGATTTGAATGACAAGGAGATGGAAATCTTCGGTCTCCGGCATAAGGAGGATGTGATAGGATTGAATTTATTTGATAATCCTTTGCTGCCGCAGGGATTGAAAGATAAGTTGAAAGCAGGAGCACCTATTGATATGTCGTTTAATTATGATTTCGACCGTTTGGACGGCTATTATTCTACTTCTCGCACCGGTACTATCAGTTTGATCTCGAAATTCGCTCCACTTTATGATGCTTTGGGCAATCTGATAAATATATTGTTGATCAATATTGATAATACGGAAACAACAAATGCATATAGCAAAATACAGGACTTTGAGGAGTTCTTCACATTGATTGGTAACTATGCCAAAGTAGGATATGCCCATTTTAATGCCTTGAAATGTGATGGCTATGCTGTGAATAGCTGGTATCGGAATGTAGGTGAGAAAGAAGGAACTCCATTGAATGAGATTATCAAAGTGCATTCTCATTTTCATCCGGATGATCGCAGGATGATGCTTCGCTTCTTTGATCAGGTATTGATACGGGAAGCCAGCCATCTGAGGCGTGATGTGCGTATATTACGTGAAGATGGCACGTATACATGGACAAGAGTCAATGTAATGGTACGCGATTTTCGTCCGGAAGACGGGATTATTGATATGGTTTGTGTCAATTATGACATAACTGAACTGAAAGAAACGGAGCGGAAGTTAATAGCGGCAAGAGATAAAGCGGAAGAACTGGATCGTTTGAAATCCGCTTTTCTGGCTAATATGAGTCATGAGATCCGCACTCCGCTGAATGCTATAGTGGGGTTTTCCAGCCTTTTAACGGAAACGGAAGATATGAAGGACCGCAAGCAGTACATGGCTATTGTACAGGAGAATACGGAGTTGCTTCTTCAGCTTATTTCAGATATTCTTGATTTATCGAAGATGGAGTCGGGAGCTTTTGAATTTGTCAAGAGTGATACGGATGTCAATCTGCTTTGCAGTGAGATTATCCGTTCTTTACGCATGAAAGTGCCGGCCGGTGTGGAGCTGGTGTTTGAAGAATGCTTGCCCGGATGTCATGTATGGGCAGACAAGAATCGTTTGAATCAAGTCATTTCCAATTTCATTAATAACGCTTTGAAGTTCACTTTTTCGGGCAGCATAACGTTAGGATATTATAGGCAGACAGATGGGTATCTGCGGTTTTATGTTCGTGATACAGGAATGGGAATCCCGAAGAATAAGATAAAAACAGTATTTGACCGTTTTGTGAAACTGAACAGTTTTGTTCATGGTACGGGACTTGGCTTGTCTATTTGTAAGAGTCTGGTGGAACAGATGGGTGGAACTATCGGTGTGGAGTCAGAAGAAGGAGAAGGCTCTTGCTTTTGGTTTACTTATCCTTATCAGGAAATAGCTGGTAGTATTCTGGTACCGTAGAGGGGTTTGATTAATAAAGGTTTATAGCTGTAGGGGTGAATTGAGTTCATCCGGATACATTGATTTTGTGGTATCGGGTGGGAGCATTTCACCCCTACAGTGAACCGGGATTATATGTTAGTCTAGTTTCTTCATGGCGCTGTGTACGGAACCTGCCCAATAATTGCGTAGTCCGAAACCGCGTGCTTTGCCGTTAGTCGGTGCACTATACAGAATCTCACGGGTTTTCGTGTTGAAGAATACAATTTGATAGGTCGCTCTTGCATCTGCCTTGTTTAAAAGCATGGCAATCATAATCAATCCTGTTTTTTCTTCTTGAGAGAGGATAGGAAGTGTCTTGATGACTTCTTCTATCTGTTTTTCATCCAGAGTGTATCCGCTGTTGGTCGTCATGATCTCATCGGGATTGATGGTCTTGTTGGCATCGTTTACTGCCTCCAATGAGGTTACTTCTACATTGACACCCAGTCTTTTGCCAATATCATACTTCTTCGGCTCAGTGATGAAAAGCTTGTTGATGTCATCAAAAGTATATTTGAACTGCATGGGGCCTTCTTTTGCTCCGTACACTTTGGCACGGGTAAAGTCTATGCCATAAAATGTCACGGAAGAGATGTCTTTCAATGCGTCTTTGTTTTGCCCGAAGCAAGCCATGCTGCTTACAAGGAACAATAAAACGAGTAACTGTTTCATATTAGTTCTTTTTTAAGTGTTGTTTTGCTGCTGCCAAAGGTAGAAAAATATTATCTCAAATCAATAAATTTAACTATTTTTCGACTCATGGGCGGCATTTGTATTTTCGCGATATACTCTGCCGATTCAAAATTGATACTCGGAGCCACCCGTACTTTGGAACGGAACAGGTCTTTGATTTCTTTAGCGAAGGCTTCGCTGCGGTTTTCACTTCCGATGCGGATCAGTATTTCATCCGTTCCCAGTTCATTGGTATAAACCTCTACAATGTAATTCTTGATATGGGGGATGTTATCCAGAATATCGAATAAAGCGGGTGGGTAAAGGGTCGTACCTTTATATTTTATCATTTGTCCTTTACGGCCCAGTATGGAGCTGAGACGGATGGTGTTACGTCCGCAGGCACAAGGTTCGGTATAATGGTAACAGATATCTCCGGTCTTGAAGCGGAGCAGCGGCATTCCTCTTACTCCCAAAGTCGTAATGGTCACTTCGCCTGCTTCCCCTTCTTTTACAGGTTGGTTGTTATCATCCAGAAACTCTACGATAATCAGTTCCGGCTGGAGGTGGCCACCGTGAAATTCATTACATTCGGTAAACGAGGATTGCATTTCGGTAGATGCGTAGGTGGAGTAAAGTTGCAGGGAATCCCATTTCTCGTGTATCCGTTTACCCAGTGTGTTCAGGGTGAAATCGGGATTGCGGAGTGCTTCGCCTATGCATACACATTTCTGCATGGAGCAGTGATGGTAATCAATATGGTTCTTTTCGGCAAATTCAATCAGTTTGATCAGAAAGGAAGGGACTACCATGCCGCAAGTGGGATGGATGCGCCGGATAGTGTCCCATTGCAGTTCGGGAATGCCGTTTCCCACACGGGCTACCCCCATGCCCAGCTCACGGGCTCCCATATAGTAGGCTAGACCCGCCATGAAACGTCTGTCGATAGTGGTCATCAGTTGCAGTACGTCTTGTCTGCTGCATCCGGTGGTGGTGAATGACAGATATTCGTTGTAGGCCAGCCGGTCAAGGTCCTCGGAAGTCAATACGAAAGTGACGGGGTCGCCCAAGGTTCCCGAAGTGGTGACATAGTCAATAATTTCATCGCGGCTCACGCAAATAAAATCTTCATTATGAAGTTGCAGGTCTGTCTTGGTCGTGACAGGTATTTGTTGCAAGTCTTCTATGGTTTTTATCTGTTGTATATCGATGTGATGTGCTTGGAACAGACGTTGGTAGAATCGTGAATGATTCTGCAAATAAAGCAGTTCCTCAGCTAGCCGGCTTTCCTGATAGGCTTTGATTTCTTCAGGGGAGCGGAATTGTATTTCCGGATTCTTATTCATTTTAGTTGTTTATTTTATGTTCTATACGTTCTGATTCACTTCGCTTGGGGATAGGAAGCAAGAGGGCTTTCTTCCAATTGCGCAGGGCTTTGTCCTGCTGTCCTGTGGCATGATAGTAATCTCCCAGCAACTCGTACACATAAAAGAAATGAGGGTTGGCATGTTGGAAGGCATGCAGGGTCTGTTCGTCCAGCCGTTCTTTCTTTTTAATCTGCTTCCGTAGTACAGGAGCCAGTCTTTTGTAAGTCATCAGCTGTTGGTATTCCTGTTGTTGCAGGAAGGAGTCCGCAGGCACTGTCAGGTTTTCGGTATAGATTTCATGGTTGAAATCGATGGAGTCGCTGAAAATCCTGTTCAGGTCGTATGCCACGTACTTGCCGCATTGCCAGGGAGCGGTGGATACCCACATCCGTTTTTTCTCGGATTGGAAAATGACGGAGTGATGGGCGATGAACTGGTTGATGGCCATTTCATTGGCAAGGCCCAGTTCCGCTTCTCCCACTCCTTTCCGGTTGCGCAGGATAGAGGCGGCTTTGGGGGCATCTATCGGTGCGTTTTCTTTCAGCAGTTCCTGCAAGCGGGCAAAGCGGTAGGGGCTGTCCGAAGTTTCTATGTTTTCTAGGTTCCGTTTGTCATGGCCGAAGGTTTCCGACTGGTAGTGGTTGGTACAGATGATCTGCTGCCCGTTTCCTGTGAATAAGGCTATTTTCTCCGGCGATTTCTCGATAATTGCGGCTCTGCCGTCCTTGGCCGAACCCACCAGTATGGACTCCGAGACAAATGTTTTCCGTTTCCGGGCGATAGCGTATGCTTCCTCAATGGTAGAAGCATATTGCAATATTTCCCTGGTCAGAATGGAAATAGGGGTGGCGGATGCGGCAGGCAGATCCGATTTGGCGGCATTGATGGTGACAGTCAGCCCCGTTTCATTCATGCCGGAAAGGACACCGGTCATTCCGGCCCATCCCACGGATGCGAAGCGATATCCGTTTTCGGGTTGGTAAAACGAAACGAGCTTGTTGCGTGCAAAGGCGTCACCCATGTAGAAATCGAAATTACGGCCGATGATAAGGGAAGAATCGGCACTGTTCTCACCCCAGCAGGCAAATGAACTGCATCCTACCAGCATATAGTCCTGCATGGCATGTCCCAAGTCGTGGGCGGAGTGGTAATTCAACTGACGCTCGTAGGGGGTGCCGATGAAATCATACTCATGGGTGCAGGAGAGGGAGATGCCATAAATCTCGTCCCGGTACTCTTCCGGCACATTTTTCCCCAGATTCCGGTTGAAAAGGACAATGAAGAAACGGAGGAATTTAAGATAACTTTCAGAGGGGACTATCTCTTTTATCTGATCCACAAATACTTTTTCCTGAAAATAAAGTAAGTCGGAAGTCAGTTGGCCGATGGCTTTGCCTCTTTCGTAGGCAGGTCCGCTGACTTTCAGTTCCCAAAGTCCGCTCTCACTGTGCCGCAGGTAGTTTCCGCCATACTGCCGGAGACTGTCTTTCCGTATCACACGATCCGTTTCAGGGGTAGACGCAAATTGCGGAGTCATCATATCGGCAGATAGATAGAGATAACTCATGCCTATCATGATCGCCGCTATCAGAATCAACAGGGCCATCCCCCCGTACTTTATGGTTTTCTTCAGAATCTTATGCATTGCCTACTTTCTTTGCTAAATATTCCTGACCTACAAATTCCGAACAAGTGAGCATGGCTGTCAGCGTCACGCCCAAAGCGCCGTGTACATTCAGATTCTGCCCCGTGAGGAACAGATTCTTCAGTTTGGTGCGTGTGGAAACAAAACTGATTTGCGGATACTGGTAGTTTTTGACAATGCCGTATGCCGAACCGTCTATGGTTCCGGTATAGTCCCGATAGCTCAGCGGAGTCGTGGTATGGATCTTTTCAATGTAATGATTCCAGTGAAATCCGAACCGCCTCAGGAGCTGCAAGATCTGTTCCGTCTTTTCTTCTTTGAACTGGCGGTATGCCTCGCCACGGTGTTCGGGGGTCGTATCCGTCCATTTGCTGACCTCATCCATATACATGGGGGTCAGTATGGAAACCACCTCTGTGAATTTGCTGTTGCCGCGGGGTACTTGCATGGAGATCATGCAACTGGGGGTATTCCCTTTGTGCATCTCTTTGTCATACCATATATCCTCATTGCCGTGCAGGTATATATTATGGTTCTGATAGGGGCAACAGTCTTTTTTCATCATCAGATTGAGCGTGAATATCCCGTAACTGTTTTCCAGTGACTTGATGCGAGACACAAAAGCCGGTTTGATGGAATGGTTCTTATCCAGCAGGGATAAGGTGAGTTGCGGATGCAGGTTGGATATGACGTAGGTACTTTCCAGTATCTCTTCATGGTTCACTTCCACTCCTTGTATGGCTTCATCCTTGACAAGGATACGGGTCACTTCTTTCCGGTTCAGCACCGTACCGCCGTTGGCACGTATGATATGGATTAATTCCAGACTGACTTGCATACTTCCTTCCGTGAAACGATAGGCGCTCTCCAGATAAGAGTTGTTAATCATGGCGTGCTCATAGAAGGTGGATTTATTTTTGATCCCGCCATAGAGCAGGGAGGTTGCGGCAAGTACATTCTGTAAATCCCTGTTCGTGGTAACGGATGCTATCATCCCGGCTGCCGAGGTGGCAAAGAAATCCATGCCTTCTTGGGACAGGCGGCCTTTTTTCAGGTGGTCTGTGCTGATCAGGTCTCCCACCGACCGGATAGCTGCCACATACCGTTTTAAGTTCTCCCGTTCATGGGGGAATGAGTGGCACAGGGTTTCCATGAACCGTTCATGCCCCATGGCATAATCATAAATGGCGTTCTTATAATAAATCCGGTCGAACCCTTCTTCATCCATCCGTTGGATAGACAGCTTGTCCATGATCCCGAAATAGCGGAAATACTGATTCATGATTTGTCCTTCATCCAGACTGCCGATATAGTGAATGCCGGTATCCATCCGGTGCCCGCCGCGTTGGTAAGTCTGGAAGCAGCCGCCAAACAGTTCATTTTTCTCCAGCACACAGACGTGATAGCCCTCTTTGCTTAAGATGGCTCCGCATTCCAGACCGCCCAGTCCGCTGCCTATGATGATGATATCGTACTTACTCATGCTCCGGTTCGTTTTTTTGGAAGATATAAATCGTATTCGAAGTATATCTGTCGTTAGGTAAAATTTCCAACTGCATCCCACATGCTTGTGCGATACTTCTTATTTGTTCTTCGGATGTGAAACACAGTTGTTCTGTCGTCTTGTTAAAGTTGAAAATGCCGGTAGACAGCAGTTCGGTGAAACGGGTCAGCCGGTGTTTTCCTGTATTGGCGGCATTGCCGTCCCGCACAATCAGCTTCCCTCCCGGACGCAACTGTTCCACGCATCTGAGTAATAAAGTTCGTTGATGCTCATAACTCATATAATGAAGCACGTCATTCAGTATGAATACGTCACTTTCCGGTAAAGGATACTCCAAGGCGTTGGCACATACGAATTGCAGGTGGGGAGTGCGGAGCCAACCCTGTTGCGCCACTGCTATCTTGTCCTCATCATAATCAATCCCTGTAATCTCCCGTTCCTCGGAAAGTTGGGAAAGCATATAGCAAAGCGGTCCGAATCCGCAGCCGATATCAGTAATCTGTCCTTTGACGGGAACCAGCCGGTTGAATAACCGGTAGTTATCCTCCATTTTCACCTTGATGCGTATATACCATTCTTCTACCGGTCCTTTATAGATATAGTTCTGTATCAGGTTCTCGTAAAAGACGGGATTATCCGTTGTGCTTTGCTCCCGGCAGATACGGGCATATTCTTTTTTCATCCGTGCGGAGATGCTTTTGGTACGTTCCTGATAAGTGGTTCCGTACGTAGCATCGTTGGCCGGGATACGCGGCAGAATCTCTGTCAGCATGATGCCTTTCCGTACATTGAACGGCTGTGCCTTGGCTATGATCTTGCAGTTGCCGTAAAGGATGACCGGAATGATATCCAGTTGCAGTTTTTCCGACAGATAGAAAGCTCCTTTATGGAAACGCTTCATCCGTCCGTCGTAGGTACGTGTTCCTTCGGGGAAAATGGCGATGGAATATCCTTCTTTCACCTTTTGGCGCATCCGTTCCACGTAAAGCTCGTAACCGTCTCCTACGTAATAGAAATCGGCATAGCGGATAATGGCTCCGAAGAAAGGAGAGTGCCATACCCAGTGATTGGTAACCATGACCAGTTTGGGAGTCAGTGCCAATAATACCAGTATATCGATGAAAGACTGATGATTGGCTATCAGGATGGCAGGCTTTTTAAACGTTTCTCCTGTCCGGTTTATCTTTTCTTTATGTACAAATGTGGCTATATGGATCAGGCCTTTGCAGGTGACATGTATCAGTTGGCAAAGTACTTGTTTCTTATAGGCTTTGCGGATAGGAAGCAAGGTCATGACAGCTATCAGCAAGCGCAGGAACAGGCATCCGATAAAGAACAGCAGGAACAGGCCGCCGGTTCTTGCCAGTCCTGTCAATGTATAAGGAGGCAACCCTTTGGAAGCGGGTGCTGTGATGAAGAACCGGAAAAGAATGGGTTGCAGCGTGTAGGCTACCAGTACGACGGCAATCATTCCCAAAATGGAGATGAGGGAAATGGACTGCAATGCCGGATGGCGTGCGAAGACCAACGTACCCATACCTATCACGGTGGTGAAAGCGGAGAAGAAGATGGCTGTTTTGTGCGAGTTCAGCAACTGCCGTCCTGTGCGGTATTTGTTCTGCAATCCGTCCATAATGAAGATGCTGAAATCATCCCCGATTCCAAAAATAAAGGTGGACAGAATGATGTTGATGATATTGAACTCAATACCCAGTATGCCCATTAATCCCACAATGATAATCCAGCTGACCAACATCGGCAGGAAACTCATCAGGGTCAGTTCTATGCGTCCGTAGGAGATCCATAAGGCAAAGAAAATCAGGAAAGAGGAGATATAAAGAATCAGATAGAAATCCTGATTGACGGCTGATACCCATTGGCTGGCGAAATAGCCGCGGTCGAAGATAACCACCTTCTCTTTTGGTTGGAAAAGGGGGTACACCGCTTCCTTGTCGGTTTCGTTCATCCGTACCTGAGTAATCAGCATGGTCAGGGAATCGGCGGAAGTCTGCCATTCGTTCAGAAGCCGGGTAGTGATTTCATTCTGGTAGTCCAAAGGCTGGAACGGACGGTCGAGCCATTGGAAAAACGGCTCGAATGCATGTTCACGAAAATGATAACGGGCAGCCTCTGTCCGGATGGTTTCGCGTAACCGGGCTTTCTTTTCCGGAGTCCAGTAGTTGTGCCATTGTTTCAACCGTGCTTCCTGCACCTCTTCCGGTATCAGAAACTGTCCGGCAGAGGCGTAATCTTTTATTTTTCCTTCTTCTTTCAGTTGGGCGAGCAGCCGGTTCGTTTCGGCGTATTGTCCGGTAGCGTCTCCCATATCTTTGCCTGTACTGACAAAGAGAACAGTCTTTTCTTTCTTGTCAAAGAGTTCGGCCAGCTTGTTTTCCGATTGTTTCAAGTGGGCAGGCTCATAGTTCAGACTCATCATATCCTCGTTGAAACGCACGTTCTGCGAGGTGAATAAACATATTATGGTCAGCACGAGAATGCCCCCTACCAAGCCTTTGTTCTTTTCGTATGGATAAGCGTTCAGTTTCTCGATAAAGCGTAGCACCGCCCCTTGTTTTACATGCGCCTGCCCTTTCAGGAAATGCGGCAGATAGACCAGGCAAAACAGCGTGGTTCCTATCAAGGCAAGCGAGGCGAACAGACCGAAATCCCGTAGCAGGTTGGAACTGGTAAAGAGGAGGCCGAAAAAGGCGCCGATGGTAGTAAAACTGCCTACGGTAAGCGGATAGGCGATTTCTCTGATTAATTGTTGTACCGATGATACATGATTCTGATGCGCCAGCATGTGTATGGAGTAGCTCAAGGCAATGCCCATTACGGCGGAGCCCGCACCTACGGCAATGGCTGAAATGCCGCCTTTGATAAAGTAGATGAGGCATAAGGCGAATAAAGCTCCGAACAGCACCGGGGTGATGATAAGCGGAATGGATTTCTTATGCTTGAATACCAGAGATATGAAGACAATGATGATAATCAGCGCGATGGAAGAAGTGACCAGCGTATCTTTCTTTATCTGTCGTGCATTGTACACTCCTACGGAAGGACCTCCGAAATATTCGGCAACCAATTGGGGATATTCCTTTTCCGCTTTTTGCAGCTCATTTTCAATCAGCCGGATGAGTTTGTCATTTTTGCCCGTGCTTCCGGTGTTGAATACCGGGGTGATGAACATCAGCAGGGTGGAACCGTCCCGTGAGAAGATATGCTCATTAATCAGTTCGTAATTAGCTTCCAACTGGAAGTCTTGCAGGTGTTTCAGCGTCTGGCTGCCCAGTCCCAACGGGTCCCGCATAATGTAGTTCTTCAAGGCGAATCCTGCCGGAGATATCAGGTTGGAATAGTTCTTCTGCATCAGGGCGGCAATGTTTCCGGCGGTAAGCAAGGTGTCCAGCCGTTGGTAGTCCTCGTCGGAAAGGAACAGGGGCAGGTTGTCGTAAACAAAATCTCCGACACTGTTGATCAGGTTTTCGTCGGCTTTTGAGAAGATCTCTTTAATCAGGGTTCCTTCCGCTTGTTGCTGTAAATCCTGTTTAATGGTTTCGGCAGCTTCAATCAGGGAATCCGCATCCGCCACACCGTCCTTGCCGGACAGCATGATCATAATCTTATCCTTTATCTTCAGATTTTCAAATACGTTGATGGCATTTTGGGAGTCCTTGGTATCCGGAAAGAAACTGGTTACGTTTTCCTCGAATCTGACTTGGGCGGCAAAAAGGGCCATAAAGAGGATGCATACGCTGAGGGACAGGTAAAACAAGACTTTATGCCTTTCAAAATAGTTATATAATCCAACAAAGAATTTAGTCATATCCGTTTTTTCTCCTACATATAGCCAGCAACACGGTGGAGATTACTCCAGACAGCAGACTGCAAGCCATTGCAAAGATAATGCTTCCTATTAAATATTGCTCTAAAACTGATTTGACATTTTCAAGAGAAAGGTCTCCGAGATGCAAATCGGGAGGATTACCCAGTACCATGCAGCCTGTCCGGTAACTGCCGTACAGCAATAGGGGAATCATGGGTGGAATACTGATATTGGCGGCGACAAGGGCAATCACTTTATTCAGTCTGAACAGATGCGCAAGAAAGAGGGTGATCAGCATCTGATAACCCCATAACGGAACGATACCCATAAAAATCCCCAGCATGATGGCGAGTACAATCTTCAGGTTGGATTCCCGTGTATTCAGCACATGGTCGGTGAAGAATCGCTTGCAGTTGCTCCATGACAGTTTGCGGAGCAGGTTACGGGGAACAATCCAAAGGCAGGTAATCAGCACCAGCACCGTGTTCAGCACACTGATACGGGTAAAATCCCGGAACGGCCGGAAATGGGATACCCGTTCTGCTTGCGGGGGATAATACACGTGGATGGAAATGTTCTTCACCGCTACATCTCCCCATGCGGCAAAGACGATGGCTTCCAACTCAAATTCGTATTTGGCGGTGTACCAGCAGCTTTGCACATCCATTTTGCGCAGAGGGTAAAGGCGGTATCCCGATTGTGTATCTTCCAGTTTCAGCCCGGTTTCCAGTCTGAACCAGAAATTAGAGAATTTATTGGCGAAGGTATTCTTGCCCGGCATATTGTCGGAGGCCAAGTTTCGGGCGCCTACCAGTAGCGTGTCGGGCTCTTTTTCAATGGCTTCGATAAAACAGGGAATATCGGAAGCGAAATGCTGTCCGTCCGAATCGATGGTGATGGCATAGCGGAAACCTTCTTTTTTTGCTTGGGAAAGACCGTGCTTCAAAGCGGTTCCTTTTCCTTTATTGACAGGATGGGTAATGGTGCGGATAGCCGGATATTGTTCCAGAATGTTGGCCGTATCATCCGTAGAGCCGTCATTGACGACAATGATATCGTCTGCATACCTGCATACCTCCTCAATGACTGCCGCCAGTGTCTTCCCGTTGTTGTAGGTGGGAATAACGACGACAATCTCCAGTTCCTTTAGTTTCTTCCGCCAAACCGATGTTGTGTTTGTACTCATCTTGTTTTTCAGTCAAACTATTCAGATACGTTTGGGATGAATGTTTTCGTACCTGAACTTATGTGGTTTCTAATGGGTGACAAAGATAGTATATTTTCGGATGCGGGCATTCTGGCGTTAATTATTTATTTGGAGATGCATTTTTAATTTTAAAGCAGGTAAACACCAACTTGTTCTCGTCGAATTGCGGATTTTCCAGATTGTTCTCGGATATATACAGTCCTTCCCTTCCCACAAAACTCATTTTATAGAAATATTTCTTTCCGGGGAATTTTGTTTCTCCGATGATTTCAAAATCCGCGTTCAGTACAATGACGGAGAACTCCTTTCCTTTGGGTTCGTCATAGGGGCTTTCGTTGGGAGCCAGTTTGTAAGGCATTTCGGCAAAACGGTAGTACACATTGCGGTATTTGTCATACATGATATGCCAATATCTAGGATTTTCATTGAGTTTTATAATAGCATTAATGCCTTCCATAGAATTACCCAGTTTGGGCTTCATGCTTTTCAGATATCTGCTTTTGGCGTTATACCATCGGATATGTTTCAAGTCATCTGTAACCATCAGGCTGTCATATCCGAAAAATCCACAGACCAAACGGCTCTCTTTGTAGTTGTAATCATAACTAAAACCGTATCCTCCTGCGATATTGTCATATTCCTCTTTAAAGATGGGTGGATAGAAAATAGGAATCCATTTAACTTCTCCTGTTCTCAGATCCTGTGAGGCGAACATATGGGTTCTAGGCCAGTCTTCCTTTTTCATATCGGGTTTTAAAATTTCTTGGCGTAGAAATATGCATGAGTCTTTGATAAAAGCAGGTGCATTGTAGTAACTGCCAAAAGACAAGGGTGTAAATCTGCCTTCAGGAGTTTGGAAATTATAGTTTCGTATTATTTCCCCTTGAGAGTTTATGGAACTGAGCCGACTGATATTATTCTGTGCAACTAATATATATTGAGAATCGGGGGAAGGTCTACTGCCGAATACAGCTGGTAGCCCGTTGGGACCTGTCTTGTGAAGAGGTATCCGTTTGGCTATCTGTTGATTCTCTATATCAAAAATGACAATGTCATATAATGATTTTTGTGTATTCTCAAAGTGAAGGTATTCTTTCCCGTTTTCTTCGAATTGGAACATGGATTTGCTTAAGTAATAGGTCTGTTCGTCTAAAGGGAAAGTCAGCTGTTTTTCTGCTACCAGTTCTACTTCGTTCTGTTTGCCAGCTTCGTTTTTTGGGGAGGACTGGCAAGATACGAGGGTAAATATAGAAAAGAGTGATATAAAAAGGAGTGTTCGATTCATAATATTTTCGGTTTTATGATATTTGTAATTTATGTGACCGGATTTCTAACCGGCCACATAAATTGTTGGTTGTTAATTGGTAGGAGCACCATGATTCCCACCTTCTCCTGAACCTTCACCGGGGGCACCTACCTCTACTCCGGTGCCGCATTTACCATCTTCACTGATACACACTGTGCCTGTAGCAGCCATTTTGCAATTTTCCCATTCAGTTTCGAAAGCACAGTACTTTGGTCCCCCTCGTGGCATTTGCACGGCAGGTGCTCCAAACACTACTTCCTCATTAGAAGAGTGGAGGTTCAAGCTTATTGCAAATGTTGCAATAACAGCCATAATCATTGTGAATTTTGTTTTCATAGGTGTCATATTTATAATTGTCTGAATATAAGATGTTTAATGGGTGTTGACAACTATAAATGGACTTATTGTTCTTGCTATTATGGATATTTAACAGAAGGACTTGCTTCATTGATACTTACTTGCCATCAGTACCGCTTTCAATTTGATAAATTCTTTTCCATTACAAATGCCTTCTGCCTGCAACTTGAAAAGGTGCTCTTCCGTTTTTTCTAATCGGATAAACAGCTGTAGTAGCGGAGTTTCCAGCGGGTTGATGGCAGACAGGAATTTGGAAGAAGCAATCTGTACATACTGCAAAGGTTGGTTGGCGATCTGTTCGGCACTTTCTTTTATTATCTGTAAGGTACAGACGCCCGGAACCACCGGCTGTCCGGGGAAATGACCTTGATAGAGCATATGGCCGGGATTCAGCTCTATCTCTATTGCCTGTTTTCCGTCTTCTCTTTCCTTTATATGAATGATTTTATAAAAGTTCTCCAGCAGCATTTCAAGGGTTGTTTATGTTCAGTTTGTCCAATTGGATTCTTAACCGTAGCAGCGGATGCTTGATTTGTACTTTCTCCGCCTGTCCGTTTACGAAGCCGGACAAGGTGAATACCGTCTTTCCAAATCCTTTGCCACTGATTCTTTGCTCAAAAGTACTACTTTTCTTTTTAATACGTGCTTTTTCACTCTTTAGAAATAGATTTTTGAAATCAGTTTCCAGTATTTTCAGCATCTTTTTCTTCCTCATCGGTTCCATGCAACTGTTCACTATGAAGGTGTCGCAGTGCAGGGAGAAGTCAAAAAGGCTGAGGCCAAAGTAAGTGGATCCCAGGATACGGATTTCGTTATCAGGCATTTGGCGGACAATGAGCATTCCGCTGAAATGATGTTTCATGAAATCCAGTTGCAAGTTGTACTTTTGCGACTGTGCTTCTGCCTGCAGGATGGGAGGCAGTGCCGTAGCTTCCCCTGTCACCCGGTGTGAGCAGGAGAGCAGGATAAACAGCAACAGCAGCCAGCTAGCGTATCGTAAACTTTGCCTCATCTTTCAAAGAATTGAATTTCTTGTCCGAGAATTCGTATTCGGTATAGTTGGTTGCGGTTTCCGATAAACGTAGTTTGTGGACAGACATGTCTTTTTTGTCTAAATAAATTTGAATCTGGTTGATATATGCCTGTATCGCTTTGCTGACGGGCTTGATTTGAATGAGATAGTAATGGGCGTCTTCAAAATATTCCAAAGCATAGCCGGGCGACATGTTGGACAGGTCGCCCACCATGCAGGCGGTAAGCATATCCTGCATTTGGTTCATCATCTTATTGGAGTGAAGGTCCATGATGCTTTTCTTTCCGTCCGATACTATTTTCAGTTGGTTGTTGTTGATCACGATAAGGTAGTTCATGGGCTGTGCGTAGTCCATGCATATCTTATTGCTCTTTTTATAATAGAACTTTCCTTTCGAGGTTATTTTCTCATCGAATACATCCAGATATTTTATCTGAGTGAAATTACTTTCGATGGACTCTATATTTTTAGCCTCTTGCAGCAGACGGGCTTCAAAATCTTTCAGATCAGTAAGTTTCTTCATCTGTTGGGCTTGCATCGGCAGGACTGTACAGAACATCAAGAGCAAAAGTATTTTCATGTAGGTCATACTTTATAGAGGTTTATCCGTTTGTAATGGGAAGCAAAGATAGTATATTTTGAGAAACCATTCATACCTTTATCGCTTATTTACGATTTTTACCTGTTTCTACAATCGTTCACATGGGCAATTATAATGAATAAAAAAGTTATATTTCTGCGTTGCAATATTTTTTTGTTTTATCACGGCATGTTATTGTTAATCAATAATTTATAGTGACGAATCCTCCTGTATCCCCCTCGAAACGGTTTATCCGTTTTCCCTGTCGGAGTCAGTTTGGCAGAAAGCGTCATTATGCAGGATGAAGGTCTGTTGGAATTCTTGTAAGGAGAACGGTAGGATATGATTTTCACTTAGGTGAAGATGGGTTTTCACCTGTGTGAAGAGCTGTTGTCACCAGTGTGAAACCACCGTTTCAAACTGGTGAAGCAACAGTATATATCGGAAGTTTACACACTGACATCCTATTAAGTTGAACGAAAGTACAGCATATCCTGTCAGATTTAATCTGATATCTGCGCTTCTCTTGCAAATAACGGGTGAATGTTCCACTCCATCGCTTACATACCGGTTTGGGGGTATTACAGACTTTTTTACACGGCAAGTTGTTGGTAATGAGTGGAATGAAGTGGCGGAAGAATTTTATGTTTTACGTAAGACGAAGTTATCTTTTTATCGGTTTGATCATGAAGGGTGAACCAGGTCTCGTTTCTGGAACTTGGTGATGTTGCTGTTGAAAATATAGAAGAAATTTATTTTGTCATGTCCTTTATCAGCCTATCTAACGCTACTACCGTATACCCCTCTTTTTCTATAAAGTCCAGAACTTGTACCAGCAGCCTGTCACTATCGGGCATCCGGTCATGTAGCAGAAGGATGGAGCCCGGAACGAGCCGTTTCTTGATGTGTTTGATAATTTTTTCAGGAGTGGGTTGCTGAGTGTCCAGTGTGCGGATGTTCCAACCAATGGGGATGTATCCCAGCCTGCGCACTGCTTTAGCCAGGGTAGGATTGGTCACTCCGAAAGGCGGCCGGAACCATCGGACCGGTTGGCCGGTCACTTTTTCCAATTCTTGCTGGCAGGTAATTAAATCATGGCACATCCGTTTGAAGGTATAGAGAGGAAAATAGCCGGAATGGGAGAAGGAATGATTCCCGATACGATGTCCTTCTTTGATGATTTGCCGGAGCAGTTCTTCATTGCCTTTTATCTTGTTTCCGATGCAAAAAAAGCAGGCCGGTATGTGTTTTTCTCTTAACACTTTCAGCACTTTGGGGGTCTGTATCGGATCGGGCCCGTCATCAAAAGTGATGGCTATGATTTTCTCTTCGGTTTTCTTGCAACAGAAGACACGCATGTAAATACAGGCACGGATGCTGTAAGAAGCGTAAAAGAAATAGGCCATGACGCTTACTATGATGACTACAGAAACTAGGATGTGCATTGCTTGATTAAGATGATTGAGTGATACTTTAATAAATGATCTTGTAGAGATTATTCTAATTGTTTGTCATTATCTGTCAGTATTCTGAACTTTTTTTCGGTATCAATCGTATTCAAGTGTGCTAATTGCTCTTTGGCCATCTGCCGAAGATGAGTAAACCTTTTAGACTTGTCCACCTTACGCTTGATTAACTCTGCATTGAAGGATTCCATATTCGATAATACGACTAATTCATTTATGCTTGCTACATCTCTGATATTGATATTCTTATCTGCGTATTGTGGATTTGCTTCACGCCATTGTCTTGCGGTACATCCCCATAATGCGAGATTTAACAAATCAGCTTCATCGGCATAAACAAGTTTTTGATTGAAATCTTCTACTTTAGGTATAATAAAGTCTTTGATTGCATCCGTATGTATGGAATAATTTACTTTACTAAGTATTCTTTTTACGTTCCATTCACTTAATAAAGGGTGTGATTCTGCTTCTTTAAGTCTTTGGTATTCTTTGATGAGATATAGTTTAAATTCAGGGCTGAGCCAAGTCCCGAATTCAAAAGCTATGTCTTTATGGGCAAAAGTTCCCCCATATCGCCCGGGCTTGGATATAATCCCTATTGCTTTAGTTTTTTCTATCCATTGTTTGGGGGTTAGGGTGAAACTGTTTGTTCCACTCTCCATTTTAAAAGCATCGAATTCGATGCCTTTAAAATTTGGATTATTTAGTTTTTCCCATAACCCTAGAAAATCAATCGTACTACGTAGACGCATCCAGTTTTGTATAATGTAGTTAGTACGTTCTCTGTCTTTGAAATGTGCCATGTCTGTCAGGCAGATATAATCATTATTATCAGGTCTTACAGATATGGATATATCAATATTCGTAACAGTTATTTTCTTCATTATTTCTACTACTTTTATTTTATGAGGGATAAAGTTAAGCATTATTCCTGTTTTCAGTATCTTAAAAGCATCTTTTGAATAGGCCATGACGCTTACTATGATGACTACAGAAACTAGGATGTGCATCGCTTGATTAAGATGATTGAGTGATTGATACCTTGATATTGGTTATAAATCAATGCGTAACGGGATGAAGCTTCTTCTTTCAAGGCTTTTGCCGCCATCCAGAGAGCATAGGATGAAGCAGTCTGATATTCTCCGCATTGTTCTTTAAAACTGCTATGCAGGGCATGAGGGAACAGACTGTGTTCCAGATCCGTATAAACGGCATCTGTTGCTTCCTGCCCGTTCTTGCCACTGATAAACCAGTCAATGTCTTCGGGTGCAAGCCCGTGAGATTTTAGAAAATGATGCATCCTGTTACTGATTTCCGGAGCACTCATCCGGGTGATAAAAGTATCTACCCCTTTCAGTTCGGCAAAAGTCTGTTCCTCTTTTTGTGCGCTTAACAGGAAAAATTGTGCTCCCTCACCGGCTGTCGTTCCTTTCAACAGTCCTAAACGCTGCTGAATGATATGGCTGGTAGGGGTTATTTCATCCATAGCACCTGCCAGTACATGCTGTTTGCCTTCGGCAATGCTTATGATGCCATCTATCAGAGCACTTTCAAAACTTAAACCACGGTGTACATACGTAACATTATAAGCATGTATTTTGAGTAGCAAAGCTAGCTGTGCACCCACCGTATTAAAGGTGGACTGAATGAAAGCGGTGGGATTGAGCATCTGTTCCCGGTTGTCCATCAAGGCGTTCATAAACTTTTCCGTATCGGCCAGACAACCCAGTCCTGTAGCGGTGATAATGGCATCTACCTTTTCCGACGGGATATCTTTCAGACATTCCAGTCCGCAGGCTACTCCCATCTTGATCATGCGGCTCATGCGCCTCCGCAGATTGGCGTTGGTGATCATTTCTTTATAATCAGGTTCCTGTGCGGAGAAATAAGGCTTTTCATTTCTGCTTTCCGCATGGATAGAGGCGATACGGTTGATATATACTGGGCACATACGCTATTGGGTTAGAGTGGAAAATACGAGAGATGAGTTGTTGCCGCCGAATCCGAAGGAGTTGGATAATACATGCCGTATGGGAAGTCCCGACCGGAAAACCGTTTCAGGAATGAGGCCGCTTTCTTCATCGGACAGATGGAAGTTCAGATTAGGGTAAATCAGTCCGTGACGGATGGAGAGTACGGAATATACGGCTTCTATTCCTTCCGAGGCTCCCAGGGTGTGCCCGATGAAAGCCTTGACCGAACTGAAAGGAGGAATACGGGTATCGAAGATACGCCGGATGGCTTTCCCTTCGGAAGCGTCGTTGCTGGGAGTGCCTGTACCATGTACATTGATATAGTCTATGGCTCCGGCTGTCAGCCCGGCAGAGGCTATGGCCTGACTCATGGAAAGGAAAGGCCCGTCTCCGTCGGGGGAACTTCCTGTCTGGTGGTAGGCTTCATTGGCATTGGCGTAACCGCTGAGTTCGCAATAAGGAGCTTTAGTAAGGGATTTATCAGATTGAAGAACAAGGTATCCGGCTCCTTCTCCCAGGTTTAGTCCGGCACGTGTGCGGTCGAAAGGACGGCAGTGCTCTTTGTCCAGTATCATCAATGAATTGAAACCGTTGAGCGTGAAACGGCATAAGGCATCCGTTCCGCCTACAAGGACAGCGTCCAGCAGACCATGCCGGATGAGGCGTGCCCCTAACATAATGGCATTTGCGGCGGAAGAACAGGCGGTGCTGAGGGTGGTCACCGTTCCTTTCACTCCCAAATAAGCGGCTATCATTTCGGTACTGGACCCACAGTCATGGGAGATAATGTCACGTAATCTCCCTTTTCGGTTATCTTCCCGGAAAGAGGTATAAAACCGCTCGCTTGCATCCATTCCTCCGATGGAAGTGGAAGAAATGAGCCCGATACGGGGAGAAGTGAAATCGAGTTCCGCATCACGGGCCGCTCCTTGGGCTGCCCACAAGCCCAGCAAGGCTGTACGTGAATACGTCTTGCCGGATGGAAGGGACAGGAGTTTCTTTAATTCTTCATTGCTCTGTTTTACTTCGGACACGGGTACGTCAAGTGCGGTGGGGAAAAGGGTGATTTTCCCCATACCGTGTTTCCCGGCTTTTAAGGAATCCAGGTTTTCTTCCACTCCTTTCCCTATGCCCGAAATCACTCCCAGACCGGTGACATAGATCTTCCTCATTTCTGATGGGCGGTGATGTAGTCTGCCAGGGTACGTACCGAATAGAATATTTCCTTGCCTTTGGCAGGATTCTCTATCTTGATTCCATAATTCCTTTCCAGAATCAGGATAATCTCTAATGCGTCAATCGAGTCAAGGCCCAGACCGTCATCTCCGAATAAAGGTGCTTCACTGTCAATGTCCTCCGGAGTGATTTCTTCCAGATTCAATGCTTCTATTAATTCAACTTTCAGTTTATCAATCAATTCTTCCATATTCTTTATTGTTTTTCAATCAGTTTAAATACTGCTTTATAGGTGTTCTTCCATAATTCACACCACCCGATGATACAATAGTTCAGTTTCCCTTTTTGCATGACTATACGTGCGTATCTTTCCAGTTTTTCCGGCTGATAGGCTTCAGTGATGAAAAAGGTGTTTTCCCCTTGTATCTTGTGGCGGATGCAAATCTCGCCGGACACTACATTGGGTAGTGTGTAAACAAATACAGCCGGACTGGCTGCCTGGTCTCCTTCCCGGTCTATCAGTTGCTGGTGTCTGATGTCCGTATGCAGAGAGGAAGCGGCATTGGCAAGTAACATCCCCATTTCCAGTGGAGCGAATGTCTTACCTTCCAGCAAGTATTCGGCGGCCACATATCCCAATTTGCAAAGGTCATCCATTTTATAGAATTTCAGGTTGTTTCCGCCTGTTTTTTTATAGGTATCACGTATAAATGTGCCGAAATCCGGTTCTTCGGAATGAAAAATAAGTTCGTTGTTTATGAAGACAGAACTGTTTTCAATACGAACCTCCCGTGTACATCGGATTTCGGGCAAGGTGTTGTCCTCATCTTTGAACGGAGTATATTCCGGTAAAGATAAGACAATGGCTGCGTTGCATCCGCCGAATCCCGAAGCGGTTTTTACGCAATGTTTCATCGGGATGCTCCGGTGGGTGGCATAGACCGGTATCGGCATAGGAACTCCCGGCGTTTCGTAACCCGGAGTGCCGAACAGGATGCCTTGTTTCAGTTCGTGCATACAGACAATGCTTTCAATGATTCCCGATGCTCCCAAGGTATGGCCGAAATAGGGCTTCAAACTATGGACGGGCACTTGTTCCAGATGAGCCAGTGTGAGGGCTTTGGATTCCATTTCGTCATTGTATACGGTAGCAGTGCCGTGAGCATTCACAAAACTGATATCCTGAGGGGCTGTCCCTGCTTCCTGCATGGCTTGGCGGATGGCGAAATAGAGTCCGTCTCCCGTGCGGGAAGGACCGGAGATGTGGTTGGCATCGTTACTGACGGCTCCTCCCGAAAGGATAACATGTTCTTCTGTTCCTTCTGAACTGAGCAATACGGCTCCGCAGGCCTCTCCCAAGTTCAATCCGTCACGGCTGCTGTCATACGGACGGCATGGGCGGGAGCTGAGAGACCGGAAAGACCCGAAACCGCTGGTGATGAAATGAGAGAGAAGGTCACCTCCCGCTACGATTACCCGGCGGTAGATACCGTTCTCTATCATGCGTTTTCCTGCTATGAGGGCTGACACTCCTGAAATGCAGGCATTGGAAATGACATGCACCCGTTCCTCGGCATGGAAATAACCGGCAATGTTTTCTGCCATTTTCCAAAGAAAGACCGCTTCATCGGGATGTTCCGTATGACGGGCCAGTAAATCGATGTTCCCTTTGGTGGTGGAGAGGATGAGTCCGCAGGTTTTGTCTTCCAAAGTTTGTCCGGACTGACGGATGAGTTCGTTGATAGTCAGTATGAACAGTTGTTCCATCCGGGGATAGCCACTTACTCCTATGGCTTCCGCCTGTTGTTGCAATCTCTCTTGCGAGAGAGTGGCTGCCAATAGGGGAGTGTCCGCAATCCGTTTGTCCGTCTGCAGGGTGATACCGCTGTGATAGCTCCGGATGGCTTCCAGATTTTCCTGTGTGCCGAAACCCAGCGCGCTGATCAGGGTATCATGGGTGATATAGGTAGTCAGATGATGTTCCATTTCTTTTTCCACTCTATGTAAAAGGCAGGATTAACCAGTTCCAGTTCTCTATTTGTATTCAGGAATACCTGTGTAGTGGTTCCTGTTGCCACAATGTTTTGGTCCGATGCCCGGTAGATGGTGTATTCAAAAAGAATTTTGGCGGCATCACTGTGGATAAACCGTGTCTCGACAATCGCTTCCTCGCCAAAAGACAGCGGTTGTTTGAACTGGCAGGTCAGGTCTACGATAGGAACTACATATCCTTCCCGGTAGATGCTCATATAGTCCAGACCGTATCGCTTTCCGAAAGCTTCGCGTCCGTCTTCGAAATAACGCACATATTCTCCATGCCATACTATCTGCATGGAATCTATCTCACTGAAGCGGACTTTGATGGTGGTCCGGTCCGTCAGTGCCGCCTGATGTGGACTTGTTTTTCGTTTCATTCTTTCTTCAGATATATTTTCATCCGGCATTCGGCCAGCAATTCATCGTTTTCTTTTACCTCGGCGGTAATCAGGGTGATATCAAATACTTCCTGAACGATGGTTATACCGGTATATAGTTCTGCTCCGGCAGAAGGAAGACGGAATAGTTTCATCTTTTCTACCGAACCGATAAAACCTAATGGTACAGGTTCTTTCCGCAGCATATAGATATAACCTACACGTGCCGCCGCCGACTGGGCGATGTGCTCTATGATTCCCGTTTCCTGTAATACACCGTCCCGGCAGAACAGGTTGTCGGTAGTGACGGTCAGCCCTGACCAGGATGTATTTTCTTCTATCCCATAGAAGCGGTCTATCATTACCATGGGCGGGCGTTGGGGAATCAGCCGGAACAGCTCTTCTCCCTGACAGATGATTTCTTTGCTGCTCATTTCAGTCTGCATTGCAGGATACTGTGTCCCAGTCCTATGTTATCTTGAATTTCTTCCACTTCCAATCCGGCATTTTCAATGCAGCGGATCAGGTCATCCGAATGGAACATCTTACTGTTGCCGTTGGCCATTGCTGTAAAGTAGAGGCTGATTTGTGTCAGGCAATAAGATGCTGTTTCATACCGTTGGCGATCCCATAATGTTTCCATAATATAGACTTTGCTGTCTTTGCCGATGGATTGTGCCACACGGGTCAGGATGCTGATGACTTCTTCTTCCGAGAAGCAGTCCAGAAACTGGCTCATCCATACAGCGTCAAAACCCGTGGGAAAGGGCACGTCCCGATCCAGCAGATTGGCGCCGTGACCGTGTATGCGTTCACTACCGGACAAACCGGCCGTTTGCTTTCTCATCATTTCCAGTTGTTGAGGCAGGTCCACGATGGTTACTTCCACTTCCTTATTATATTGTACGCATTGTGTGGCCCATCTGCCGGTATTCCCGCCAATATCGAGCAAGCGTTTCGGGTGATGGCTGAACACGATTTCCAACGCTTTGCCGAATGACTGGTCCGAATAGAAATGATCAAAGCCGAACCAGCTTTTCTGTACCTGTTCCGGCAATTGGGACAGACCTTCGTAAATGGTAGGCCATTCTCCGAATACTTTCAATCCTTCCGGACGCCCGTTTAAAAGAGCTTCTTCCAAATGGAACAAGCCTTGATAGTTCACATCGTGATTGAATTCCATATTGACACGAGCCATTTTATCGTTCAGCAGAAACCAGCCTGCCTTGGCCAGTACATAACGGTCTTCTTCCAACAGGATGGTTCCGATGGTCAGCGATGCTTCCAGTAATACTTGTGCCGCATAGCGTGTCAGTCCGGTCTGCCCGCTGATTTCTTGCAGCGTATATCCTTCCCGTTTGCCGGACAATAATTGGAAAATTCCGAATTTCAACATCAGGCGCGATACTTGGAATACCACAGGACCGAAAGCTATCTCTTGTGCCAGTCTTTGCGCTTCGGCAGCCGTACATTGTTCTTTTGTATATCTTTTATGCATCATACCAGATTTATTTTTATGTCCAGAACGGGTAGTAATTGAACCATTGTTCCGGATACTGCCGGACAATCTTTTCCAGCGTTTGTGTATATTGCTCCAATAATGCCTGTTCGGCCCGTTTCTCTTTCGTCCGTACTACTGTCTCGGCTATAAAGAAATGGAAACGATACGTTCTTTGGGCTTCACGCATGGCAAAATAGAATACGACGGGTACTTTTAACTTCGAAGCCAGCAGGAAAGGGCCCATCGGAAATTTGGCTTCTTTTCCCATGAAAGAAGTCGTGAGTAATTTCTCTTTATTCAGATAGCGGTCTCCCTGAAAGCAGACATACTCCCGGCGGTCCAGCGCTTCCGTGATGCGGAATACATGTGTCAGGCTGTCTTCATTCACCGGAATTATTTTGTAGTCTCGCGTAGAGGCGTTCTTTTCCAAAATCTCCTTTATCCGTTCGTGTTCGGCGTCAAACATGACGATATTGATCTTTTTGCCATATTCATCGAAGAAAGGAGCGCCTATTTCCCAGTTGCCCACATGGGCGCCAATCATAATTACTCCGGTGTTTCCGTTTAGTACGTCTAAAAATGCCTGATAGTTCTCAAACTTGAAATGATACTTGCCGGTCATTCCGTTGCCGATGGCCACTTTGTCAATCAATATTTGTCCCAGCCGGTAATAGTTTTTCAGGAGCAGTGCGACGGATTTCAGCCGTCCGTATTTCAGCCTGTTCCGTGCGTAACTCCAAGTATTGCCCGTTGCTTTCGGTGCGAAAGGTATGAAGTAGAGGACGACCAATGCCAGGAAGCCGTAGGCCGCAGTTATCCCCAGACAGCGGATCATGTAGATAAAGAACATGTATCCGAATATGCCTCCTCTTGTCTTACCTTTCCATGTTTCGGACATCAGTCTTCTTTTTGCATATGTGAAATTACCAGATTATAGAAATCCTGGAAGGTTTTGATACCGGCAAAATCTTTGGCTGTAACGGTGAAACCGAAATTCTTGTCAATCAGTACTACCATATCCACCAGGTCAAGGCTATCCAATTCCAAGGTTTGCATCAAAGGTGCGTCCGGTTGGATCTGTTCTACATCAATCTCAAATTCTTCGGCCAGGGTGGTTCTGATCTTTTCGATGATTTCTTCGTTGGTCATAAATTTATATATTGGTTTGAATTAATTGTTTTCTTTAAATTTACGGATAATCAGTGAGGAATTGGTTCCTCCGAATCCGAATGAGTTGGACAAGAAGGTGTCAAATTCCGTTTCTATCCTCCGGGAGGGGATGTTCAGCAGAGCAGAGGCTTCATCGGGTTCTTCAAAATTGAGATTAGGAGCGATAAATCCGTTATTCATCATCAAGATGGAATAAATGACTTCACTGGCGCCTGCCATCCACATCTCATGTCCGGTTTGTGACTTGGTGGATGTGACATAGGGCCGATGGTTTCCGAACACTTCCGCTATGGCTTTTGCCTCATTCAAATCTCCCACGGGGGTGGAAGTGGCGTGTGCATTGATATATTGGATTTCTTCCAAGGGAATGCCCGCATCGTTGATTGCCATCTGTAAAGAGCGTCTGGGACCGTCCACATTCGGTACGGAAATATGATCTCCGTTTGATGAGAAACCGTATCCTATGACTTCTGCCAGAATAGTAGCTCCGCGCCTTACGGCTGATTCATAACTTTCGAGTACCAGGCTGGCGCCTCCTCCGCTGGGTACCAAACCGTCCCGTCCCTTGTCAAAGGGGCGCGATGCCTTTTCCGGTTCGTCCTCACGGGTGGAGAACGCGCCCAATCCGTCGAAACTACCCACGGAGTAAGGATTTACCTCTTGTGCTCCTCCGCACAGAATGCAGTCCTGAAGTCCTGATTTGATGAGCATATACGCCATGCCGATGGCGTGTGAACCGCTGGCACAAGCTCCCGATATGGTAAAATTAATTCCCTTCAAATGGAAAATAACCGAAAGGTTCATGGTAATCGTAGAGTTCATGGACTGGAAGATAGAACCGGAGCCTACCATAGCCGTATTCTTCTTGGCACGAATGACATCAATGGCCTCGATTACCGGAGCGGCGCTACTGTCATTTCCATACAATATGCCTACTTCATGATCCAATAAAAACTCCTCGTCTATTTGTGCCTGACGGAATGCCTCCAAGGTAGCCATATAGGCATATTCTCCCTGTTCGGCGAGGCTATGCCGCTTTTTGCGGTCCAATAACTTCTTTAAATCAGGACGTTCGACAAGTCCTGTCAATGCGGAAAAATACCCCATCTCTTTACGTGCCGGATCGATGCCGATGCCTGAACGCCCTTGGAACAAAGAGTCTTTCACCTCATCTTGGTTCTTGCCTATGCACGAATAAATACCCATGCCTGTAATCACTACTCTTCTCATCTTCTGCTTATGTATAGATTCCTCCATTGATGGAAATTACCTCTCCGGTGATATAGGAGGCTTGTTCCGATGCCAGGAAGCCTACCAGTGCGGCTACTTCTCCGGGTTCGCCGAACCGTCCTGCCGGTATCTGTTTTTTCCATTCATTTTCATCAATGCCGTTGGTCATATCCGTGCGGATAAATCCCGGTGCTACGGCGTTCACCGTCACGTGTTTTCTGGCCACTTCCTGTGCCAGTGCTTTGGTGGCGGCTATCATTCCGCCTTTGGCTGCCGAATAGTTGGTTTGTCCCGGCATTCCTTTGATACCCGACAGGGAAACGATGTTGATGATACGTCCGAATCGCTTTACCAGCATATTTTTCAGCAAGGGTTGGGTGACGTTAAAGAAACCGTTCAGGCTGATATCCAACACCCGGCTCCATTCATCCTGTTCCATCCACAGCATCAGGTTGTCACGGCGTATACCGGCATTGTTCACCAGTACCTCAATGTAGGTATCGGGATGCTTCTCCATCCAGCCGTTCAGTGCGGCGTGTGTGGCTACTGCGTCTGTCACGTCAAATTTCATCAGTTCGCCGTCCGAGCCTTGTTCCCGTATCTGTTGCAGGGTGGCTTCGGCTTCCGTATCGTTGCTTTGGTAGTTTATCAGTATATGATATCCCATTTCGGCCAGTTTCAGACATACAGCCTGTCCGATGCCCCGGCTTCCTCCTGTTACTAGTGCGTATTTCATTTTTCTTGCAACCTCCCTTTTTTAAGATATACCATCATTCTTTCTATCTCTTTATATTTAGGCGTATCTTCCCGGAACACAGGAAAAAATGCTCGTATCTCTTTATATACTTGTTGTGACCGGGGGCTTAGCCGACCGGCTATTTCCAAACAGTCTACAGCTTGTACAATACCCATCATCAGGATAGCCATCACCTGATAAGCATTTTCTATGACTGTTTTTGCCAGTAGTGCGGAATTGGTTCCCATGCTTACAATATCCTGATTGTCATTGTTGTTGGGGATGCTATGCACATACATCGGATTGGACAAAGTCTGGCACTCCGCTGTGGTAGAAGTCGCGGTAAATTGTGACGCCTGCAAACCATAGTTCAATCCCAGCACTCCCATATTGACAAAGGGGGGCAGAATGCCGTTGATGCGGTCGTGAAACAAGTAATTGATCTGCCGTTCGGCAAGCATGGCCAGTTTGGTGACCGCTATTTTCAGTTTATCCATTTCAAAAGAAACGTAATCTCCGTGAAAGTTACCGCCATGATACACGTTTTGCGTGTCGGGGTCCACTATCGGGTTGTCACAGGCTGAATTTATTTCGTTTATCAATACTTTTTCGGCATTGAGCAATTCATCATAAACCGGTCCTAGAATCTGTGGGATGCAGCGCAACGAATAATAGGGTTGAACCTTATGGGTGAAGATTTTCTCTTCGTGTTTTCCGTTGTAAAGTTCATTCTCTCTTTTGCGTACACATTGGCTGCCTTCCACCCATTGGCGCATCATGCGGGCTATCTCTTGCTGTCCTTCATGCCGTTTGGCTTCGTTCAGCGGTTCGGACATGAAATCATCGTACGAGGCGGCAATTTCATTCATCATGACCGATGCGCCTACTGCCCAATGCATCAGTTGGCGGGCATAAATCAGGTTGACAATGCCTATACCTGTCATTACCGAAGTGCCGTTGGTCACTGAAAGCCCTTCGCGGATATGCATTTTGAAGGGTTGCAATCCGTTTTCCGCCAAAACGGATGCCGTATCTCTTTTCTTGCCTTGGTAAAAGACCTCTCCTTCTCCAATCAGGGTGAGGGCGATATGGGCAAGCTGTACCAAATCGCCACTGGCCCCTACACTGCCGTGTTCGGGTACGTATGGAGTAATCCCCCGGTTGATAAACTCGGTAATGAGCAATGCCAGTTCTTTATGTACGCCGGATTTTCCTTGCAGAAAAGTATAGAGACGCGCTATCATGGCAGCTTTGACATAGAGTTCCGGAAGGGGTTGCCCTGCTCCGGTGGCATGGCTGCGGATGATATTATACTGTAATTGTGACAAGGATTCATCTTCAATACGGTATTGGGCCATCGGTCCAAAGCCGGTATTGATGCCATAGATGATCTTGTCGTTGGAGAATGTTTTCAGAAAATGGAAACTCTCTTCCAATTTTTGCATACATTGGTCGGAGAGTGTCAGTGGCTCTTCTTCAAACAAAATCTTATACAGGGACGCTAAAGTTATCTTATTCTCAGCTAGCATTGGATTGGTGTGATAAGCAGTTTTGTATAATTTCCGCAAAAATAGTTATTTAAAAATAAGTATTACCATCCGAAGGGAGATTTTTCAGTTTTGATGGTTATCTGAAAGGTTCACCACAGATTATACAAACAAACGCAGATGTTTCTTAAATCATTGATTGTCAGGTGGATAATCTGTGTGAATCTGTATGGTCTGTGGTGAAAAATATAGTGTCGCTCTATGTATTCTATTTATTCAGTTTCCATGTGAAACCGTCTTTGGTATCTTTCACTTCAAAGCCAAGAGCAGCCAGCTCATCACGGATTTTATCGCTTGTAGCCCAGTCTTTATTGGCTTTGGCTTTCATACGTTGTTCCAGCAGCATATCTACTACTTTGCCGTATGCCTCTTCACGTGCCTCGTTATTGGCGGCTTCTTCTTTCAGGCCCAGGATTTCGTACATAAAGAGATGGAACACACTTTTCAGTTCTTCCAGATCTTCTGCGGAAATAGTGGCTTTCTTGTCCAGAACCGTATTAATCATACGGGCGCCGTCAAACAGATGGGCAATGACAATCGGTGAGTTCAAGTCATCATTCATGGCTGTATAACACTTTTCACGCAAGTCTTTTACCCCCTCTATGCCGGTGGTTTGTGTTGCCGGAGTGATGCGTTCAAGACCTTTCACAGCTTCTGTCAGCCGTTCCAATCCTTTTTCGGCTGCTTGTAATGCTTCGTTACTGAAGTCCACTGTACTGCGGTAATGTGCCTGAAGGATGAAGAAACGGATGGTCATGGGGCTGTAGGCTTGGGTCAGTAACTTGTGGGTACCGTGGAAGAACTCATCCAAGTTAATGAAGTTGCCGTATGATTTTCCCATCTTCTGTCCATTAATGGTAATCATGTTGTTGTGCATCCAATAGTGAACCATGTCATCGCCTTGTGAAGCCACGCTTTGTGCGATCTCACATTCGTGGTGTGGGAAAATTAAGTCCATTCCCCCTCCGTGAATATCGAAATGCTCGCCCAGGTATTTCTTACCCATTGCGGTACATTCACAATGCCAACCGGGGAATCCGTTACTCCACGGGCTGGGCCAGCGCATGATATGTTCGGGTTGTGCACATTTCCACAGGGCGAAATCGGCAGGATTGCGCTTCTCGCTTTGACCGTCCAGCTCGCGGGTGGTGTTCAGCACATCGTCCAGGTTGCGGCCGGACAGTTTGCCGTAATGATGGTCTTTGTTGTATTTTGCTACATCGAAATAAACGGAACCTTCACTTTCATAAGCATAGCCGTTTTTCAGAATTTCTTCTACCAGTTCTATCTGTTCAATGATATGGCCTGATGCATGTGGCTCGATACTGGGTGGAAGTACATTCAAGGCTTCCATTGCCTTGTGGTAGCGATTGAGGTAATATTGCACTACTTCCATGGGTTCTAGTTGCTCCAGACGGGCCTTTTTGGCGATTTTATCTTCGCCTTCGTCTGCATCGTGTTCCAGATGACCGACATCGGTAATGTTACGGACATAACGTACCTTGTATCCCAGATGGGTAAGATAACGGAGCAGGATATCGAACGTGATGGCGGGGCGTGCGTGTCCTAAATGGGCATCGCCATATACGGTAGGACCGCATACATACATACCTACATGAGGGGCATGCAAGGGAACGAAAAGTTCCTTTTGACGGCTTAATGTATTGTAAATGGTTAGTTTATTTTCCATAATTCATTCTATTAGAATTGCAAAGTTATAAATTAAAGTGTGTATTTGGCTAATAATTAACAAAAAATCTGATGCTGATGTCCTCTGCTTGTCTACAAATGGTGTTTGTTGGTTTAAAGGATAGAGATTTATGGTAATAAATAAAAGTAGGTTGTCTTTGAATGTAAAAGAACAGAATGATGATTTTTTGTATGGAGATTAGGGAACCTAACTCTTTTTCCTTTTCATGAAATAGGTTTCTCTTGTTTCTGTTTATGATCTTTAATCTCTGCTATTGATTTGTAAAACAGGACCACTGCCTCATAAACCTTGGTGTTGTTTTACGGGGCAGTGGTGGTGTTTCTATATGAAGTTTGCGTGCGGAGCGGGAATGTTTATTTGGACTTCTTTCCCCAATACGTCTTGTTGTTGGCATAGCCGGCATAGACGATGGTATGGGTGCGCGGACTGGCTTCCCAGTCGGTTTCGCGTTGCAGATAAAGTTCCACTCCGTTGACAGTCAGAATCTGTTGGGCGGCATCATAGCTCCACGTACTGCCTTTCCAGATACCTTCGGTGATAGTGTGGTCGGCGGCGAGAGTCATTGTTGCTGAAGTTCTCTGCTCTCCATATTTGTATGTAAGGTCGATGTGTTCCCAATTGCCGGGCAATTCTTCTTCGGTGATGGCTACCTTGGGAACGGCTCCGTAGCGTTCAGGCATTACGAGAGACCAACCGTCTTTCGTCCAGCGGATGCTGCGTACGTGCCCCATCATGATGGCGTTGCTGGCATTGATGCCCGGAACATCCTTAGGCAGACGGCCTTGTGAGGCGTAGAACCAGTTGTCTTTGCCATCGTCGAAGATAGCGCAGTGGGCGATGCCTACCCAGCCGTAGCCTTTGCTGAACTTATAGGGATGAGTCACTATGGGCAGTGCATCGGCACCGGCGGTCACGTCTTTGCCGTCAATGCCCACGTAGGGACCGGTGATGCTTTTCGAGCGGACCACACGGGTGTTATAGGGCACGTCGAGAGCGTCGTAGGCCAGGAAGAGGTAGTAGTAGCCATCGCGGTAAATGACTTCGGGACCTTCACTGGCTTGCCAGCGGTTACCTGTCTGGCGGGTGGCGATCAACTGACCATACTCGGCAGGTGCTTGGCCTGTAGCCCAAGGTTGGCCCAAACTTTCGGCAGGCTTGCCTGTTTCGCTATTGAGCTTGAGAGCGGCTATGCCGCTATGCCATGAACCGTAGACCAACCAGTGCTCGCCTTCGGGCGTGATGACATAAGAGGGGTCGATGGCATTCCATTTATAATAGCAATTGGCCCAATCATCCGGCTTCACGTTGAAGTTAAGTCCTTTGTCGGAAGCATTGGTGATGACGTAGCCTTTGTCTACCCATCCGTCGTTGTTGGAGGGATCGTTGTTTTCCATCAGGCCGATAAAGGCGCGCTCCGACCAGGTGTTGGCACCGTTGAGTGTGCCGGGGCAGACAATGGAATAGTACATGCGATAGAGGCCGTTCTTTACCTTGCGTACTACGGGAGCCCAATAGCCGAAGTCATTAACATTAGGATTGATTTCGGCAAGTCCCATTTCTTTTCGTATTTCATTGAGCTTGGGCACTACCCATTCGGGCAGGTTCTTCATTGTACCGCCGAGGTATTCCCAGTTGACAAGGTCCTTGGAGCGACGACCGTGGAAGTGGCCGCCTGCGGTGTGGACGTTGCCGTATGAAGCATCCGTCTGATACATGTAATAATAACCATCTTCGGCCAATACAACCGAGGGGTCGTGTACGTTGGCAAGATTCCATTGAGAGCGTTTGCTCCAGTCACTTATCGAGGTATAGTCATCGGAGTAGGTGGGGGCCACGTAATTCTTGAGTTCATCGTCTAAGCTTAAGCTTTCTGTGGTGGCCGTGACCACCTCTGAATAGACATAACGGCTGTCACAGTAGACGTATGCACGGATATAGTAGGAGGTACCGGAGGTCAAGGTTGAGAGGGAAGCACTGAAATTCTCATCGGCATCCACCACGTGGTCTTTGATAGTCGGTACGGAAGCTGCTGCACTGTAACAGAAGCCTTTCTTGACTATTTGGTTCAGATCACCTGTAACCGATGCGGTGACGGTCAACGAGGTGGGTGTGGTTGTAGTTACTTTCGGAGTACTTACAGTTGCATAATAGCGGTCTATATCTTCGCTGTTGTCAGAACAAGCGGCTAAAACAAGGAATATTGGTAAGAACATCCACAATGGTAATAGTTTTTTCATCTGTTGATAGTTTAAAGACCATGCCGCTTCTTCCTGAGGAAAACGGCATGGCTTGTGTGATTACTGATTCGGATTAGAAGACGAGATGGCCGCCTTCAATCGTTAAAGCGAAGTTCAAGTCGTTCATATCCAATTTGTTGATCCCTAAATAGTATTGGGCATAGGAAGTACCTGAAGTGCCTTTCATTACTGCTTGAATGTCGGCTGTACCATTGCCGCAATTGGTCACGTAGACGGTGACTTTGGCTCCGTTCATATCGGCAAGCCAAGCAGCCCAGTCGCCTTGTGTACCGTTGTGAACGAGGCTGGCATTTCCATCGTATCCTGCACCCCATCCATAGTTGTCGGCGCGTACCACTGCATATTCGGCAAGATCGGCTTTGCGGAGAACGATAGCGAAGTTGCTCCAGTTATTAGCTTGGCTGGTGTAATTGGTGAAGCTGATGGATCTGGTTTCACCTGCCGGCACGTTGAAATTGTCAGAAAAGACAGTCCACCAACCCGTTGAATTGTCTTCGGCTCCTATGATACCGGCTGAGTTGCTCACAGCGGCAACCACAGATTCGGCAACTTTGACTTCTACGGTAGCGGTAACTTCGTCGGCAGTAATGGTTACGGTCTGCGTACCGGCTTTGGCAGGAATGGCAGAGAAATGGAGTTTGGCGTTGTCTACTACTCTTGTGCTTCCGTCGGCATAAGTAGCCGTTACTTCCAATCCTTCGGGAAGGAATGCCAGCGTACGGTCGGTCATCGTTTCCGTTGCTGCCGAAGTATAATAGTAATACTGCGTGTGCGCAGGTTGAGCCGTCACTTGGATGGATACAATCTTTTCCACTACTTCAAACGTAGCATTGGCCACCACCGGCTGGTTGCAATTCTCGCCTTTGAAGGTCTTGTTGTAGATGACTACCAGTGTCTTCGTGCCCAGTTCGTTCATATTGGGGATGGCAGTGAACTGGAGTTCTTCTGCGGTTACGGTCTTAGTCACCCCTTCTTCGAAGCTGACGATGGCAGTAATCCCGGTCACGGCTTCTTCGAGTGAGGTGCCGGCATTGACCTGATCGGGTACATTTTGCAGTACCATCGAGAGCGGATTCTTGTCTTCGGCAGAAGTAAGGCCGCCGATAGGAACGATGTTCGATTGCAAGAAGTTGATGTAAGAGCCTTCGGGTACCAGGAAGCAGCGGATGTTGGTATTGCTCGCGTCTGCATTCAGATTGGGTAACTTGTACGGCTGTTTGTAGGTTTTGGTTGCCGAGGCGTTCTGGATTTTGATAGAGAAGGCATTTTCATTGGTGCGGTCTACGGTGAGTGTTACTTTGCCGCCCAATTTCTGTACAGTTTCGTCCAGATTGTCAACGGGTGACAGCATCAGTGTGCTGGAGGTGTATTTGAAGAAGAGATGGGAACCCCATTGGGAGTTATAGGCCAAAGTATCGTTTGTGGTATCAAAACGATAAGCGCCATATTCCGTGTATCCTTCACCTCCGCGGTCTGCGTCATTGGTTATGACTAGGGCGAAGTTTTTATAATAGGTATTGTCGGCAGGGTTGATGTTGAGGTTGAACACTCCATGCCACTTCTGACCATCGGGCACGACGTAATACTTGGAGAAAGCTGTCCAGAAACCGGAGGTGTAGTCCGCATTACCGAAGGAGTAGACATCTTCCTGCATGCCCTCCAGCACTTCTTCTTCCGGATCTTTCTTTGAATTTGCTATGGAGTCCACTTTCTCGGAAATCCAGTCAGGGGCGTTAACATCATACAGCTCGCCACCCTCGCAGCTTGGCAATGCCATCAACCCGAAGGCGATGGAACAGCAAGCGTATACTAATTTATTGAGTATTCTCATTGTCTTACATTTTAATAGGTTTGTTTATTTGCTTAAGTCAACCACCGGATGAACAGTCCATCCGTTCTCACTGAAATAAGTAGAGTTGTCCGTGCTAAAGTTGGCAGAGTTACCACTTAGGTTAGGGTTCTTGTTCAACAACTGTTGTACGATGGGCAGAAATTCGTGCCCGGGTAAGTAGGTGTCAAAAGAACTTTTTAGTTCGGAGTCGGTTGCGATATCGTTGTAGTCTACAGGATCTTTGGTTCCGGTTACAGAACGGCGTACGACACTGTGCTCCTTAAGTTGTTGCAAACGATCATTCTTATAGAAGAATCCCCAGCGGATAAGATCGAATCCGCGTCCGAACTCACAACCAAATTCTTTCGGACGCTCCACATTGGCAATCTGCTCGAAGAGTTTGTCGGCTGTAGGGAAGTCAGCCAGTTCCAGATCGGGCAAGTCAGCGCGGTTGCGTACTTCGTTAATCCAGTCGATGGCCTGTTGTGTGGGGCCGTTGACTTCGTTTTCACATTCGGCAGCACGGAGCAGCACGTCGGAGTAGCGCATCAGACGCAAGTTGATTCCATCGTGTAAACCTGTAATAACGGTGCTATAGAGTCCGGTACGGAGGTTTGTGAACTTGGCGATGGGTAGACCACCGTATGTGTTGTTGGTTACGATGTTGTCGGTGGCTGTAAGTTTGCTCGTATAAGCTACATTGCCATATTCAAAGTCTTCCCAATCGGATTCGTAAGTACCGATGGTCCAGTACAGACGCGGGTCGAGTTTGCCGTCAGTAGTACGTTCTGCTTTGAAGAGATGGTAGAGCCAGGGGGAAGCCGAAATGTCGGCCCAACCGCCATAATTGCCGGGAGCGAAGTTACTCTCGATGGCCGAACCTTGGGTGGCATTCGGGCTGGTGTTCACCGGAGTCCACTCGTCGTCGGTTCCTTGTGATTCTAAGTCAAGGAATTGCACTTCGAAAAGGCTTTCCTTGTTGTTCTCATAGGCAGGACCTTCACGAAAGTTGTCGCCATAGTTATCCATCAGTTCATAAGTACCATATTTTTTGCCGATAATGTCTTTCAGTACAGTAAGGGCGTCTTTGAATTTATGGCGTACCATGAGCGCACGGGCATAGTAACCGGCTGCGGCACCACAGGTGGCACGTCCTTTTTCCCATTCGCCACCTTGATCTCGTGAGGGTAACAATTCCATGGCTTCTTTGAAATCACTTTCCACTTGGTCCAGCACGGCATCATAGGTGCTGTTGCCGGTATAAAGTCCATCCAATGAAGAGTAGGTGGCATAATCTGTGATGAGGGGCGGGTTCTGGTAATAACCAACCAGATTGTAGTATGACAGACCGCGCAGGAAGAGCACTTGTCCTTTGATGCGTTTCATTTTTTCGGAAAGCTGGCTGTTGTCTTCATCGCAACGGGAAATGGCAAAATTACATACATTAACGGTGTAGTACCATTCGCGCCAGGGCCACCACGTGATGTCCGAGGTTACTTCCGCATTCAGGTCATCGAAAGGCAGATACCATACTTGTGATGAATTCCAGGCTTCATCGCCACGACACACATCAATGGTGTAGCCTACACGGGCGTAAGAACCTTCCATACGGATATGGTTATAGGCGGCAATAACGCTCTCTTCCAAATCATCGGCATTGAAACCGAATGTGTTTGAGGTTTGCTGGTTGGGATTTAACAGCTCCAAATTATCATTGCAAGAAGTCAATGTGCCTAATCCCAAAAAGAGAACCAATGCATATTTATTGAGTTTCATATTGTTATGTTTTTAGTGATTAGAAAGTGAAATGAACGCCACACATGAAGGTACGTGCGGTAGGATAAGAACAGAAGTTATATCCCGGTGTGAAGGTACCTCCTGCATAGTCCACATTGTAACCTTTGTAGCCGGTAAAGGTGTGCAGGTTCTGTGCCGACACGTAGAAACGTACATCCGATACGTATTTGCCAAACCATTCGTTGGGGAAGTTGTAGCCCAGTTCTATATTGGCAATTTTCCAATAAGCTGCGTTCTGAATTTTGCGGTCGCTGAAGAGATCGTTCCAGGCCAGGCTGGCACTGTTGGTGACATAGGTACGTGGTACGCTGGAAAGATAGGTGCTGCCGTCTTCGCTGAAGCGATTGGCGTCGAGCATGGCTACGTCTTTGTTGCCCCAGCCATAGCAAGAGTTCAGAGAGTTGTGGATGTCGTCGCTAACATGATAGTTGAGTGCACCGAACGTAGCGATGCTCAGGTCGAAACGTTTGTATTCGAAGCGGGCGTTCAAACCGAAATTGATCTTAGGCATACCGCTGCCCAATACTACCTGGTCATTGGCATCTACCTTTCCGTCAGGCTTTCCGTCGGGACCGCTTACGTCCTTATAGAGGCAGTCACCTATTTGGGCGCCTTCTTGTGTGGCATGGTTGTCCAAGTCAGCTTGTGTGCGGGCGATGCCATCATAAACCCATCCGTAGAATTTGCCGATCTCTTCACCTACGTTGGTGATGTAGGCGCCGGAGATGTATGAATCGGTACCGAAGCCCAATGAGGTTACGCGGTTACGGACAGTACTTAAGTTAGCCGACACTTCATACTTGAAGTCGTGGTCTCGGTTGCGGTAAGTAGCTGCAAATTCGAAACCTGAATTGTTCATCGAAGCGGCGTTCATTGTTACGGTGGTATTGGATACACCGGCTTGTTCGGGAACGGGAACAGCATAAAGCAGGTCTTCACTGGTGTTCTTGTACCATTCGGCAGTGAATTCCAGACGGTTGTTGAACAAGGCGAGGTCGATACCCACGTTGTAGCTTTTCTTCTTTTCCCAAGAAAGGTTGTTGTCTACGAAAGTGGAAATAGCAGAACCGGTGATGGGCGTGTTGCCAAAGCTATAAGTCATGTTATTACGTGCCATTACAGCCTGATACATGTATTCACCAATGTTTTCGTTACCGAGCTCGCCATAGCTGGCACGTACCTTGAACATGTTGACAATGTTTCTGTTGAAGGGGAAGAAAGACTCCTTGTCGAAACGCCATCCCACAGAAACAGAAGGGAAGGTGCCCCAACGGATATTTTGGGACAAGCGGGAACTGCCGTCGCGGCGCACGGTTGCCGAGAACAGATAACGCTCGTCGTAGTTGTAGTTGATACGCCCGATGTAGGATAGGAGGGTGTGTTTGTATTCGAAGCTTTCAGCGTAAGTGTTGGCGGCATTCTGGAGTTGCAGGAAGTAAGGCTCGGTGAAGTTGACGCCCCAGCCTGTCAGCAAGTCGGTGTTTTCTTCTTCGTAAGTCTGGCCGGCTACCAGGTTAAAATGGTGTTTGCCGACGGTGGCATCATAAGTCAGCACGTTTTCAATCAAAGCATCGGCATAAGAGCGGGTAGCTTTGGTGAGACGTTCGTTGCTTTTGGCCAGATAGACACGGTTGCTCTGTACCCATGCAGGAATCCAGGTGAAGTCCTTGCAATGGGTTTTGCTGTAAGAGAGATTGACTTTATAGTTGAGCTTGTGGTTTTTGCTGTCAATACCGATCATTTTCAGGAGATCCACATCGGCAGAGGCTGTTCCTACAAAGCGGTCTACACGGGTATTGCGCTTTAACAGGTTATTGACTAGCAAGGGGTTGGAAGCTGAAATGTCACCATGTACGGTGTCGTAGTAAACACCATAACCATAAGAGTCATAGTTGAAGTTATTGGCGATCCCTACCAGATTGTCAAGTACCCAAGTAGAGTTGTCGTAGGCTTTGATGGTGGGTTGCATCAGCAAAGTACCACGCAGTATGTTGGTTACGTCTCCATACAGACCTTGAACGTATTCGGAAGCGTTTGACAAACCCATGTTGTCTTGATCGGAGTGAGAGTAAACCAGGCTGGTATGGAACTTGATGAATTTGGTGTCCATCGTGTTGTTGACACGCGCCGTGTAACGTTCGTAGTTGGGACCGGCGCCTTCCAGTGTACCTTTCTGGTTGTAGTAATCTAATGAAACGTTATAAGTATTGTGGGCACCGCCACCGGAGAGGTTCACATTGTGATTTTGACGGATACCTGTTTTGAACACTTCTTTAAACCAGTTGGTATTGGTGTTATCCTGGAAATGATATTTTCCGGTGGTACTGTCCAGCTTGTAACCGCCGGGCAGCGGAGTGTTGGAGTTGGCGCATGCCTGACCGATGTACTGGCTGTATTGGTCGGCATCCATTACGTCATAGACACTACTGGGAATGTAGTCCATACCTACGTACCCATTGTAGTCTACTTTCAGCGGTTGGTCTTTCTGACCGCGTTTGGTAGTGATGATGACCACACCGTTGGCTGCACGCGAACCGTAAATGGCAGCAGCCGATGCATCCTTCAGAATTTGGATGGTTTCAATATCGTTTGAAGAGAAATCGCGGATGGAAGTACCCATGGGGACACCATCGATAACATAAAGAGGAGAAGTGTCACCAAAAGATCCGACGCCACGGATACGGACGGTAGGGTCGGCACCGGGCTGCCCGTCGGAAGTGACTTGTACGCCTGATACTTTACCTTCGAGCATGGTGGAGATATTGGAATGGGATGTCTGTTTCAAGGCTTCCGTGTCTACTACAGCTACAGAACCGGTCAAATCGGATTTCTTTTGTGTGCCATAACCTATGACAACAACTTGTTCCAGCATCTGGTTGTCGGGTTGCAATTGGATAGCTTCAATGATAGCGCGGTTACGAACAGCTACTTCGCGTTCCTTGTAGCCTACATAGCTTATCGAAAGGATAGCGTTTCCGGCAACCTCCAGTTGGAAGTTTCCGTCCACATCGGTAATGGTTCCACCTTGTCCTCCTTTAATTCTGACAGTAGCTCCTGTCAAGGGCTCACCTTGTTCATCGATAACTTGACCGCGAACCTTGATAGCCGGAGATTGTGCCACGGTAGCTATAGCAGGTGTGGGATACACCATCATGCCACCCATAGCACACAGACTAAGCATTACGGAAAATAATAAATGTTTCCTCATTTTTTTAAGTATTAAATTAGTAGATTAAATTGTTGCTGATGTATTGAATTGAGATGTTGGATTATTGTACAATCCAATGTTGAATACTCTAGGTAGACAAACCACAGAGTTTATAAATATGCTGGAGCTATTCTTCATAATATTTAAGATTAGGATTAGACTTTAAAAGCAGGGTTCTCTTCCGAAAGATTGAGCACCGATTGCATGACAAAAGTATAATTTACACCGTAAACAGGGGTGGACAAACGGTTTTATAGGGTGGACGAATGGATAATGGAAAAAAATGTATTTATTCCGCTTATAGTTTGCGTCTTTTGGAGGTGGTGAGATAGGCTTAGGAGAAGGCTTTTTTTATATAAAGTCATGTAGCCGGACAACCTGGTGAAGGACTGTCCGGCTACATGAGGGATAAAATACAAATAAAATTCTCTGAAAGGAATTATTTCACAAGTAAAAATCCTCCTTCCGCCTGCATCGTAATGCTGACTTCATCATTCTTTTTTAATGTTATCTCTTCAGCGTGAGGATTTAGTTTTTTATCGTCCTGATAAAGCATCACTTTATCTCCTTTAGTACACATGGGAAGGTTCAACTTTAATTTCAGCGGTTCTTTTTGTGCATTGATTCCGGCTATGTACCATTTATCGGCATGCCGACGTGCCAGTACTACGTATTTGCCCGGATAGCCGTCAATGAATCTTGTTTCGTCCCATGTGGTGGGAACTTGCTTCATGAAATCCAAACAAACTTGGGGGGCATCGGTCAGGTTATTAGGCGCCAACGCAAAATTCTGAATAGGATTTTGGAATAAAACGGCTGTTGCCAGTTGGAATACATCAGTGGTCTTGCGTATGCTTCCGCCGTCATTGTTGCGGTTGAGGCGTTTGTTGAGGAATGTGCCGCCAAACTCCATGCAACCGATGGTGTTGCGGATAAATGGATGCAGACAGGCATTAAATGCTTCTTCATCGCAAAAATGTTGTTGGAAAATCAGGTTTTCCGATGCGAGCACGGCTTCGCTTCCTACATAATTAGGATACATACGCTCCCATCCCCGAGGAAGGGTACAGCCGTGGAAAATGACCATCAGTCCATTATCATCCGCATCGCTCAGGATGGCTTCGTACAGACGCATGGTTTCCTGCTTGTCACCTCCGAAGAAGTCTACTTTGATTCCTTTTACTCCTATATTATGCAGCCATTTCATTTCCTTTTTACGGATAATGGGATTGTCCATGTAATTGGTAGGACCTTGTACGATATCATTCCAGTAGCCGCTGGAACTATACCATAAAAATACATCTACATTTTTACTGTGTGCATAGTCTATGAAGTCTTTCATACGTTCACGGCCGATGTTGGTATCCCACCAGTTGTCTATCAATACATATTCATATCCCATGGCGGCAGCAAGATCTACATATTTTTTCTGATCGTCGAAATTGATGCTGCCATCTTGCCAAAGTATCCAGCTCCAGGTTCCGCGTCCCATTTTGTATGTATGCTCCGTTGGGTAAAGAGGTTCCACGACATCCCATGGAATCGTTGTTTCTACAATGGGCTTCAGGTTTTCGCCTACAGTAATAGTACGCCAAGGAGTGGAACCGGGCAATGCAAGACCGGGAGATGCCGTACCGTTACCGTTGTTTTCTTCGGGCATGGGGAAAGCGAGGGTATAAAGTCCGTCGGCGGTGGCATCGCTCAGGTGTGAACCACAGTATTTGCTGTCTACTCCGGTTTCACTGATAAGTGCCCAGCCATTTTCTCCTACATGGAACAGACAAGGAAATGTGTAACCGTGCCCATATTGTGAACGTACATTCATAGGAGCGTCAGCCTTATATTCTTCCTCATAACTGGGCTTGGTACGTTTCCAACCTATCATGGCGTCACTTTGCGGGCACAGGAAAGTAGTGGTGAAGGAGGGGAAGTCAAAACCGGTAGTTTCTTTTTCTATCACGATGCTTCCCGTATCGCCATATTTGGGCATTTCGTAGCGGAAAGCAATATCGTTGTTGCTTACGCGGAATATTATATTTATATTTTTCTTTTCTTTATTGGTAAAGGTGCATGTAAGTTCATTGGCTTGATAATGAATTTGTGATTGTTTGATACGGTCTTGTGTATAGGTCTTATCTATTTTATTCTCTTTTTGTCCGGTGAAAGTCATATCTCGGCTGAAGTCCCCCACATTGGCAATGAAACCTAAAGGTGAATCTTCCAGGATGGTCTTGTCCTTATAGGTAACGGAATAAACGGGGATACCCTGTTTTACGGATACATTTACTTTCAAAAAGGAATCGGGTCCTGTAACTGTAGCTTGTTGGGCAAAAGCTGACATTGTAGTGATGGCAAGCAGCCAAGTCATAAATTGTTTTTTCATGGGTATTAAATATGCTATTATAATGTAGAGCAAAGATAATTTATTTAGCGAGGCGAGAGCGTAGAAAAACGGAGCATTTATGGTATACAATCCGTTCATTTTACGCTCTGGAATAAGTCAGTCGGTTCCATTCTCCATCATCGAACTGGGTGTTGTTCCGAAATGTTTTGTAAAGCAGCGTGTGAAGTATTTGGGATCATTGAATCCCACTTCGTATGCTATTTCGGATATGTTCATATTGTGCGTCAGCCGGTTACGGATAATAAGTTCCCGCGCAAGATTCAGCCGGTAGTTACGCATGAATTGTCCGGCAGACTGTCCCGTCAGATTTTGCATTTTTTTGTTCATCAAACTTTTGCTTACCCCCATTGCTTCGATGAAATCGCTTATTTCGTAATAGGAGTTCTTATAGTTTTCTTTCACAATCTGCATCGCCTTGTCCAGGAATTTCTTGTCACTGGATTCTTTTTCGATATTCAGTGCATCCACATCCATACTGTATGAGAACTTTTGTTGGAAACGTTTGCGGTTTTCCAGTATATTGGATATCCGGGCCAGCAGCAAAGTATCATCAAATGGTTTCAGCAGGTATTCGTCTACACCTATACGGAAGCTTTCGATACGCGATTCGTTGGATGTTTTGGCTGTGAGCATCAGGAAGGGGATATGTGAGATGGCGAAATTGGATTTTACCCGGCGGGACAGTTCCATACCATCCATGACAGGCATCATCAGGTCGCTAACAATAAAATCCACGTTCTGGGATTGGAGCACAGTCAATGCTTCTTCACCTTGGGATGCTTCGAGCACGTTATAATATTCGGCCAGAATGGAACGGATATAGTCGCGCATATCTTTGTTGTCTTCTACTACCAGAATCGTCAGTTTTTCATTGGTGGCAGGTTGCAAGGCCAGCGGAGATCCTACCGGTTCTTTAATTTGCTCTGTTGGTGCGGGCAGACTGTCTGCATCGGCATATTGCAAAGGAAGTAAAATACGGAAAGAACATCCTTTGCTCTGATTATTCTTGGCACAAATTGAACCTCCATGCAACTGGACAATTCGTTTGCATAGATAGAGGCCGATTCCGGTCCCGCTTTGTCCGTTGATAGAGGAATGCGTCTTGTTTTGTGATTGGTAGAAGCGGTTGAATACTTTGTCTATCTCTTCTTCGGGCAGTCCTGGCCCCGTATCCCGGATACAGATGAACAACTTTTCCTGCTCTTCCTGGCGGAAGGGGGTGGCATAGATGGTAATTTGTCCTCCTTTGGGGGTAAATTTCAAAGCATTTCCTATCAAATTGACAATCACTTTATGCATGGCATCCTCATCGTACATGATTTCACATGAAGGAAGGCGGAAACGACGTTCGATGGTTATTCCTCTTTCGGATGCATATGCGTCGAAGGGAACCAGCAGTTCATTGAGTAACTTGGTAAAGTTGCCCGGGTTGCGGACAATTTCCATTTTCCCTGATTCTACTTTGCGGAAGTCCATTAATTGGTTGACCAGTGAGAGCAGATATTTTGAGTTGCGCTCCACAAAATGTAATTGTTCAATGACTTGAGGATTGTAGCTTAGTTTCAATGCCCTTTCTATAGGTCCTACGATTAATGTCAACGGAGTACGGAATTCATGGGTGATATTGGTGAAGAAGGCGAGTTTGTCAACCGTCAATTCCTGTACTTTCTTTGACATTTGTATCAGTTGTCCTTTTTGTTTGGTTATTTTTTCGTTTTGCTGTTTCAATAGTTGGTTTTGACGATAGAGCTCGCTTGCCTGAGTGGAAAGCAGTTTTTTTTGTTCTTCCAGTTCACGGGTACGTTCCTCTACTTTGATGTGGAGTATTTCTTGTTGTTCTTTTAACGAACGAAGCCTCCATGATAATACCTTATATATAAGGAAAGATAGAAGAACCAATATGGACAGAATGAACCAGATGGTTTTATAGAAATAAGGTGATACGGCAATGTGGAGTTCTGCCATTTCTTCCAGCCATTGTTTGCCGTCGGGGGCATAACGCAGTTCGAAAGTATAGTTGCCGGGACGCAGGTTGGTATAGGCGGCTTGTCGCCTGTTGGCCGGCACTTTTATCCATTTGTCGTCAAATCCTTTCAAGCGGTAATAATAATTGGCGAATGTCGATGCATCATAATCCAGTGCGGCAAATTCAATATAGAGAGATTTGTCGCGTTCGTGTAACTGTAGGGTGCCGTTTGTGTACAATCGTTCTTCATTGGCCACACGAACATGGGTGAATGCCAGAGGAACAGCCTCCTTGGGATTTGTGTCTATGACCGGTTTGACTACAGACAGCCCTTTAGTACTTCCTACATACAAATCTCCATTGGCGGCACGGCATATTGCGTTCCAATAGAACTGGTTGGATAATAGTCCGTCTTTCCGGGTATAGTTGAAGAAGCTGTTGTTGTTAGGATTGAAGCGGGAGAGTCCGTTGGTGGTGGTAATCCAAAGATACCCTTCTTTATCTTCCGATATGCAGCGGACACTGTTGTTTATCAGTCCGTCTTCGGTGGTGAAGGAGCGGAAGGTATATTCTCCGTTTTCTGTTGGTGAGGATTTGTAGAAACCATATCCGTTGCTGCCTATCCATAGGGTTCCGTCTTTAGACTGGGTGATGTAGGTTACCCTTTCCTTCAACTTTGATTCCGGTTCGTCCAGCTTGATCCTCCAGAGTTGATAAATCAGTCTAGGGGCTTTCAAACTGCTTAGATCTATTCGGCAAAGTCCTTCTGTAAGTCCCAGCCACAGGTGGTTATCCTTATCTATATAGTATCCTGTACAGCCTTCAATTCCACCTAGGTTCATACCCTTGAATGGTTCGGTGAGCGTTTGTGTTTTCAAGTCGTAAACATAGATATTGGTACTGGTTCCCACCCAGATGGCATTATTCAAGTGGTCATAGCAGATACTTCCGGCCCATCCCCATGAGAAGTCTCCGTATTCGGGTATTTCTATGTGGTGGAATTGTTTGTTCTGCGGATTTTTCATGTCTATCCATCCTATGCCTCCTCCCCAGGTTCCTATCCAGAGTCTTCCATCGTTATCGCTGGTAAAACAACTGACGGTATTATGGCTTAGGTGGGCGGGTGCATCAGTGGTATAGTGTTCAAAAGTGTTGCTGCCGGGAGCCCGCCGGTTTAAACCTCCTTCTACGGTTCCTACCCATAAAACACCCGACGGGTCTTCATAAATGGCATTGACGGGATTTTGGGAAAGACTTCCGGGAATGGTGGGAATATGATAATAGTTTTGTACCAACAGCATCCGGCGGCTCATCTTGTTCAGCCCTCCCACTTCGGTTCCTACCCAGATAATGTCACCATCGGTCAGCAGACAGTTTACGAAGTCACAGTTCAATGTGTTTTGTACAATTTCTCCTTCTCCGGTATCTTTATTTATCCGCTCAAAATTGTCTGTCAACGCATTATAAAGGTTTATACCTTTTAGGGTGGCAACCAGCATGGTATGTTCTCCTGTTTCTGCTATGTCTGTGATAAAGTTTTGGGAAAGCGAGTTGTTGTCATTCGGATCGTACATATAATGCTTCATCAGTTCCGTATCCATATTGTATCGGAAAAGGCCTTGTGCGCTGCCAATCCAAATTTCATTTTCTTTCCGGCAGATTACTTGTATGGACACACCGGGTAATTGCAGGGCAGATGAAATGAATGTGGGTTCCTGTACTTCCATAGCCGATTCTTTGATGCGGTAGATACCGTCTTTGTAGTTTATCCAAAGATAGTCTTCCACCTCACAAATAGTCCGGATGGATTCTCCTGCCGGCACTTCGCATATTTTAATGATCTGTCTTATATTTCCTTGTTTGTCAAAGGTAATTTTGAATAAATTGTTTTCCGAACAAACCCAAATATTTCCCGCTTTGCTATGGAGAATGAGATGGGAGGGGCGGTTGCACAGTGAAATAAGTTTGTCTTTCGTATCAGCGACTTGTACAGTCTGCATGGTTTGTATATCCAATATGTCAATACCCATTTCACTGACAGCCCAAATACGCTTGAAGTTATCCTCACACAGTTTGTTTATGAAGTTGCTTCGTAGTTTGGTGTGGGTGCTTCCCATATTGAAGGCGGTAAATTCATAACCGTCATAACGGGCGATTCCTTCCCCACGGGTGGCAATCCATAAAAAGCCCTGACTGTCTTTCAATATATCGTCCACGAAGTTGTGAGGCAGTCCTTCATCCATCGTAATAGCGGTGACGTTATAGCGTTCAGACCATTTTCCGGCGGTCTCTTCAGCTTGCATAGACAGGCTCGACAGAAAGATGAACAGGGCAAATAGCAAAGAATGTCTTTTCATAGTGTGTAGTTCATTAATGACGTAAGAATATACCATTATGGAAACAAAGATATACCTTTTCGTTTTTCCTTAAAAACAAACAAATCATTTTTATCCCTCTGCTGTACAAATGTCCACCCTTTAAGCGATATTGTCCACCTGGCGAGCTTTTGGTTGCAGCTATATTTGCATTAATAATAATTAGTCAATGTGTCAATATGCCAATGTGCCAATTGGCTGCGCTATATGCCACATGGCCATTGATAAATTAGTACATTAGCAAATGGTCATATAATAAACAAAATACTATGAAACAGCAATTTTTTCCTCAAAGATTATTCATGGACATGAAGAGGTTAATAATAAATAGGTTAGTTGGTTTAGGCCTGTTGGTCGTAGGGGCATTGGTATCATGCAATGCACCTACGGCTTTCGTGCCTGTTCCTTCACCGAATCCTTGGATGGATGATTATACCGCCCTTTCGTCTATGGAAAATTATAAGCAGTGGGGAACGTATAATGTACACGATCCGGCTTGTAAAAAAATAGGGGATACCTATTATATGTATTCCACTGATGCTATCTTTGCCGAGAACCGGAAAGAGGCGGAAGAGAAGAATGTACCGTTAGGTTTTATTCAGGTACGCAAATCAAAAGATCTGGTACATTGGGATTTTGTGGGATGGGCCTTTCCCGAAATACCTGCTCCGGCTATAGAATGGGTCCATAGTCAGGCGGAGGGAAAAGGGGCGACTAACATTTGGGCTCCCTTCCTGATGCCTTATCAGGGTATTTATCGTTTGTATTATTGTGTATCGGCATTCGGCAGGAATACATCCTATATCGGTATGGCTGAGTCGGATTCTCCCGAAGGTCCCTGGATACAGAAAGGGTGTGTGGTCAAGACAGGGGAAGGGGATGCGATGAATGCCATAGACCCTTCTGTTATTGAGGACCCGGAAACCGGAAAGTGGTGGATGCATTATGGCTCTTATTTCGGCGGTCTGTACTGTGTGGAACTGAGTCCCGAAACAGGAATGACTATGCAGCCGGAGGATCATGGGCACTTGATAGCACGCCGGGCCAATTACCGGAAAGACAATCTGGAAGCGCCGGAAATCATGTATCAGCCGGAACTTGGCAAATATTATCTGTTTACATCCTACGATCCGCTGATGACTACCTATAATGTACGTGTCGCTTATTCCGATTTTCCCGAAGGGCCTTTTGTGGATTTCTATGGAGAGGATATAAAAGATACAACGAATAATGTTCCCATTTTGACAGCTCCTTACCGCTTCGAAAATCATCCGGGATGGGCGGGAACGGCTCATTGCGGTCTTATTGATGCCGGTGACGGCCGTTATTTTATGGCTCATCAGGGACGGCTCTCTCCTCAGAACCAGTTGATGGATCTGCATGTACGTGAAGTGTTCTTTACTGTAAACGGATGGCCTGTGGTTTCTCCCGAACGCTATGCAGGTACTGCTCCGCGCTCTTTCACTAAAGAAGATTTGGCAGGTGAGTGGGAAATTATCCGTCTTCAGGAGCCGCCTCTGGAACGTAGCTTGGAGGCCGGTCAGATAATGTGGGGCGAGGGAGACTTGCGAAATGGGGAGCAGGCATTGTCTGCCCGTGTCGTTTTGGAAGCAGATGGCAGTGTTGGAGATGCAACTTGGGATTTTAATGTTAAAAAACAACTTCTTACTATAAAAACAGCCACAGAAGATATTAACAATTTGATTATCTTTGCCGGACACGATTGGGAAAATGAAACAGAAACCATTCTCTTTACCGGCCTGGATGCTCAAGGGCATTCGGTATGGGGAAAGAGAATTAACTAATAAAAATTAATAATATTACTATCATGAAATTACACCGAACTCTATTCACAGCATGGGTATTTGCTGCCGGAGTAGCGCTACATGCACAGAATGCGCACAACATGGTCGTGCAGACCAATAAACTTGGTGCGGAAATACAACCAACCATGTATGGTTTGTTTTTTGAGGACATTAATTATGGAGCCGACGGAGGATTGTATGCCGAACTGGTAAAGAACCGTTCATTCGAATTCCCGCAACGTTTTATGGGGTGGAATGTTTTCGGTAACGTGACCTTGATGGATGACGGGCCGTTTGAACGAAATCCGCATTATGTCCGTCTGGGTAATTCCGGGCACAGGGAAAAACATACAGGGATTGAAAACGAAGGTTTCTTCGGTATAGGTGTCAAGGAAGGAGCCGAGTACCGTTTTTCCGTATGGGCACGTGGTGAGAACCAGAAACTTCGCATTGAATTGATCAAGAATGATACGATGGAGGAACGTCAGGCTTTTGAGTCAAAAGAACTGACAGTGAACTCGAAGGATTGGAAACAATATGAGGTGATATTGAAATCGCCGAGAACGGAACCCAAGGCTCATCTCCGTATTTTCCTTGAAAGTGCGGGAACGGTGGATCTGGAACATGTTTCTCTTTTCCCTGTGGATACTTGGAAAGAACGTAAGAACGGGCTTCGCAAGGACTTGGTGCAGGCTTTATATGATATCAAACCCGGTGTTTTCCGTTTTCCCGGCGGCTGTATTGTGGAAGGTACGGATGAGGCTACCCGTTACGAATGGAAAAAAACAGTAGGTGCGGTAGAGAATCGTCCGTTGAATGAAAACCGCTGGCATTATACGTTCAAGCATCGTTTCTTCCCCGATTATTTCCAGACTTACGGACTGGGCTTCTTTGAGTATTTCCAGTTGTCGGAGGATATAGGCGCCGAACCGTTGCCTATTCTGAACTGCGGACTGGTATGCCAGTATCAGAATGACCCCGACCAGCAGGTCAGCTTGTCCAAACTTGATTCGTATATACAGGATGCATTGGATCTGATTGAATTTGCCAATGGTGATGTTACGACTACTTGGGGAAAAGTTCGTGCGGATATGGGACATCCTGCTCCCTTCAACTTGAAGTTCTTGGGTATTGGCAACGAACAATGGGGACCGGAATATCCGGAACGTCTGAAACAGTTTGTCGAGGTGCTTCGTAAGGCGCATCCCGAAATCAAGATTGTCGGCAGTTCGGGACCTCAGTCTGAAGGTAAAGACTTTGATTACTTATGGCCGGAAATGAAAAATCTGAAAGTGGATTTGGTGGATGAGCATTTCTATCGTCCCGAAAGCTGGTTCCTGGCACAAGGTAACCGTTATGACAATTACGACCGCAAAGGTCCGAAGGTCTTTGCCGGAGAATATGCTTGTCATGGAAAAGGCAAGAAATGGAACCATTTTAATGCTGCTTTAATGGAAGCTGCGTTCATGACCGGACTGGAACGCAATGCCGATGTGGTACACATGGCTACTTATGCGCCTTTGTTTGCTCATGTGGAAGGGTGGCAGTGGCGTCCGGATTTGATTTGGTTTGATAATCTGAATTCCGTCCGTACTTGCAGTTACTATGTACAACAGTTGTACAGTCATAATAAAGGCACGCATGTATTGCCGTTGACAATGGATAAAAAAGCTGTGAGCGGTCAGGAAGGACAGGATGGTCTGTTTGCCAGTGCCGTATGGGATAAGGATGAAAAGGCTTGTATCGTGAAAATTGCCAATACTTCGGATAAGGCACAACCGGTATCAGTGACTTTCAACGGATTGAAGAAGAGTGATAAACTTGTGGAAGGTAAATGCATCACGCTCCAGTCTGCCGATTTGGATAAAGATAACACGGTAGAGCATCCGAATGTCATCACTCCGAAAGAAAGTGATGTTACGATTGAGGGTAATGTACTGAATGTAGAGATGGCGCCCAAGACTTTCGTGCTTTATAAGTTTGTTAAGGCAAGTAATAAGTAAAAGATGAATCATTCCTTTAAATGCTAACACAGAGGATAGAGAAACATAAAGCAGCCGAAGGGCTGCTTTATAATCCCAACTGCATCCGGAACTTTTAAAGGAAATGTATACCTGTCTCCCTTGGTTGTACCAAGGGAGTTTTTTTGATTATACGTATATTGTCATCTTGGATTTTTCACGTTATTTTGCTGTAAATCAGTAATGTACCGTGAAAATACATTCTAAATTCCCCCGAAACGGTTTGCCATTCTCCGCTGCCAAATTTGGTTTGACGGATATCGGTTGTTCTGATTCCTGTGTCATAGCTACGGTTGTTCCATTGCAGGGGAGCGTCATAAGGCGTATTTTTGTTCGGGTGCGTTCATTGCTTCACTAAGGTGAAGAGGCAGCTTCGCTTAGGTGAACAGCCGCTTTCACCCAAGTGGAATAACTGCTTCACCTGGGTGAAATATCAAATGGAGTGAGGTGAAGGTATGATGAGAATAGGTTCTTCTGATGCCTACGAGCTACCGGGAGGTAACGAGGGGCTGATTTTACATTCTGTCCGAGAGCATCCCCGAAGCAGATGTATTTCGCCACCGGCATACCGATTGAGGAGGTTTTGAAAGACTGTCGCACGGGAAGCTCTTGGTAATGAGTGAGTTGTTGTGATGGAATGCTTTTATGTTTTATGTAAATGAGTCAAAAGTGATTTTTGTTGTCGTTATGTTGTATGGGCGGGCTCATGGGCCTGCCCATACGGTGGAACATTTGATGGTTATTTCGGATTTTTGAAATATCCTCTTATTGGATGAGTCCTGTTTACATCTTTATTCTCTTATTGCGTACTTGCCTCAGAATGGTCTGCAACTCAAATACTTTCTCAGGATACTTTTCTGCTACATTCTCTTGTTCGCTCACCTTTTCCATTTCATATAACTGGGGAACGTTCAGGTTTCCGGTTTCTATTTTTTCTGCTTTCATGAAAGTGGTCGGGTCATCATTCGGTTCAATGTATTTCCAGTCTTTGGTACGGACGGACAACGTGTGGTTCATGGATTGTTCCACAATCCAGGGGCGGTCTGTCTTGTCGGTTCCTATCAGATTCCCTAAACGGTCATAACTGTCCGGAGCGCTGCCTTTAGGTAATCTGGCGTTGATCAAAGCTCCTAAGGAGGCTAGCCAGTCAATCTGTGACATTAATACGTCCGAGTCTCCTGTCTTTTTTATCTTCTGTGGCCAGCGGACAATGACCGGGACGGCTGTTCCACCCTCGAAAGCGCTGTATTTGTTTCCTCTCCACGGACCGGAAGGTGTATGTCCGTTCAACAGCTCTTCTGCCTTGTCCTTATATCCGTCGTCTACAACCGGACCATTGTCGCTGGATAGAATAATCAGCGTGTTTTCAGTTAGTCCAAGTTGGTCCAATGTTTCCATCAGCTGGCCTACCGTCCAGTCGAATTGGGCGATTGCGTCTCCGCGTAGTCCCATAGGATTCTTTCCACGGAAGCGGTCATGGGGAAAACGAGGAACGTGTACATCATTGGTTGCAAAATACATAAAGAAAGGCTCGTCTTTATGCTGTTTGATAAAGTCGATGGCATGAACGGTGATGGAATCGGCAATGTTCTCGTCTTTCCAAAGTGCTTTTCCGCCCCCTTTCATAAATCCGATGCGGCTGATGCCATTGACGATGGACATGTCATGTCCGTTGCTGGGATGTAGGTTATACAGTAATTCGGGATTATCTTTGCCGGTCGGTTCTCCCGGAAAGTTCTTGGTGTAACTCACTTCTATGGGATCGGACGGATCATAGTTGGCTACCTTGCCGTTTTCTATAAATACACAAGGTACACGGTCGGCTGTAGCGGCCATGATATAGTGATAGTCAAAGCCTAAGTCACCTAAAGCGGCTGGTAAAGGAGCATTCCAATCCTGTCCGCCTGTCTTGTCTCCCAGGCCCAGATGCCATTTGCCGATGGCGGCTGTAGCATATCCGGCACTTTTAAACATGTCTGCCATGGTGTATTGTTCGGGACGGATAATCATTTTTACATCTCCTGCGGCAATGTCCGTGTCCGGTCTGCGCCATGCATATTCTCCTGTCAGCAAGGAGTAGCGGGATGGGGTGCTGGTAGCGGCTACGGTATGTGCATTAGTAAAACGAATGCCTTCCGATGCCAGTTTGTCAACATGGGGAGTTTCTACATTCTTGGCTCCGTAACATTTTAAATCTCCATATCCCAGGTCATCTGCCAGAATAACGATAACATTGGGCTTTTGGGGGGCCTGCGTACTGTTTTTTTGAACGGTTTCTGCTGTTGCAGAGTTACAGGCGGCTAATGAGGCAAGTAAGGATATGCCTGCATAATTTCTACTTTTCATCTCTATTTATTTAAGGTTTGATCCGGATACATGTCTATTTTCACTTTCCGGTTTCTCGACCTGAAGGTGAAGAACGACGGAAAGTTATCAAGAAAATCTTGAAGCAGCAAAAAAGAGGGCCGAAATATGATTTGAAAGTGTCTGGAATTAGATGATAATGCCCCCACCCAGTACTACATCATCCCTATAGAAAGCGGCTGCCTGTCCCGGAGCAATGGCTGTCAGCGGCTCGTGCAGTTGTACATGCAGGGTGTTATCCGGTTGCAGGGTTACTGTGCAGCGGTTGGCTTGTTTCCGATAGCGTATTTTGACGATGATGTCGTCCTTGTTTAGTAATAAAGCGGGATTGGTGATGCGCCATTCTTTCAGTCTCATTTCTGTTTTTTCCAGTGCTTTCAAGTCGCTCAGTATGACTTTGTTTTCTGCCGGAATGATTTCTTTGACAAAGACAGCCCGGTTAAGATCTATGCCCAATCCTCTCCGCTGGCCGATGGTATAGAAAGGATAACCTTTGTGCCGTGCGATAAAATTCCCCATTTCATCGAAGAATTTACCCGGTAGGATACTTCCTTCAGGTAATTCCTTATGTAGGAATGTGCGGTAGTCCATGGGGCAGAAGCAGACTCCCAGACTGTCCCGTTTATGGGCGGCTTTCAGAAAACCACGCTCTGCCGCGATTTCACGGACACGGGCTTTAGTCAGGTTGCCCATAGGGAGAAGCATACGTTGCAGGATTTCTTGTGGCAGCCCCCATAGGAAAAAGGATTGGTCTTTATCCGGGTCGGCACCGGTAGTGATGTGATAGCATCCATTGATGAAGCGCCGGCGTACATAATGTCCTGTAGCGAAGTGATAAATTCCCATTTCATCGGATATTTTCTTCAAAAGAGGCCATTTCAGGTAGTTGTTGCACAAGGTACAGGGAACCGGGGTATGACCTGCCATATATTCGTTGATGAAATAGTCAATGATGGTTTTCCGGAAGGTGTCACGAACATCGTATGTGAGATGGGGAATGTTCAGACGTTCACATAAAGCGCGGGCATCCTCCAGATACTCAGTATCATTTTCTTTTTCATAAAAGCGGAAGGTGATGCCGGTTACTTCGTATCCTGCATCCTGCAATAGAAGGGCGGCTACGGAACTGTCTGTTCCTCCGCTCATGCCTAGTAGGACTTTATTATTGGACTCTGTTTCTCTCATCTTTATAGCAGTTTTGTGAGGATAGATGCCGGAATATCCATTTTGGAGAAGGCAAACAGTTTCTTTCCCAAATCTTTCAAAGAGGCTCCGATGTGATATATGTCGGATTGGTCTATAATAAGAAAACGGTCATGTGCCTGGCTATTAGCCCATTGGCGGAATTGGATTCCTCGTTTCGTATTTACACGGTATCCTACTGATATAATCACATCTAAATTATAATATTCTAAGTTACGTGTAATCTGTCTGTTGCCTTCTTGGCGAACTGTTCGGAAATTCCGAACGGTTGAACTTTGGATTAGTTCTTCTGATTTATAAATGTTCTTTAGATGCTCGCTTATATTGGCTTTGCTGGATTGGAATAGTTCTACTATTTGTGCCTGGGTCAGCCACACTGTTTCATCTTCAATGCGCACTTCCATCCTCACTGATTCATCCGGCTGGTAGAGTATGATTTCTCCTTGTTGTTCCATGTGTTCGATTTTTTGAGTACAAAGCTAGCAAATATAAATCAGACTGATCTTGTTTTCAGGTTATAATTGAAATGTAGGATGGGAAATGAAACTCCGATGACAATCTATATGATAGTGCCATCGGAGTTCTGACATACTCTTCTTATTAAGGAAGGAATGCTTGCTATGTTTTTATTTTACCGGCATCAATGTGAATCCCCAATGATATTCCTTATTGGCGGGTAGGGTATGTTCCGGCAGAGGGCGGTCTCCCCAGCTGTCATAACCGGCTACACCTTGTTGCTTCATATCAATACATACTTCCACAAAATTACGTGGGGTGATATCATTGACATGTGTCATGCGGCGTATTACATTTTTAGCTTTTTCCTCATTATGGTTAGCAACTTCTTCGGGAGTGAAGTTAGTCCACTGACGGGGACGGCTGATAGCTTCTTCCGAGTCAAAGTCCTCTACGGAGTTGCGCAGGGCATTGAATCCGATAGTGCTGTCGGCACGTATTAACAATCCTTTTCCGCCTTTGCGGGTCAGTTCTACCCAACGGGTGTCGGTGCGGTGTCCGTTTTCTTGCGGACGGACATAGTTGTTGGTGTACATCTGGTCGGCTGTAGTGCGGTAGAGATCAACGAAACTGCTTGCATTACGGTCGATGTAGTTTTCACCCGGTCCGCGTCCGAAGTATTCTACCTGGTTCATATCGGATGGCAAATGGAAACGTACACCGATACGTGGTACGTTCAGTTTGGAAGAGGCAAGGCGTTGAGCATCCTGTCCCGGTGTGAAAGTGGCCATTAAGGTAGCTTCTGATACTTCCGTGTCGGCAGCCTTCATATCGGTAGAAGTAAAGGTGATGCCTGCATGAACCACACCGTCGGGATAGATGGTATATTTCATGATGTACAGATTGCCTGCCGCCAGTAGGTAATTGACTGTTAATACGGTCTTGTTGCCGTCTGTTGTTGTGGTAACATCTGCTACATTGAAATTCTTGCTGGACTGTTTCCATATTTGCTCGCGCTTAGGCCCACCGTTACCATAATCATTGTCCGTCGGTGCGCGCCAGAAGTTAGGCTGAATACCAAAACCTTCAGCGAAATATTCTGTACCGTTTACTTTGTATGAAGTCACGAGTCCGCTTTTCTTGTTGAAAACGAACTGCATACGTGGTGATAATACGGTGATGACGTCACCATCCGTGCTGACGGTAGTCTTGCCGCTTGCTTTATGTCCGGTCATAGCCAATGGTTCTATGGGCAGGCGGAATTGTTCGGAAGCAATATCGTGTCCTGCAGGAATCAAGGGCTCCGGTTCTGTGGTGGTAACTACAAAATCTACAAAATATTCTGTGCCGGCCTTGGGTTTCAATCCGTTGAGGTTGATGTTCAGTTCTTTGGAACCTTGCGGTTCGATATCTAATGATACTTTTCCGCCTTTGATTGTTTTTCCGTTTGCCTTTACGGTATAACTGATCATATACTTTTTCAAGTTGGTGAAGTAGAAACGGTTTTTTACCAGGAATTTGCCGGCAGCCGGGTCGATGGCTTCGAAACCTACATTCTGATGTGCATATTTCACTTCTGTCATGGCCGGATGCGGAGTGCGGTCCGGAGCTACGATTCCATTGCATAGGAAGTTTCCGTCGCTGGGTGCATTGGTTCCGTAATCACCTCCGTAGGCCCAGTAGGTACGTCCATTTTCGTCTGTTTCCAGAATACCTTGGTCTACCCAGTCCCAAATGTAACCGCCTTGCAGGTTCGGGTACTTGTAGATTGCTCTCCATTGTGCTGCCAGATTACCATTGGAATTGCCCATAGCGTGTGAATATTCGGATGGTGCGATGGGACGGTCGCTGCCTTTCTTGCCTATTTCTTCCAGCCAGGCGGCACTGGGGTATTGGGGTACATACATATCTGTGTTCCATTCCCAAAGGGCGCGTTCATAATTTACAGGACGGTTCATCCCTTTTACTTCGCGTTCTTTCAGCCATAAATAGGTCTGATAGAAATTATAACCGTTTCCGGCTTCGTTTCCTAATGACCAGATGGCTACAGAGGGATGGTTTTTGTTACGCTCGTACATATTAATGGTACGGTCCATGTGCGGCTTCAGCCATTCGGGATGGTTGCCCAATGTTCCGCCCCGGCTTAAGTTATAATACATACCGTGGCTTTCGATGTTGGCTTCATCATATACATAGATGCCATATTCATCACACAATTCATAGAACTTGCGGTCTTGCGGATAGTGGCAGAGGCGCACGCTGTTGATGTTGTTCTGTTTCATCAGGGTGAAGTCCTTGCGCATCAGCTCTTCGGGAACATAATGTCCTGTTTCGGGATTATGTTCGTGTATGTTTACACCTTTCAGCTTGATGGGTTGGCCGTTGACGAACAAGCAAACGTATGGTTTGCCGTTTTCGGCTATCTGATCGGTTGGTTTGATCTCGAAACGGCGGAAACCTACCGTATAAGGAATGATTTCGCTTGTTTTTTCTCCGTCTTTCAGAGATATCAGTAACCGATACAGGTTAGGGTGTTCTGATGTCCAGGTCTTGACGTTGCTGAGGGCGGCTTCAAAAGAGATGCTCTTCTGCCCGTCTGCTGTAACAGGACAGGGGGTGTTACCTTCTGCAACCACTTTCTTTGCGGCATCCAGCAATTCGTATGCTACGGTTACCTCTTTGTTGGCTGCTGTATGGTTGGTTACGTCCACATTCAGTTTGAAGATACCATTCTTATAAGTGTCGTCCAGTGTAGACACCACATTGAAATCTTTGATGTGGGTTTTGGGCTGTGAGAACAGGAATACATCACGTTCAATACCGCTCATGCGCCAGAAGTCCTGGCATTCCAGATAAGAACCGGTACTCCAGCGGAATATTTTGATGACCAGCGAGTTTTTGCCGGGTTTCAGGTAGTTGTTGATTAAGAATTCTGCCGGATTCTTGGAGTCTTCGCTGTATCCCACTTCCTGTCCGTTGACATACACGTATACACCGGATTTTGCTCCTTCCAAACGGAGGAATATGTCGCGTCCATCCCAATCGGCGGGAATTTCGATATCACGCTGATACACACCGACCGGATTGGTTTCGGGTAACTGCGGCGGTTGTGGATTTCTGGGTTTGAATTCGTATCCATGATTGGTGTAGATGGCCACTCCGTAGCCCTGTACTTCCCAGTTGCCGGGTACTTTAATCTCCTTCCAGGCTATGTTGGCATCCGGTTGCTCAATGTTGGCAGGCAGATCTTTGTATGCATCTGCATAATAAAAGTTCCATGTACCGTTTAGTAGTTTGTAATAAGGGCTGTTCTCATACTCGCCGGTCAGTGCCTGGTTCCGGTTGTCGTAAGTCATGAAAGCTGTGCGTGGATATTCCTTGTTGACGGCTACGGTCTGAATATCTTTCCAATAAGGTAGTTTTGTATCTTCCGCATGAAGAACTTGTGTTGAATATGCGCATACAGCAGCGCCGATCAGGAATTTAAATAAGGTTGTCATTTTAGGTTTCATAGGTTCAAATAGAAAAATGAAGAAGAAAGGGCGCTAGTACCGGCGCCCCTTTCCTTAAGTCCTTTTATGTAAAATAGCAATTATTTAATTGCGTCTGCCAGTTCAGCACCTGGTTTGAACTTGGTTACTTTTTTAGCAGGAATAGTAATCGTTGCTTTTGTGGATGGGTTGATACCTGTTCTTGCACTTCTTTCAGCAACAGAGAATGTTCCGAATCCGATTAATGATACTTTGTCCCCTTCTTGGAGGGCTTTTGTTACAGTTGAAACGAAAGCTTCAACTGCTTTTTTTGCGTCGACTTTGCTCAAGCCGGCTTCAGCGGCGACTGCGCTGATAAGATCTGCCTTATTCATAACGAAAATGATTAATTATTAAATGTAACACAAAAGTTTTACCAAAATCAGTGACAAATATATGCTTTCAAAATTAGAAATCAAACAGATAGCCTAAAAAAGATGCTCCAAAAATCAAAAAAACGTAAGAGAACTCTTGTTTTCTGTTATATAACAGAATAAAATTGTAAATTTGCGCGCAATCAATGTTTTATAAGACGAAGAATATTTATGAACAGTATACCTACAGTAACCAAGAATTTATTGATAATAAATGTGTTGTGTTTCTTTGGCGGCGTGGTAGCCATGAAGTATGGAATTGACTTGAACGACCTGCTGGGACTGCACTTTTTTATGGCATCTGATTTTAATCCTGCCCAGTTGATTACTTATATGTTTATGCATGGCGGTTTCCAGCATATCTTTTTTAACATGTTTGCTTTGTGGATGTTTGGCCGTACGCTTGAACAGGTCTGGGGACCGAAACGTTTCTTATCCTATTATATGGTATGTGGTATAGGTGCGGGACTGGTGCAGGAGCTGGTGCAATATATACAATATGTGACTGAATTATCGCAGTATGACAGTGTGAATACGGGGATTGCCGTGATCCCGATGGCGGAGTACTTGAATCTGATGACTACAGTTGGCGCTTCGGGAGCGATATATGGCATTTTGTTGGCATTCGGTATGCTGTTCCCCAATAGTCAGATGTTTGTATTCCCTATCCCATTTCCTGTCAAGGCTAAATATTTTGTGATGGGATATGCTGCTTTGGAGATATTTTTGGGCTTGGGTGCTTCGACCGATGGCGTTGCCCACTTTGCACACTTGGGAGGTATGATTTTTGGCTTTATATTGATAATGTATTGGAGAAAAAAGAATAACAATGGGCAGTTTTATTACTGATTTGAAAAATAGTTTCAACAAAGGGAACATATATATCCAGTTTATATATATTAATGTAGGGGTATTCATTGTAACTTCCTTATTGGGAATTTTATGGATGCTGTTCAACCGGAATGGAGCATTTGTGCTTCAATATTTGGAACTGCCGGCCTGGACGTTGCAGTTTGTCAAGCAGCCTTGGTCTTTGCTGACTTATATGTTCATGCACGCAGGTATTTTGCATTTGCTGTTTAATATGCTGTGGCTTTATTGGTTCGGGCAGATGTTTCTGTCTCTTTTCTCGGCAAAGCATTTCCGCGGGCTCTATCTGTTGGGAGGTATTTGTGGCGGTTTGTTGTATATGATCGCTTACAATGTTTTCCCTTATTTCAGTGATTCTTTGTATTATTCTTATTTGTTGGGAGCATCAGCTTCCGTACTTGCTATCGTTGTGGCCACTGCGGTACGTGCACCGGAATATAGAGTAAACTTTATGTTTATTGGGACTGTTAGGTTGAAGTATGTGGCTCTGTTTATGGTTGTGACCGATTTGCTGTTTATGACATCGGGCAATGCCGGTGGCCATATCGCTCATTTAGGAGGTGCTTTGGCCGGATGGTGGTTTGCTTCCGGATTGTCCCGCGGACATGATGCTACGTCATGGATAAACCGATGCTTGGATTGCTTCTCGGAAGGTCTTTCGTTTCGTCGTCAATCGAAAAGACCGAAGATGAAAGTTCATTATGGTGATAAGGCAAAAGATTACGATTATAATGCCCGTAAAAAACAGCAAAGCGAGGAGATAGACCGTATATTGGATAAATTAAAGAAATCCGGTTATAACAGTCTGACTACCGAAGAGAAGAAAAGCTTGTTTGATGCGAGCAAAAAGTGATATATGAAATATATTGGTCGTTTTTTGGGATGGATACTACTGGGCATAAACTTGTGTATGGTGGTATTGTTACTGGTATGTGCTTACAGCCCTTATATTGATCCTGTGGCTCATCCTGTATGGTCATGTGCCGGTTTGGCTTTTCCCGCTTTTTTGATTGTTAATCTTTTGTTTCTGGTCTTTTGGTTGGTGATTTATCGTAAATATGCGTTGCTTTCATTTTTAGGCCTGGTATGTTCCATTGGTGCTATCCGTACTTATTTCCCAGTCAATGTATTTGTATCTGATGTACCGGAAGGGGCAATCAAATTCTTATCCTACAATACGATGGCCTTTGAAAAGAACCGTGCGAACACCAAGGATAATCCGAATCCTGTGCTGGAATATTTAAGAAACAGCAATGCGGATATAATCTGCCTGCAGGAATATATTGTAGGCGGACGGTTAACCAAGAAAGAGGTGGATTATGCTTTAAGAGATTATCCTTATAAAAATTATCATAAGATATCGGGGGCCAACGGTTTGGGTTGTTATTCCCGTTTTCCTATTTTGTCGGCACATCCGGTGAAATATGCCAGCCTTAACAATGGTTCCATTGCTTATAAAATCAAAGTGAATGGTGATACCTTGCTGGTTGTTAATAATCATCTGGAATCCAATAAGCTGACTGAGAAGGATAAAGAAGTCTATCGCGAAATGATGAAGGACCCTGATAAGCAAAAGGTATCGCAAGGGTCTCGTTTGCTGATCAGAAAACTGGCGGAAGCATCGGCTATACGTGCCGTTCAGGCTGATTCCATAGCTCGTTTGGTGGCCGGTTACAAAGGGGGAGGCATAATTGTATGCGGTGACTTCAATGATTCTCCTATATCATACACTCACAGGGTGGTAGGGGAAGGGCTGAATGATGCTTTTGTGGAGTCGGGAAACGGCTTTGGCATATCTTATAATCAAAATCATTTTTATTTCAGAATAGACAATATTTTATTGAGCAAGAATTTAAAATCTTACCGTTGTACGGTGGATAATACGATAAAGAGTTCGGATCATTACCCCATTTGGTGTTATGTGGCGGAGAAGTGATTTTACATACCTTTAATTGACAGATTATGAAAAGACTATTATTTACGTTAGCGACGTGTTGTGTAATGTGTGCATGTGAACAGAAAACAGAAATGAATCCGTTCTTTACGGAATTCCAGACCGAGTACGGTGCTCCCGATTTTACTAAGATCAGACTGGAGCATTATGAACCTGCTTTCTTGAAAGGAATAGAGGAGCAGAATGCGGAAATTAAGGCAATAGTTGATAATCCCGAGGAACCTACTTTTGAAAATACCATTGTGGCGCTGGATAAAAGTGGCGGGATTCTGGCGAGAGTAAGTGGGGTGTTTTTTGCATTGACCGAAGCGGATACAAATGATTCGTTGACGGCCTTGAATGAAAAGATGGCTCCTGTACTTTCAGAACATAGTGATAATATTTATTTGAATCAGGATTTGTATAAACGGGTGGCTGATGTGCATCAACAGGAACGGGAAGGTAAGATAACTCTTACGACTGAGCAACACCGGCTGTTGGACAAGTATTATAAAGCTTTTGTCCGTTCGGGTGCAGGACTGGATGCCGGAAAACAATCCCGTTTGAGGGAGATCAATAAAGAATTGTCGACTTTGGGGATTGCTTTCGACAATCATATCTTAAATGAGAATAACGCTTATCAGTTGGTTATCGAGAATGAGGCTGATTTGGCCGGGTTACCCGAATGGGTGAAAGCGGGGGCCGCAGAGGAAGCGAAAGCTGCTGGAAAAGAAGGGAAATGGCTATTCACTTTGCAAAACTCCAGTCGCTTGCCTTTTTTGCAATATGCTGAAAACCGTGAGCTAAGAAAAAATATTTATGAAGCTTATATCAACCGGGGGAATCATGATGATGCGAATGACAATAAAGAGATATTGGGAAAGATCATGGCATTGCGTTTGGAACAGGCAAAATTATTAGGATTCGATTGTTATTCCAATTTTGTACTGGATGAGAACATGGCTAAGAATTCGCAGACAGTCATGGATTTCTTGAACAACCTGTGGGGATACTCACTGGAAAATGCAAAGAAAGAGGCCGCCGAGTTGCAGAAAATAATGGATAAGGAAGGTAAGGGAGAGAAGCTGGCTGCATGGGACTGGTGGTATTATGCCGAAAAATTGCGTCAGGAAAAGTATGATTTGAATGAAGATGAAATCAAGCCCTATTTCAGTTTGGAAGATGTGCGTAGCGGATTGTATACCGTGGCCAACAAACTGTATGGCATTACATTGACCGAACTGAATGATGTGCCCGTATATGAGCCGGATGTGAAAGTGTATGAAGTAAAGGATGCCGATGGCTCATTTTTGGGATTGTTCTATGCGGATTACTTTCCACGCGCAGGTAAGCGTGGTGGCGCATGGATGAGTAATTTTCGTGAACAGGCCGGTGAAGTACGTCCTTTAATTTATAATGTGGCAAGTTTTACTAAACCTGCAGGAAATATGCCTTCTTTACTGACTTTGGATGAGGTGGAAACCATGTTTCATGAGTTTGGACATGCATTGCACGGTATGCTGACCAAGTGTAACTACAAAGGAGTGTCCGGTACCAGTGTGGCGCAGGATTTTGTAGAACTTCCTTCACAGATTATGGAACACTGGGCTGTAGAACCTGAAGTGCTGAAACTCTATGCCAAGCATTATGAAACAAGAGAAGTGATTCCGGATGAGCTGATTACGAAAATCCAAAATCAGGGTACTTTTAATCAAGGTTTTATGACTACGGAATTATTGGCAGCCGCTTTGCTTGATATGGAACTGCATAACCTGACTGATACAGACAACCTGAATGTCGTTGCTTTTGAAAAAGAAACGATGGACAAGCTGGGGCTGATTCCTGAAATAGCTCCTCGGTATCGCGCCACTTATTTTAGTCATATTATAGGTGGATATGCTGCTGGGTATTACAGCTATCTATGGGCAGAAGTTCTTGACACGGATGCTTTTGAAGCGTTTAAAGAACATGGAGTGTTCGATAAAAATACCGCAGACTCTTTCCGCAAAAATATTCTAGAGAAAGGTGGAACGGAAGATCCTATGACCCTTTACAGAGGTTTTCGTGGGGCTGATCCCAGCTTGGAACCCTTGCTTAAAAACAGGGGTTTGAAATAAAATAGACTGTGAGATAGAATAATTTAGGCTGCAAAAAATGCTTTTGCAGCCTTTTTTCTCTTTTGGAATCTAAATATTTGTGTTTGATACCGTGGGAATGTGAAAAAAAAACTATATTTGCAACCTTGTATAAACTAAGAATTAATCAAAAAGTAAAAATAATAAATTTCAAAGTAACATGCAAAACAAAGGATTTGTAAAGGTTTTTGCGGTATTACTCACCCTTGTATGTGTGTTTTATCTTTCTTTCTCTTTTGTGACCCGCTATCACATGGACAAAGCGGCACAAGACCCGAAAGGTGAAGCACATTACCTTGATTCTATGCAGAATGAAAAAGTTTATTTGGGTAGTTATACGCTGAAACAGTGTCGCGAGATGGAGATTGGTCTGGGTCTGGACCTGAAAGGTGGTATGAACGTTATCCTTGAAGTTTCTGTACCGGATGTAGTGAAGGCTTTGGCTGACAACAAGACTGATGAAGCTTTTAACAAAGCGGTTGCAGAAGCATCAAAACAATCTATCACTAGTCAGGATGACTTTATCACTCTTTTTGTAAAAGAGTATAAGAAACAAGCTCCCAATGGCAAATTGGCTGAATTATTTGCTACTCAGCAGTTGAAAGACAAAGTAACCACCCGCAGTTCCGACAGTGAAGTTGAAAAAGTATTGCGCGAAGAGGTAAAGGCTGCTATCGACAACTCTTATAATGTATTACGTACACGTATTGACCGCTTTGGTGTGGCACAGCCTAACATTCAGGCGTTGGAAGGAAAGATGGGCCGTATCATGGTGGAACTGCCGGGTATCAAAGAACCGGAACGTGTCAGAAAACTGTTGCAGGGATCTGCTAACTTGGAATTCTGGGAAACTTTCGACGCAAAAGAAATAGTTCCTTATCTTTCTTCTGTAGATAACAGACTGCGTGATATTCTTGCCGTTGAAAGTGGTGCTGCTTCTGCTGATTCTGTAGCTACTGATACTGTTGCTGTAGCACAGGCTTCTGCAATTTCTGCTGCCGACAGTCTTGCAGCCGCATTGAAAGGCGAAACGGCAAGTAACTCTGCCGCAATGGAGCAGATGAAGAAAGAACATCCGTTGGCTTCTGTTCTTCAATTAAATCCGAATGGTTACGGGTCGGTGGTAGGTTATGCCGATTATAAAGATACTGCTCAGGTAAACCAGTACCTTGCTATGAAAGAAGTGAAAGAAATGTTGCCGAAAGATCTTCGTTTGAAATGGGGTGTAAAGGCTGCTGACTTTGACAAGCAGGGACGTATCTTTGAATTGTATGCTATCAAGTCTACTGAACGTAACGGACGTGCTCCGTTGGAAGGTGATGTGATCACTGATGCTAAAGATGAATATGACCAGTTCAACAAGCCTTGTGTCAGTATGTCTATGAACACTGACGGCGCACGCCGCTGGGCTGTTTTGACAAAGAACAATGTAGGCAAGGCTATCGCTATCGTACTGGATGGTTACGTATACAGCGCTCCGAATGTAAACGGTGAAATTACGGGGGGACACTCTCAGATTACCGGTAACTTTACCCCGGAGGTGACAAAAGACTTGGCTAACGTATTGAAGTCTGGTAAGATGCCTGCTCCTGCACGTATCGTTCAGGAGGATATTGTTGGTCCGTCATTGGGTCAGGAATCTATCAATCAAGGTATTATTTCATTTGTTGTTGCGTTGATTCTGTTGATGATCTATATGTGCGCTATGTACGGATTGATTCCGGGTATGGTTGCCAACTGCGCATTGGTTGTTAACTTCTTCTTCACATTAGGAATCCTTACCTCGTTCCAAGCTGCACTGACCATGTCTGGTATTGCCGGTATGGTGTTGTCATTGGGTATGGCTGTAGATGCTAACGTGTTGATTTATGAACGTACAAAAGAAGAATTGAGAGCCGGTAAAACTGTTAAGGCTGCTTTAGCAGACGGTTATTCTAACGCATTCTCTGCTATTTTTGACTCAAACTTGACATCAATTATCACTGGTATCATTCTGTTCTATTTCGGTACGGGTCCGATTCGTGGTTTTGCCACTACGTTGATTATCGGTATCCTCTGCTCATTCTTTACAGCAGTATTCTTGACCCGTATTGTTTATGAGCACTTCATGAATAAAGACAAGTGGCTGAACTTGACATTCACTACAGGGATCTCCAAGAATCTGATGCAGAACGTGAATTACAACTTTATGGGAATGATGAAACGTTCATTCACGGTATTCGGAGCGATTATCGTTATCTGTATCATTTCATTCTTTATCCGTGGTTTGGCGCAGAGTATTGACTTTACCGGTGGACGTAACTTCGTAGTTCAGTTTGAACAGCAGGTTGAACCTGAAACAGTGCGTGACCTGTTGAAGAAGAAAATCACAGAAGATAATGTACAGGCTATTGCTTTGGGTACAGACAAGAAGACAATCCGTATTACAACCAATTACCGTATTAATGAAGATTCTCCTACTATCGACTCTGAAATTGAAGAGTTCTTGTATCAGTCTTTGAAAGATGGTAACTTGCTGGGCGAAGGTACTACATTGGAAATCTTTATTGACCGTGATAATCGTGTCGGTGGTTCTATCATCAGTTCTCAGAAAGTAGGTCCTAGTATCGCTGATGATATCAAGACTTCGGCTGTCTGGTCTGTATTGTTTGCATTGGTGGCTATCGGTTTGTATATCTTGCTGCGTTTCCGCAATGTAGCTTATAGTGTGGGTGCGACTGTTGCATTGGCTGTCGATACTATTTTGATCATCGGTGCATACTCGTTATGTTATGGATGGGTTCCGTTCTCATTGGAAATTGACCAGACTTTTATTGGCGCTATTTTGACCGCTATCGGTTATTCTATCAATGACAAGGTGGTTATCTTTGACCGTATCCGTGAGTTCTTCGGTCTGTATCCGAAACGTAACCGTATGCAGTTGTTTAATGATTCATTGAATACTACTTTGGCTCGTACCATCAATACTTCATTAAGTACATTGATCGTATTGTTGTGTATCTTCGTGCTGGGTGGTGACAGTATCCGCAGCTTCGCCTTTGCAATGATTTTGGGCGTTGTGATCGGTACATTGTCTTCTATCTTCATTGCTGCTCCTATCGCTTACCTGACTATGGGTAACAAGATGCCGGAAGAAACAAAGGCATAAGAAGGTTTCTTTTAAGAAATAAATAAAAAGAGGAGGATGCTCATATCATGAGCATCCTCCTCTTTTTATAAGGTCGATTGGAATTGGTTTGTGGAAAAAGGGTAGATGAATCTTCTGTGGCTTCAAAAATTAACTTAAGTATATTGGGTAAGTAACTTAGCTTACTTGGTATTTCAACTTAACTTGCTTGTCCCATGAAGTTAACTTGCTTTTTTACGCAGTATCTTGCAGATCAATTCTGTTTGGCTATAATCGTGAAAATAGTTATCTGACTACTCTTCCTGAAGTGTTTCCTTGCATTAACTCTTCCACTTCTTCTACTGTTACTTGATTGAAATCACCATATATGGTATTTTTCAATGCAGATGCGGCAAGGGCGAATTCCAATGTTTTTTGGTCATTGTCGGGGTAGGTCAGCAAACCATAAATCATGCCGCCTACAAATGCATCTCCTGCACCCACACGGTCTACTTCATGGACAATATCGTAAATGCCGGTATGCCTTAATGTTCCTTTAGAATAAAGTATGGCTGCCAGCAGATTGTGATTGGAAGTGATGGTATTACGCAACTCCAGAAACATTTTCTGGCATCGGGGAGCTTGTTCTGATACTTTTTGACCGAATACTTTGAAACCGGACAAATCTAATGGATATGAGGTGTCTACAGCTTTAAAACCTACCGGGGGAATGCCGAAAATTTCTTTGTATTCGGGTTCTGCACCAAAAATGACATCACTATATTGAACAAGGGGGAGCATTACCTCTGATGCGGATTTACCGTAATTCCATAATTTTTTGCGGAAATTTAAGTCGCATGAGATTGTTAATCCCAGGCGGTCTGCTGTTTGCAGTGCTTCCAGGCAGGCATCTGCTCCTTCCTGTGACAGGGACGCTGCTATACCCGACCAGTGGAACCAGCCTGCATCGGAAAGAATCTTTTCCCAGTCTATCATGCCGGGACGTAAAGTGGCAAAGGAAGAGCCTTCACGGTCATATACTACATTGGAGTTACGAAATGCTGCACCGCTTTCCAGAAAGTATAATCCCATGCGTTTCCCACCATAAATAATGCCGTCTGTACCTAATCCGTAAGCTTGGAGTGAGTTTACGCAGGCTTGTGCCATTGCATTCTCGGGAAGTCTGGTAACGAATTCTGTGGGGATGCCGAAGTTGACCAGTGATATGGCTACATTCGCTTCACTTCCTCCATAAGTAGCAATAAACTCGTTTGTTTGGGAAAAGCGCTGGAAATTGGGGGCGGTCAGCCTTAGCATTACTTCTCCGAATGTAACGACTTTCTTGTTCTGGGTAATAGCTCTTGTATTCATAGTATGTTTTTAATCAGTATGTTAATTTGCACGAAGATACGATCAAAATTTTATATAAGTGCAAGAAATGTATAAAAATAGCCTTCTCTATTCTATATGGAACAGATAGAATAGAGAAGGCTATTTTATTTATTCAATATTAGTGGTTTATTTATTGAATCGTATTTTTAGTTTGGCAAGCATATCCTGTGTCATGCTGTCTAGATCATATTCCGGTTTCCATCCCCATTCCTCACGGGCACAAGTGTCGTCCAGTGAGTTCGGCCATGATTCGGCGATAGCTTGACGTAGCGGATCTACTTTGTACTCCATATGGAAGTCGGGCATATACTTCTTTATATTGTTATAAATAATTTCCGGATCAAAACTCATTGAAGCAATGTTGAACGAATTGCGATGAATTAGTTTGTCGGGATTCGCTTCCATGATTTCAATGGCTGCACGTAAACCGTCAGGCATATACATCATATCCATGAATGTACCGGCTGCAATAGGACATTCAAATTTTTCACCTTTTACAGCCGAATAATAGATGTCTACAGCATAATCAGTGGTCCCGCCACCCGGAGGTGTGACATACGAAATTAATCCGGGGAAACGAACGGAGCGGGTATCTACGCCAAAACGGATATGGTAATAATCGCTCAGTAATTCTCCTGATACTTTTGTAACGCCATACATGGTACGCGGATTACGGATAGTGTCTTGCGGGGTCTTGTCTTTAGGGGTGTTGTTGCCGAAGACACCGATAGAACTTGGGGTAAATACGGCGCAACCCATTTCGCGTGCTACTTCCAATACGTTGAACAGGCCTCCCATGCCTATTTTCCATGCTAGTTGAGGTTTGGCTTCTGCTACAGCCGATAGTAAGGCTGCCAGGTTGTAAATGGTGTCGATGTTGTACTTTGATACAGTTTCGGCAATTTGTTGTTCGTTGGTGATATCTACGATGGCAGAAGGGCCTGATTCTTTTAATTCCCCTTTAGGCTCAGCACCGGGAATATATCCGGCTACGATATTACCATTGTAAATACTTCTCAATTTCATGGTTAGTTCCGAACCGATCTGACCGGTGGAGCCGATAATTAATACATTTTTCATAGTTTGCTATTTGCTTTAAGTTTTCTTTTGGAAGCAAAGATAGATAGAAAACTGCATATTTTATCAAAATTTTCTCTATAATTTAATCGGATATCAAAAAAAAATAAGAACTTTGTCAAGTCAGACTGATTTTTAAACTTAAACTATATACTTAATAAAAAAACAAAGCTATGTATGGTAAAATGAAGGAGTTCCTTGCGAAGGAACTGGCTGATATTAAGGCAGCCGGATTGTATAAAAATGAACGTATAATTACCACACCTCAGCGTGCGGACATCAAGGTGAATGACGGAGAAGATGTGTTGAACTTTTGTGCCAACAATTATTTAGGTTTGTCAGATAATCAACGCTTGATCAATGCTGCCAAAGAGGCGATGGACACACATGGCTTCGGTATGTCTTCCGTACGCTTTATCTGTGGAACTCAGGATTTGCACAAACAGCTGGAAGCTGCCATTTCTGATTATTTTAAAACAGAAGATACTATACTTTATGCAGCTTGTTTTGATGCTAACGGTGGTTTGTTCGAACCGCTGTTTACAGAAGAAGATGCTATTATTTCAGATGCGTTGAATCATGCATCTATTATAGATGGTGTACGCTTGTGTAAGGCAAAACGCTATCGTTATGCCAATGCTGATATGGCTGACTTGGAACGTTGTTTGCAGGAAGCGCAGGCACAGCGTCATCGTATTATTGCTACAGATGGTGTATTCTCGATGGATGGTAATGTGGCTCCATTGGATAAGATTTGTGAACTGGCGGAAAAATATGACGCGTTGGTAATGGTGGATGAATCTCATTCGGCCGGTGTGGTAGGTCCTACAGGGCATGGCGTGGCCGAACAGTTTAATGCATACGGGCGTGTGGATATCTTTACTGGTACATTAGGTAAAGCATTTGGTGGGGCAATGGGAGGATTTACCACCGGTAAGAAAGAAATTATTGATATGTTGCGCCAGCGTTCCCGTCCTTATTTATTCTCTAATTCTGTAGCTCCTGCCATTATCGGTGCTAGTCTGGAAATGTTTAAGATATTGAAAGAAAGTGATGCTTTGCATACTAAGCTGATGGATAATGTGAATTATTTCCGTGACAGGATGCTGGCTGCCGGTTTTGACATCAAACCAACTCAGAGCGCGATTTGTGCTGTGATGCTTTATGATGCGAAACTGTCTCAGGATTTTGCCGCCAAGATGCAGAAAGAGGGCATATATGTAACCGGTTTCTATTATCCGGTTGTTCCGAAAGGACAGGCACGTATCCGTGTCCAGTTGTCTGCCGGGCATGAAAAGGCACATTTGGATAAGGCAATTGCTGCATTTATTAAAGTGGGCAAAGAACTTGGGGTGATTAAATAATCAGATTTGAAAGCTATCCAGTAAAATAAGAGCAGTAAACGGTTGTATAACAATTGTTTACTGCTCTTTGTAGCCCCGAGGGGAATCGAACCCCTATCTAAAGTTTAGGAAACTTCTATTCTATCCGTTGAACTACAAGGCCCCTTTATGGGTACAAAGGTACTTCTTTTTGTTAAAATGGCAATATGAAAGATTGAAAAATGTCTTAAGTGGGAAGAAAATAATCCTTTCTTTGTTGTTTTGTTGTTTTTTGTCTGTTTTTTATAATCTAATAATGTTGTTATTCTGCTATAAACTTTCATGTTGTTCATAAAACATGGATAAAAATAATAAATTGTAAAAATGAATCGTTTTTGATACTGTCATAATGATAGGAATTTATGCTTTTAAACAGGTAATTATCTCTGCTTTTTCTTAGCTTGGAAATAAATAAACCTTTAATTTTGTACATTTTGATATTCAAACGTAGTTTGATAGCGGAATATTTTGTCCTTTGACAGAACTTTCCGAACTTTGCAAACAGTGAAATTTTGTAACCCTAAATAATAAGTTATGGCAGATGAAATGATAGTCAAGGAGTTGGACCAAGTGGTGGTCCGTTTCTCAGGCGACTCAGGCGATGGTATGCAGCTGGCCGGAAATATCTTTTCTAATATTTCGGCTACAGTGGGAAATGATATCAGTACATTCCCCGATTACCCGGCGGATATACGTGCCCCGCAAGGTTCGTTGACCGGTGTGTCAGGTTTCCAGGTGCATATCGGTGCGGGTAAAGTTTTTACCCCTGGTGACAAATGCGACGTGCTGGTCGCAATGAATGCCGCTGCATTGAAAACACAATACAAATTTGCGAAGTCCACAGCTTGTATCATTATTGATACAGATTGTTTTCAGAAATCAGATCTGGACAAGGCGGCTTTCAAAACAGACAATCCGATTGAAGAAATGGGTATTAAGCAGGATGTAATTGCTGCTCCTATTTCGCAGATGGTGAAAGATTGTCTGGCAGATACAGGCATGGACAACAAGTCAATGTTGAAATGTCGTAATATGTTTGCTTTGGGATTGGTCTGCTGGTTGTTTAATCGTGACCTGGCGGTTGCTGAAAATTTCTTGCGCGAGAAATTTGCAAAGAAGCCGCAAATAGCTGAAGCGAATATTAAAGTGATACACGCCGGATATGATTATGGTCACAATACGCATGCGTCTGTGGATCATACTTATAAGGTGGAAACTAAGTCTAAAGTACCTGGAAAGTACATGGATATCAGCGGAAACAAGGCTACGGCTTATGGCTTAATTGCTGCTGCCGAGAAAGCAGGTCTGCGTTTGTTCCTGGGATCTTATCCCATTACTCCGGCAACAGATATCTTGCATGAACTTTCTAAACATAAATCATTGGGAGTGACTACGGTTCAATGTGAAGATGAAATTTCAGGTTGCGCTACGGCTATCGGTGCCTCGTTTGCAGGTGCGTTGGCAGCTACTTCTACTTCGGGACCGGGTGTTTGTCTGAAATCAGAGGCTATGAATCTGGCTGTTATTACAGAATTACCATTGGTGGTTATTAATGTACAGCGCGGCGGTCCTTCTACTGGTTTGCCTACTAAGTCTGAGCAAACAGATTTATTGCAGGCTTTGTTTGGCCGTAACGGTGAATCTCCTATGCCGGTCATTGCCGCAGCTTCTCCAACTCATTGTTTTGATGCTGCTTATGATGCTTGTAAGATTGCTTTGGAACACATGACCCCGGTGGTGTTGCTGACTGATGGTTTTGTAGCAAATGGTTCCGGTGCATGGAAGTTGCCTGATCTGGCGAACTATCCGGCTATTAACCCACCCTATGTTACTCCGGAAATGAAGGATAATTATACTCCTTACAAGCGTAACGCCGAAACAGGTGTCCGTTATTGGGCATTGCCGGGACAGGAAGGTTATATGCATATTTTGGGAGGCTTGGAAAAAGACAGTGATACAGGTACTATTTCTACCGAGCCTGAAAACCATAATTTGATGTGCCGTTTGCGTGCCGAGAAGGTTGCTAAAATTCCAGTGCCTGATGTTAAGGTGCAAGGCTGCGTAGAGGATGCAGATTTGCTGATAGTAGGTTTCGGTGGAACTTACGGTCATTTATATTCAGCAATGGAGGAAATGAACCATGCGGGCAAGAAGGTTGCTTTGGCACATTTTGTTCATTTGAACCCGCTGCCTCACAATACGGCAGAAGTGCTGAAGAAATATAAGAAGGTAGTCGTGGCTGAGCAGAATCTTGGTCAGTTTGCCGGATATCTCCGTATGAAAGTGGACGGATTTGTTCCTTATCAGTTTAATGAGGTAAAAGGCCAGCCGTTCGTAGTCAGCGAGTTAGTTGATGCTTTCACTGAGATTTTAAATAAATAATAACCGTAAAGAAAGTAAAGACTATGAACGAATATACAGCAAAAGATTTCAAAAAGGGACAACCTCGCTGGTGTCCGGGTTGCGGTGACCATTTTTTCTTGGCTTCGCTGCACAAAGCGATGGCTGAATTGGGAGTGGCTCCTCATGATACTGCCGTTATTTCGGGTATCGGATGTTCCAGCCGTCTGCCTTATTACATGAATACATATGCCATGCAGACTGTGCACGGTCGTGCGGCTGCTATTTCTACAGGCTGCAAGGTGGCTAATCCGAAGATTACTGTCTGGCAGATTTCAGGGGATGGTGATGGGCTGGCTATTGGTGGAAATCATTTTATACACGCCGTTCGTCGTAATATCGACTTGAATATGATTTTGTTGAACAACCGTATATATGGTTTGACCAAAGGACAGTATTCTCCGACCTCTCCCCGTGGATTTGTTAGCAAATCATCTCCTTACGGCACTGTGGAAGATCCGTTTCATCCGGCTGAATTATGTTTTGGTGCGCGTGGGCGTTTCTTTGCCCGTGCGGTAGCTACGGATGGTCCTGGTACAGTGGAGATTCTGAAAGCTGCTGCCAATCATAAAGGTGCGGCTGTATGTGAAATTCTTCAGAACTGCGTCATTTTTAATGATGGAACACACGAGTCAGTATATACGAAAGAAGGTCGTTCAAAGAATGCCATTTATTTGGAACACGGTAAACCGATGTTGTTTGGGGTAGATAAAGAATACGGGCTGATGCAAGAAGGTTTCGGGCTGAAAGTGGTAAAGCTTGGCGAGAATGGTGTGACGGAAAAAGACATTTTAGTGCACGATGCTCATTGTATGGATAATACTTTGCAGTTGAAACTGGCATTGATGGAAGGACCGGATTTTCCGGTTGCGTTAGGGGTGATCCGTGATGTGGAAGCGCCTACTTATGATGACGCCGTTAATGCACAGATTGAAGAAGTGGCCGCAAAGAAAAAATATCATAATTTCCAGGAATTACTGATGACAAATGATATTTGGGAAGTGAAATAATATTTTCATTTTCCCTGTAGGAACCGGATCTACAGAGTTGTTCTAAAAATTAAATGGTTAGTAATAGGCAGTGAATAATTGCCGGTTACTAACCATTTAATTTAGAATTTTAGTGTGTAAGAGAACACACCTGAAACTGTCCTTATAGTTTGAGCTTTAGAGTTTCTCGCCGAATGATAAATCACCGGCATCCCCTAACCCCGGAACAATGTATTTGTGCTCGTCTAAGACAGGGTCTATGGCGGCACACCATAATGTGACATCATCGCCGGGAAAAAGTTCTGCCATATGCGCTACCCCTTGTTGGCTGGCAATGACACAGGCCATCTGCAATTTAGCTGGTTTGCCTTTGGTAAGGAACGCTTTCCAGGCAAGTTCCATGCTTTCACCGGTGGCAAGCATGGGATCAACGAGAAGCAAGGTTCTGTCATTCAATGAAGGAGCGGCGATGTATTCAATGTGTACATCTACAATACGGTGTTCATCATCTTTGTAAAAACGGAATGCGGAAACGAAAGCGTTGTCGGCATGGTCGAACATGTTCAGAAAACCGGTGTGCAGCGGCAGTCCGGCACGGAATACCGTTGCGATCACTATTTTGTCATCGTGTGTGCTGGCCGTGGCAGTTCCCAAGGGTGTCTGTACTTGCTTTACGGAATAGGTTAGTGCTTTACTCATCTCGTATGCCATGATTTCTCCTATTCTTTCAATATTTCTGCGGAAACGCATACGATCATTTTGAACATGTACATCGCGCAATTCCGCTACATATTGGTTTAGGAGAGAATTGCCTTCACTGAGATTGATGATTTTCATATCTATGCTTTTGTTATATTGTTGACTTTGACCTGCAAAGAAACAAATAATTTCTAGATTTGTAAAGTACGAATTGCATTTTTGTTACACAAATATAAATATTTGATTATTACGGAAATTTTTCTCTAATAACTTCTTTTTTTTAAAATAAAGCACTAATTTTGTAGCGCCTTAGACAAGGGGGTGTTGAAAAACATCTTCTTTCAGAAAATAAAGAGTAAAAATAACATTATACAATAACCAAATTAAATCATTTAAAAATGGCAAATTTAGATTTAAGCAAGTACGGTATTACCGACGTGAAGGAAGTTCTCCACAATCCTTCTTATGATGTGCTTTTCGCTGAAGAAACTAAACCGGGATTGGAAGGTTTCGAAAAAGGACAGGTTACTGAACTGGGTGCTGTAAACGTAATGACTGGTGTTTACACAGGTCGTTCTCCTAAAGATAAATTCTTCGTTAAGAATGAAGCTTCTGAAAATTCAGTATGGTGGACTTCTGACGAATATAAAAACGATAACAAACCTTGTACTGAAGAAGCTTGGGCTGACTTGAAGTCTAAAGCTGTAAAACAATTGAGCGGCAAGCGTTTGTTCGTTGTTGATACATTCTGCGGTGCTAATGCTGCAACTCGTATGAAAGTACGTTTCATCATGGAAGTGGCTTGGCAGGCTCATTTCGTAACTAACATGTTCATCCGCCCGACTGCTGAAGAACTGGAAGCTTACGGAGAACCTGATTTTGTATGTTTCAATGCATCTAAAGCAAAAGTTGACAACTATAAAGAACTGGGCTTGAACTCTGAAACAGCTACTGTTTTCAACTTGAAGACTAAAGAACAAGTTATCCTGAACACTTGGTACGGTGGTGAAATGAAGAAAGGTATGTTCTCTATCATGAACTACATGAACCCGCTTCGTGGTATCGCTTCCATGCACTGCTCTGCTAATACAAATATGGAAGGAACTAGTTCGGCTATCTTCTTCGGTTTGTCTGGTACAGGTAAGACTACTTTGTCTACTGACCCGAAACGTAAGTTGATCGGTGACGACGAACACGGATGGGATGACGAAGGTGTATTCAACTACGAAGGTGGTTGCTATGCTAAAGTTATCAACTTGGATAAGGAAAGTGAACCCGATATCTACGCTGCTATCAAACGTGACGCTTTGCTGGAAAACGTAACAGTTGATGCTAACGGTAAGATTGATTTCGCTGATAAGAGCGTAACAGAAAACACTCGTGTTTCTTATCCTATCTATCATATTGAAAACATCGTTAAACCTATCTCTAAAGGTCCTCACGCTCAACAAGTTATTTTCTTGTCAGCTGATGCATTCGGTGTATTGCCTCCGGTATCTATCTTGAACCCTGAACAAGCTCAGTATTACTTCTTGTCTGGATTTACAGCTAAATTGGCTGGTACAGAACGTGGTATTACTGAACCGACTCCGACATTCTCTGCTTGCTTCGGTGCTGCTTTCTTGTCATTGCATCCTACTAAGTATGCTGAAGAATTGGTTAAGAAGATGGAAAAGACTGGTGCTAAAGCATATTTGGTTAACACTGGTTGGAACGGTACTGGTAAACGTATCTCTATCCGCGATACTCGTGGTATCATCGATGCTATTTTGGATGGCTCTATTGATAAGGCTCCTACTAAGGTTATTCCTTACTTCGATTTCGTTGTTCCTACAGAATTGCCGGGTGTTGATCCGAAGATCCTTGATCCTCGTGACACTTACGCTGACGCTGCTCAGTGGGATGAAAAAGCAAAAGACTTGGCTGGTCGTTTCATCAAGAACTTCGCTAAGTTCACTGGTAACGAAGCAGGTAAGAAATTGGTTGCTGCCGGTCCGAAATTGTAATCTGAATTTTACAGATTTAACATATAAAAAGTGGTTCCCGATAGGAACCACTTTTTTTTATGCTTGAAAATGCCTAGATTTGTTGCAAACCAAATATGATAGCAAATGAAATTATTTAGATTAATGTTAGTTGGTGCAGGTATGTTCGTATTATGCAGCTGTACATCGCAAGGTTCTCAACAGAAGGAAGTTGTTACGGATAGTGTTTCCGTGAGTCAGGTAGACCCTGTAATAGAAACTATTATGAGCCGCCGTAGTATACGGAAGTATAAGCCCGAGGCTGTGGAACGTGAAAAAATGCAGACTATAGTGGAATGTGGAATCAATGCACCTAATGGAATGAATAAACAGTCATGGGAGGTTCGTGTAGTAGATAATCCGGAATTTATCAATGGTTTGACTGAAATTTTCAAAAAAGAAAATCCCAAAGCGGCAGAACGTCCGGGATTTCAGAATATGTTCAATAATGCTCCTACAGTAGTGTTTATTGCTAACGATCCTGCATATGATATGTCACAGATAGATTGTGGTCTGTTGGGTGAGAATATGATTTTGTCTGCTTGGTCAATGGGAATAGGTTCCTGCTGTTTGGGAGGGCCTGTGCGTTTCATGAAATCACCTGCAGCTGCCGAATATATGAAACAGTTGGGATTCAGTGAAGGGTATGAGTTGCTTTATGCGATTGCTTTCGGTTATCCCGATGAAATGCCGGCTGCTAAACCTAGAGAAGTTAGTAAAGTAAAGTTTGTAGATTAAATATAAAAAATCCCGAAGGTAATATGGTCTCCGGGATTTTTTATATTAAAGGTAGATTGATTAGCTTTTGTTAGCTCTCTTACGTTCTGTTTCGTCAAGAATCACTTTACGCATACGCATACTCTTTGGAGTAACTTCTACATATTCATCTTCCTTAATGTATTCCAATGCTTCTTCCAACGAAAATACTACCGGAGGAATGATGCGTGCCTTGTCATCAGAACCTGATGCGCGCATATTGGTAAGCTTCTTCGATTTAGTTACATTGATAACCAAGTCGTTTTCATGAACATGTTCACCTACTACTTGGCCGGCATATACTTCGTCTTGCGGATAAATGAAAAATTTGCCACGATCCTGTAATTTGTCAATAGCGTATGCAAAAGCTGTTCCGCTTTCCATAGCAATCATAGAACCGTTGCTGCGACGTTCTATCTCGCCCTTGTATGGTTGGTAGCATTTAAAACGGTGAGCCATGATCGCTTCTCCGGCCGATGCTGTCAGTACATTGGTACGAAGACCGATAATACCGCGCGAAGGCATATCAAACTCAATGTTTACACGGTCACCCTGTGTTTCCATAGAAACTAAATCACCTTTACGGCGGGTTACCATATCGATCATTTTACTGGAATATTCTTCGGGTACGCTGATCGTTAATTCTTCGATAGGTTCGCATTTTACTCCGTCTATTTCTTTGAAGATAACCTGAGGCTGGCCCACTTGTAATTCGTATCCTTCGCGGCGCATGGTTTCAATCAGGACAGAAAGATGAAGCACACCACGTCCTGAAACAATCCATTTACCGTCCTCCAGTTCGCTTTTGCGTACACGCAATGCCAGGTTCTTATCCAATTCTTTGGTCAAGCGGTCTTGGATGTGGCGTGAAGTCACAAACTTACCTTCTTTGCCGAAGAAAGGAGAATCGTTGATAGTGAATAACATACTCATGGTCGGTTCGTCAATGGCGATGGGGGGCAATGGTTCCGGATTTTCGAAATCGCAGATAGTATCACCAATTTCGAAGCCTTCTACACCTACTACAGCACAGATGTCTCCCGATGAAACGGCATTTGTCTTTTTACGTCCTAAGCCTTCAAAAGTATGTAGCTCTTTGATTTTAGACTTTATCAGACTACCATCACGCTTTGCTAGTGTAATATTCATACCTTCTTTCAGCGTACCACGATGTACACGTCCTACAGCAATACGACCTGTATATGCTGAATAGTCTAAAGAGGTGATTAACATTTGAGGAGTTCCCTCCAACTGCTTCGGTGCCGGAATATGCTCAATAATAGCGTCCAACAACGGAACCAGGTTTTCTGTCGGGGTCTTCCAATCAGTACTCATCCAATTATTTTTGGCAGAACCATAGATAACGGGGAAATCCAACTGATCTTCTGTAGCATTCAGGCTGAACATCAAGTCGAATACCATTTCGTATACTTCTTCCGGACGGCAGTTGGGTTTATCCACCTTGTTCACTACAACTACAGGTTTCAATCCGATCTGTAATGCCTTTTGCAATACGAAGCGTGTCTGCGGCATCGGGCCTTCGAATGCGTCTACCAATAAGATACATCCATCAGCCATATTGAGTACACGTTCTACTTCGCCACCGAAGTCGGCGTGTCCCGGAGTATCAATAATATTGATTTTTGTTCCTTTGTAGTTAATTGAAACGTTCTTTGAAAGGATAGTTATCCCTCTTTCGCGTTCCAAGTCATTATTATCCAATACCAGTTCACCATTTGTCTGGTCGTTGCGGAACAAATGTCCCGCCAGCATCATCTTGTCCACCAAAGTCGTTTTTCCGTGGTCTACGTGGGCGATGATCGCAATGTTTCTAATGTCTTGCATACTATACCTATATATTTGGCTGCAAAGGTACGATTTTTATTCTAAAAAATATTTGGCTGTTAACGATTATTTTTTATCTTCCGTATCTTCTTTACTTTTAAATGTAGAGGGAGTGGTGCCATAGAAATCGACAAAATGCTTTCTGAAGGTGGAGATGTCATTATAACCAACCATCTCATGACAGGTATCATGACATCCGTTATTACAAGATCCGGTATTAAGTATAAAGGAGAATGTTATGAGCAGCCTGTTAGAAATCATGGATAAAAAATCATGCGGTAAATGGTATGCCTATGAACAGTCTGCTTTTTATTTGAGCCGGATGATGCTTGAGCTTTCTTTAGACCGTTATGTGATGGAAAATGCTTTGTGGCTGGCAAGGGCGGAAATTGATGTAAACCGGATTTCTTGGGATAAAGTTATCAGTCATAGCCAATCCGAATATGTATTGCACTATAGGTTCCATGAGTGGCTGGTTGAAATAAAATAGCGATAGTTTAAAAAGGGTCCAGTCCGAAATTCGTGAAGAAATGGTTTCGGACTGGGCACTTTTATTCATCGGATGGAGAGAAATCGGGTTTACAATTTCATTCAATGTCAGTTGGGCAGCCTTTGCTATAATGTTCGAAGATATGCTGAAAGATGCGACAGTAAAAGAGATAGAAGATTATTTTTAAAATAAATCGCTCTAATTCATTGTGATATAAAAGATAATGTCTATCTTTGCACCTGCTAAATGAAAATTTTATATATCAAAAAATCTAAGAATTATGTATTTAGATGCAGCTAAAAAACAAGAAATCTTTGAAAAGTACGGAAAGTCTAACACTGATACTGGCTCAGCTGAAGCGCAGATAGCTTTGTTTTCATACCGTATTTCTCACCTGACTGAGCACCTGAAGCTCAACAGAAAAGATTATAGCACTGAAAGAGCTTTGACAACTTTGGTAGGTAAACGCCGTGCGTTGTTGAACTACCTGAAGAACCGTGATATCGAAAGATATCGTGCTATTGTTAAAGCACTAGGATTACGTAAGTAATTCAATCTCTATTGAAAAGGACTTAAAGAAAAGCCGCTCTCTGAAAAGAAAGCGGCTTTTCTATTTTCTGTTATTACGTTTCTACTGTTCTGTTGTTGAGAATTACTCTTTAGTAGGATAATACAGATTATCTTTTGTCATGTGTTCCAATACTTCATGCAGATATTTGGCCGACTCCCATTTGGCCATAGGCAGGTCATGAAGCAAGTAGTTACCGCAATCTTTAGGGGCGGCTCCCGGAACTTCGCCTTCAAAATCGGCTACAAAGCGGAACGTTTCCTGCATCAGTTCTATAATATCTTCCGATTTTAAATCGCCTTTCATTAACAGGTAGTTACCGGTGAGGCATCCCATCGGTCCCCAGTAGACAATTTTGTCAGACCATATAGGGTGGTTACGCAGGTAGGTAGCGGCTAGATGCTCTATGGTATGCAAGGCTCCTTGCCCCAAAGCAGGTTCCCGGTTGGGTTCTTTCATGCGGATGTCAAAGGTTGTGACCGTTTCACCGCCCACTTCGTCTTTTCTGGATACATAGATACCGCGAAGCAAGCGGATATGGTCAATGGTAAAACTGGGTATTGTCTTCATATTATTCGTTTTTATAAATTAGCTGGTAATGAGGAAAGGAAGGTATGAGTGACCTCGAAGGAACGGTCGGCTATAGTCTCCCAAAAATTTGTGTATTGTTCCCAATGGTTGTCGGATCCCGGCGTATCGCTGATGATACGGAAACTGATGAACGGTACCTTATATATATAACAGATTTGGGCGATGGCTCCCGATTCCATATCTACTGCCAGCCCTTCGTGGAACTTTTCTTTAATGTCGTTCAGTTCGGAACGGTCGGTGATGAATTTGTCTCCGCTGCATATCAGACCTCCATGAATGGCGGTCGGAGTATCCAGTGACATGGCGCAATCAAACAATGTGGCATTACCTTCGAATCGGGCGGGAAGTCCTTGTATCTGTCCGTACATATTGCCTTCTCCACACCATACATCATGATATACAATTTGTCGGCTCACCACAACATCCATTATTTTCAGGCAGCTGTCTATGCCTCCTGCTACACCGGTGCTGATGACACAGTCGGGTTGGAAGGTACGGATCAGTTCTACAGTACCGGCAGCAGCGTTCACTTTACCTATTCCGCATTTCATCAGGATAATGGTATTATTTCTAATGCTGCCTTCAGTATATTGGAAAGGACCTTCGGTGTATTCTTTCTTGTTTTCGAGCAGTTGCGCTACTTGTTTCTGCTCGGAACTCATGGCTGTTATAATTCCTATTTTCATAATTCAACTTTATTTATGGCTGCAAATGTACGCATTTTATCAGAGTATATCGTATCTTTGCAACGTTAATAAACAGATATACTTATGAACTTATTTAAAAGAATACTACCTGATATAGTAGTGATTATCCTTTTTGCTGTCATCTCATTCGTCTATTTTTTTCCGGCAGTGACAGAAGGGCGTATCCTTTCACAACATGACTCTGTGGCGGGCATTGGTGCCGGTGAAGAAGCGAAAGAATATCTGGAACGTACGGGAGAGCGTACGCGCTGGACTAATTCTATTTTTGGTGGTATGCCTACTTATCAGATGGCACCCAGTTATGATTCTACGGATACCCTGAAGGGAGTGGAGAAGTTATATCATTTGTATCTCCCGAATTATGTGTGGTATGTATTTGTCATGCTGTTGGGCTTTTATATATTATTGCGTGCATTCGATTTCTCGGTCTGGCTGGCTTCATTGGGGGCTGTGTTGTGGGCGTTTTCTTCTTATTTTTTCATCATTATAGCTGCCGGACACATCTGGAAATTTGTAACCTTGGCTTATATTCCACCCACTATAGCCGGTATGGTATTGGCTTATAGAGGGAAATACCTGTCAGGTGGTTTGCTGACAGCGGTTTTTGTTGCTTTGCAAATAGTGTCGAACCATGTGCAGATGAGTTATTATTTTCTTTTTGTCATGCTCTTTATGGCGGTTGCGTTCGGAGTGGATGCTTGGCAGAAGAAGGAAATGCCGCGATTTCTGAAAGCAACTGGTGTGTTGTTGATGGCCGGTATTTTGGGAGTTTGTATAAATCTATCTAACTTATATCATACGTATGAGTATAGTAAGGAAACGATGCGTGGAAAGAGTGAGTTGGTGAAACCGGATAGTCATAATCAGACAAAAAGTGGTCTGGAACGAGATTATATCACTCAGTGGAGCTACGGTATCGGTGAGACTTTCTCTTTGCTTGTCCCTAATGTGAAAGGTGGTGCTTCCGTACCTTTGGCAGCTAACGAAAAGGCGATGGAAAAGGCGAATCCTATGTATAATAGTATCTATAGCCAGATAGGTCAGTATTGGGGTGAGCAACCCGGTACATCCGGTCCTGTATACGTGGGGGCGTTTGTGATGTTTCTGTTTGTTCTTGGGCTGTTTATAGTGAAAGGTCCTATGAAATGGGCGCTTTTGAGTGCTACAGTTTTGTCTGTCCTGCTGTCATGGGGAAAGAATTTTATGGGATTCACCGATTTCTTTTTGGATTATATCCCGATGTACGATAAATTCCGTGCGGTTTCTTCTATTTTGGTCATTGCTGAGTTTACCATACCTTTGTTGGCTGTCCTTGCTTTAAAGGAGGTAATGGCACGCCCTCAGTTGGTTAAGGAACAGGCCCGGTCGTTTTATATCAGTCTGGGATTGACAGGTGGCATCGCTTTATTGTTTGCATTAGCTCCCGGTTTCTTTTTCCCGTCGTATGTTTCAAGTATGGAAATGCAGGCATTGCAGGGTATTCCGGCAGATCAGCTGGCTCCGTTACTTGCTAATCTGGAAGAAATCCGTCAGAGTATCTTTACTTCGGATGCATGGCGCAGTTTCTTTGTTATTATGATAGGTACGGCAGTTCTTTGGTTATATGGCATGGGCAAACTAAAGGCGAAGGTGACGATTCTGGCATTGGCTGTCCTCTGTCTGGCAGATATGTGGAGTGTGAACAAACGTTATTTGTATGATGAACAATTTGTGGAGAAGGTGCAGCAGGATAATTCCTTTAAACCGACCGAAACGGATAAGGCAATATTGGCCGATAAAACGTTGGATTTCCGGGTACTGAACCTAGCCGGCAATACGTTTAATGAAAATACGACTTCTTATTGGCATAAGAGCATCGGTGGATATCATGCCGCCAAGCTGCGCCGCTATCAGGAAATGATAGAGGAGCATATCAGCACTGAGATGAATGGCGTGTTCAAGGCTGTTTCGGAGGCGGGAGGCGATATGCAGAAGGTGGCTCCGTCCGGTTTTCCTGTGTTGAATATGCTGAATACCCGTTACTTTATTTTTCCGCTGCAAGGTGGAAAGACTGTCCCGATACAGAATCCTTATACGCTGGGCAATGCTTGGTTTGTAAACGAGGTGCAGTATGTGGATAATGCCAATGAAGAGATAGATGCTTTGCATCGGATAGATCCGGCAAAAACGGCTGTCGTAGATAAAAAATTCAGTGCGGAGGTAAAATCGGCGGCTGAAACAGATACACTGGGTACAATCAAACTGACTGCGTACGAACCTAATGACTTGAAATATGAGGTTAATTCGAAGACAGGAGGAACAGTGGTTTTTTCGGAAATTTACTATCCTGGTTGGCAGGCATATATTGATGGTGTGGAAGCACCGCACGGAAGAGCGGATTATATTCTTCGGGCGATGAATGTGCCGGCCGGAAAGCATGTAGTGGAATTTAAGTTCGATCCGAAATCGCTGCATGTTACGGAAACGGTGGCTTTTGTGGCGTTGGGTGTATTGACCTGTGTGCTGGTCTTGTTCTTATTCTTGCAGGTCAGAAGAGCCCGTAGGAAAATTGATTAAGGCCCGTCGTAAGCCAGACTCCGGATTATTTGTAAAGCAGGCGCAGAACGAACCATAAGTGGTGTGTCACTGTGCTTGCCCATCCATAGTGACGGCTCATAATACGGAAGCGTTCTTTCAAGGAGGCTTTATGGTTACGGGTGGTCATTCCTTCATTCAGGTAATCAATAAGAGTAAGATGGGTGTTATGGAGTACATCCGCTTTCTTCATGATACGGATACACCAGTCAAAATCTGCCGAGAACCGATATCTCAGGTCATATGGTTCCACCAGATCACGGCGGGCGAAAAAGGCTTGATGGCAGACTAGCATTCCTTGCTTGAAGCTTTTCCAGGTAAGCGTTGCGGGTGCGGACAGGCGGCGCATATATAAAAAATGCCCTTGACTGTCCACAATTTCTGTTTCTCCATATAGCACTCCCGGCAGGGCTGTTCCATTGATGGAATGTACCATTTGCAGCAAAGTATCATCCTCGTGCAGGCCGTCACCGGCATTCAAGAAACAAAGATAATCTCCGGTTGCCAATTTTATTCCTTTGTTCATGGCATCGTATAAACCTTGGTCGGGTTCACTGATAACAGTGGTGATATGTTCCTGGTATTTGTGAATGATATCCAGTGTTTCATCTGTTGATCCCCCATCTACAATAATATACTCCAGATTCTTATAAGTTTGTGTAACAATACTTTGTATAGTATCCTCCAATACTTTTGCGGCGTTGTAGGTGACAGTAATAATAGAAAACTTGGGATGAGGATGATGGTTATGCATGATTCCCTGTAATCTTGTTATAGATTTCAACATATTTCTTGGCGATGGTACTTTCCGAATAGCTGGATACTGCCTTACGGCAGGCTTCTTCGCTCAGACTTTCATATTCTCCTTCGGTCAATGCCCAGTGAATTCCGTTTGCCAGATCCTTGGAAGACTGATATTCGGCAACATAGCCGTTGTGCAGGTGGTCAATCATTTGTGGAATACCTCCTACATTGAACCCTATGCACGGAATACCACAGGCCATTGCCTCTACGATGGTATTGGGTAGGTTGTCTTGTAAAGAAGGTGTGACGTATAAGTCGACTGCGTTGTAAATATCTACCAGTTCCTTCTCGTTGCTGACATAATTCATCGGATAGATAGGGAAAGGAAACAGGGAAGCGTATTGTTCGGCTTGGTTGCCAAAAACCACTACACCTAACTCCTTACTAAAATCAGGATACGAGGAAGCTATTTGTTTGCAAGCTGATACCAAATAGTCTATTCCTTTTCTCTTGTCTGTAATTTTTACGGAGCCGAAAAGCAATAACTTCTTGTCTTGCGGGAGGTGGCATTTTTCTCTGGCCTGTTTTTTATCACGAGGTTTGAACAGGTTGGTGTTGATTGCATTGGGAATATTGGTAATGGTCTGACCTTTAATCAGATCACTTTTCTTAGCCAATGATTCTAACCAGCGGCTACAAGCTACAAAGGTGATTTGTGCTCCTTCAAACAGTTTTTTCTTTTTCTGGAAAGTACGGTAGGCTATGTCTTTCTTGCTCCCTTTGTAAAGTTGCGGACAGTTGTGGCATTGTGTGGCATATTTATCGCAATCTCCTGCATAGTGGCAGATACCAGTAAAAGGCCACATATCATGCATTGTCCAAACGATGGGCTTGCCGGATTGGATGATACGCCGGATATCTGTCAGTGACAACATACCTTGGTTAATCCAATGCAGATGAATGACATCGGCTTGGGTAAATTCGGGCAATGCTGTGATATTGGTGCCGGTATTCGCTATGTCAACGGCAAACAAGTTATGTTTCTTGAAGTGGTTGGCTTGCCAGATAACGACACGCTCCCAGATGAATTGCCATACTTTCCACCATGATTTCTTTAGTTCAACGACACTTATCTGGTCGGTCTGCTTGTCGCGTACAAGCATTTTTGTCTTTATTCCGTTGTTTTTTAAAGCCTCCATGAGGCGGTTGGCTGCAATGGCGGCTCCACCTATTCGCTCAGACGTATTGATGATAAGTACTCTCATGTGCATAAAAGTTTATGCAAATGTACGTTTTTTAGGGGACATCTTGGATATTTCCAGTAAGCTTTCTGCTATTTCACGGGAAAAGATTTCCAAATTGAAACGTTTTTCTGCCAGCTTTCGGGCGTTGGCGCCCATTTTTTGGGCTTCTTCGGGATGGTCGGCTATGCGATGAATGGCATTGATCCACCCTTCCACGTCATCATAGGCTACGGTAATTCCTATTTCTTCTTTGTCTATATCCATTTCAAAATTAGGATTACGTGAGCAAATGACAGGGATGCCTAATGCAAAGGCCTCTACCAGTGTGGTAAGACCTACGGTATAAGGAAAATCCATGCAGCAGATGACAACACAGCTTTTTCGTGCCACTTTCTGTGCCAACAAGTATGGGATGACACCGTCCGTATAATGTACTCGTACAGAATCGGGCAGACAGAAGCTTTCAATAATCTGTTGGTAGTTTACACTTCCATTGGTGGGGGCTATGTACAAGTCCAGTTGTTGATCGGTGGCGCAGAAAGCTTGCAGCATTGTGTCTACATCCCGGTTTTCTTTCCCGGTGGAGATAAAACCTTCCGGTTTCCGATCCGGCATTGTTTGCAGAAGATGGTCATAGAAAGCGAGGTCCGGCCCCCAATGGATAAGCTGAAGCTTTTCTTCGGGAGCTTTTCCGGTTGCTAATGAGTCTTTAATCAATTTTTTACTGAACAGGAACATATGATCAATGCCCTTATAAAAGAAACGTGAGATGCGTTCTCTTATTTTTCTGGATGAGGTTTTTAAAGCAGTGTGATGCCAAATGACAATGGGCTTGCGGTAGAGGCCTAATGCTCTGAGTAGGATGATAAGTTCCAACCCACGGAAAGATGTACCGTAGAGCACTTCGTATGGCTCTTTGCAGCACAGAATCTCTTTAGTGGCATAGAACATTAGTTTCAGACGGCTGGGGAAAGCTTTGTATTTATGCATCACCGACCGGATTCCATATTTTTCCAGCAAAGGAAGTCCGTAGAGGATATGTCCCGGAAACTTATAATCTTTCCATTCCTCGTAACTTTCACGGGTTAATCGGGTGTGATAAAAATAAATAGTGAGTGGTTTTACCGGTGTTGGTCTCTTTTCAGCCATTTGTTAATTCTGTTTTTTATTGCTTTAGTGATGATGGAAAAATTGCCGTATCGCAGGTTCAGAAATAGTTCTTCAAAAGAACGTCCTATCTTAATCCAGGGATGTCCCCACCCCATAATGCGGTAGACAGCTTTTTTATAAGCTACATTCTCAATGACATAACGAGGATGCTTGAGAGGAAATTCTACTTCATACCGTTTCATGGTGAAGATGCGGCGGTATCCTTTAGGTAGTGTATGCACAGAACCGGCAAAATGGGTGGAATCTGCCGTGGCTCCCAAGTTGTTAATCATGTTGCGGGTGGGCACGATAGCCAGTCCCGAGTTGAAAAGCATGGAAGCGTGGAAGATGGTTTCATAATAGGCTTTGTTGTTTTCTTTATGGCGATGGCACATATAGATAAAGTCTTTACGGAATTTCCGTTCTTTAACGAGCTGTTCCAGTTGTTGCATATTGAACTTGTCTTCTAGAAAAGTATAATGTTCGTCCCATTGGTCAATGACCCTTTTCCAACTGGCCCATCCCCAGATAGAGAAAGTGGAGGCAAAGAAATAATCGTATGGTACACCCGGAGTAATCTCTTCGTTATTGAAACCCGCAATCATGGTGATACGGGGGTCTTGCTCGTATTTGTCTAACATTTCTTTACAGAATGTGAAAAAAGAAACGGAAGGCACATCGTCATCTTCCAATACGATACATTTGTCAACCATAGAAAAAGCCCATTTTTGTGAAATGTATTCCGAAGGGTCGCAACCGTAGTTTTTTTCCTGATACATACGGTGGACTTCGCAGTCCCAGTCTATCTGATCTGTCACTTCACGACATGCTTTTATACCGGGCAGGTCGTGTTCGCTGCGTGGTCCGTCCTGATAGAGGAAAAGCTTGGAGGGACGGGCATTCCTGACTTGTTCAAACACTTGCGACAGCTGTTGCGGGCGGTTGAAGAACAAAATGAGTACGGATACATCTACAAGGAACGGTTTCATAGTTCAATCTCCTTTATTTGTAAAATTCGAGTTTGTTGTAATGCGGATGTATATTCTCTAAATCTGGTAATTGCATATAGTCACCGTATATCTTCCTTAGCACAGCATCTGTTTGGCGTGGTACGGGGAACATTTTTCCTTCAAATTCCATTTCTGTCAGTGGAAAAATATCGTCTGTATAGCGCGGTTTGAAATAGGCGGTGCCAAAAGAATGGCGTAATTCTTTTCCGGGGAATAACTTGGCAATGAACCTTAGGATGGGAAAACCGATGCGGGTATTAAAATGATAAATCCTACGAATCCGTTTGTATAATGTGCTTTCTTTTATATTTTTATTATTCAACTGATTGTATATCTGCCCTTGCATGTGTCCTCCTATCCAAGCCAGACAATAAGGGATCTTTTCTAAAGGAAAAATATCAATGTAGATACCGGTATAATAGAAAATACGGTCATATGAATTTGTTTCTTCCAAATGAGAATCCTTATCACGTAATTTGCCGTATATAAAGATGTAATTGGGATCTGTTTCATTAGTTTGCAATGCAAGATTGTCCGGAAGTTCTTGAGGAAGAACTTTCAGCAGACGCAGGTAATCTGAGCGAAGCATTTCTATGTCCAGATCATCATCCCAGGGAATGAAACCTTTGTGACGTGCTGCACCTATTAGAGTTCCGGAACTGAGCCAATAGGGTATTTGGTGCTTGCGACAAATCACATCAATAACCTCCAGAAGCTCTAACATACGTAGTTGCTGGCGACGGAGAAGGGAACCATCGGGATTAAATCGCTTTCTTAGTTCACTATCCATACATTAATTTTTTAGTAGTTTATAAAACAAATCAGCGTTGATGTAACCTGTTTCTGACAGGTCTTTTCCTTTTAATTCTCCTTCGTGGATATATTCTTTGTTTAATACATCTTGCCCCCATAGCAATATTTTATCAATGTTTGGGGTACAAATATTTAATACATCTGCTATTGATTTGATTATCAATAATCCAAATGGAAAATCCTCAGTGAAATACCGGCTTTTGAAATCAGGCAGAAATCCTTTTTCTGTTTTTTCCATAGGAGCTGGAATATGTTTGAAGGCAATGATGGAGCGTATCTTGCGGGTAAGTGACCTTGCATCATAACTGTCATAATATTCCAATAAAGTAGGAATTGGCTCTATTCGGACTGGCAGTGCTTTCAGAATTTGTTGGAATTCATTGTCACAAGCAATGAGGAGCTCTGAACTTTCTTCATCCCAACTATTATAGAACCCGGGAATCTCATGATATGCTTTTCCTCTACTCCAGGTATGGAAAAGTGAATAAAGACGGGCTGGATGAAGCAATGGATTGCTATTGGTCAGGCTGGCTTCTAGAAAATGATGAAGCATACGCACCGGCGTATCTAACATTTCTTGAAGAGTTCGTAGTAAAATATCGGATTTTGATATGTTTACGGTGGCTATTTGTAATTCCTTTTTGTATCCCAACAAGAGTGCTTTTTGGCCATAGGTTTGCACACGGGCAATGAATGGAGCACGCTGGAATCCGAAAAGTGAAGCTGTTTTGCCTAATATTCTATAAGCGGTAAAGAAAAAACCGGTACAACTGACTACACTTCCTATGCAAGTTTTTTCCTGCAAGAACGGTTGTATGTGGAGAAGTTCTTCCTCAATGGCAAATCCGGGGAGACAAAGCAATACGATATCAGAGTGTGGAATGACCTCTGCCGGGTTAGCCGTAACGCAGGCTAATGAGCCGGAGAATGTATTTCCCCGGCAATTTTCAATGAGTAATGATGGATTCCATTGCTCGGGATGCCGGGTGAGGACGGAAACATTAAAGCCTTTATGTGCAGCTACTCCTGCAATGACGTGCCCCAGACCGCCACCGCCACAAATACAGATATTGATACTCATGCTTGCAGTTTTTTTAAGTTTTCAGCCAGATAATTGTTGTCTTCAGTGTCGCGTATGGCGATACGGATGTAATTCCTGCCATTGAATCCTGTCTTGGTACTACAATCTTTTAACAAGAGATTATGCTCCAGCAATAAAGAAACGAGTTTGGTGGAACTGAAGCGGGAAGTTACTTCGCACAGGAAATAATTGGCTTGTGAAGGTATGACACGTAGGAAGTCAACCTGTTGCAATACCTCGAAAAAGCGTTGGCGCTCGGCTATGAATTTTTTACAGGCATTTTGATAATCATTATTATACTTGCTGTATATCTGTAAATAGAATTCGGCGAAGGAGTTTATATTCCATATAGCCATGTTTTTTCGTAAATAGGCTATTATCTCTTTGTCGGAAGATGCGGCTATCCCCAAGCGTAATCCCGGAACTCCATAAGATTTGGAAATACTTTTAATGACTGTGAGGTGTGGGTATGTTTCCAGAACTTCATTCTTAAGCAGCGTATTTTCGACACTTTTTTCGCTGAAGTCAACAAAAGATTCATCCAGTATTAAGTGGATATTTCGCTGCTGCGTCCATGCCAGCAAATCCATAAGTTCGTTAAGGGGGATGAAGTTACCTGATGGGTTATCCGGATTGATCAAGAGTAAATGGCGGATATCTTTGTCCGCATAAAAAAGCATCAGTTCTTTTGCCGTATAATGAAAATCGGCATTCTGTGGATAGAATGCAATGATTTCTTCTGATTGCCGGTTGGGATATTCTTCGAAAGTGGGATAAATTACTCCCATTTTGCCATCTGAATGTTCCATCAGCGCTTTGATGATTTCGGCGGCTCCGTTGCCAACAACCACATAATCTTGCCGGATACCGAAGTTTTTTGCCATGACAAGCGTGTTCACTCCCATGCCGGAAGGGTATTCACGGAGAAGCACATTAAAATTAGCCTGTAGTTCTTCACACATTTTTTGTGGTGGAAAATAGGGGTTTACTAAATAGCAGAAATCTTTCAGCTTTGGGAAACGCCAGTATCCGCCATATCTTTTTTGGTAGCGTTGTAGCTGGTCCTGTTCGGCAAAAATGGTTTCAGCGATGTCAAGATCTTGTATATCATCAATCTCATACCAGCGTTCTCCTTCCAAAGGGAGTCCTTTCAGTTCACATCTCTCCAGCAGGGTGATTACCCGTAATACCTGTTCGTAATATTCGTTATTACCTAGGGCTTTGCTGTAGGCTTCAAGAAATGGCACATAACTGTTGCGGAGAAACTCCTTACTGAATTTATAGATATTGACGGTTTTGTAGTAATCGTCAATATCTGCGTAGCGGAACGTTTTTTTTGAGATAAAATCAATGATGTCATTTTCAGTATTGAGCCGTACCATCGTGCCGTCCATCCATGGCTCATATTTAGCTACAAGTGCCAGATTGGGATAGGGGTTATTTAAAATTTTGTGGAAAAGTGTATCCTCAAAAATCAAATCGGATTCAATTAATAAAGTATCTTGCTTTTGCAATTCCTCTTTAGCAAGATAGAGAGAATAGATATTATTGGTCTTATTGTAGACAGGATTGTAAATATATTCTATCGGAGTATTTCTACTTTGTTTCTCTATGTGGGTACGTAATTTCTCTCCTTGGTAGCCTATGACTAAAATGATGCGTTCCAGATTTAATGAATCTAACTGTGAGAGCAGACGGTCTATCAGATAGGTCCCGTTTACTTTAATCATACACTTGGTGTTATCTTTGGTAAGATCTCCCAAGCGCTTGCCCATGCCGGCGGCTAGAATGATTGCTTGCATAATAAATTAGGTATATATATTGCAAAAGTAGTAATTAATTAGCATTTATAAGCGATGTTATTTATATTTGCCTCAAATTTTAAACAGGAATGGGTAAAATAACATTTGTACCGGTAGGAGGATTGGCCAACCGTATGCGTGCAGTGGCTTCGGCGGTAATGCTGGCAGGAAAGACGAAAAGTGAATTAAGCATCATTTGGTTTCAGGATTGGGCACTGAATGCACCGTTTTATCAGTTGTTTAAGCCTGTAGACAGGGAAGTGGCTTGTTTACGGGATGCTTCGCGGTTGGATTATGCATTATTAGACAGACCTCGTTCCAAGAATTTTCATTTCCCGCTTTTGTTTCAGAAACTGCTTTTCAAGTCTTGTCTGTACGAGCGTTCCATTACTCCTTTATGTAACCGGCATTTTGATTTTGAACGGTGGGTTAAAGAAGGTGGCTGTGTTTATATGGCATCATACACCGCTTTCCAACCTTATGATTATGCATGGATCAGTCGGTTGTTTGTTCCGGTAGACGAGATTATGGAAGAGGTAGAAAACCGTTGTCGGAATTTTTCGGATGCTATGATTGGTGTGCATATCCGTCGTACAGATAATCTGGCTTCTATCAGGCAAAGCCCTATCGAGTTGTTCTATCAGAAATTAGATGAGAAGATAAAAGAGGACGGCAAGGTGGCTATCTATTTGGCTACAGATTCGGAAGAGGTGAAGCGGGAGATGAAAGAGCGTTATGGCGACCGGATATTCTGTTCCGGAAAAAAGGCAGACCGTGGATCTTTGGAGGGAATAAGGGAGGGTATCACGGATATGTACACATTGGCTCGTACACAAAAAATATATGGTTCTTTTCAGAGTTCATTTTCGGATATGGCAGCTCAGATAGGAGGGGTTCCATTGGAGATTTTGAAATTATGAGTTGCGGAAATAAATCATTGTTTTAATGATTATCTGCAAACATTTTTATTTTTGCTCCTCTTTTTTCTATGGCATTTGCCAATTTGTTTTCTATTTTTCCTAATAGCAGCCGTCTGCTCCATTCTATAACAAGCGTTGTCAGACAGATAGAAACAAGTGTTCCCATAAAATACAGAACAAGTAGGTTGCTGTCTGCATATGGGACATACCAGGGTTGTAAACAGTGGATAAGAAGTCCTTGAAGCATATATAAGGCAAAAACGTATCCTGCTAGGTAATTGATGATGCGGGATGAAAAATGCCACCGGGTAAACTGGTAGAAAATCATGATGGAGGCGATGATAATCAGTAGATTATTATCTCGGGCGAATCTCAGTATGATATTTCCACTCATTGCTGTAAGCAGGGAATTTAGTATAAAAATACAGGCAAGGCTGCCTGACAAGATTTCCCGGCTATGTCGTTTCATATTTTCCGGAAGACCATAGGTCTTCAGATATTGTCCTATGAGATAAGCTAGTGTGACATTGATAATTCCCTTGCCCGTGTCATTCTGAATTTCAAAAAACAGGATTGTCGGGGCAAATACAAAAAAGAATCCCCATAGTAACAGTAGTTGTTTATAACTTTTTTGTGAGAGGTTATGAACCAGCCGGTTTAAATAGGGCGAGAAACAATAAAGTACTACATAGCAGGTCATAAACCAGTATTTTTTGCTAAGTATCGGTAGCAATGAGGAGGCCAGCCCTGTCCAGGTATGCGGAGTGTGAAGCCATATTGTTTCGATCAGATAAGAAACGATGGAATAAAACCATACGACAACCAGCATTTTGAAAAATTTATGTGTATTGAAACGGATTCCAAAATAACCTGAGATCAGAATGAACAAGGTTACTCCGGTGTTTCCCAGTGTATTGATAAATAGTATGAATTCTTTGTTCAGCCAGTTACTGGTGTGGAAGGTATTTCCTAGAATATGCATGGATACAATCAGTATGATACTGATAATTCGTAAACATTCTAATCCGGAGTGACGTGTAGCAGCCATTATTTCTTGATTATATAGTGTAAACTCTCTTTAAAAGTGACGGAGCCGCTCAACCACAGGATGGCTGTGTAGAGTGTGCCGGCTATGATCATTTTGCTTGCCATTAATAAATACAGATTGGCAAAGCCGATAGTGATATAATAGGTAGCCGCCATTACCGCGGTAGCTATGAAGGCAAACGGAAGGATGTCTTTCAGCGCTGCAAACAAGCTGAGCCGTATTTGTTTCCATACAAAATAGTGCCATACAAACAGCCAGCAGATATTGATGGATACATACACTATAATCATGGTATGTACGCCGTATGGATAGAGCAGCAGCATGGTTGTTAACTGGATAATGCCTAAGCTGATGGTATTCCACATATAGATATCCGATTTTCCTTTGCTGATGACTAAGTTGGAATACAAATTGGTTATGGGAATGAATGCGCCACCGATGCAGAGCAATTGCAGGATGAAGGCACTGGGTAGCCATTTGTCTGTAATAGTCAGTATAATCAGTTCGGGTGCGATTAATGATAATCCTAACATAGCCGGAAAAGAAATAAAGGCAGTGAAGCGGAGCATCTTCCGGAAAGCGCGTTGTTGGCGTTCCCTTTCATCCGACAAACTGGAAAGTACAGGTTGGGCCACACTGTTGACTGTTCCTGAAATTAATGAATGTCCCATATAATTCCATTTATTAGCTTGAGTAAAATAGCCTACTTCTTGTCCCGAATAGAATTTACCAAGGATAACGGTAAAGATATTATTATTGATGTGGTTGAATATATTGGTTACTAATAATTTGCTGCTGAAAGAAAGCATCCCTCTCAAAGGCTTGAAGTCGAAAGTAAGTGTAGGTCGCCAGGGTGAGAAGCACCAATAACAGATATTAATGGTTCCTACATAGACAATGCTTTGTGTGGCTATCCCCCAATAGGCAAATCCCAAGCAGGCCATAGTTATACCGATAGTTCCTGAGGCGGTTAATCCGATAGTGACCGCCATTGCCTTTTGCTTGACCATTAAGTTGCGGAACAGGTAAGCACTGTGGGCAATGCCCAAACTGGCTACAAAGAAACCGAGGAAAGTGTATCGTGCCAAAGCTGTCAGTTCGGGAGTGTGATAGAATTCGGCAATGAGTGGGGCGCAAAGGAACAGAATGAGGTAGAGACAGGCACTTAGCCCGGTACTGAACCAGAATACGGCATTATAGTCTTTGTGGGAGATATCCCGTTTGTTGGCTAGGGCGGCCGTGAACCCGCTTTCCTGCAAAGAGCCTGCAATAAGGGAGAAGATGGACAGCATTCCCACCATGCCATAATCTTCCGCATTCAGAATGCGTGACAGGAATATCCCGAAAAAAAGATTCAGCAGCTGCTGTACTCCATTGCTTAATCCGCCCCAGAAGAGGCCTTTTGCTGTCTTTTCTTTCAAGGATTGTTCTGTCATTTTTATAGATAGATTATAAAACAGTCAGGCTGAAAGCGGACGTTTCAGTTGCTTTCAGCCTTTTCTGTATTTGGGTGTATATTATTTCACTTCACTGCCCGGCTTTACCTCTCTTAATAAAGAGGTCACCGCTAAGGTGCCGTCAAAGTTTTCAGCACTCAGGATCATGCCTTCGCTCACCAATCCGTTCTTGAATTGGCGTGGAGCCAGGTTGGCAATGAATAAAACTTGTTTGCCCACCAGTTCTTCCGGTTTATAATGTTGTGCGATACCGCTGACGATGGTACGGTTCTCCAGTCCGTCAGCAATCTTGAATTTCAGCAGCTTTTTCATTTTAGGCACTACCTCACACTCTAATACGGTACCTACACGGATATCTAACTTTTCAAATTCTTCAAAAGCAATTACCGGTTTTATCGGGTTGGCTTTATAGTTGGCAGCCTCGTTTGCTTTTTTGGTAGCCAACAGTTTGTCTACTTGTGCTTGAATGGTTTCATCTTCGATCTTTTCGAACAACAGTTCTGCCTTATTCAATTGATGTCCTTCTGCCAGCAGATCGGTACGTCCCAGTTGGTCCCATTCAAATGTTTCCATATTCAGCATTTTGCGGAGCTTTTCGCTGCTGAAAGGCAGGAAAGGTTCGAATGCAATAGCCAGATTGGCAACTAGTTGCAATGCTATGTTAAGGATGGTGGCTACACGGTCCATATCAGTTTTTGCCAGTTTCCAAGGCTCTGTATCGGCTAAGTATTTATTACCGATACGTGCCAGGTTCATTGCCTCTTTTTGTGCATCGCGGAATTTGAATACATCCAGTAGCTTTTCTACTTCTGCCTTTACGTCTGCAAATTCTTTTAATGTTTCTTTGTCGTAGTCGGTCAATTCACCGCAAACGGGAACTTTTCCGTCGAAATATTTATGAGTCAGCACTAAAGCACGGTTTACAAAGTTACCGTAAACAGCCACCAACTCATTGTTGTTACGTGCTTGAAAATCTTTCCAGGTAAAATCGTTGTCTTTTGTTTCGGGGGCATTGGCTGTCAATACATAGCGCAATACATCCTGTTTGCCGGGGAAGTCCTGCAAATATTCATGCAACCATACTGCCCAGTTGCGTGAAGTGGAAATCTTATCACCTTCCAGATTCAGGAATTCATTGCTAGGTACGTTATCCGGTAAGATATAGCTTCCTTCCGCTTTCAGCATAGCAGGGAAAACAATGCAGTGGAATACAATATTGTCTTTTCCGATGAAGTGAATCAAACGGGTTTCTGGATCTTTCCACCAAGTTTCCCAACTGTCGGGAAGTAATTCTTTTGTATTTGAAATATAGCCGATGGGGGCATCGAACCATACATAAAGTACTTTTCCCTCAGCGCCTTCTACAGGAACAGGGATTCCCCAATCCAAGTCACGGCTTACCGCACGGGGTTGCAAGCCCATATCCAACCAGCTTTTACATTGTCCGTATACATTGGGGCGCCATTCTTTATGATTTTCAAGAATCCATTCACGCAGCCATCCTTCGTGTTTGTCCAATGGCAGATACCAATGTTTGGTTTCACGCATCACTGGTTTACTGCCACTGATAGCACTTTTCGGATTGATCAGGTCGGTCGGAGAAAGTGATGTTCCGCACTTCTCGCATTGGTCACCGTAGGCTCCTTCTGCATGGCAGTGAGGACATTCACCGGTAATATAACGGTCGGCCAGGAACTGATGGGCTTCTTCGTCGTAATATTGCATGGAGGTCTTTTCAATGAACTCACCTTTATCATACAGGGTTTTGAAGAATTCGGAAGCCAGTTCGTGGTGTGTCTTTGATGTAGTACGAGAGTATATATCGAATGAAATTCCAAATTCTTTGAATGATTCTTTTATCAAGGTATGATAGCGGTCCACCACATCTTGTGGAGTAATACCTTCTTTCTTTGCACGAATGGTGATAGGTACTCCGTGTTCGTCAGAGCCTCCGATGAAAAGAACATCTTCTTTTTTCAGGCGGAGATAGCGCACGTAGATATCAGCAGGAACATATACACCTGCCAGATGACCAATATGTACCGGACCGTTTGCGTAGGGCAAAGCGGATGTGACGGTGGTTCTTTTGAATTTATTTTCCATTGTATGATGTCTTTTTTGTTATTTCTACCAGTAACGTGCAAAGTTAGTGATTTTTAGTAAGTATATGGAATAATCAGAAATATTTCTCCCTTAAAATCTCTGACAGGCCGTACTTATTATAAAATATGGTTATTCGGGGGCTTTGTCGGAAGAAGTGAAAATACAGAAAAATGTTATATCGTGATGCAGTGATTTGCACTTATTTGCATTTAATCTTAAGGAGAGAAAAATGATGAACTAAATTTTACTTATCCTGTTTTTTATAAAACCTTAAGTCGAACGAGACATGAATACGTGGTATAAATTCATTTTAAATGCACTTTTCTCTAAAAAGAGAGAGGATAAAGATTGGGAAACGACCGATAAGGAAGAGGATGTTCTTTCAAATTACATTGAACTGGACTCATTGATGCAGGTCATTTATCATGCAAAGGAAACTGAGTCGGGCAGCTAAACTAACCGACCCAGTCTTCTCTATCAAGATTTCTATAGCTTATCGCTTCTGCCAGGTGGATGGAAGTAATGTGTTCGCTGTTGTCCAGATCGGCAATGGTACGCGCTACTTTTAGAATACGACCGTATGCGCGCGCCGACAGGTTGAGGCGTGTCATGGCAGTTCGTAATAATTTTAGCCCTGCTTCATTGGGTTGAGCGTACAGATGGAGTAACCCGGCTTCCATTTGTGCGTTGCAGTAAATACCCGGATGGTTGGCAAAACGTTGAGCTTGTATTTCCCGGGCCTTGATAACCCGTTCGCGTATGCTTGCACTACTTTCCGCATGATGGCGTTCTGCCATTTTTTCGAATGGAACCGGAACTATTTCTATTTGGATATCTATGCGGTCCAGTAAAGGACCGGAGATACGGTTCAGGTACCGTTGCACTTGTCCGGGATTACAGACGCAAGCTCGTGTGGGATGATTATAATATCCGCATGGACAGGGATTCATACTGGCTACCAGCATGAAACTGGCCGGATAATCCAGACTGTATTTAGCTCGTGCGATGGATATATGCCTGTCCTCTAGGGGTTGGCGAAGTACTTCAAGTACACTTCTGTTAAATTCCGGCAACTCGTCTAGAAAGAGCAAACCGTTGTGAGCCAGACTGATTTCTCCCGGTTGGGGATTGGTGCCGCCACCTACCATTGCTACTTGCGAAATTGTATGATGGGGACTACGGAAAGGCCGGATGGCAATCAGTGAACTGTCTTTTCCTAATTTTCCTGCTACTGAATGTATTTTAGTCGTTTCCAGACTTTCACCCAATGAAAGGGGAGGGAGAATGCTTGGCATGCACTTTGCCATCATGGACTTCCCACTTCCGGGTGAACCGATCATAATCAGGTTGTGTCCTCCGGACGCGGCTACTTCCAATGCGCGTTTTACACTTTCTTGTCCTTTCACATCAGCAAAATCGTATGGAAAGCTACTTTGGTGTTCATAGAATTCCTCCCGTGTATTGACGATGCTAGGCTCCAGATTGCGTTCATTATTGAAAAATTCGATGACCTCTTTGATATTTTCTACGCCATATACTTTCAGGTTGTTTACTACAGCAGCTTCCCGCGCATTTTGTTTGGGAAGTATGAAGCCTTCAAAACCTTGCTCGCGGGCACTGATAGCTATGGAGAGGGCTCCTTTGACTGGTTGAAGGCTTCCATCCAGGCTAAGTTCTCCGATAATAAGATAACGTGAAAGTTTTTCTTCCGATACGATTTGGGTAGCGGCCAATATTCCGATTGCTAGCGGAAGGTCGTATGCAGACCCCTCCTTGCGTATGTCGGCAGGGGCCATATTCACTACAATTTGACAAGTGGGGAATTTATATCCGTTTACCTGTAAGGCGGAAATAATACGTTCATGACTTTCTTTCACGGCCGAGTCCGGCAGACCGACAAGGAAGAATTTTATACCTCGTGAACTATTTACTTCAATAGTTACAATGGTAGCGTCGATACCTTGAACGGCTGCTCCATAGACTTTTACCAGCATTCTTTTATTTTTTATTTTGTCTCTTTCGAGCACGTTCTGCCTCTTTGGCGGCTTTTTCTTTCTCTTTATCTTGTTCTGTCAGCTGTCTCACTTTGTCTATCAGTTCTTTGCCCCGTATATCTTGTGTGATGACCCGCTTGTCAGGACCTATCAGTATATTGGCAGGAATCCGGGTTATGCCTTGTTGCTTGACAATGGAATTGTTCCAGCCTTTGAAATCGCAAACTTGTTTCCATTGCGTGGTATCTTTTTGAATGATTTTCTCCATCCATTCCTTTTTATTCAGATCAAGGGAGAGGCTGATAATAACAAACTTGTCTTTTTTCAATGCCTTTTGTACGGATACTAAAGAATCTTGTGTGGCAATGCTTTCTTTGTTCCAGCTTGCCCAAAAATCCAAAAGGACATATTTCCCTTTTACACTGTTCCAGTTGACGGTCTTTCCTTTTTTATCCGTGCACGAGATGTTGGAAACGTAGCGATGTTCTGTCAGTTCTTTTTTCTCACTTAATTTATTCTGGAGTTCTATAATATAAGGTGTGTCTTTTATAATACCGCTTAGTCCTTTTATCAGCTGATCTATGTGGTTGTAATCAGGAAGCGAGTCCTGTACGTAATATTTGTCTATCAGATAGATATTGCTGTACGAGCTTGGGTTGGTTTTAATCAACGAATCCACAGCAGTCATAACAGCTGCCTTGTTATTTTCTAAGGTGCTAAGGTACTGGATATGTTTTGCCAGTTGTGCGTTTTCTCCCTTTCCTTTAACCTCTATCTTTCCGGCCATTCCGTTTAGGGTAACACTTTCTCCTTTATCAGCATATATCGGTAAGATTTGTTTTTCTCCCAATAGTAATGAGAAGATAGTAAATGTGTCAGGGGTAATGGTGTAAGTGAATTTACCTTTTGAGAGGAGTATGGTATCCAGCTTGTAATCGGGTTCTTGATAAAATACTAATATAGTGTCTGAAGGAAGTCCTTTAATGCTTCCTTCCAAGGTGAATGTATTTTTCTTGCCGCAGCCGCTTGCCAGCACAACAAGAGTGAAAAGAAAGAATAGTAATTTTTTCATTTCAAGATATTTTTTGCGAAAATACGCATTTTGTGGCTAAAGGCAGGCATAAATGAAGGTTATTTTACATAAAAAGACCGGAAGCTTCATCACGAAGCCTCCGGTTTCAGTCATAATCATCTAAAAAACTAGACAAGATGATATCTAGTTATATTATTTGATAGCATCAGCGTATTTAGCGAACTCGCGATCGTTAGCAGCTTTTCCAGCCATTGAAGGATCTTTTGCGATTGCGCTCTTGATGCTGCTGCTTACCAATGAAGCATTGTTTGTGCGAGCACCAACGATAGCCATCAAGTAGTCAGTCATTGCATCCGGATTCTTGATTGCAGACAAAGTAGCTTTTGCTTTGTTATAGTCTTTAGCCAAAATCTGAGCTTGAGCGGCACTGTTAGTCTTAGCGTCACCGAATGAGTTGACAGCTCTGTCATACTGGCCTTGTTTGATATATAAGTTACCCAAAGCTTCGCCGGCAGCGTTAGCACCTGTAGCTTTGCCTAAGTAAGTTTCGGCAGCTGCAACATTGCCCTTAACCAATTCGCAAAGACCAAGGTTAGCGTTTACTTCAGGAGCGTTAGCGTTCTTAGAAGCAGCTTGTTTGAAGTAGCTTTCTGCTTTAGCAGCATCACCGGCAGCGAATGCCAATTCACCCAAGTTATTATAAGCACGGAAATCGTTCGGATAAAGTTGAGTTGTCTTGGTGAAGATAGCTTCTTTGCGAGCGTTGTCGTTAGTCAGGGTAGCAGCGTACAATAATTCTTCTACACTCAATACTTTAGGATCAGAGTTGAATGCTTCGTTGATTTCGTCATCGCTACGACCGATGATGTCATAGTTGGCAGTTAAACGGGCACGACGCAACTGAGGCAGGATTTCGTCAGCCAAAGTTTTGTATACAGAAGAGATATTCTTGATTTCAGCTTCTCTTTGTTCAGGATCATTGTACATAGAAAGAACACGTAAGATCAAATCTTTATCCTGCAAGTTTGATTTAGATACCAGTTCTTGGAAGCCTTCCCAGTCTTGTGCAGTGTATTTTGCATCCAGGTTAGTATCAATCTTGCCCTTCTTCAACTGGCGTTCCATATATTTTTCTGTGTTTGCTTCACGGTTTTCAGCCAAACCGGTGTTCAGTTCCACACCACCATCAGGTGAAGCGTATGCAGAAATTTCGATGTTGTTCAGTTTGTAGTTCTTTGTGTCGGCATTAATTTCAGCCACTTTCTTATGGAATTCTTTGATATCGTCAGAATTCAATTCGCTGTTGCGCAAGTTGGCTTGCTGGATCAAGAACATGATGTTGGCAGTCTGAGCATCTTTAATAATGCGTTGGAAAGCATCGTTAGCGTATGATGCGTTAGAGCTGGCAGCAGTAGGCAGTTCAGAAGTCGCGATAACGCCATCAGCGATTTTTACAGAAGGAATAGTGTATGATTTCTTTCCTTTTGTAATCTTGAAATCAAGATAAAGTTCAGAGTTTGCCATTTCGGGAACGTAGTCGAAAGAAGCTTTCATCGTGTAGCTGCCACCTGCCTTGTAAGCGATAGTCTGATTGTTTCCTTCTACTTTTTCTCCTTGGAATACAGCGGGCTGGCCTTTAGCTTCGCCGCCTTTCCATCTCAGAACGGGGGTAACTTCAACAGTTGCGTTCTTCTTGAAATACTTTTCGGGGAATTTACCATTAATTGTCACAGGCACTTTACCACCGATTGCTTCAAGCACTTCAGGGTTAGTTGTGAAATAGTCAGAAGACAATTCTCCCATCTTGCCGCATGATGATAAGGCAAGGACCAATAAAGCCACTAAGGGCAAATACAACTTTTTAATCATAGTTACTTATTAATTTAACGTTTGTAATGTAAAATTCGCTATAGTACGTTTTTGTGCGTCTCTTTGGGGGCAAAGATAGGAAAAACTCTATTATATGCTAGCTTCTTAGCCTGCTTTTTTTTCAATTTATCTTAAAATATTTTAGAATATAGAACCTTTATTATCTTTTTCTCTGAATTTGATGTTACGGGGGTGATGTTCTATGATTTCACTGCGTAGCATATTACGGTCTATATGTGTATAAATTTCTGTTGTCCCGATACTTTCATGTCCCAGCATGCACTGTATGGCACGCAAGTTGGCACCTCCTTCCAGCAAATGTGTTGCAAAAGAATGGCGGAATGTGTGAGGACTGATTTTTTTTTTCAGACCTATCCGGGCTGCCAGTTCCTTGATGATATGGAAAACCATGATGCGGGAGATGTTCTTCCCGAAATTGCTGATAAAGACAAAGTCTTCAAATCCCGGCTTTATTTTCATCAGGTTACGGTCGGTGAAGTAGAGCCTGATTTCCTTGATGGCGCGCGGTGAAATAGGAACCAGCCGCTGTTTGCTTCCTTTTCCTTCCACTTTGATGAAGCCTTCTTCAAAATAAAGTTCGGATAATTTCAGGTTGCAGAGTTCGGAAACACGGAGCCCGCAACTGTAAAGCGTTTCCAGTATGGCCCTGTTGCGCTGTCCCTCTTTGGTGCTGCGGTCTATGCTTCCTATCAGCAGGTCTATCTCTTCTACTGTCATTACTTCGGGCAGTTTGAAACCTGTCTGGGGGGATTCCAGCAATTCTGTCGGATCGGCTTTCAGGTAATCTTCCATAATGAGGAAACGGTAGAAAGAGCGGATGCCCGACAAGATGCGTGCCTGCGAACGGGGGTGGATGCCGATATCATGTAATCCGGCCGAGAAATCTTCCAGATTTTCAAGCCGGACATCCAGAATGTTGATGTTTTCTAATGTAAGATAAGCCAGTAACTTGTCCAGGTCAGTAAGATAAGCATCTACCGTATTGTCAGATAACGATTTCTCCAACTTTAAATATTGTTTGTATTTCACCAATATCTTGTCTGTTTTCTCGGTTCTTTTCATTTCTTTTTTCTACCTTTGTACCCAAATTCCCTGCAAAGGTAGAAAAAGTTCAGATATAGTATAAATATGAAAATACAAATTATTAATGGACCTAATATCAATTTATTAGGCAAACGGGAACCTTCCATTTATGGCGCTGTTTCATTTGAAGACTATCTGGTGGAATTGCGCCATACTTATCCGGACATTGAAATAGCGTATTATCAGTCGAATGTGGAAGGTGAGATGATCAACAAAATACACGAAGTGGGTTTTGATTATGACGGCATCGTGTTGAATGCAGGGGCTTATACGCATACTTCCATTGCTTTGCAGGATGCTATCCGCGCCGTGACAGCTCCCGTGGTTGAGGTGCACATCTCGAATGTACATACCCGTGAGGAGTTTCGCCATAAGTCGATGATTTCCTGTGCTTGTGCGGGAGTGATTTGTGGGTTCGGGCTTCATTCATATCGTTTGGCGATTGAGGCTTTGTTAATGAGAAAATAAAACGTTTAGGTATAATATAAGGTGATAAGATTATGATGTTGAAACAAACAAAAATCGTAGCGTCCATCTCAGATCAGCGTTGCGAGGTAGAGTTTATAAGAGATCTTTTCAAGGCCGGTATGAATGTGGTCCGTATGAATACGGCTCACGCTTCACGTGAAGGTTTTGAAAAATTGATAACCAATGTACGTGAGGTTTCCAACCGTATTGCCATATTGATGGACACAAAAGGGCCCGAAGTGCGTACTACTGCTATTGCGGGCGGCGAGCCTATTCCTTATCAGATTGGTGACAAAGTGAAGATTGTAGGTAATCCTGCACAAGAAACGACCCGTGAATGTATTGCTGTATCTTATCCCGGTTTTGTGCATGATCTTCAGGTGGATGGCGATATTCTGATTGATGATGGTGATCTGGAGCTGCGTGTGATTGAGAAGACAGACGAGTATTTGTTGTGTGAGGTGCAGAATGAAGCTACTTTGGGTAACCGTAAGAGTGTAAATGTACCGGGCGTGCGCATCAATCTCCCTTCTTTGACAGAAAAGGACCGTAACAATATACTGTATGCTATTGAAAAGGACATTGATTTCATAGCACATTCGTTTGTTCGTAATAAGCAGGATGTGCTGGATATCCGTCAGATACTGGATGCATACGGCAGCGACATTAAGATTATCGCCAAGATCGAAAATCAGGAAGGAGTGGACAATATTGATGAAATATTGGAAGTGGCCGACGGAGTCATGGTGGCTCGTGGTGACTTGGGCATTGAGGTTCCTCAGGAACGAATTCCCGGCATTCAGCGTCTGTTGATCAAAAAATGTATTCTGGCAAAGAAACCGGTGATTGTTGCTACCCAGATGTTGCATACCATGATTAATAATCCGCGTCCTACCCGTGCTGAAGTGACCGATATTGCCAATGCTATTTACTACCGCACGGATGCATTGATGCTGAGTGGGGAAACGGCATACGGCAAGTATCCGGTGGAAGCCGTGAAGACGATGGCCAAGATTGCAGCGCAGGCCGAGAAAGATAAACTGGCCGAGAATGACATCCGTATTCCTTTGGATGAAAACTCCAATGATGTAACCGCTTTCCTGGCAAAACAGGCAGTAAAGGCTACCAGCAAACTGAATATCCGCGCCATTATTACCGACAGTTTCAGCGGGCGTACCGCACGTAATATTGCTGCTTTCCGTGGCAAATATCCTGTATTGGCCATCTGTTATAAAGAAAAAACGATGCGTCATCTGGCTTTGTCATATGGGGTGGAAGCTATCTATATGCCCGAAAAGGCTAACGGACAGGCATATTATTTCGCTGCTTTGCGTAAATTGCTGGATGATGGTGTCTTGAGTGAAAGCGACATGGTGGCTTACCTGAGCAGCGGCAAGCAAGGTACTCAGACTTCTTTCCTTGAAATCAATGTAGTGGGAGATGTGTTGAAGTATGCTATGGACTATGTGCTGCCCAACCGCAACCGTTACCTATAATAATAGAAGATAGGAATGAAAGAAACGGACGCTATTGACGAATATATCCTTCAGCACATTGATGAAGAAAGTGATTATCTGAAGGCACTTTATCGCGATACGCACGTCAAGCTTTTACGTCCCCGTATGGCTTCCGGCCACTTGCAGGGACGTATGCTGAAAATGTTTGTGCAAATGATACGCCCCCGTCAGGTGCTGGAAATCGGGACTTACAGTGGCTACTCCGCACTTTGCCTGGCCGAAGGGTTGGAAGAGGGGGCCACGTTGCACACATTTGAGATAAACGATGAGCAGGAGGACTTTACACGTCCCTGGCTGGAAGGTTCGCCTTACGCCGGCAAGATTAAATTTTATATAGGTGATGCGCTGAAGTTGCTGCCTGGCATGAACATTACCTTTGATTTGGCGTTTGTAGACGGTGATAAGCGGAAGTATATTGAATATTACGAAATGGTACTGGAGAAATTATCACCCGGCGGATACATCATTGCCGATAACACATTGTGGGACGGACATGTATTGGAGGAACCGCATCATACAGATCTTCAGACTATTGGAATAAAGAAATTTAATGATTTGGTAGCTGCCGACAAACGGGTTGAAAAGGTGATTCTTCCCTTGCGCGACGGGCTGACAATCATAAGAAAATGTTGAATAATGTGCCAATAGGTTATGCTATGAACCGTATGGCATATTAACAAATTAGCAAACTGAATAATTATTAATTATGGAAACGACCAGACAAAATAAGATTTCTCGTTTGATCCAAAAGGAGTTGAGTGAGATTTTCCTGCTTCAGACCAAGTCCATGAATGGTGTTTTGGTGTCGGTAAGTGCTGTCCGCATCAGTCCCGATATGAGTATTGCACGTGTCTATCTCAGCGTGTTCCCTTCTGAGAGGAGCCAGGAAATAGTAAAGAATATCAATGATAATATGAAATCCATCCGTTATGAGTTAGGAACACGGGTACGCCATCAGTTGCGCATCATTCCCGAGTTGAAATTCTTTGTGGATGATTCATTGGATTATGCCGAACGTATAGACGAATTGTTGAAAAAGTAGAACCGGGCGGTGAATTTTCCCTTTTATATAGCGAAGCGTTATCTTTTTTCCAAAAAGTCGCACAATGCCATTAATGTCATTTCAGCCATTTCCGTCTGCGGAGTGGCTTTGGCTACATTGGCATTGGTATGTACTTTGTCTGTTTTTAACGGCTTCCAGGATCTGGTGGCTACTTTCTTTACGGCTTTTGATCCGGAGCTGAAAATTACGGCTGTCACCGGAAAGGTCTTTGACGGACAGGAAGCGCGTATAGAAGCTTTGCGCCGGATGCCGGAGATCGCTGTTTTTTCTGAGTCCTTGGAAGAGAATGCGATGGTTCAGTATAAGGGCCGTCAGACTATGGCGGTGATCAAGGGAATTGAGGATAATTTCGAGGATCTGACCGCTATTGACAGTATTCTTTTCGGCCGGGGGCAATTCGTGTTGCATGATGAAGTGGTGGATTATGCCATTCCCGGCATAGAATTGGTTTCCATCTTGGGAACGGGTATCAAATTCCTCGATCCGCTAGAGATTTATGCTCCCAAACGGGGAGCTAAAGTCAATATGGCCAATCCAGCTTCCAGCTTTAACTCTGCCGATTTATATTCCAGCGGCCTTGTGTTTGCGGTGAACCAACAGAAGTATGACTCTTCTTACATTTTGACTTCCCTCCAATTTGCCCGTAGGTTGTTCCAGTATGACACAGAAGTGAGTTCGGTAGAATTGAAATTGAAGCCGGATGCAGATGTAGGGAGTGTAAAATCGAAGATACAGAAAATATTGGGAGATGGTTTCCGGGTGCAGGACCGGTATGAGCAGCAAGCGGATACTTTCCGCATTATGGAGATAGAGAAGCTGATATCTTATATTTTCCTTACCTTTATCCTGATGATAGCTTGCTTTAATGTAATAGGCTCCTTGTCCATGCTGATTATAGATAAGAAGGCAGATGTAGTGACATTGCGCAATTTGGGGGCCAGCGACAAGCTGATCACGCGTATATTCCTGTTCGAGGGGCGTATGATTTCACTGATAGGTGCGGTGGTTGGTGTGATACTGGGGCTGATCCTTTGCTTTATCCAGCAGGAATTCGGATTGCTTTCGCTGGGAGGTGGTAATTCCGGCGGTAATTTTGTGGTGGATGCTTATCCCGTCAGTGTCCATGTATGGGATATTGTTATAGTCTTTGTTACTGTGCTGGTGGTGGGCTTTCTTTCCGTGTGGTATCCCGTGCGTTATCTCAGCCGCAGGTTGCTGGGCAGGTAATTTATTTATTATTGTTGATACGGCTGATGTTTGTCGGTTTGTACGGTACGGCTTGGCTGCTTTCTTTGTTTTTATTCTTTTCGTCTTTTGGCCTTATGGCTTTATCTGGTTAAGTCTTTTCTTCTTTGTGGTTAACCTTGTTTTACCTTATGGTTAAGCTCTTTTTTATGGTTGTGTACTATAGTCTCTTGCGGTGGTTTGTACAGTCTGATATAGTGGACTGTATAAACTCTTGCAGTAGACTGTACAGTCCACTGCCGGAGTCTGTAGTAGTTAACTGTATGATAAGGGTTAGCTATAAGGAAAAACGACCTTAATCGTCGGAGCAATAGGGCTTGGTACAAGCTTCTTTCCAGGGCGTTTCAGATCTTCTACTTTCAGGGTCCTCAAATCAATTCGTAGCTGCTCACCTGAATAGGCATATCCAGATTATGCAGCACCTTCTCCAGCAAAATGCCTTCCCGATTATCATATTCATAGCCGAAAGTGGCGCGGATGCCTTGAAGGATAAACTGTGTGGCGCGGTCCAAGGCGATAGGAAGACTGTCGCCTTGTATCAGTGAGCCGGTTATCACACTGGTAAATGTATCGCCTGTGCCGGGATAGTGTGCGGGCAGGTAGGGACACGTTACTTTCCAATAGCGGTTTCCCTGTCTGTCATAGGCGTAAACGGAAGTTTTGCGAGGATCTCCCTGTACGGGCACGCTGGTGATAATAACGATACCGGGGCCGTGCTCCGAAATTTCATGCAGGTAAGCTTTTAGTTCTTCGTCTGTATTCTCCGCTTTATAGGGTTTGTCCAGCAAATAGAACAGTTCGGTCATATTGGGCGTGATGACATCTGCTTTCCGGATGAGGTGACGCATTTCCAGAATCATTTGTTCGTCAAAGTTGGTATATAGCTTTCCGTTGTCTCCTAATACGGGATCTATCATGACCAGGCTGTCGGACTGGCGGAAATCATCAATGAACCCGGATACGATTTGTATCTGGCGGGGAGATCCCAAGTAGCCCGTATAAATAGCATCGAATTGTACGCCAAGTTGTTTCCATTCACTGATAATCTTGGGCATCTCGTCCGTGAGGTCCAAGAAAGAGAAGTGCGGGTATTGGGTGTGGCTGGATAATACGGCTGTGGGCAGAGGGCAGACTTGAAAGCCCATGGATGAGAGGATAGGGATAACGACGGTGAGGGATACGCGCCCTGCACCGGACAGATCGTGTACCGCAGCTATCTTCTTTACTTTATTTGTATACATATCTTCATGAATTAAGCGTTATGGATGGTATATATAACAGGTAAACCGGAAGAAAGTTATTCCAATGCTATGCTTTTTACCTTTATGTCTTGCCGGCCCAAGAAGATGGAAGCGGATTCCTCAAACTTGTTTTCGCTTTCTGTGGTGAGGAAGCGGCAGTTTCCTCCTTTATCGCAGCGTGCGTCCATTTCCGGATGGCGGTTTAAATAGTCTCGCAGGCTCCGGGCCACATATTCCCCTTGTGAAATGATGCGGATAGGTTCAGGCGTAAATTGCCTTATTTTATCCAGTAGTAGCGGATAATGGGTACATCCCAATATGATGGTGTCAATCATCGGATCTTTATCCAGCAGCCGGTTGATATGTTGTTTGACGAAATAGTCGGCTCCTTCCGATTGATATTCATTATTCTCTACCAAGGAAACCCACATGGGACAGGCTTCTCCTGTTACCACAATGTCGGGAGATAACTTATGTATTTCCAAAAGATAGGATTCGGATTTGATGGTACCGGCTGTGGCCAGTATACCTACGTGCCGGCTTCGGGTGATTTCTCCTATACATTCTGCTGTAGGCCGGATGACACCGAGTACTCTGCGGGTAGCGTCTATTACCGGAAGATTGATCTGCTGGATGGTGCGTAAGGCTTTTGCCGATGCTGTGTTGCATGCCAATATCACCAAAGGACATCCCAGTTCAAACAGTTTGCTTACGGCTTGCAGGGTAAATTCGTAAACAACTTCAAAAGAGCGCGGTCCGTACGGACAGCGTGCGCTGTCTCCCAAATAGATATAATCATACTCAGGCATCAGTCCGCGTATTTTGTCCAGAATGGTCAGACCGCCGTAGCCGGAGTCGAATACACCGATGGGACCGGTTGAAGGGAGGATAGATGGGATCATGGCAGTATAGCTATATAATACAGGCACGGATTACACGGATGTTCACGGTTCTGAAACCTGTGAAATCTGTGTAATCCGTGCCTGTAAAGGTCCTTAACTTAATTATTTGATTCCTACTTTAGCTTTGACAGCAGCAGTTACATCTGTAGACTGCGCTTCATTTACGTAGGGAATTTCTGTTCTGTTCAAATCGAAGATATAAGTATATCCACCTTCCTGGCCTACTGCTTTGATGGCGTCTTCAATTTTCTTGTAGATAGGTTCCATCATATCAGCGTATGATTTCTGCAACTGTTGTTGTGCATCTTGTTGGAACTGCATTCCTTTTTCCTGTAATTCCTGCAATTCTTTCTGGCGTCTTTCCTGAATGTTCTTAGGAAGGTTGGCTTGTTCCTGTTGATATTCAGTATATTTTTTGGTCAGTTCATCAGTTGCACGTTTCATTTCATCCTCGTATTGTTTCTGCATGGCTTGGATGTCGGTCTGGGCCTTTGTGAATTCCGGCATGACAGTAAGTACATCTGCGGATTTAATATGCCCGAATTTCTGAGCAAATACACTCATCGGAGCGATAAGTAAAAGTAGTAAAGCAATTTTTTTCAACATAGTTCTATTTTTTATTAGTTATTGCAAATTTGGATTATCGGTTGCAAATGTAGGAAATTAATTTGAATATCCTAATCTTGAGAGCACTTCATTGCTGATATCAATGCTTGGAGATGCGAAAATAATGCTTTGGGCGGAGCCTCTGTCCACTACTGCCGCATATCCTTTTTGCTCTGAAATCTGTTTTACCGCTTCATAGATTTTATCTTGAATTGGTGTGATCAATGCCTCTTGTTTTTTGGCCATTTCTCCTTCGGGACCGAAATATTTCTTTCTCAGTTCGGCTGCTTCCTTTTCTTTTGCTACAATCGCTTCTTCTCTTTGCGTTTTCTGTGCGGCCGACAGGGAAGCCGAGGCTTTCTGGTATTCTTTATAAAGTGCTTCCGCTTCTTTTGCTTTTGCTTCCACCTCACTTTGATATTGTTGTGAAGCTTGATTCAGTTGGGTATTCGCCTGTTCGTATGCAGGAATATTCTTCAGGATATATTCCATATCAATCAAGGCGAACTTTTGAGCGCTGGCTGTGAATACACAAGCCACAAACAATAGAGATAATAGGATAGCCTTTTTCATAATCACATTGTTTTTAGTTATTAAAACTCTTGTCCCAGGATAAAGTGGAACTGGCTTCCACTATACTGGCTGGATCCGTTAATCTTGTCGAAACCGTATGCCCAGTCAATACCCATCATACCAATCATCGGCAGGAAGATACGGACACCGACACCTGCCGAGCGTTTCAACTGGAACGGATTGAATTTGCTTACATCTGTCCATGCGTTACCTCCTTCAATGAAGCCTAGTGCATAGATACTGGTCGAATTTTCCAACATCAACGGGTATCTTAATTCTGCACCTAAACGTACGTAAGCATAGCCTTCACTACCATAAGGAGTCAATGAACCGTTTTCGTAACCACGCAGTGCAATGGTTTCGGAAGCGTAGCTGGTGCTATAGCCTGTCATACCGTCACCACCCATATAGAATGTTTCAAAAGGTGATTTCTTGTACTTGTTATAGTGACCCAGCAAGCCGAACTCTGCACGTGTCATGATAACCGGACATTTCTGACCTCCTGTAAGAGCGGTATAGGTCTTTGATTTGAATTTCCATTTGTGGTATTCAATCCAGTTGAACATACTTGCCGCTTCATCATAATCATCTTTACCGTATACCGAGTAGTCCTTGTTACTGAACAATGAGTACGGAGGAGTCAGCTGTACGGAAGCCGAGAATTCAGAACCGCGACGCGGGAAAATCGGGTTATCCGTAGAGTTACGTGCCAAAGTCAGATTCAAACTCAGGTTGTTGCAATTACCGGTTGACATGTATTCTCCGTTGTTCAACTTGATATACAAGTAGCTCCAGTCTTTCAAAATAAAGCGCTGGTAAGAAAGTTCGGCTGACAAGGTAAAATAGTCATCCGGCCATCTCAAACGCTTACCCCAACCGATAGATGCTCCATACATCTGGATAGATTTATCGGGGTCATAAAAAGACTCGTAGTTGTTATTATATCCGCCATAATAATTTCCATAACCGCTGTAATAATTGTAGTAATTATTCATATAAGCTGAGTTATAGTAGTTACTGCTGATATCTGTCTGTATGGAGTAGAAAGCCGAAACAGAGAATGAATTCGGACGTTTTCCGCCAAACCATGGGTCAAAGAACGATACACTATATGACTGGTAATAACTACCGTTGGTCTGTCCACTGATGGTTAATGTCTGTCCATCACCCTGTGGCAGGAATCCGCGGTAGTTGTCACTCTTATGGAACAAGTTGGCCATAGAGAAGTTCGTGAACTTCAAACTTAATTTACCGATAACACCGGTTTGTCCCCAACCTGCCGAGAATTCTACCTGGTCGTTTGCTTTGGACTCCAGGTTCCAGTTGATGTCTACCGTACCGTTGGTCGGGTCCGGTTGTACATCCGGCTGGATATTTTCAGGGTTGAAGTGTCCCATTTGGGCTATCTCACGATAAGAACGTTCCAATGCTTCTTTGCTGAACAGATCTCCCGGCTTGGTTCTTAACTCACGGCGTACTACGTTTTCATACAAACGGTCGTTACCGTTGATACGCACTTTGCTGATAGAGGCCTGAGGACCTTCCTGAATACGCATTTCCAAATCAATGGAGTCGCCGTCTATGTTTACTTCTACGGGGTCAAGGTTATAGAAAACGTATCCTTTATTATAGTAGTAGTTACCGATAGCATCTTCATCACCGGTCAGACGCTCGGTCATTAATTTCTGGTTATAAACATCTCCCTTTTTCATACGGAGCTGTTCGTTCAGCCAGTCCGAAGCATAAATGGTGTTACCTACCCAGGTCACGTTGCGCAGATAGTATTTGTCACCTTCTTCTATTTTCATGTACACGTCGACGGTACGGTCATCGTACGGAGAAACACTGTCCACAACAATTTGTGCGTCGCGGTAACCTAATTCGTTGTATTTGTCGATGATATGCTGTTTGTCTTCTTCGTATTTCTCTTCAATGAATTTTTTGGTACGGAAAAGGTTGACAAGTTTGTTTTTCTCATTCGTCTTCTTCATGACGCGTTTTAACTTCTTGTCACTTAACACGGTGTTGCCGTCAATGGTGATCTTGTGGACTTTCACCTTTTCTTTCTTGTCAATCATCACATCAACATCCACTTGGTCCTTATTGTCAGCCAAATCACGCTCAACGATGGTCACTTCGGCGTTTTTAAAACCTTTTTCATCGAAATGTTTCTTGATTAATATTTTAGCACGGTCTATCAAGTTGGGAGTAATCTGGCTTCCTTTTACCAAACCTAGTTTGGCTTCCAAATCTTCACGCTCGCTTTTCTTTACGCCGTGGTAACGAATGTCGGCAATACGTGGACGTTGGGTCAGGATGATTTTTAAATAGATCTTGTCTCCAACAATTTTTTCAGCTAGGATTTGTACATCCGAGAACAGTCCGTGTCGCCAATAACGTTTTACAGCTGTGGTGATGTCATCTCCCGGAACAACAATGGTCTGTCCTACCGATAGTCCTGAAAGTCCGATCAATACATAATCTTCATAGTTTTTTACGCCTTCTACTTTGATTCCGCCGATTTCATACTTCTTGGGCGTTCCGGAATAAAGTATGACTGGATTGTCGTTTTCTTCTACGTTTGCTTCTTGGGCGTAACTGCCTGTTGAAAAGCAAAATAGGCATGTAAGCGTTAATAGTATAAGTGAAATACGATATAGCATTTTATCTAACTTTATATTTGTTCACTGGTTTTGCCGAAACGGCGTTCTCTTTTCTGATAATCATAAATGGCTTTGCAAAATTCTTCTTCGCGGAAGTCCGGCCAGAACGTTTCACAAAAATATAGTTCGGAATAAGCACATTGCCAAAGCAGATAGTTGCTAAGGCGGATTTCTCCTCCGGTACGTATAAGCAAATCCGGGTCGGGCATATAGTTTGTACTTAAATGTGCACTTATCAAATTGTCATCGATGTCCTCAATGGCTAGTTTGTCGTTTTGAATCTTGGCCGCTATTTGTCTTACCGCTTCTGTTATTTCCCATTTGGAAGAGTAGCTTAAAGCAAGTGTCAGACACATACCGGTATTGATTGAGGTGCGTTCAATGCATTGGTTCAATCGTTCCAGAACTTCTACCGGTAACTTTGCCGTATCACCGATAATGCGAAAACTGATGTTGTTTTTCATGAAAGTTTCTTCTTCAATGGAGTCCATCAGAAGACTCATCAGAGCAGCGACTTCATCTACCGGGCGATTCCAGTTTTCGGTAGAGAAAGTATATAGTGTCAAGTATTTGACTCCCAGTCTAGCCGCTTCTTCTGCTATGATGTGTACAGTTTCTGCACCGGCTTGATGTCCGAAGCTGCGCGCCTGTCCACGTTGTTTAGCCCATCTTCCATTTCCATCCATTATAATGGCTACATGGGCAGGTATACGGCTTTTGTCTATTTGCTCTCTATATGGCATGTCGCAATCTATTTTATATGACTCTCTTTGACTTTATTCCTTGGAATCGAATCCCAACTTATTGATTCGTCCTCTCCATACTTCTCCGCTTCGGCTCCATATAATCCACAAGAAGTTATTCTTGTCTACGACATAAGAATAGTTGCCGTCTGCCTGGTTGTATAGATCTGTGAATTCTGTAGGGAAGAATACATATCTTGAAACAGGTTTCCATGTAATGCCTTGATCCGTTGACCCGTAGAATCGGCTGAAAGCGGGAATGTCCTTACCGAAACTTTTACCCGGACCACCGAAAGCGTATAATTGGTCGTTATAATGAATCATGGCTATATTAGCCAGCTTGGGACAATAAAAACTATCGTATGCGGCTGTAGGATAATCTGCCCAACTGTCTTCTGTAGTCAGTCTGGTCCATACAGTAGAGGTCGTGTCGGTCGCAATGGGATTTTCTCCCATTAGTACCATACGGTCTATGAATTTATTGGTTACCAACGGGTAAGCTGTGTATGATAACTGATTTTTCGGGAAATTGGCCGGAACCTCGCCATTAGTATCCCAAACCAGAGCATCCGTGCTTTCCATAAAATGATTGTTGGTGTCTATGGCGTACAATTTGCAGTTATGTTCTGAATGAACACCGGCAATCAGCTTCTCGAATTTGGTGTTAGTGCCCATCTTGCTCCAGCTTTTTCCGTCAGAGGAGCAGTACAGGTCATTGTCGGCAAGTATGTATAATTGGTTTCCCCATGCCATGACAGAAGAATAGTCCGCATTTTGCATATTTTCAGGTAAAGCCTGTAAGGGCGTCCAGGTTTTTCCGTCATTGATGTGGGTGCTTGTAACAGCGGTGCCATTGTCTTGCTGTGCGAAAACATAAATATAATCCCCTAATGTGACTGCTTTCTGTGCTTGGATAGTGTTGTCGAAACTACTTCCTCTATGGCTCCACTGCAATGAGTCGGGAACTTGTTTATGTACATTAATCTCGGCTTTATAAATAGGTCCATAGACTCCGCTCATCGCCATAACTTTAAATTGGACAGGCTTTTCGAAATTCAAGGAGTCGGTATCATTCCACAACGAATCTTTGTCCTCAGCGACAATAAAAATGCCAATACCGTCTGATTTTATGCTGACTACGACTTTGCTGATGTCTGTACCGACTGGCAGGGAGTCTACGTTGTAGATATGTCTTGTGCCTTGGTCGATGGCAAAAGGGTATTTGGTACCATCAACGGTGAATGTCAGCGTTGTGTCTTTGCCATTAACCTTTTCGGTATATTGAGTTTCAATTTTATCTTTTATAGCAAAAGAGGTAATGCTTGATTCTGAACTATATTCTGTTTCTACTTCGTTGTCGTCCAAGCAAGATGTAATCATAAAAGCCGCAGCAAGCAGACTTGTGATGACAGTCAAAAACTTTATTTTCATTTGCAAATGAGTCTATTGTTACAAGTCGCAAAAGTAGGAAGATTTTTTTCTATATAGAAGTTTTGGGACAAGTTTTATATTAATTTATAGATAAACCAGCCCTTTTTCTCGGTCAATCAGCCACATTTTATCTTTGAATTTGTGAATGGACGGCATGCATTATTTCTCTTCCAAAGTATATTTTATTCAGTTTAAAGTGTTTTTTTTGAATAGAAGGTGCCTGTATTCCATTGTTTAAGCGTAGTGGAGCCTTTTCTATGAAGGCTTCATCCCATAAGCCGGAGTCTATGAAAGACTGTAATAAAATACTTCCGCCTTCTACTAGAAGTGATTGTATTTTTTTCTGATATAATACTTCCATTATTTGCGGCAGGATATCTTTGTTGAAATCCAACGATATGTATTCTGTTAATGCGTTTGGCTGACAGGGGGATTCCCGGGTAAACACGAATGTCTTTATTTTGCCGTTGAAAAGTTCCAAATCTCGGGGTAATGTCAATTCTTTATCTATTACCAGACGCACGGGATGCTTGCCGTACCAATTCCGGGTGGATAGGGAGGGATTGTCAAGTAATGCCGTGTGTCGTCCTACTAATATAGCGTCATGTTCGGCGCGTTTTTTGTGTACCAGCATGCTGGTCAGCGGATTGGAAAGTATGATCGGCTTTCCTCCTGTGCGGTTTATATCGATAAAGCCATCAGCGGATTCTGCCCACTTTAAGGTTATGTATGGGCGTTTGAGCGTGTTGAATGTTATGAAGCGTCTTATCAGGTGCCGGCATTCCTCTTCTAAGACGCCTACGGTTACTTCAATGCCGGCTTTGCGCAGTTTCTCGATGCCTCTGCCGGCTACTTGGGAAAACGGGTCTATGCAGCCTATTACGACTTTGGGGATTCTCTTCTCTATAATCAGGTCGGCGCAGGGAGGGGTTTTTCCATAATGGGAGCATGGTTCCAGACTTACGTATATGGTTGATTCCTTCAAAAGATTTTCGTCTTTAACGGAACGTATGGCGTTTACTTCGGCATGTGCCTCTCCGCAACGGATGTGGTAGCCTTCTCCAATAATGGTGTCGTGATATACAATGACAGCACCTACCATCGGATTAGGGGCTGTGTTACAAAGTCCGTTGTATGCCAGTTGCAGGCAACGGGAAATATATTTTTCATCTTTTGTCATAACGATCTTGTTTAAATTCTTACTTTTGCATATAAAATGACACTATGAATCCTGTTGTATCTTACATAAAACAAACCTTGCAGGGATATTACCCTGATTCAGAACTTGTGCCTATGGCTAAATTGCTGCTTACACAAGTCTTCGGCATGTCTGTTGTTGAATTGTATGCAGGCAAAGATACTACTTTTTCGGTGAATGAGCGGAAACAGCTGGATGATATTCTGGTTCGTCTGCAAAAACTGGAACCTATTCAATACATAATAGGTACGGAAGAATTTTATGGCCTTACTTTTGAAGTGAATAAACATGTATTGATTCCACGTCCGGAAACAGGGGAGTTGGTAGACTGGATTATACGGGAGCATAAGTATGGTCGGGTTAGAATATTGGATATTGGTACGGGGAGCGGCTGCATCGCTGTCTCTTTGGCCAAGAATTTGGAAGAGGCGGAGGTCGTTTCATGGGATGTTTCAGAAAAGGTGTTGCAAGTTGCGGAACGTAATTGCAGGCGGAACGGCGTTCGTGTAACTCTTGAGCAAAGGGATGTGCTGCTTGCTTCTCCTGCAGGTGAGCGGTTTGATGTCATTGTCAGCAATCCACCTTATATTACAGAAAAGGAGAGGGCGGATATGAGTGCTAATGTCTTGGAATGGGAGCCGGAATTGGCTTTGTTTGTGCCGGATGATAGTCCGTTGTTGTTTTATCGGAAAATAGCAGAATTGGGTAGGGATATGCTAGTGTCTGGTGGAAGGCTTTATTTTGAAATTAATCAGGAATACGGTCGGGAAACGGTGGATATGTTGGCAGGTTTGGAATACAAAAATATAGAATTGAGAAAAGATCTCTTTCAAAATGATAGAATGATAAAAGCGGAGAAATAAGATGAAGGGAGAATTAAGTGAGAATGATTTGAGGTATAAGGCAGAAACTTATTGCTCTTCAATGGAGCGTTGTGTAGTAGATGTAGAGGCTAAATTGTCACAATGGGGAGCCACTCCGGAAATGATGGAGAAAATCGTTCGGCATTTGCAGGATGAGAGATACATTGACCAGAAGCGTTTTTGCTCGGCTTTTGTTCGCGATAAATATCGCTTTAACCAATGGGGTAGAGTGAAAATCTGCCAGGCTTTGCGCATGAAGAAAATCCCTGCGGATGTTATAGCCAAAGGATTGGAGGAGGTAGATGAGCGGGAATATATGGAGATACTATCTGGTTTGATCGAGCAGAAAAGAAGAAGTGTGAAAGCATGTACGGAATACGAACGGAATGGGAAATTGATTCGTTTTGCAGTTGGTAGAGGATTTGAAATGGAGGCTGTTTGTCGTTGTGTGAAACAAACCGGAGAAGATGATGTCTATCTGGACTGATCTTTGGAATTTATTTTTCCCTCATAGTTGTCTGCTTTGTGGGCGGCAGCTTATATCAGGGGAGAGAGTGCTTTGCTTGAAATGCTTGTCGGGGCTTCCGCGTACTCAATTTCATTTACGGAAAGATAATATTGTAGAATGTAATTTCTGGGGAAAAATACCGGTGGAGCATGCCACCTCTTTTCTTTATTATGCAAAGGGAGGAAATGTCCGACAGTTGTTGTACGAACTGAAATATCATGGTAATCAAGAAGTGGGTGAAGTGATGGGGCGGATGATGGCATCTGAACTTATGTGCTCTCATTTTTTTGATGGGATAGATTTGATTGTTCCTGTTCCGTTGCATCAACGTAAAAAACGTTTAAGGGGGTATAACCAAAGCGAATGCCTGGCAAGAGGAGTTTCGGTGGTGACAGGTATTCCTATGGATACTAAAGTTGTGATAAGAAGCAGGTATACTGACACACAGACGCATAAAGGACAATATGCAAGATGGGAAAACGTGCGAAATTTGTTTGCCTGTATTTTCCCTGACAGCTTGGAAGGAAAGCATCTTTTGTTGGTGGATGATGTGCTGACAACAGGGGCTACGGTTGTTTCTTGTGCTGATGCCTTTCGTGGCATACCCGGATTGCGTATCAGTGTGCTTACTTTGGCATTGGCAGGGGAATCCTGATAACAACAACTATTTTTTAGAAAAATACCTTGTCCGATTTTTCATTATCTCGATGTATTTCTATATTTTTGCACAATATTTATCAGATATAGTTGAGTTATGAAGACTTTAGAAAAATTATTCGCAGAGAAATTACTGAAGATTAAGGCTATCAAGTTGCAGCCGGCTAATCCTTTTACTTGGGCGTCCGGTTGGAAGTCGCCTTTTTATTGTGATAACCGCAAAACTCTTTCGTATCCTTCTCTTCGTAATTTTGTGAAACTTGAGATTAGCCGTATTGTCCTGGAGAAGTTCGGTCAGGTAGATGCTATTGCCGGTGTGGCGACAGGGGCTATCCCTCAAGGAGCTTTGGTGGCTGAAGAGTTGAATCTGCCGTTTGTGTATGTTCGTTCTACTCCGAAAGACCATGGCTTGGAAAACCTGATTGAAGGTGAACTTCGTCCTGGTATGAAAGTCGTAGTTATTGAGGACTTGATTTCAACTGGCGGCAGCAGTTTGAAAGCTGTTGAAGCTATCCGTCGTGACGGATGTGAAGTGATTGGTATGGTCGCTGCATTTACTTATGGTTTCCCAGTGGCAATTGAAGCGTTCAAGGAAGCAAAAGTGAACTTGGTTACTCTGACTAATTATGAAGCTGTATTGGATTCAGCCTTGAAGACCGGATATATTAATGAAGAGGATGTTCCGGTTTTGGATAATTGGAGAAAGGATCCGGCTCATTGGGAGGCAGGCAAATAAGTTATAGTTTTAAAACAAATATAATATGAAGAGAACCGTTCGGGAATTTTTATGGATTTCCGGATTGTTCTTTTCGTGTTTTTAGAGAGCAGGTATTATGGCACAATTTGAGAGTGGTGTGAAATATGTTCCTTATAGTCAGGAGCAGGTGTTTAATAAGTTGTCGGATTTAAGTAACTTGGAATCTGTACGTGATAAATTGGCCGACAAGGTACAAGGTATGGAGTTCGACAGTGACTCTTTAAGTTTTACGGTACAAGGCATAAGCATTACTTTGCGTATAATAGAACGTGAACCTTATAAATGTGTTAAATTCGAAAGTGAAAAATCTCCGGTCCCTATGAATTTGTGGATTCAGATTTTGCCTGTAGAGGCTGGGCAGGCAAAACTGAAAGTAACTATTCGTGCAGAAGTGAATATGTTTATGAAGGCGATGGTTGCTAAACCTTTACAGGATGGTGTGGATAAACTGGCTGAGATGTTATCGATGATTCCTTATTAAAAATAAAGACAAATATGGCACAGAAACTTTGGGAAAAAAATGTCCGGGTAAATGAGGAGATAGATCGTTTTACTGTAGGACGTGACCGTGAAATGGACTTTTATCTGGCTAAACACGATGTATTGGGCTCAATGGCACATATCACCATGTTGGAAAGTATCGGTTTGCTTACAGCCGGAGAATTGGAAATGCTATTAGCGGAATTAAAGAATATCTATGCTTCTGCCGAAAAGGGAGAGTTTGTAATAGAGGATGGTATAGAGGATGTACACTCGCAAGTAGAATTGATGTTGACGCGTAAGTTGGGAGATGTCGGAAAGAAAATTCATAGTGGACGTTCACGCAATGACCAGGTGTTGGTGGATTTGAAGCTGTTTACTCGTGCGGAATTAAAAGAAGTGGCCGAAGAGGTGGAGCAACTTTTTCATGTGCTGATTTCTCAAAGCAATACATATAAGGATGTGTTAATGCCGGGTTACACTCATTTGCAGATAGCGATGCCTTCTTCATTTGGCTTGTGGTTTGGCGCGTATGCTGAGAGTCTGGTGGACGATATGATGTTTCTGCAGGCTGCATTCAAAATGTGTAACCGCAATCCGTTGGGCTCTGCTGCCGGGTATGGTTCTTCTTTTCCGCTCGATCGTGAGATGACCACCCGCTTGTTGGGATTTGATTCGATGGATTATAATGTGGTGTATGCGCAGATGGGGCGTGGTAAGATGGAACGTAATGTGGCTTTTGCTTTGGCTTCTATTGCTGGGACAGTTTCTAAAATGGCTTTTGACGCTTGTATGTTCAGTAGCCAAAACTTTGGCTTTGTAAAACTTCCGGATGAATGTACTACCGGCTCCAGTATAATGCCTCATAAAAAGAACCCTGATGTCTTTGAATTGACACGGGCAAAATGCAACAAGCTGCAGGCTCTTCCTCAGCAGATTATGATGATAATGAATAATTTGCCTTCGGGGTATTTTCGTGATTTGCAGATTATAAAAGAAGTTTTCTTGCCTGCGTTCCGGGAGTTGAAGGAATGTCTGCAAATGGCTGCCTATATTATGGACAAAATTAAAATCAACGAACATATTCTGGATGATGACCGTTACCTTTATATCTTTAGTGTGGAAGAGGTCAACCGTTTGGCGTCTGAAGGTATGCCGTTCCGTGATGCTTATAAAAAGGTTGGCCTGGACATAGAAGCCGGCAAGTTCACCCATGACAAGAAGGTGCATCATACTCATGAGGGTAGTATCGGTAATTTGTGTAATGACAGGATCGAAAGCTTGATGCGGCAAGTAGTGGACGGATTTAATTTCTCAGTCATGGAACAGGCTGAACGAAGCCTTTTAGGTAGATAGAAATAATTGTAAAACGTAATAGCATGAAATATCAACCTTCGGCAGACCGTTATAGCAAAATGCAGTACAAATACTGCGGAAATAGCGGCTTGCTTTTACCTCGTATCTCTTTAGGTTTGTGGCATAACTTTGGTAGTGTGGACGATTTTGGTGTAGCAACCGATATGATTAAATATGCTTTTGATAGCGGGGTTACACATTTTGACTTAGCTAATAATTATGGTCCTGTTCCGGGAAGTGCTGAGATTAATTTCGGTAAAATTCTGAAGGAGAATTTCCAAGGTTACCGTGATGAATTGATTATTTCCTCAAAAGCAGGACACGAAATGTGGAATGGACCTTATGGGGGAAACAGTTCGCGTAAGAATTTAATGGCCAGTATCGACCAAAGCTTGTGTCGTACCGGTTTGGATTACTTTGATATATTTTATAGTCACCGTTATGATGGCGTGACCCCGGTTGAGGAAACGATGCAAGCGTTGATTGATATAGTGAAGCAAGGAAAAGCATTGTATGTGGGTATTTCAAAGTATCCGCCTATGCAGGCAAAGGTGGCTTATGAAATATTGAGAAGTGCCGGTGTGCCGTGTTTGATCAGCCAATATCGTTATAGTATGTTTGATCGTGCTGTGGAGGAGGAGGTATTGCCGTTGGCCGCTGAACAAGGCTCCGGCTTTATTGCATTTTCGCCTTTGGCACAAGGATTGCTGACCAATAAATATTTGCATGGTATTCCGGAGCACTCTCGTGCGGCTCGTGCTACTGGGTTTTTGAAAGTAGACCAAGTGACAGAAGATAAAGTGGAAAAAGCACGTCGGCTGAATGAGGTGGCTGTACACCGTGGGCAGACTTTGGCTGAGATGGCATTGGCATGGGTGTTGAAAGACGAACGGATGACCTCTGTTATTGTGGGGGCAAGTTCTGTAAAACAGCTGGCAGATAATCTTCATGCGTTGGATAATTTGGCCTTTACTGATGCAGAATTGACCGAAATAGAGGGAATTTTACGATTGTGAATAAAAAAATGGGTGTAAAGTTTGGTTGGTATTATAAAATGGCTTATCTTTGCACCCGTTAAAACAAAACGCGGAAATAGCTCAGTTGGTAGAGCATAACCTTGCCAAGGTTAGGGTCGCGAGTTCGAGTCTCGTTTTCCGCTCTCTCTCGTCGAGGATGCTCGAATGGTGGAATCGGTAGACACGAGGGACTTAAAATCCCTTGGCTATTGCGGCTGTGCGGGTTCAAGTCCCGCTTCGAGTACAAGATGTAATTGCAATCATTGGAAAACTGATGATTGCGATTTTTGTTTTGTATATTCACCATAAGATAACGGAAGCAGAAGCACGGGTCAGCGGATTTTCCTGGTTGGTAAGCTTTCTTTTAAGCGTATAGCCTAGCCAGTCTGAACATGAAGAATTTCAGGGTCAGCGGATTTTCGGGTCAGTTTGAAAACTTGGGATCAGTTGTAAGTTTTAGATGGAGAAGTATGAGAAAGTGATGGCAACATCTTTTTTCAACACATAAAACAAGGAGCTGCCACCACCCCTAAATCTTTTTATCCATCAGTGTTTCCGATAAAAGGTGGTAGCAGTGGCAGCAGATTTTAAAAACTCTATTGTGGAACTTTCCGGCAAATACAGTCTGTCAGATGATCGTTGATAAAACCTGAAGCTTGCAAATGGGCGTAGCAAATTGTAGTCCCGAAGAACTTGAAACCTCGTTTTTTCATATCTTTACTCATGGCATCGGATTCGGGAGAGGATACCGGAATTTCGCTCAATGACCGGAATGTGTTGATAATCGGCTTTTTGTCGGGAAAGAATGACAGGGTATAATTATAAAAACTGCCGAATTCCTTTTGTACGGCAAGGAATAGTTTCGCATTCGTGATTGTCGATTTGATTTTCAGACGGTTTTTTACAATTCCTTCAAATTGCATTAGCCGCTCAATGTCTTCATCGGTCATTTGTGCTACCAGTTCGGCATCAAAATTATAGAAAGCTTTACGATACCCCTCTCTTTTTCTAAGAATCGTTATCCAGCTTAGTCCTGCTTGGGCACTTTCCAATACAAGAAACTCAAACAGCGTCTTGTCATCGGTAACTAACTTTCCCCACTCTTGGTCATGGTATTTCACATACAATTCGTCTGTTCCGCACCAACCGCAACGTCCGTTTGTTATATCTTGCATAATTCTAATATTTGTGATATAGAACAAATGTAGTGGATTCATGGCATTATGCCAAATTTAAAAGGACTATTTTGTGGCATAAATACCTATAAAAAGTTATTGCATAGTATATATATTCCGTAAAATGGGGGAAAAGATTACCTATATCAGGTGATTGTTTCCTCTTTTCTTTTTACGGACCTTTGCATTCTCAAAAATTAAGAATTTAGAATTATAGGTATTCATGGTAAAAAGACAGTTACAAAGGATCAGTTTAGGCTCTCTTTTTTTTATAATCGGAGCGATATCTATTTTTGCACAACCTAAGACAATGGTATCCGGTAAAGTGATATCCAAAGAAAAACAGGAAGTCGTAGATTTTGCAACCGTATATTTGAAGGGTACAACTTATGGCTGTACAACGAATGAAGAAGGTATCTATCATCTTCATGCACCGGCAGGGAAATACACGCTGGTTGTTTCGGCTATAGGATATAAGACTATAGAAAAGCCTGTAACTTTAGTTCATGGTGAAAGAATTAAGATGAATGTAATGATTGACCCGTCAGTGACTGAGTTGGGTGAAGTGGTAGTGGTGTCTAACGGGGTTTCCCGTGTGAAACGTTCCGCATTCAATGCGATAGCTGTAGATACAAAAGAATTCCAGAATTCTACCAAGAATCTGAGTGATGCTTTGGCTAAAGCTCCGGGGATGAAACTCCGTGAGTCGGGGGGTGTAGGTTCGGATATGCAATTGATGTTGGATGGTTTCAGTGGCAAACATGTGAAGATATTTATTGACGGTGTACCTCAGGAGGGAGTAGGGAGCTCTTTTGGTTTGAATAATATTCCTGTGAATTTTGCAGATAGGATTGAAGTGTATAAAGGGGTGGTTCCTGTAGGATTTGGCACGGATGCTATAGGTGGTGTTATCAATATTGTAACCAATAAGAAGAAACGTAATTGGTTTTTGGATGGCTCCTATTCATACGGGTCGTTCAATACGCATAAATCGTATGTGAATTTCGGACAAACTTTCAAAAACGGCTTTACTTATGAAATAAATGCTTTTCAAAACTATTCGGATAATGATTATCAGGTGGACGCACCGGTAGAGGACTTTGAAACCGGAAGAATTGATAAAGATAAAAGGGTACGTGTGAAGCGCTTTAATGATACCTATCATAATGAGGCGGTTATAGGTAAGATGGGTATTGTGGATAAGAAATGGGCAGACAGATTGATGTTGGGCTTTACTTATTCACACATGTATAAGGAGATACAGACCGGAGTACGTCAGGAAATAGTCTATGGGGAAAAACATCGTAAAGGACATTCGTTGATGCCGTCATTGGAATATAGTAAGCGTGGCTTATTCATCAAAGGTCTGGATGTGGCATTGACTGCCAATTATAATAAAAATGCAACGACAAATATAGATACAGCTTCCTATAAGTACAATTGGTTGGGTGATAGAAAATTAATGAACTCACCCGGTGAACAATCCAATCAATATTCACGGGCGGATAATAACAATTGGAATGGAACATTAACCGTTAATTACCGTCTGGCGAAAATACACATGCTGACCTTTAATCATGTGTTGAATACTTTCCGCCGTTCTAACACTTCTTTATTGGCTAAGATGGAATCGGAGGATGCCATAGCTAAAGAAACCCATAAGAATATCTCCGGATTGTCCTATCGGTTGATGCCGTCTGATAATTGGAATCTCTCAGTATTTGGAAAATATTATAGTTTGTATGTGGCAGGTCCTATGGCTACGACTACGAATCAAGATGATTATGTCCGTACTACCCGAAACATGAATTCCATAGGATATGGAGCTGCGGGAACTTATTTCATTCTACCCGGTTTGCAGGCGAAATTGTCATATGAAAAAGCATATCGTCTGCCTACTATTGAAGAAATGTTTGGAGATGAGGATTTGGAAATGGGAGATATCAGTATAAAACCGGAGAGTAGTGACAATTTGAATTTTAATTTGAGCTATAACAGAACATTTGGCAGGCATTCTGTATATATGGAAAGTGGAGTGATTTATCGGAATACAAAAGATTATATTCAGCGTAATATTGCGGATTTGAGTGGTGGTAAATATGCTGCGAAATATATTAATTACGGTAAAGTATTGACGAAAGGATATACTGTTTCTGCTCGTTACGGTTTTGGTAATTGGGTGAGTATAGGAGGTAATTTTACCAAAATGGATGTACGGGACAATATGAAAACATCTATTTCCAGCAGTGCGGAAAATCTGGCTTATAAAGAACGGATGCCGAATCTGCCCTATATGTTTGCTGATTCGGATGTTACTTTTTATTGGCGGGATTTAGGAAGGAAAGGCAATATGTTGACCGTGTCTTATGATAATCAATATCTGCATAGCTTTACTTATTATTCTTCCCGAATAGGCTCAAATAAAGGGGACTATGTGGTACCTGATCAATTCTCACACAATATATCCTTTTCTTATAGTTTGCAAAAAGGACGATATAACGTATCATTGGAATGTCGTAACTTCACAGATGAGAAGTTATATGATAATTTTAGTCTTCAGAAGGCCGGTAGGGCTTTTTATGGTAAACTGCGTGTTTGTTTCGGTAATTAAAGAATTGGAAAAAGGAGTTTATAATTAATTGGATTTAAAATTAAATAGAAGAATAAAATGAAGAAAGATTTCTTTTTGAACGGATTTGCTGCTATTGCCATAGTAGGAATGGCGTTGAGTGCATGTACGGATAATGAGCCGGATTACGGTTCGGGTACCGAGGCTAAAGGTGAGTATGTTATTGCATCGTCGGTCACAGCGTCTGGAAATACAACGAATGTGCTGCTTACTTCTGAAACGTTGGATAAAGGTACTGTTTCTACAGTGAATAATGGTCTTGTGAATGATGGTGCAACTCAATGGGTGTTTTACAAGAATCAATATCTTTATGCGCTGACTTATAATCAAGGGAATGCAGGTACGACCCGTTCTTATAACATGGATTCAAATAATGAAGTAAAGGCTCGTTCGGGGGAGTTTGCCGTAAAGAGATTTACTACTTACGGTATTTATGATAAATATATCATGACCTCGTCTACCGGTGACGGACCCACAGCGTATGCTGATGAGAATGGATATTTACCAAAGATGTTTTTGCTTTCTTATTTGGACGTATCTGCTGAAACATTTACAACGAATGATACTCAAAATAAGGCTTATATGTCCGAAAACTTCTTGGGAAATGGAGAATATGTAACATTGGCCGGCATATTGGAACGAAATAATAAACTGTATAGCGCTGCTATTCCAATGGGGTTAAGTCAATATGGTTCGGCTACTGACGGGGGAAAGTGGATACTTCCCGGCAATGAGGATTTGGTAAAGACAGAAGATGGTGGTTCCAACAGCAGCAGTTATAAAAAAGGTGAATTGCAATGGACGCAATATCCCAATAAATGCTGGGTGGCTATTTTTGATGATGAAACGCTGACAAATAAAAAAATCATAGAAACAGATAAGATCAGTTATGCTTGCGGGCGTTTTAAATCACAGTATTATCAAACGATTTGGGCGGCAGATAATGGTGATATTTATGTATTTTCTCCTAGTTATGCCAAAACAATGGCTGATAAACGGCAACAGACTACCTTGGATGCCGGAGTAGTACGTATAAAGGCTGGAACAGAAGAGTTTGATCCTGATTATTATTATAGTATCGAAGCGCAGACCGGAGGTAAATCTTTCATTCGTTGTTGGCATATTACGGGAGATTATTTCTTGTTGTTGATGTATGATCGTTCCTTGACTGAAACTGGTTTCACAGCTAATCAGTTAGCGATATATAAAGGAGAAACCGGAAAACTGACTTATGTAACTGGTTTGCCTTCTGCCGATTTGATCTCCGGCTTTGGCAATACTCCGTATGTGGAGAATGGATATGCCTATATGGCTGTAACTACAACAGAAGGATATCCGTCTATTTATAAAATAGATCCGGTTGGTGCGGTAGCGACAAAGGGTATTTCTATAGAAGCGACACAAATCAGTGGCGTCGGTAAACTGCAACCTCAGAACTGAGTATTGTAATAATATAATGGGAGTCTGCGGGCAGTATGTGCTTATGCAGACTCTTTTTATGAATCGTATCGAAGATTTTATGAAGAAAATATTTCGCCAAATACATCTTTGGCTTTCTGTTCCTTTCGGGTTAATCATTTCCTTGATTTGCTTCTCGGGAGCCATGTTGGTTTTTGAAAATGAAGTGGTGGAACTGGCTAGGCATGAACTCTATTATGTAAAAAAGGTAGAGACAGTTCCACTTCCTGTTGATCGATTATTGGAAGAGGTAGAACTCACGTTGCCCGACAGTGTGTCTGTGACAGGAATCAGTGTTTTCTCTGACCCGGAACGTGCTTGGCAGGTGAATTTGTCCAAGCCTCGTCGTGCTTCCGTGTATGTGGATCCATATACTGGTGAGATTAAAGGTAAATATGAACGTCCTGCATTTTTTGTGACTATGTTCAGGCTGCATCGCTGGCTGTTGGACAGTATGAAAGCGGATGGTGGAGTCTTCTGGGGAAAAATGATTGTAGGTGTCAGCACCCTGTTGTTTGTCGTGGTTTTGATATCGGGTATCGTTATCTGGTGGCCTCGTACACGAAAAGCCTTGAAAAATAGTTTAAGAATATCTGTCGGCAGGGGCTTTAGAAGATTTTGGTATGACCTGCATGTTGCAGGTGGTATGTATGCGCTGTTTTTTTTGTTGGCTATGGCCCTTACCGGGCTAACATGGTCTTTTGGATGGTATCGGACAGGTTTCTATAAAGTGTTTGGCGTGGAAGTACAGCAGGGAGGTGCTCATGGTGGGGTGACCCGGCGTGGGGGGAAAGGCGGCGACCAATCCGGAAAGAATGTTTCTCATTCTTCGTCCTATGTTTGTTGGCAACAAGTTTATGAACAATTAGCCCTGAATAATCCCGGCTACAAGCAGATAACCTTATCAGATGGGGCAGCAAATGTCTCTTTCAATACCTTCGGTAATCAACGTGCTTCCGATCGTTATAAATTCAATCCTCATAGTGGTAAGATTGATAAGGTAGTTTTATATAAAGATGCTGAGAAGGCTGGAAAGATTCGCGGATGGATCTATTCTGTACATGTTGGTAGTTGGGGCGGTATGCTTACCCGTTTACTGACGTTTATAGCAGCTTTGATAGGAGCCACCTTGCCATTGACAGGATACTATTTATGGATAAAACGTATGTGAGGCAAAAAGCGCTTTACCCTTTCTTCGACTTGCGATACTCCCGCGGCGACACGCCCATAATCTTGCTGAACAGCCGCGAGAAATAATAAGTATCCTCTATACCTATCTTATAGCATATTTGATTAATTTTCATATCTGTAGAATCGAGCATGAAACACGCCTCCTGTATTTTCAACAAGTTGAAATAAGACAGGGGCGCATGTCCGATTTTCTTCTTGAACAGCATGGAGAAATGTGACGACGAATAGCCTACTGCATTGGCTATATCTTGCAATGCGATGTGTTTCTCCATATTTTCCTTCATATAATGTATGGCTGCTTCCACCACATTGTCGTCGTCTATCTTTGTGTCCACGGCATTGCGGTATTGCTGGATATAGCGCAAGGACCCCAGATAGTAGTGGAACAAGGAGGAGGCATAATGCAGATTCTCATTGGTAAATCCTGCCTTCAGTGTATTGAATATCTCTTCGAAGAGATTGATTCGGTGGCTGATACGCGAATGTGCTTCGGGTTTGATGTCCATAGGTTGCAAGGCATTGCGGGCATAGTATGAAGCGAGTGTACCTTTGAAGTGTATCCAGTAGATTGTCCATGGCGTAGCCTTGTTTGCTGCATAAGCATGCGGTACGCTTGCCGGAAGGATAAAGTATTGATTGGCGCAGACTTGATATTCGTGCTCTCCGATGCGGTACCATCCGGCTCCATCTATGCAATAGATGAATACGTATTGGTTAATCGGCTGGTTTCGTTCGCGAAAGTGATGCTCCGCTTTAGGGTAGTAGCCTATGTCGGTAATGTGAAGCGCAGCAAGCAGAGGGTCTTCTTCTATCATGCTGATAATCAATTGGGGAAGGACGATGGCCCTTTCTCCGTCGAATCCATCTTTTAGTTTAATCATGGCAGCGTGTTTCTTTAAGGTTTAGTGCAAATATAGAATATAAGGAAGAGATAGCAAAGAAAAAGCAAAAAAATAAGATAGTCCATGTTCTTGCTGAAAAAATCTATTTTCTTTCTTGTCAATCTCCTCTATCTTTGTATCATCAATAAACCAAATATCTAATAAAATGAAAAGTTATAATAAAAGATTTGTCTATTTTATCTGCCTCGTGTCTGCTATGGGCGGCCTCCTTTTCGGATATGACTGGGTGGTGATAGGAGGTGCGAAACCTTTCTATGAACTTTATTTCGGCATTGCCGATGCGCCTGCCATGCAGGGGCTGGCTATGAGTGTGGCATTGCTGGGCTGCCTGATAGGGGCGACGATGGCTGGCATGATGGCGGATCGTTACGGGCGCAAGGTGCTCCTGCTCATTTCGGCATTCATATTCCTCACTTCGGCTTATGGTACGGGTATGGTAGACAGTTTTACTTGGTTTCTTATTGCGCGTTTTCTGGGAGGAATCGGCATTGGCATCGCTTCCGGACTTTCACCTATGTATATAGCCGAGGTGGCGCCTGCTGCGGTTCGCGGAAAGTTGGTGTCATTGAATCAAATGACTATTGTGCTTGGCATTCTGGGTGCGCAGATTACAAACTGGTTGATTGCCGAGCCTATTCCGACGGACTACACTCCTGTTGATATCTGCATGTCATGGAACGGGCAGGCCGGCTGGAGATGGATGTTTTGGGGAGTGGCATTTCCTGCAGCGACTTTCTTGTTGCTAACGGCTTTTATTCCCGAAAGCCCCCGTTGGCTTGCCATGAAAGGGAAGTTGGAAAAGGCAAAGCGGGTATTGACTAAAATAGGCGGAGCGGACTATGCACGGCAGCAACTGGAAGTGATGGAGAATAATACGGACTCGCAAGAGGGAGGCGGATTGAAGTCATTGTTCAGTCCACCTTATCGGAAGGTGCTTATATTGGGTATTATAGTAGCCATGTTCCAGCAATGGTGCGGGACGAATGTCATTTTTAATTATGCTCAGGAAATATTCCAGTCGGCAGGTTATTCGTTGGGAGATGTATTGTTTAATATTGTGGTAACGGGAGTTGCCAATGTGATATTCACTTTTGTTGCCATCTTCACTGTAGACCGTTTGGGGCGTCGTGCCTTGATGCTGCTTGGTGCGGGAGGGCTGGCAGGTATTTATCTTATTTTGGGTACTTGTTATTTCTTTCATATAAGTGGTTTCTTTATGATCGTGTTGGTAGTGGCGGCTATTGCTTGTTATGCCATGTCGCTGGGGCCGGTCACCTGGGTGTTGCTTTCCGAGATTTTTCCTAATAGGGTACGGGGCATCGCTATGGCTACTTGTACTTTTGCCCTTTGGGTGGCGTGTTTTACGCTTACTTATACTTTTCCACTTTTGAATAGTGCATTAGGCAGTAGCGGCACGTTCTGGATCTATGCGTTTATCTGTGGCGCAGGGTTTGTTTTCTTCCTCTATAAATTGCCTGAGACCAAAGGAAAATCATTGGAAACGCTGGAAAAGGAATTGGTGGAACAATAATCTTTTTAATAATAAAGAATAATCAATCAAAACGATATGGTAAAAGCTTGGAAAGAACGGGTTGTAATCCCAACCTACGAAGTAGGAAAACCTGAGAAGAATCCTATTTTTTTAGAGAAACGTGTGTATCAAGGTAGCAGCGGTGTAGTTTATCCGTATCCCGTCATTGAATCCATTTCGAACGAGAAGACGGACAAGACATACAATGCCGTATTCATTGAAAACGAGTATATCAAAGTCATGATCCTGCCCGAACTGGGTGGCCGTGTGCAGATGGCTTATGACAAAATAAAACAACGCCACTTCATCTATTACAATCACGTCATCAAACCGGCATTGGTAGGCTTGGCAGGACCGTGGATCTCCGGCGGCATCGAATTTAACTGGCCGCAACATCACCGCCCCAGTACCTATATGCCGGTAGATACCACCATAGAAGAGCATGCCGATGGAAGCGTGACGGTATGGGTAAGCGAAATGGAACGCATGTTCCACCAGAAGGGCATGGCAGGCTTCACCCTTCGCCCGGGACATGCTTTTCTTGAAATAAAAGGAGTGCTTTATAACCGTACAGAGGTGCCGCAGACCTTCCTGTGGTGGGCGAATCCCGCTGTCGCAGTAAACGATTATTATCAAAGTGTATTCCCGCCCGATATCAATGCGGTCTTCGACCACGGAAAGCGTGCCGTATCCAGCTTCCCCATCGCTACGGGCACTTATTATAAGATGGACTATTCGGCAGGTGTCGATATTTCCAACTACAAAAATATAAAGGTGCCCACTTCCTATATGGCAGTTAACTCTCGTTTCAACTTCGAAGGAGGGTATGAAAATGATACCCGTGCAGGTATGCTCCATGTGGCAAGCCATCACGTATCTCCGGGCAAAAAACAATGGACTTGGGGAAACGGCGACTTTGGTCGGGCTTGGGATCGTAACCTGACGGACGAGGATGGTCCGTATATCGAACTGATGGCAGGAGTATATACGGAGAATCAACCGGATTTCAGTTGGCTGCAACCTTACGAAGAAAAGAGTTTTGTGCAATATTTCCTGCCTTACCGTGAACTGGGCGTGGTGAAGAATGCCAGCAAAGACCTGTTGATGAATATTGAACCGGAAGGAGAAGAATCTGTCCGTTTCAAAGTATTTGCTACTTCCTGTCAAACGGTAAATGTGGCGTTGCGGGGAGAAAGTGGCAAAGTGTATTTCAGCAAAGAAGTTACCATTACGCCGGAAGAACTGCTGGATGAAGTGGTTAATGTAGAAGGAGAGATATTCAATAAATTGAGTTTGGAAATCACAGCGAGTGGCAGGGAACTACTTTACTGGCATGCTGAACCGGAAGAGGTTAAACCCATCCCCGATGCTGCCGAAGCTGCCTTGTTGCCTTCCGAAATTAAAACCACTGAACAGCTCTACCTCACCGGTCTGCATTTGGAGCAATACCGCCACGCCACTTACAATTCGGTGGATTACTACGAAGAAGCCTTGCGCCGCGATCCCATAGATGTTCGCAATAACAATGCTTTGGGTCTGTGGTATATTCGTAAGGGCCGTTTCTGCAAAGCGGAACAATATTTGCGGACAGCGGTAAAAACACTTCAAAAACGTAATCCTAATCCGTATGACGGTGAACCTATTTATAACTTAGGCTTGGCGCTTAAATATCAAGGACGTTATCAGGAAGCTTATAATCATTTCTATAAATCTTGTTGGAATGCAGCTTGGCAAGATGCAGGGTATTTTGCTTGTGCTCAGATTTCTACCATACAGGGACGTATGGAAGACGCTTTGGATGAAGTGGACCGTTCTCTTATTCGCAATTGGCATAATCACAAGGCACGTGCACTAAAAACAGCCATTCTTCGTCGAATGGGTAGGAAAGAGGAAGCCTTGCAACTTATTAAAGATTCATTGGCCATCGATAAATTTAATTTCGGTTGCCACTATGAACGCTATTTAATCAGTAAGCAATCGGAAGATTTGAATATCTTGAAAGAACTCATGCGCTGCGAGCCTCACAACTATGATGAGATCGCACTGGATTACTGCGCTTCCGGTTGTTGGGAAGAAGCGGTTTCTTTGTGGCAGGTGGCTATTTCCGAAGAAGCTGTTACTCCGATGACCTATTATTATTTAGGCTGGTGTCTTGCCCAAGGAGGATTATCTGGAGTGAAACAAGCATTTGATGATGCAATCAAAGTCTGTCCCGATTATTGTTTCCCCAACCGTCTGGAAGCTATTCTTGCTTTGCAATGCGCTATGGAATGCAATCCGAAGGATGCCAGAGCGCCTTATTATTTAGGTAATTTATATTACGACAAGCGTCAGTATGATTTAGCTATGAAAGCATGGGAAACTTCGGCGAAGTTGGATGGCCGTTTCCCTACCGTATGGCGCAATCTCGCCTTGGCATATTTCAATAAGAAAGGAATGGTAGAGAAAGCCATTGAGTGTATGGAGTATGCTTTCGAGCTGGATACCACAGATGCGCGTATTCTGATGGAGCTGGACCAACTTTACAAACGTGTGCAGCGTTCTCATAACGAACGTCTGGCTTTCCTGCAAAAATATCCCGAACTGATCGCTCAACGCGATGACCTCGTATTGGAAGAAATCACGTTGTTGAATCAGACCGGAGCCTATGAAAAGGCAAAGACTTTGCTCGACGCTCATATTTTCCACCCGTGGGAAGGAGGTGAAGGTAAAGTGCCGGGACAATATCAGTTTGCTCGTGTGGAACTTGCCAAGCAGGCATTAGACGCAGGAAATTATCGGAAGGCAATCGCATATTTGGAAGAGTGTCTGGTCTATCCACATCATTTAGGTGAAGGCAAATTGTATGGTACACAAGAAAATGATTTCTATTACTTCTTGGGATGTGCTTATGATGGATTAGGTGAGAGCCGAAAAGCGAAGGAATGTTGGGAACAGGCTATTGGGGGACCTGTCGAACCGGCAGCTGCTCTGTATTATAACGATGCCAAGCCAGATAAGATATTTTACCAAGGGCTTGCCCTGCTGAGGCTGGGTCGCACGGATGAGGCAAATGGGCGTTTTCACCGTTTGATTTCGTACGGAGAGAAACATCTGTTTGATAAAGTGAAGATGGATTACTTTGCTGTGTCTTTGCCTGATTTACTGATTTGGGAAGATGACTTGGATGTGCGAAATAAGGTGCATTGTAAATATATGATAGCGTTGGGCTATCAAGGACTGAATCGGCCGGAAAAAGCTTTGCGGCTGTTGAAAGAGATAGAGTTGCAGGATTGTAATCATCAAGGCATTCAGGCTTTTCGCAGTTTGATTGAATGTAAAAGTAGAAAATAATTAATCAGTGTGTTACTATGAAAAGAAACCATGTTCTGAAGTATTATTTGGCATTGGGGGTATTGGTGCTGTGTAACTCCCTAAGCTATGCGCAGCAGATTGACCTGTCAGGCAATTGGCGATTTGCCATTGACAGAGAAGAAACCGGAATTGTTGATCAGTGGTATATGCAAACATTGAGGGAGCAGGTGCAGTTACCTGGCTCTATGCTGACCAATGGGAAAGGAGACCCTGTCGGACTTCAGACTCAGTGGACTGGCAGTTTGTTTGATAAGTCTTTCTTTGAACAGGAGAAATATGAGCGTTATCGCAAAGAAGATAACTTTAAAGTTCCTTTTTGGCTGCAACCGAATAAGTGTTATACGGGTGTGGCATGGTATCAGCGTGACATTGATATTCCAGTAACATGGAAAGATAAGGTTATTCGTTTGTTTTTTGAACGTTGCCATTGGGAAAGCCGCGTATGGATTGACGAGGTGGAAGTAGGAATGCGGAATGCGTTGAGTGCACCTCAGGAATATGACTTGACCGGTTTCCTAAAACCCGGAAAACATGTCATCTCTATTCGCGTGGATAATAAGGTAAGAAGCATTGATCCCGGTGAAAATTCGCATAGCATCTCAGACCATACACAAGGCAACTGGAATGGTATAGTAGGTGCTATGTATTTGGAGGCTAAATCGAAGATCCATTATAGCCATGTCGCCGTTTTTCCCTCTTTGTCCGAACGTAAAATGGCGGTCAGGGTAAAGATAAACAATGCGGAAACAAAGCGGAAGAAAGTGGATCTGATTTTCCGCCTAGAGGGAAACGAAACAGTGGAACAGCGGATATTGCATCCCGGAGAGAATAAATTGGAGCTGGTGCTACCTTTACCGGAGCATATAGATTATTGGGATGAATTCCACCCCAATCTCTATACCTTATATTATACGTTACGTTCTAAGAAAACAGATTTGGATACACAGCAGCTTACCTTTGGTTGCCGAGACTGGTCGGTTAAAGAAGGGGTATTGCATCTGAACGGGCATCCTGCGTTTATGCGTGGAACTTTACATTGTGCGGCATTTCCGCTGACAGGTTATCCTTCCACTGATAAGGCAGAATGGTTGCGTGAGTTTCGTATCTGTAAGAACCATGGCATCAACCACATCCGTTTCCACTCCTGGTGTCCGCCCGAAGCGGCTTTCGAGGCAGCGGATGAATTAGGATTGTATTGTCAGGTGGAATGTTCTTCTTGGGCAAATCAGTCAAGTGCCGTAGGCGATGGCAAGCCGGTAGATGCTTTTTTGTTGGCTGAGGCCGGACATATCGTACAGGCTTATGGCAGTCACCCTTCTTTTTGTATGTTGGCTTATGGTAATGAACCTGCCGGGAAAAATCAGAATAAATACTTAAGCGATTTTGTTTCTTATTGGAAAACTCACGACGGACGCCATCTATACACTTCGGCTGCCGGATGGCCTAACTTGCCCGAGAATGATTTCTTAAGTGACTCCGAACCGCGTATTCAGCATTGGGAACAAGGGCTGGGAAGTATTCTGAATGCCAGGGAGCCTTCCACAGATTATGATTGGCGTGGATATACCTCAAAGTTTACACAGCCGTTTATCAGTCATGAAATAGGTCAGTGGTGTGTTTATCCTAATTTGAAGGAAATGCAGAAATATACGGGAGTCTATCGTCCCAGAAATTTTGAGATATTCCAAGAGAGTTTGATTGAAAACGGATTGGGTGCATTGGCGGACAGTTTTCTGATTGCGTCAGGGAAATTGCAGACATTATGTTATAAGGCTGACATAGAGGCTGCCTTGCGTACTCCCGATTTTGGTGGATTCCAGTTATTGGGATTGAATGATTTTCCGGGGCAGGGGACAGCACTGGTCGGAACATTGGATGCTTTTTGGGAAGAGAAAGGCTATGTGACTCCCGAAGAATATACTCGGTTCTGCAACAGCATTGTTCCGCTGGCCCGTATGCCTAAGTTGATATACGAGAACGATGAAGTGTTTATGGCACACATAGAAGTGGCTAATTATCGAGAAGAACTTCGGCAACCTGACATCCGGTGGACAGTAAGAGATACATCTCATAGAATATGGCGGCAAGGAACTTTTCCGGGTAGGAAAATATCCATTGGAAATTGTCAGAAGTTGGGAGATATTCAATTGATGCTGGATGATATAAAGCAACCTTGCCGGTTGAATCTGGAAGTTTCTATTGCGGGACGCAAGAATGACTGGAACTTTTGGGTATATCCGGCGCGGAAGAAAACGGATGATGATGGACTCTTGTTTACAGATCGTTTGGATAAGTCTGCCATCGCCTGCCTGCATGCGGGAGGAAAGGTGCTACTGTCTTTGAAGAAAGGTTCTTTGGCAAAAGAGTTTGGTGGCGATATAGCTATCGGCTTCTCCAGTATTTTTTGGAATACTTCATGGACAAATGGGCAGGCTCCACATACTTTAGGCATTTTATGTAATCCGGCGCATCCGGCCTTGGCGGAATTTCCTACTGAATTTTATAGCGACTATCAGTGGTGGGATGCCATGAGTCATTCCGGAGCGATACAGGTAGGTAAGTTGTCGAAGGAGGTTTGTCCCATTGTCCGAGTTATTGATGACTGGTTTACCAACCGTTCACTTGCCTTGCTGTTTGAGGTGAAGGTAGGCTCCGGTAAATTACTTGTTTCGGGGATTGATTTTCATCAGGAGATGGAAAACCGTCCTTCTGCTCGCCAGTTATTGTTTAGTTTGAAAAAATATATGCAAAGTGATGCTTTCCGTCCTGTTATATCGGCAACCCCGGAAATGATAAATAATTTGATAAACAGATAAGAATATGAAACAGCAGTGGATAAATAAGCTTGCAATCTCAGTACTTTCTCTATGGAGTGCTTTTTCCGTACAGGCTCAAAATGTATATGAGATTTCTGTCCCCAAAGTCAGTAAAAAGATATATACCGGGCATTTAAAGTTGGGAGGTACTTCTTCTGTAGGAGGGAGTATTGAAGTAAACAGTTTCTATATGTCTCAAAACGGGCAACCTATACTTCCCGTAATGGGAGAATTTCATTATTGTCGCTTTCCTGTCGACCAATGGGAGGAAGCTATCTTAAAAATGAAGGCAGGTGGATTGACCATAATTCCTACTTATGTTTTTTGGAATGTACACGAGGAGAAAGAGGGAGTGTTTGATTGGTCAGGAAATAAGAATTTGCGTAGATTTGTTGGATTATGCCAGAAGCATGATATGTCGGTGGTCGTGCGTATCGGCCCGTTCTGCCACGGTGAAATACGGAATGGAGGTCTGCCGGATTGGCTGTTTGCACAACCGCTGGAAGTACGTTCCAATGATGCGAACTATCTGAAACATGTAGAGCGTTTATATAAAGAGATAGCTTCCCAGTTACAAGGACTATATTACAAAGATGGCGGTCCCGTTATAGGTATCCAGATAGAGAATGAACATCAACATTCGGCGGCTCCTTGGGCTATCTGTTATCCTGGTGAGAGAAAGAATATGACATCTGCCACTTATGACTCCTCCATCACAATGATTGGAGTGAGTGTGCAGAATAAGAAGATTACTACAGCGGAACTGGGCGATTTGCACATGCGTACGCTGAAGGAAATGGCGGAAAAGGCAGGCATGATTACTCCTTTGTATACGGCTACCGGTTGGGGAAATGCGGCAGTAATAGGTAATGAAGCCATTCCGGTAACGGCTGCCTATACTTATCCTTTCTGGGCAAAACCGTTTATGTCACCATTCTGTCTTTTCAAGGATATACAGCGTAATCCCGATTATGCGCCAGTGCGGTATGACACGGAGAAATATCCTTCTTTCTGTGCAGAGATGGGTGTGGGCATCCAAATGATTTATTCCCGTCGTCCCATAGTGAAGGCCGAAGCGGCAGAAGCATTGATGGTACGTACATTGGGGAGCGGTGCGAATGGCATCGGTTATTATATGTATCATGGCGGTTCTACTCCGAAACAAAGTAATGGAGTAGGTTTCTTTAGTGATGAAGTAATGGGAGTTCCCAAAATTTCTTATGATTTCCAAGCGCCGATTGGCGAATTTGGCTTGGTACGTGATTCTTACCGGAACTTACGGATTCTTCATACTTTCTTGAAAGATTTTGGTTCCGTACTGGCTCCTATGGAAACCATTCTTCCGGAAGGTTATGAACGGATTACGCCGGATAACCGCGAAACATTGCGATATGCCGTCCGTATGAAGGATGATTCGGGCTTTGTCTTTATGACTAACTTCCAGGACCATGATACAGCCCGCCTTGACCAGACCGATTTACAATTGAGACTGAATTTGCAGAAGGAAAGCCTGTCGATTCCTGCCAAGGGAACATTTACACTAAAAAAGGATGAAAGCGTGATTCTGCCTTTCAATTTGCGGATGGGAGATGTTGTGCTGAAATATGCTACAGCCCAGTTGTTGACTAAAATAGAAGAAAACGGCAACGACCATTATTTCTTCTTTGCTCCCGAAGGCTTTATGCCTGAGTATACTTTTGACAAAAGCACGGTGAAATCAGGAAACGCTTTCTATACGCCCGAACCAGGTATAAAGAGCACTTTTACTCTGACTACTAAAACAGGAAAGAAGTTGAAAATCACAACATTGACACGTGAGCAGGCACTTCATGCCACGAAAATAAACAATCATATTCTTATTACCCGTGCCACTGTTTTGCCGGAAAAGGATAAATGTACCTTATTGTGGTTGGGTGAGAATCGTATTGACTATATTCTTTATCCTTCGCGCGCAGGCTGGAAATCGCAGATTGCCGAGGTAGAGCCGGTAAGTGTGAAAGCCGATTGGAAAAAAGTGGGGGCACGCAGAATGACTGTGCGCATTGACCAGCCTTCCATGCCACAAGTAAATGAATATTTCTTGCGTATCCATTATGTAGGAGACGTGGCTATGGCATTTATTGATGGGGCTATGGTACTCGACCATTTTTACTATGGTGCTCCCTGGACTATCGGTCTGAAGCGTTTTCAACGCGAACTAAAAGAACATGATATGAGTTTTTACTTCCGCCCTTTAAGGAAGAATGCTCCTTTCTTGATGGATCTTCCCAAAGAGGCGACACCCGATTTCAGTAGGCAGGGGGCTAACTGCCAGATTAAGGATATAAAAGTAATTCCCGAATATAAAACGATTATCAACTTTTAGGTAATGTGGAATGATGGGGTTGTCCCTACTTTTTGGGGACAGCCCCTTGTTTATCGGTATTATCTTTTTGTGCCATCGATATAACCATTCATAAGAAAATAACTTCTTTGATAACAGGTACTTGTTTATTCTATTCAGCAAGTCAAAAAATTATCCGCTTATTTGATTGGTGAGTGTTGCATTAACATAAGAGCACAAGCAAGGCTCCCATGTTACTTTATACCATCTAGGTATCCATATTTATTTCTTAAACAATAAAGGTAAGAACTCCTTCAAACAACGACGCCAGGTGAGCCACTCGTGGGCTGTACCCGGAGATTCGTAAAAGGTATTTTTAATGCCAAGAGCAGTTAATGTTTCGCTCATCTTCTGTGCGCTGAAGTTTTCTTCGCTGCCAATGCCGATGAATAGTGTGCGGACCTTTTTATTGAATGCCTTGCTGTCGGCAAATACACCATTATAGGCTGTTTCATAATCCCCATCACGTAAAAAAATGGCACCACTGAACGAACCGATATAAGCAAACTTGTCGAGGTTGTACAATGTAGTCATAAAGGTTTGATGCCCACCCCATGAAAGACCGGCCATAGCTCGGTTCTCTCTATCGGTCAGCGTACGGAATTGCTTTTCTATATTCGGAATAATATCTTGCAACAGGATGGATGGAAAAGTGGAGCCGAATGCCTCTCTTGCCTTGTTTACATTTTCTCCTTTCTTGGGCTTGAAAGGAATGCTGCAATTGCCCTTGTCCATTACGACCAGCATGGGCTCGCACTCTCCAGTAGCAATCAGGTTATCAAGAATAAAGTTCACCTTACCTTGCATCGACCAGCTTGTCTCGTCTTCGCACATACCATGTTGCAGGTAAAGCACCGGATAACGTTTCTTTCCCGAAATCTCGTACTCCGCTGGTGTATAGACATGACACCGACGATATTGTTTCTCCACGGTAGAATAATAAACCACCGAACGAATTTGTCCATGCGCCATCTCCTGTGGACGGTAGTAGTCCCCTTCCGTCCCTTCGGGTATTTCGATGGCACTGGAGCGTCCATAGCTGCCACCATACGTATAAGTCTCTATGTCTGTCACCGTCATGCCATCTACCATATAGTGATAAAAATGAAGTCCAACGACCAAAGGAGAAGTGGTGACATACCACCATCCGTCGTTATCCTTTGTCATGTCATATCGCTTTCCGCATACTAGGTATACCTCCTGCGCCTTGGGAGCATAGAGGCGGAAGTAACCTCGCTTCTGTTTGTCAACACGAGGATATTCTCTCTCAAAAAGGGCTGTTTCCGAAACCATTGTATTTTCGGGTATCGGTCTTTGTGCATACATGCTGGAAGCAATCAACAAAGTTGTCAACAGCGTCCATAAAAATTTTATCTTCATATTATTTATAGGATTATTAATTATCAGCAAGTGCCTTCGAAAGCTTTGGATAAATACTCATATACTTAGTTGTCCTTCCATCCTTGTCAAACAGTCCGCCCCACATAGGTGAAGTGGCTTCCCAAATGAAAGTACCTAAGCCCAATCCGTGAGGAATACGTGAGACAATTTCATTTACTTCCTTTCGGAATTCTTGATATTCTACCACTACAATAGGTTTTCTGTAGCGGATGGCTAAATCGTTCAAGTTGCTTTCCAACTCTTTCAACGTTCCATGATGCTTTGGATAGTAAGACTGCCCGATGATGTCAAACTTAACATCACGACTGATGATTTTATCGAAGAACTTCACCGATTTTTCATTTTGTCCGCCACAAGCAATGTGAATCATAATCTTAATATCAGGATTAGCGGCGCGTACACCGGCCGTAGCACATCGCAACAGAACGACAAAGGGTTCATACGTCTCCGTTATCTTACCCTGTGGCCACATCATGCCATTATTTATTTCATTACCCACTTGCACCATGTCAGGACAGACGCCTTCGGCCATGAAACGTTTGATGACTTCGTTTGAATAGCTATAAACCTTTCCTTCCAGTGCAGAGCCATGGATGTTACTCCATGATGCGGGTGTTGCCTGTTGGCCAGGATCGGCCCATGTATCGCTGTAGTGGAAATCGAGCAGGAATTTCATGCCAACAGCCTTTATACGCTTGGCCATGGATAGAGTGGATTCCAACCCACAAAAACCATCTTTGGAATATCCCTTTTCTGTCGTAGGGTCCACAAAAAGACGCAGACGAATCCAGTTGAACCCGTTCTCTTTCAGGATTTTCAGTGCATCCTTCTGCGCACCGTTGTGAGAGAAGACAATGCCACGTTGTTCCTGATTGGGAAGCCAAGAGATATCCGCACCGATTATGGGTTTCTGAATGGTATCCGTATTTACATAAGGAGGTTCATAAACGGGTTGGGCATCACTCTTTATGTATTGTTTGTACAAGGCATCATATATGCCGAACAGATCCTTATCAGCATTTCCTTCCTTATCGAACAAGACCCTCGTCGGTTCCCATGCCATAGTTCCATAACCCAATCCGTTGGGCAGGGAGCGTACAATATCATTGATCATCTTAATGTTTTCCTTATTGGCACCATACTCGCAAACACATATCGGCTTCCGATACCGTTCGGTCAGATCATAGAGATTGGACCTTAAATCATTGTAAGTCTCGTGCCATTGTTCGTAATAAGAGAGTCCGATGATATCAAATTCGGCTTCCATCTGAATCATACGATCCAGGAACTCACGGCAAAGCCGGTTCTGCCCACCCAAGGCGAGATGTACTTGCAGTTTCGATTCCGGTAATACCTCACGAACCGCACGCTGGCCTGCTTTGTAAAGTTCCATCAACGACCGCCAGTTTTCTTCGGTAGCATTGTCATCCAACTTGCCCTCTGGCCATACCATGCCGTGATTTATCTCATTACCTATCTGCACTATCTCCGGAGCCACCTCTGCCTGCTTCAAAGCAACCAACACATCTTTGGTATAGGAGTAGAGTTTTTCTTCTAGCTCCGCACCAGTTGTTCCTTCCCAAGCGGAAGGCTTGAACTGCTTGTCTGGATCAGTCCATGTATCGCTATAGTGTAGGTCGAGAGCAAACGTCATGCCTGCTTTCTTGATACGACGGGCCATGGCAAGAGTATGCTCCAAATCACAATATCCTTTTTCGGGAGCGTATCCTTCTTGGGCTTCCGGATTGACAAAGACACACAAGCGAATGGTGTTGAAGTGATGGGCGGCCATGATTTGGCAAATATCCATTTCTTTCCCATCTACATTTTTATAGGCAGTTCCTCCTTCTTCGTTTTGGGGAACGAACGAAATGTCTGCCCCGATGCAATAAGGCTGTTGTTTACTTGTGCAACCAGTCAGCAGAAGAATAGTATAGCAGAGCATACTAACCAAATAATGCGTAATTTTCTTCATGGTTCTATAATTTAAAAGATTAATAAATGCAAGGACATGTTTTCTAACTGACAAAATTAGATAGAACATACCCTTTTGTTCAGACCAAATAGAACATTCTATAACACAAAAAGGACAATGCCGAAGTTTACCCATCGGACATTTTTCTCATCCGGGAAAAAATGCGTTAATTTGCTCTTAGTAAACAAATAACCTTATGAAGATTTTAACTTTAATACTACTTATCTGCTCCATTACCTGTCACCTGCGGGCAGACAATCTGTCCAATTTGAATGGAGGCTTCAATAATCTGGGTTCAAAAACCAAGACACTATCAGTAAGATGTTTTACGCAAGACTCCACAGGCATGGTCTGGTTCGGTACTTCACGCGGGCTGTATAGTTACGATGGCTATGACATACGCCATTATGTTTCAGACATGCTTCCCTCACATCAACTCATCAAATGCAATTTTATCCATCACAAAGTTATGCTTTTAGGCGGAGAAAATGGCATTATTTTATTTAATTTACAAAACGGACAGTTCAGCAAGCCTAATATTCGGTTAAACGAGTCAATAAGTTCTTTTTGTGAATATAAGGGTGAAATCTGGATTGGAGCAGAATCGGGACTCTATATTTATAATGTAGAACAAGATGAACTGCGGCCCGCCCTTATCCGCGGAAAGGATTTTCCACGCAACATCCAATCGCTTGCCACCGACCAAAAGAATCTGTACATTGGCATGAAGGACGAAGTGGGGTGCTACTCATTTGCCACCAGCGATTACCAAGTTATCTCCCACCCTGAGTTTTTCTACATTTCTACCTTGATGTTGGATAGCTCTGAAAACACATTGTGGATAGGTAATGCCCGTCATCTGCATCGCATGAACCTAGATACCAAGGAAATCGAACGCGTCAGAGATTTTTATGTCGTGAAGAGTATTGCTAAAGATGATAATAATCTGCTTATAGGAACAGACAACGGACTCTACGTATGCGACAGACAGGGCACTTGGCATCTGATTTCACACGATGCACGAAACAGTCAATCCCTGTCCAGCAACGTAGTCAATATGTTCTTCAAGGATGCTAATGGTAATATTTGGATAGGAACCGACAATGGCATCTCCTTAGCCACACACAATCCTTCCGTCCAATCCCGTTCGTTGTTCGACATCACTGGTTCCGATGAAGGTTGCCAGATATCCAGCATACAGCGCACGGCTGACAGTACTCTTTGGCTGGGTGGAAGCCGAGGGCTGATAAAATTAAAAACAGACATGCAGGGCAACAATATCCGTCGGTGGTACCAAATGAGTTCCAAAGAATCTTCCCTTCCGCACAACCGTATACGTGCACTCTATGAAGACAGCCGCCAATACCTATGGGTAGCCTCAGACGGAGGATTACTACGCTATAATCCGACGAACGAACAGTTCATCTCTTACTTCTTCGATGATCTCAAAAATTGGGTGTACGATATATTAGAAACGCCCAATGGTGACTTGTGGTTGGCTACTTTTTGCGGTGTTTATGGCATCTCTAGCGAACAATCCCTTGGAGGGGGCATTCTGAAGACCAAATACCATTTTACCCATGATCAAGGGCTTTACAGTAACGATATCTACCAATTAGCATTGGACCGAGAAAACAATCTGTGGGCATTATCCAATAACCATCATATCGACCGCATCAACTTGACAACCGGCACTATACTCCCCATAGAGAAGATAACTGGCATTCCCCACATTGACTCCTACGCTGTCATCAGCGATTCGGAAGGAAATATCTGGATAAGCACTTCAGACAATCTGCTGAAACTATCGGTAAACAAAGGAAACATCAGCACACAAAGTATCCCGTTGAGCCGTGTACTGTCTACCGAAGTATTCGCCATGGATGAGGGGGAGAATGAGATATGGCTCACGACCTCCGAAGGACTCTTTATAGTGGAGAAGGAAAGTTTGAAAGTACACCGCATCCGTATTTCGGAAAAGTACATTGACATCTTCTATGACCGAATTGATCACAAGGTATGGTTGGGAACGAGTAATAAGATAACTCAGATAGATCCCATACTGCTGAGGCAAGAGATACAACAATCCCAGAAAGTAAAGATTACCGATATTGAAATTAATAGCAATGAGGAACTAAGCTATACCGACCGACAAAGCAAGCACATCCAGCTTACTGCGAAACAGAACAACTTGAGAATTTCTTTCTCCGACTATCAGTATAAAGGCGAAAGCTTGACAAACTATGCTTTCAAACTCGATGGATATCATTCACAATGGATAGAACTGAATAGGAACGAAAACTCCATTGCACTCCCTAATCTTTCACCTGGAGACTATACCTTATACATAGGTTCCTTGGAAAACATCTCAGACAATAAGCAGACAGAAGCCATTCTGCACATCATCATTACACCGCCTTGGTATCTTTCTTGGTATGCCTATCTCTTTTACCTCTTGGTAGTCATTGGCATTGTTTGGTGGATACTGCGCTTCATCATTATCAGACAGCAACTGCGCAAAGAACGGGAATTGAAAAATCATCTCATGGAACAAGCCAAGTCAAAAATAGATTTTTTCACGAACATTGCCCATGAATTCAAATCTCCCCTAAGTCTCATTATTGCTCCTTCCAGCAAGCTGTTAAGTGAAGAGACCGAAAAAGAAAAGAAAGCATTGTTGGAATTAATATACGAAAATGCCAAAAAACTGGGTTCGCTTATCCATTTCACTATTGAAGCGTATCAAGACAGAGAAAAGATAAAGCAAACCTTCATTCCGACCGAAATAGAGTTCGTAGAATTCGCGCGCTGCATCTTCAATTCTTATCGAGAGAATATAAAGAGCAAGCAGCTGGATTTTGTTTTCGATACTAATCGAGAGAACATTTATACTCGTATGGACATCTTTAAAATGGAATCCATCCTGAACAACCTGCTGACCAATGCATGCAAGTTTACCCCAAAGCATGGCAGCATCATGCTCTCTCTGGAGTATAACGAACAGGACAAACATCTCTATGTTAAGGTGGCAGATACGGGAGTGGGCATCCCAGAAGAGGAGATTCCCCTCGTGTTCCAACGTTACTACCAATCCTCGCGCACTATCAAAAATGACAAAGAGGGTACCGGCATAGGGCTTGCCATCGTAAAGGAATATGTAGAGATGCATAACGGTACCGTGCTTCTCACATCCGATTCCAACGGAACCACCGTCCAATTAACATTTCCCATCAACATAGACATTCAAGAGCAAGAGGAAATCATTGAAAAGCCTACCACAACAGAAAACAAAGAAGATACACGTCCGCTGATTGCCATCGTAGAGGACAACACCTCTATTTCCAGTTTTATAAGCAATCTGCTAAGTACAGATTATCGATGCATTACAGCCCAAAATGGGAAAAACGGTCTGCAACTTAGCATTAATCTCTTACCCGATCTTATCATTGCCGATGTGATGATGCCTGTAATGGATGGTATAGAAATGTGCCGCAACATCCGCGAACACATGCCGCTTGCCACTGTTCCCATTATTCTTCTGACAGCCAAGAATGACTCCAGTATTGAATATCAAAGTGCCCAATTAGGCATAGATGCTTTTATTGCAAAGCCGTTCGATAGTTCGCTTCTTGTTGCACGCATCAAGCAATTGCTTGGAAACAAAAAAAGATTGGAGCAACAGATGCGCATTGAACATATCAAACAACCCGAACTAAAGGGCGAAATATCCATCGATGAAAGGCTGTTATTCCGAATTACCACTATCATCGAAGAGCATATAGACAATTCCGACCTCTCGGTAGAGATGCTAAGTCGGCTCATGGGCATATCGCAGAAACAGCTTTACAGGAAGTTAAAGTCTCTCACCGGCATGTCTACAGTGGAATATATTCGTTCCATTCGTCTGAAAAAAGCCGCCTTACTATTCCAAAATGGAAAATTCTCCGTGGCAGAAGTTATGTATATGGTAGGTTTTTCCAATGCTTCTTACTTCACCCGTTGCTTCGTGGCAGAATTTGGCAAGACACCGATGGAGTACTTGGGGATGAAACAAGAATAAGGTTTTACTCCTATATCCATACCTAGAACATCATTAGTTGCTTGGCATGTGCAGCGTACATGTTGAGATTGCCAGGTTTACATGCTTAGCATGTTTCGGGTTACACATTAGTACGTGTTGGCTTACACTATCGCAGGCATTGGGCTATACCAAAGCACGTGTGTAGGCCTGTCTGTGAAGCAGTATACATCTTACACGTGAAGCTGTATACTGCTTACAAAACACCCTCTATCTGTTAGAACCCACGCTCTCCCGCCATCCTTTCATTTTATTTCAACCCCTTGGATTTAAAGTCACATTCCGGGAAATTTTTCTTGCGCCAGCCGGCATCAAGAAAGAATCTGGATGCTTCTTTCTTACCCTTCAGCTGCCAATCGAGCCACATCAATGCTACCTTACCCAATACGCCACCTTCGGGTTGTTTGTAGGTTCCGGCATGCCCCACAGGGAAGTTCACCGAAACCACCGGTACATGATTGATGGATTCGAAATCGATATTGGCATTGCTGTAAGCTATATCCTCAGGTCCTCCGATGAGGTAAATCACCGGCTTATGATACTGCTTCAGGCTATTGGCATTAGCATGTGCCATTTCAATATTGCCCATACCGGCATTAAGTACCATCGTAGTGGAGACACGCGGATCGTAAGAAACGGAAATGGCCTGTGCGCCTCCACAAGAGTGTCCGCCCACAGCAATCTTGAAGCGGTCAATCATCTGATAGAATTCACTGCCGGAAGTGGAAGATTGCCTGCAAACCCAATCAACAGCATCTAGCAGGTTATCATCCATATCGCTGACTGTGATATCTCCGTCTACTGCACCTACCGAGATAACTACATAGCCGTTCTTCACCATCTCGATAAACATCGGCTGATAATCGCCTGAATAGTGCGTACAGGCACCGTTGCCATGAATGTATACCGGCAACCGTCCCTGCTTGGCCACCGTCTCCTTCAGATTGGTAGGATAGAAAATACTGAATCCAGGAAGAGTGCTGGCGTCAATCATAATGCCGGGATACTTCTCACTCTCTTTCTTGTCTTTAAACAACTTCTTATAAGTCTCGGCCAGACAATAACGGGCATGCATCCAAGTGTGTGCTCCCTCACGGTCGTCTATCTCGTAATGGATGCCCTTTTCATTGAAATACTTCGTATTGCTGATAACTTCCTTGTAGAGAATATCATCTTTGCCTACACAAAACCACAGCATGTTCAGGCTATTGGCCTTTTCTTTCAGGTTAGGAAAATATTTTTCCATCACTTGCGGAGTGAGGTAAGCGCTATACGACCCCATCCAACCAATCCGGTCGGCATGCTTCAGAGCAGTAAACATGGATTGTCCGCCGCCACGTGAAAAGCCGGCAATGGCACGATGGTCGCGGTCGTTTATCGTACGGAAGTTCTGTTCCACATAAGGTATGACGCACTCCGTCAATTCGCGGGCAAAGGTGTTGTACATTTCACCGGCCTCCAAGGTGTGAGGACGGGGCGTACCGCCGTTCATATAACCATAAGGCATTACCACAATCATCGGCTCAGCTTGTCCGCGAGCAATGAGGTTGTCCAAAATCGTGTTGGCGCGTCCCGTCTTGTACCATGACTCTTCCGAATCGGTCGTTCCGCTCACTAAATAGAATACCGGATATTTTTTGCCGGCAGAAAGGTCATATTCAGCAGGAGTATAGATCACTACCGTGCGATACTGCTGCAACACGTGCGAACGATAAGTACAATAGTGCACTTTGCCGTGAGGCACCGGATTGATAGTATACAAAGCATCGGGATCGGGCATCTCCAGCAAACTGGATTTGAAAGCATCGGTAGGTGAAAGTAGTTTATTACCCGGGTCGTTCAGACGCGTTCCGTCCACAATAAAGTTATAAGGATAAATATCCGCCTTTTCGGGTTTCACTGTCACACTCCATACACCTTTGTTATCCTTTATCAAGGGAATATCTCCCACCATAAACTGTCCGTTCACCAATACACTTTTGGCATAAGGAGCATAGTAGCGAAATGTTACAGAGCCGTCATCGCTCACAATGGGCGAAGTAAGCGTGCCGTACTGGGCACTCAAAGTTGCGCAACAGCACAAAATGCACAACCACACAATCAGTTTTTTCTTATTCATAGTAAATCAGTTTTAAAATTATCAATAAACTTGGAGACAAATGTAACAGTTCTCTAATCATAAGCGATGAAGATTTAGAACAGATGATGACACTAAACAGACTTCCTGTTTATAATCCGTTGTTTCTGCTTGAATTTGTGTTATCTATATTGTATTTTCGCACCATAAAAGAACAATTATTATGATGAAACGAATACTTCTTGGATTATTGTGCGCTTCAATGAGCCTATGTGCTGTTGCACAAAACAGAGTGACAAAAGTCTTGATACCCGGTGCGAGAGGTCTGCTTGCTGCAGAAGTCCAAATGCCCGAAAATAAGGGAACAGGGAAATGCCCTATAGCCATTCTTGCCCACGGGTTCGGAGGAGACAAAAACTGGCAATTAATGAAATTGGTATCAGACTCTCTTCAGATGCATGGCATTGCCTCTATCCGGTTCGACTTTAATGGGCATGGGGAGAGTGAAGGCGACTTTAAGGATATGACAGTTCCCAACGAGATAGAAGATCTGAAACATGTCGTACGCTATGCTCTGCAATTAGATGAGTGCAGCGGCAAGATAGGACTGCTTGGCCATTCGCAAGGAGGCGTAGTGGTAAGTATGACAGCAGGTGAAATGAACGACACCATTTCGGCGGTCATTCTTCTGGCACCGGCAGCAGTGTTGCGTGAAGATGCCATACGGGGAAATACATTCGGGGTGCTATACAACCCCATTAATCCGCCCGAATATGTCAAGCTTCCCGGCGGCCGCAAATTAGGTAGGGAGTATATTCTGACAGCTTTCCGTCTGCCCATTTATGAAACAGCCATTCGTTACCAAGGAGCAGCCTCTCTTATTCACGGCACAGGAGACCGTGTGGCTCCCTATTCCTATAGTGAGCGTTACAAAAACATCTGGAAGAACAGCGAGCTGCATCTCATGGAAGAATACGACCATGGATTCTCCCGACATATCGAAGAGATTGCCGATTTAGCCTCGAATTTTCTTATAAAGCATTTGCTATGAAAGAGATATTGACACTAATCATTTTTATAAGTAATGTCTTTCAGGTCGAAAATGATTCGGTTCTTGTCAATATGGCCAATTTTTCTGGTTATGCAGAAGGTGAATATTTTAAAGGAGACATCCTGCCGGGAGCTGTGGATACGCAGACTGTCCTGCCCGGTGGAAGTACCCATCTCTCTGCACGCTACATGCTGAAAGGTATTGATCAAAATGAAGACAGCTGCCATATTTATATAAACAATGAAGTGACAAGCGACACCCCCAAAGGATACACTCAACCTACCATTGTTACAGACAGTAGACTGTTATCTTCATTGATTACCGGCAAACTTGTCGGCAAGATGGACACAACAGGAGGCGGTTTTAAGATTCGGATTTTTGTATCAGGAAAATAGCCGTGCATGTCCGGTATAGGACCATAAAAGGGGCTGTCCATTTGCCGGATAGCCCCTTTCCCATTAAACAATCTTTACCACTGACCCGTCGGTCTTTATCCTGCTTTATCTTTGAGGCCCGTCGTAATCGGGTCTCGTGAAGTACTGCGTTAAAGTATATCCCATATCAGCAGCCTGATCTACTGCATAGTTGGGAATAGGGAAGTACTGTGATGTCGGTGTGCAGCCAATCGCATCCATGATAGTCCAGTACTTGTTGAATCGGATAAGGTCTATACGGCGATGGCCTTCGTAGTAAAACTCATGACCTCTTTCCTCCAACAGGGCATCTAAGAAAGCATTGACTGATGTAGTTTTCTCTGCCGGAAGGTCTGCCAACCCTGCACGGTGGCGTACCTGATTGACACAATCGATAGCAGAAGTGGAAACCGTTTTATTCAGACGGACGTCGGCTTCGGCATACATCAGCAATACGTCTGCCCAACGGACCAACGGATAATCGGTACTTTGGAAAGCTGTTTCCGTTTCAATGGGATACTTGTTCAAAATGTAACCGTCCCATCTCACACCGATATCTTCCTTTGTCACCCAGCCATACCAAGCACTGTAATAGGAAGTAAGGATACCCTCTTTACGCATGTCGTTCTCCTCGAATGTTTCATAAAACTGAGGATCTACATTGTAGTATTGTCCCCAGCCTCCACCTTGATTGACGAACGGGGTGGGATTCCCTTTTTCGTCATACTTGGATGCATCGTAGGGAAGCAAGTACCAAGATAAGGGGTTAAAGTTTCCTCGCTTACCGCTACCATCGGCATCCGAACCACAAGATACAGCCATAATGGTTTCACAGTTAAACTCATTGGCTATCTTGAACTGGTCTAGGTAAGGATTCTCGCCTGAAGTGAAAAGCGAGTAAGAGCCGGTAAACTGATGGTAGAGGTTGTAGGCCTTCTGATAATATCCATCCATGTGTGCACCTTCGCACAGGTAATGGCGCATCAGACAGAAACGGGCATAATCGGCCGTGTAGCGTCCCACTTCCGATTGTGTCTCTACCATGTGCTCAGTAGCATACTCCAAATCGGCTGTGATATATTCTGTCATTTCGTCCAACGTAGGACGTACCATTTTTTTCTCTGCTTCAAGATCGCCTACCAGCATCGGATCAAGGATAACCGGCACAGGACCGTAGAAGTGAAGCAGATAAAACATCGTTAAGCCACGCAGGAGACGAGATTCAGCCACCAACTCCTGTTTTTTCTTATCAGAAAGAACAGTACTCTCTTCCAAGGTGCCTATAATCTTCGTCATACGGGTAATATCGCGTACCTTGTCAAAGTGGGAAGGCAAAATATTACTATAAGTACTGGCATACTTCATGTCCTCAAACTGGCCTTGTGCCATATAGATGCAAGGGCCACCCCATGAACCGCCCAAGGTCCAAGGTGCACAGATATCAGAGGGCGTGTCGAGCATACGGTTAATGCCGCCTTCGGCCACGTAGAAGTTGTGCTGGTTGCTGCTACCCCAGTTATAAGTCCAAGTCAAGGTGAAAGGGATGTAGCAATCCATCATGTAGCTTTCATAGTCTGCTTCCGACTGAGGAAAATTTGTTGTAGAGAGCGAACCATATATCTTGGCATCAAAATTATTTTCACACCCGAATACTGTGAGTATGCAGGCAAGAAGCGAGAGATGAATATATTTCTTCATAATAGTATGTTATTAAAATTAGAATGATAATTTGGTACCTAAAGAGAATGTACGTGTCTGCGGATATTCAGCTTTACCGCCCTTGTAATTGCCACCTGTATTCACTTCGGGATCGAGACCAGTGTAGCCGGTGAAAGTAAAAGGATTTTGAACATCTACATAAACTCTGATGCCGCTGAGAAGCTTACTCAATGTGCCCAATTGGTTCGGTTTAAAGTTATATCCCAGTGTGATGTTGCGTACACGGACAAATGAGGAATTTTCGTAACCGATATCTGTTCCGGCACCACCGGGCAAAGATACAGAAGCCATCTCATACGCAATGCCCGGAATGGTACCATTAGGATTCAGCTCAGAGTGCCATACATCCTTGATGTAGACGGACATGTTGTTCGTCTGATTGCCCAATCCTCTACCGCTTGTCCAAGAATATACATCGTTGTACTTGTCAACACCCAGTTGCGAGTAAATGAAAACATCCAGATCCCAGTTCTTGTAAGTGAACGTGTTGCCGAGTCCCCAGTAGAGAGAAGGAATCACGTTTTTCATATCCACGTCTTCCACGGTAATCTGTCCATCACCGTTCAAATCTACGATAATAGGACAACCTGGCTTTTGGTATGCTTCCGGTTGATAAGAAGGCATGTTGCTCTTGTCTAAGTTTACAAGACCGTTCGTACGATAGTAGTATCTGGCATTTACAGGCTCGTCCTTACGTATCTGGTATTCGTTGTAGGTATGATTAGGCATACGTTCCTTCCAGATAGCGTTAGTGTGGGACAAGGTCAGTATGGAAGTCCACTTAAAGTCCTTTGTTGTGATATTGACCGTATTCAAGGTGGCATCCCAACCATAGCGGCGGATATGTGCACCGTTGATGGGATAAGAACCAAACATGGAAAGGCCGTTTGAATTGGCATAACCCAGCATATCCGTAATGTCGTTCCAGAAGTAGTCAAAGCTACCGCTTACCCTATCGTTCAACAGAGAAAAGTCCAATCCGATGTTCTTCATTACCGTTTTTTCCCAAGTCACATCAGGATAATCCTGGCTCTTCAAGTAATAGGGGATGTATTTTACAGAGTTTTCGTTAAACATAACATGAGTGCCAAAGGCATCGTACGAACCATGGAGCGAGGAACCCAAATTGTCATTACCTGTCACTCCATAAGAGGCTCTCAATTTCAGCAAGTTCACCCATTCTACCCTTTTCATGAACTCTTCGTTGAAAATCTTCCACGCTACAGATACAGAAGGGAACCAGCAATATTTCTTGCCTTTGAAAAATTTGTCAGTACCATCGCGACGTAGAGTACCTGCTATCACATACCTGTCGAACAGGTCGAAGCTGGCGCGTGCAAATTGCGAACGTTTTTCGTCCTCTCTATGGTAAGAGGTGGGCGTAAATGTTCCAGCTGCTGCACCAATGTTATCATTAGCCAGAATGTCGTTATTGTCCGTATAGCTTACGGCCATACCGGTATATTTGTTCAAGTAGCGCCCCATACCCACAACGGCATCCATACGGAAATTCTCGCCAAATGCCTTGTTAAAGTTGATGGTACCCTCTATGGTAGTGTTGTATCGTTCGTTACGGTTTACGGCACCTCTCGATTTATACATTTGGTCAAAGTAGATATCCGAAGGAATATAGACGTTGCGCTCTGAATTTTCGTTATTATAGCCGAACAGGAACTTGGCAGCCAACATGTTTTTAATGATATCTACATCAATGGTGAAGTTCACATTGTATCCATTGTTCTTGGACTCGTTCTGCATATCTTCCATAGCCACGGGGTTAGGAATGATCTTGAAAAGCGTATAGTTGCCGTTCTCATCACGTACCGGCATGTTGGGCAGGTAGGACATGGCAGCTGCCAAAGCACCGGACGCCTGCTCGCCGCGACTATTGGAAGCACCACCCACCGTACCGTTCTGGTAGATGTTACGGTTAATATTGAAAGCCGTAGTCAACTTCAAGAAGCTGGTAAGCTGTGCGGAAACATTGGAGCGCAAAGTGAAACGTTCCATTTCAGAATTAGAGACAGATCCAATCTGTTGAATGTAGTTACCGGAGAGGTAGTAGTTTAATGTTTTTGTTCCTCCTTGCACTGTGATATTGTGTCTGGATATACTGCCGTCCTTCAGTACAAGGTCACGCCAATTCGTGGTTTTCGCTGAAGCGATATCGCTGTCTGAGAAAACATCGGGAAAACCGTTATCATATGGAGTAGAGCCGTAAGCTCCCATGTTATGGTCGTGCATATACTGCTCACGGCCGAAGGCATTCACATATTTCATATAGGAAGGAGCATCGAGCATATCCAGATATGGATAGTTCTTTATCAACGACACGTTACCGTCGTAAGTCACTTTCACCTTACCTTCTTTACCCTTCTTCGTTGTAATTAATACCACACCATTGGCCGCACCGATACCATAGATAGAGGCAGAAGCATCTTTCAAAACTTCAATGGACTCAATGTCTTCGGGGTTCAGACCAGCCAAACCAGAACGGTTCACACTGGAGGGCATTACAGTAGTACTGCCGCCACTGTCACCTTCCAACGCAGATCCTGGCATAACCATACCGTCTACCACGTAGATAGGTTCACCTGCACCACGAATCGAAATATTGATGCCACCACCCGGCTGAGCACTGGCCACCGTTGCCTGCAAACCGGCTGCACGTCCCAGCAACATTTGCGACATGTTGCTGGTAGCGGCCTTATTCACCTCATCGGCTTTTACTTTGACAATGGAAGTTGTCAGATTTTTCTTAGATACGGCACCATAACCGGTTACAATCACCTCGTCAAGCAACTTCGTATCTTCTTTTAATACGATTGCATAAGCCTTGTCCTCTGTAACCTGTATCCGCTTGGGCGCATAGCCTACATAAGAGATCTCAATGGTGGCTCTCTTAGGCACATCCAATACGAAGTTACCATCATAATCGCTGATGGTACCAATCGTGCTATCCACTACCTTGATAGCAGCTCCGATAATGGCTTCCTCTGCTTCATCGGTTACTCTACCGGTTACTTTCACATTCTGTGCGAATATATTGATCACACAGAACAGACAAAGGGCCATTAACGAATAGGTTCTTCTTAGAAAAGATTGTTTTGCATCATGCAAAAGTCGAAAAGATTGAATTTCGCTTTTGCCAAGCATTCTTTGTTCGTTCATAGCTTAAATTAATTTGGTTAATAATTAATGTTCAATGAGTGCAAATGTAATTATCCTAAGGATATTGTAAATGGAGATTCAGGACAGATGCTAACACAAAAAAGACACCATCAAAGAAATCTAAAAGGTGGAAAAAGATGGAAATTATGTGCTATAAATTGTCCATTGGATACGATTCCAATGTAGAAAAAACAAGTATGTTTGCGAACGTATCAAAAACTTATGTATCATGAAAAGAATATTTGTTTTAGTTTTGTTTGCATGGAGTCTGCTTATTGCACTTCAAGCTCAAGAGTTGGTCTTTCAAGACAAAGACGGCATAGTTCGCTGGAAAAAAGACAATCAGGAAGTGGCATTGTTCGGTGCCAATTATTGTCTGCCCTCATCATGCGACTACCGTGCGGCAGGCTATGTAAACGCCGACCGCAAAGCGATGGTTCGCGAAGACATGGATCATTTTAAACGCATGGGATGGGATGCCTTGCGCGTCTGCTTTTGGGGAGATTTTCAGAATTCCGATCCTGACGGGCATCTGATAGACAACGACCACTTGAACATGATGGATTATCTCATTGCCGAAGCCAGCAAACGAGGCATCTACATGCTTTTCTCGCCCATTGTGACGTACGATTCACAGTTCCCCGAAATGAATGACAACTCCAATACCGGCTATGCCAAACTTTTTGCCAAGAACACATTGATACACGATGAAAAAGCAATTAAGTGTCAGATAAACTATATGACGGACATCTTAAACCATATCAACCGCTACACAGGACGTTGCATCAAGGACGAACCGAATATCATCTATGTAGAAATTATCAACGAACCCACACAGTTTCCCAATGATATTCCAGGCATGGTGAAATACATCAACCGCATGTGTAAAGCTATCAAGGACACCGGATGTAAAAAGTTGATATACTACAATTTGAGCCAGAACTTCGATGTAGCGCCAGCCATTCAGAAATCCATGGTAGACGGAGCTACCTACGCCTGGTATCCACAAGCGCTGAACAACGGACACCGTTTCATGGACAACGGACTTCACTTTGTAGACAGATATGAGCCACTGGTAGAAGATGGGCTGAAAGGCAAGAGCCGCCTCGTGTACGAATTTGATGCAACGGACACGGAGAACGGCTATCTGTTGCCTGCCATGACACGCGAGTATAGACGCGGAGGCATACAGTTTGCAACCATGTTCTCTTACGACGAACATCAAACAGCTTCACGTAATTTAAGCTGGCAAACACATTTCCTGAATATGGTATACACTCCAGCCAAAGCTATCGGCGGTATGATTTCTGCTCAGGTGATGAAGCGCATACCTAGAGGCAAGCACTATGGATATTATCCGCAGAATAACAACTTCGATGACTTTAAAGTGGATTTTTATCAAGATTTGGGACAACTGAATGCCGAAGATATGTTCTACTATTCCAACAATACCACTGACCAGCCCAAAAATGTAAAGGCCCTGAAACACATTGCTGGTGTGGGGTCATCTCCCGTGGTACAATATGAAGGTACCGGAATCTACTTCATTGACAAGGTAGCCGATAACGAATGGAAATTAGAGGTTTACCCCGACATTATGAACGTTGACGATCCCTTCAAGGCAGGAAGCGTGAACCGGGTTGCCCGTCAGGCCGTCTGCCTCAATCGTAACATCCACATCCAGTTGCCCGGCCTACAAACAGCACTTTGCATATATCCCGGCAAATATACATTCAAGAACAACCTGTTAGTAAACTACGAAGCACTTCCCAATCAGGAATACTATAACAAGGAAGCCATGAAAGACTGGAAAGTAAACAACTCCACACTGGCAGAAATGCCGCAAAGCCGCCCAGGAGTTTTTTCATGTGAGGTGTATGGTCCCACACTGCCCGAACAAGTCAATCTCTACATCCTGTCAGGCTGGAGAGGTGGAAAGCGCATCCCTATGGAGCACAAGAGTGGTTTCCGTTATGAGGCAGAAGTAGACCTAAGCAAGTATCCATTAGGTGAAATAGGCTATCACTTCGGCATAGAATATACCGATGGCAAACTACTATTTCCCGCCAAGACCATCGGTGCAGCCGACGAGTTTGGCTACTATGAACAGGAGCAGTACAACCTGCGCATCGTGAACAATAATACTACCCTCACCCTTTTGGACAAGAATGATAATATAAGAAAACTGAGGCGAAGTAGACCACACAATAGCCCCGACAACCAAGTCGAACAGGTCTATGTAGGCGATGAGATGGTCAAAGCTTTCCGGCTCACCACCCCCGACTTAGAGCGTAAGGATACTTACAAATTACCTTGCGATGTCACCCTCTCCAAATACATATCTCCCCTTATTGACAGTCGCGATTGGAAGACATCTACGCCCAAGTACATCCGAATCGAAGCACAAGGACTGACTAATACAGACAAAGCTATCATCAACTTTGTTGATACGGAAGGCCGTGGCTATGGAAATACCTTCTCTATCAAGCCCGATATGCAGCAGATTCTCATTCCTGTTTCAGCTCTAAGGCCAACCAAGGGAGTTATCCTACCTCAAGAATATCCTGGAGGTATTACTCCATATTATTATCCCGCATCTATCCGAGACAATGACAATGTACTTCTGAAGTGGGGAAATATAGATTTCGTACAAATATCCTTGCGTGATGAAATCTATCCTGTGGAACAGTTGAAAGACAAAGGAATAATTATAAAGAAAATCCAATTGGTATTTTAGATGCTATTTAGACGTTTTGTTCAGACTTTTTTAGGGAAATAATCATGTAATAATGGTTTGTTAGTTACTTAATCGACACTTATGCGGTAATAGCCAAAAATCTAATCCTTTCTTCTTATAGTTTTCGATTTATTAAATCTCTAATATGGAAAATGAATCGGGATATTCAGAAAATTCCATAAGTAAAGATTTGGATAATAAGTTGATAACATAACAATATGATGAAAGTGTCCGAAAAGAATGCTTTCATCATAGTTGTTACAGAATTTTTTAGAACCACTTTATCTTTCTGAAAATAACAAAAGCCAACGCAGACAATGTGATGGATGCCAAAATAATAAAACTAAAAGCATGTGGTAATGCATCTACATGTACATCTACATTCATTCCATAGAAACTAGCTATTAATGTGGGTACCATCAGAATGATGGAAATACTGGTCATGCGTTTCATGATGGTGTTCACATTGTTGGATATGATGGAAGCAAATGCGTCCATGGTTCCGGTTAAGATATCACTGTAGATATTAACCGTGTTATATGCTTGTTTTAATTCAATGACTACATCTTCTACCAAATCGCGGTTTTGATAATCTTTTTCCTGGAAGATACTTTGCAATTTACCTACCATCACCTCATTTCCACGAATGGACGTATTGAAATAAACCAATGTTTTTTGTAGTTTCATCAATCTGAGCAGGTCCTCATTACGTATGCTCCTTTCTAATTCTTTTTCTGCGGCAGCTACATCATTGTTTATTTGTTTCAGATATTTCAAGAACCATACGGCAGATGAGTAAATTAACCGTAAAATCAATTCAAATTTATTAGGCACAATGATTCCTTTACGTCGGGTGTGGTCAATAAAATCAGGAATCATTTCAGTGGAGTGATAACACACGGTAACAATGATTTCATTATTTGTAATGATACCGATGGGGATAGTGATATAAGGGATGCTTCCCTGTTGTTGCAGGGGGATTCGGATAATGGTCAGTAGCCAGTTGTCTTCCGTATCCGTTCTCGGACGTTCATCCATATCGGCGATGTCCTCTAAAAAAGCTTCGGGAACTTTTAATTCTTTAGTCAGAAACTCAAAATCACTTTGGTCGGGGCATTCTACATTCACCCAGCAGTTTGGCATCCATTGTGACTTTTCTACAAAGCCATTCTCACAATAAAGATATTTTCTCATCTTATTGCCTCCTTTCGTTCGTTTATATCCGTTCAGAGGCATTCAGAGTAGTGATTGCCCTGTCGGATCAGTTAATACTATTGCACGTTCGTGGTATTGAATCGTCCATTTTTATTGATTGTTTTTTGTTTAAAGCGGTACAAAAGTACATAAAACCTTTAAAGGACAGATAGAAGTCAGGAGGCTTTTATATTTTTTTTAAGAATATCACCGGAAAGCAATCAGTGCCGGAGCAATGATGGTTTTGTCGCCATAGCTCAGTTCTAACGTACTGTGTTTACCGATTAAGTTCCCTAGCGGAAACTATTGTTGTTAAAACATTTAGCATCCTTTTAATTACATGCAAAATTCACTTAAAAAATCGTTTGTCCAATACCTATTTATGATGAATCTTGTTCTATATAATCCTAATAATTAGGTATTGTGGAAGGTGCTGAAGTCGGCTACCTTTGCAAATGTAATAATTACAATTTAAAAATCAGTTTTAATTTAAAAATAAAAAGAGTATGGAACCAATTATTAATTCACAAGTTCCTGAATTTAAAGTTCAGGCATTCCATAATGGAGAGTTTAAAACCGTAACTAATAAAGATATTGAAGGTAAATGGGCTATTTTCTTCTTCTATCCTGCTGACTTTACGTTTGTATGCCCTACCGAACTTGTAGATATTGCTGAAAAGTATAATCAGTTCAAAGAAATGGGAGTGGAAGTATATTCTGTAAGCACCGATTCACATTTCGTTCATAAAGCATGGCATGATGCGTCTGAAAGTATCCGCAAAATCACTTATCCGATGTTGGCAGATCCTACAGGTGCTTTGTCGCGTGCATTTGGTGTGATGATTGAAGAAGACGGTATGGCTTATCGTGGCACTTTTGTAGTGAATCCCGAAGGTAAGATCAAATTAGCTGAAATTCAGGACAACAGCATCGGGCGTAATGCTGATGAACTTCTTCGTAAGGTAGAAGCTGTCCAGTTTGTAGCCACTCATGATGGTGAGGTTTGTCCTGCTAAATGGAAGAAAGGTGCTGAGACCTTGAAACCGAGTATTGATTTGGTAGGTAAAATTTAAAGTATAGAACTCATGTTAGATAGTGCGATAAAAGATCAGTTAAAAGGTCTTTTTGCCCAATTGGAAGCGCACTATACTTTTGACATCTTTGTCCACCCTCAGCACGAAAGTCGTGCCGAGTTGGTGGACTTGTTGGAAGAAGTGGCTTCCTGTTCGGATAAACTTTCCTGTCGGTTGCAGGATAGTGAAGGGCTGAAGTTTATCCTTTTAAAAGAAGGAAAGGATACGGGAATCACATTTCGTGCCGTACCTGGTGGTCATGAATTTACTTCTTTGTTGATGGCTGTTCTGAATGCTGACGGCAAAGGAAAGAATTTTCCGGACGAGTTTATTACCAGACGTATCAAGGCGTTACAGGGGCCGATTAGTTTGACCACCTATTTGTCTCTCATCTGTACCAATTGTCCCGATGTGGTTCAAGCTTTGAATATGATGGTACTTCTGAATGGTCAGATACGCCATGAGGCAGTAGATGGATCTATAAATGAAGAAGAAGTAGAACGGATGAAAGTACAGGCCGTTCCTACTGTATTTGCTGATGGTGAACAGATTCATGTGGGGCGTAGCAGTATGGGGGATCTGTTGGAGAAGCTGGAAGCCCGTTACGGTTCGGTGGAATTGGAAGCTGTTGAGACAAAAGAATATGATGTACTGGTAGCCGGTGCTGGTCCTGCCGGTGCGACAGCTGCTATCTACTCGGCTCGTAAAGGGTTGAAAGTAGCAATAATAGCCGAGCGTATTGGTGGACAAGTCAATGAAACGATGGGGATTGAGAACTTGATATCTGTGCCTCAGACTACCGGTAAACAGTTGGCCCAGGATCTGAAAAAACATTTGGCGGAATATCATATTGATATTTTGGAAAATCGCCGGATAGAGAAAGTGGAAGTGGCAGAGGGCATGAAAGTGTTGTCTGTGAAAGGTGGAGAAACGTACAAGGCTCCCGTATTGATCATTGCTACCGGGGCGAATTGGAGAAAATTGAATGTTCCCGGTGAAGAAAAATACATCGGTCATGGAGTTGCTTTCTGTCCTCATTGTGACGGACCGTTCTATAAAGGCAGGGAAGTGGCAGTCATAGGTGGTGGAAACTCCGGGGTTGAGGCTGCTATTGATTTGGCGGGAGTCTGTTCCAAAGTGACTGTATTCGAATTCATGGATACTTTGAAAGCGGATACTGTTTTGCAGGAGAAAGCTAAAAGCCTGCCCAATGTGGATATTATTACTAATACTCAAACGGTAGAGGTGTTAGGAAACGGTGATAAAGTGGTGGGGCTTATAAAGAAAGACCGTTCATCCGAAAAAGAAGAGATCTTTGCCTTGGATGGTATTTTTGTCCAAATAGGTTTGACTGCCAATAGCGCTTTGTTTAAAGAATTGCTGGAAACGAACCGCATGGGTGAAATTCTGACTGATAAAAATGGCCGGACCTCTGTAAAAGGTATCTATGCTGCCGGAGATGTAACGGATGTTTCCTATAAACAGATAGTTATAGCAATGGGGGAAGGCGCCAAGGCTGCTTTAGCTGCATTCGAAGACCGGATGCGCGGAACGATTTATTAGTGATAAGTGGTTGGTGGTGAATAGTGGGTGCATATCGCAGTATTTACCACTAATCTTATCACTAAAAAATGCACTCTTTGTATGTATATTGGTGAGAATATGCTTTCTTTGTAGGTGAATCACCGTTTACAGCATTGATATGGCAGAATCGAGACGTACTTCATTGAAAGATTTGGCACAGATATTAGGTGTATCCATACCTACAGTATCCCGTGCCTTGAAAAATAGTCCCGAAATCAGTCGGGAACTTTGTATTAAAGCTCAAAAATTGGCAAAAGAGATGAATTATCACCCCAATCCTTTTGCTATGAGTCTCCGGAAAAATACTCCCCGTACCATTGGAGTAATTGTACCTGATATTGTTACTCATTTCTTTGCGTCTATTTTAAGTGGTATAGAAGATACCGCTATAGCAAACGGCTATTTTGTTATCATCACGACTTCCCATGAGTCATACGACCATGAGAAAAGAAATATTGAGAATTTGGTCAATATGCATGTGGAAGGTATTATAGGTTGTTTATCTCAAGAAACAACAGATTATGCCCATTGGTTGAGTTTGGATGATATGAATATGCCGCTTGTTCTATTTGATCGTGTTTGCATGCCTGACCGTTTTTCTACGGTAGTGGCTGATGGAGTATATTCTGCTCAGATGGCGACACAGCACTTGTTGGATCATGGAAGCAAACGGATTGCTTTTATCGGTGGTGCAAACCATCTGGATATAGTAAGAAAGAGAAAACATGGTTACCTTGAAGCGTTAAGGGAAAATAAGATACCTATTGAGAAAGATTTGGTTGTGTGTCGGAAAATTGATTTTGAAGAAGGGAAAATAGCTACAGAAATTTTATTATCGCTTCCGGAGCCTCCCGATGCAATTCTTGCCATGAATGATACATTGGCATTTGCCGCTATGGAAGTGATTAGAAATCATAATCTTCGTATTCCTCAGGATATAGCGCTTATTGGGTATACAGATGAGCAACATGCCAATTATGTAGTGCCTCGCCTTTCGGCCGTCTCGCATCAGACTTATAAGATGGGGGAAGCCGCATGTCAGATGTTGATTGATAAGATTAAGGGAGATAAAAAAATCAGGCAAATCATTATTCCTACTTGTTTGCAGGTGAGGGAAAGCAGTATAAAAAGGAAGGATTGAGAACCGAAATGTATTTTAAGAAGAGAATAAGGCTGAACTCTTCACAAAGAGCCAACCTTATTTCTTTATATATTGGAGTATTATTGAGTGACCAACGTAATAATGGAACGTGCCGGAATCACAACTTTTTCATGGTTTTTGATGCTTCCCACCGGTAGAAGATTCTCTCCATCTTTATCCGAAGTACGATAGATTTTCCAGTTTTTTATAATTCCGTTACGCTGATAGAAAGTAAACTCTTTATCTTCCGCTGCATAATTAATCATAACGAAAACCTCCTTTCCGTCTGTATTTTGGTATGCTGAACACATTAGTCCGGTTACATCTGTATCGCCTTCAGGAATGATTTTCCCTTGGTTGTCTTTGGCTATAATTGCTTTCCGAACAGCTCCTGGGCGTATAAATCTACTGTAGTTTCCCAAAGCCCACATTAATTTGGAGTCTTTCACCTCACCATTCAGAAAAGTCGGATCACTATACTCACGGATTAATCCGTCCTTATAATCTCCACCGATAGATCGCCACCATTGCCAACTGCGAGCACCTGCATATACAATGTCATGATGAATGATCCGTGCTACATATAATGCTGTCTTCATGGTGAAGTCATATCCTCCGCCTCCGCCGATTTCTTCGTCATTGCCCATGATACAGGTTTCTGTCTGCCAGAAATCCACCTTATACTTGTCTAAAGTATCTTTTAATTGACAACGGATATCGTGTAAATTATTCAGAGGAGTATTAGTCCAATAACTATGCCCTACCATCAGCCGGGGAACATTGGGAGTATCACCCAGATAGGTGGCTGTACTGTCCGGATTAAAGAAAGACTGGATTTGATACCCCCGTTCCCAATTAGTCATGTGAGTATCGAACATACAACGATAGTCAGAGGACTCATTGACTAGAATCTGTGTGTCAATTTGGTTATTTACGAACTCTTTACTGATGAGGCGTATGGCACGGGCTATTTCGCGGTTGGTAGCCGGTGTACCTTCTTGTTTGGGGCCAATCCAGTTCCAATGCCCATCGGGTTCATTGAATGGACAGAGGTAATTGAACTTGATTCCATCGTGTTTCTCCACCCCTTTTATGACATTGGCAAGAAAACGGGCAAAATTCTTATAATGCTCTTCCTTTAAGTTTAAGGTTCCTCCACGGCCTGTGTTGGTGGCAAGACCGTTTTGTGTGAAATATACGGGAGGTGAATTAAGAAATGCCAAAAATTTGTTTACACCCCGTTCTTTTGCCAGACGCAGGAAGTTGCGCTGCCCTTGTTGTTTATTCCAATTATAGTTACCATCTGCCTGAAGGAAACATTCGGCACGCATCCAGGGAGAGGCTATCTGGCTGGCTTCTCCTTGTTCCGCACTTCCGGCTCCTACATTGAAACGCCATAAAGACAGACCGATTCCTTTAGGTTGTCCGTTTTCATGGTTTTCCGTACTGAACAGCCAGTCGGCTACTTGGTTTTGTTTTTCTTGCGGCCATAAGCCGATAAATTGCATGCTCCAACAGTCTGATGCTCCGAAATAGTCCATGGTTTGACAGGGTTGGTCTGTTTCTATTTCAAAGTGAATGGCAGGATGTTGAGCAAACAGGTTTGCTGTTGCAAATAAAGAGAATAATAATGCTTTGTATTTCATAAAGTTGAGGGATTATTTCAGATTATAAATGACAGTTGTAACACTTTCCGAAGGCACAATTACTTGTTGGTCTGCCGTGACGTGTACCTCTTGCAAATTTTTGTTATTTGTTGTTGTATAAGTAGTGATGGAGCTTATTTCACTTACCCATTCTTTATGAATTTCGTTTAGCCGGACTCCTTTTTCTGATAGGTTGGTATAAACAGCAACAATTTTATCTTTTTTCGGTGAAATCCATGCTGACCCGAAGAAACTGGATGATTCATTCATGTTAAGCATGATACGGCGATAACCCGGTCGGATGAATAGGCTGTAGTTACCTAATACCCAAAGTGTGGGAGTAGCTTTATAAGTGCCTTCTTTCTCTATATCCCCATAAACTCCATCGGAGGGTTCCAGTGAAATCAGTAAGAAGCGGTTTTTGTGTCCCCAGCGGGGGATATCCATTGAGGTCCAGTAACTCCAGGAGGAAACTCCTGCTATAGTTAGGTCATTGTGTATTACTTTTGACATATAAAGTGCAATGTCCATTTCGGTTGCTTGGTCATAGCCTATAAACTCGGAAGAGCTGTATCCGTCGCCTAACATACTCCACTCACTTTGCCATATTTCTACATCATATTGTTGGGCTGCTTGGGCCAGTTGTTTCCGGACATTACGCATACCATCCCATGTGCCATCTGTCCAGTAGCTGTGGCCGCAGATAAGTTTCTTTACATGAGTCAGGTTGCCTATATAGGTGGAAGTTCCAGGTGTGAAAAATGCTGAAAGTACGTTACTATGGGCGGCATCATTCTTAAATTTGTAGAGATATTCATAATCTCCAGATTCCCCTGGAAGAATATCAATAGAAAGACCGGCAGAAGTGATGGCGGTATCCAATTCACGTATAAGTTTGGCTACTTCATCATTAGTCCATCCGCTGCCTTCCTGGCCGCTGTCCCAATTATATTGGGGTTCGTTAATTGGTGAGATATGTGTCACTGGATATCCTTCGTTTACATAGTATTTTGCTACATCTGACATGTATCTGGCAAAGTCCGTATAACATTCATCCTTCAAATTAGAAACTCCTCCGCTATTGGAGAATCCTTTTCCGTTGGAGGTATATTGTACAGGAGGGGTATTGCTGAAAAGTACTATACTCTGACAACCAAACTCTTTGGCGCGCTGCAAGAAGTAGCGCTGCCCTTTACAGCGTGTCCAGTCTAATGTTAAGTCATCAGTCAGATAAGATTCTGCTCTGCGTGATTTGTCTTCTATTCCACTTGCTTCACCTTGTTCTGCACTGCCACCACCTAGATTCACACGCCACATGGAGAGTCCTATACCTTTAGGTTGTCCTGATTGTATTTCAGAAGAGAATAGCAGTTCACTGATTTTGTCACGATTCGTTATCCAGCTTTTTCCTACGAAGGCAGGTGCCCAACAATCTGATGCGCCAAATCCTGTCAGAGTCTGAAAAGATTGTCCGGCATCTATGGTTACTGTTTTTTCTACGTTTATGCTGCTGTCCGGTTGCCCCGATGTATCCGGTGTTTGGGGAGAATCGTCACTGCAGGCTACAGTAGAAAAGAACAGTGGAAGAGTAAAAATATATTTTAGTTTCATTGTTTTAGATGGATTAAAAAATAGTCGCGGATAATCCTAGCAAACTATCCGCGACAGAATATAAAGACCTATTGAATGTTTAATTCCTGTAACAATCTGTTCTTTTTGGAAAATGATTAATTCCAGCCCGGATTTTGGGTGATAGAACCATTAGACATTGTAATCTCATATAAAGGTATCGGGAATACCATATCCCGGTTTTCGTTGAAGCTGATTCCTTTATCACTTGCCTCACCTTGATTTTCCCATTCGTAAATGTCGCGGGTAGCGGGATCTGTATTGTATTTTACAAATGTACCGTTTGCTCCCATCAGGTTACAAATCATTTTCTTGCCATTGTCATCTGTCCAACGGCGGATATCATAGATTCTGTTTTGTTCCCATGCCAGTTCCAAACGACGTTCTAGCCGGATAGCTTTGCGAAGCTCGTTTCCACTGGATGTGACAGCAGGTAATTTTACACGATTCCGTACCTCATTAAGATAGGTACGTGCTGTACCATCTTCGCCCAATTCGTTGCAGGCTTCAGCATACATCAACAATACATCTGCATAGCGTAAGATACGATGATCTAATGGAATTTTGTCGATATTGTATACTTCCGGACGTTTTTCAATAGGTACAAAATACTTCCGGACAATACGTGCTGATTTATGTTGTGACGGATCTATAATATAACATTCGGGATCCCAACCGTACTTTTCGATATAATCTTTATAATTGGCGATTTTTGTGTTGTTTTCAACGAACTTGTCGAAGTTATTCTCTCCGGCAATTTCTGTACAACCGGTTTTAATGATAGTCCAACGTAAACGTTCTGTATCTCCTGCATCGATGTAGGCTTGTTCAAGGTTAGCGGTTGGCTGTCCCCAAGACCATCCGTCGCCGGGACCACTACGGGCACCGGTAATAACAGTCAAAGAACCACCCAATGCATAAGTTCCATCATACATATATTGTACTTCAAACAGACTTTCTTCGCTATTGTTATGGTCAACATCCCATACATCACCGAAGTTGTCGAGTAATTTATATTCACCTTCGTCGATGACTGTTTTCAATACATCATGTGCCTCTTGCCATTTGCTTTGGTAGAGGTAAACCTTTCCCAATAGGCCTAATGCAGCTCCACGGGTAGCGCGTCCCATATCTGTAGCAGCATATTGACTACGTTGTGGCAACACATCAGCAGCGGCTTTTAAATCATCTTCAATGAACTTATATACATCTTCGGCCGAAGCGCGGGTAATACCTTGTATTTCTTCGGGCAACAGGAAGCCTGTAATGAGAGGCACACCACCAAAATTCTTCACAAGTTCAAAATAGAAGTATCCACGGAGAAAACGTGCTTCGGCTACAAGCCGGTTCTTCATTTCTTCATCTGAGAAATCAGCTTGTGAAATGCGTTCCACTGCGATATTGCAACGTAGAATGCCTTTGTATCGATACTGCCAAAAGTTGGAGATGGCACCATTGCTTTGTCCGGTACCTTGATAGTGGGCCAAAGAAATATAGTCACTTTGACTTTGGCTGGTATTGCCCATCCAACCGTCATCACTACACATCTCGGAAAGCAACCATACTGTGTTGATATTCCACCATCCGCCAAAAGTAATGGCCTGGTAACAACCAGTAATAAATGCTTCGTCTTCTTCTGCACTTTGGAAATAAGTATCCAAATTTTGTTGCCCGCGCACTTCCTCTGTTAGGAAATCCTCACAAGAAGTGAATGTCAGCGAGGCAATCATTGTTAATATTGTTAATATCTTTTTCATGGTTTATACCTTGAGGGTTAAAATTTTAAATCAATTCCAAATAAGAAAGTACGTGGGTTAGGATAAGCGATGCCGTCAATACCGGTTTCAATTACACTGCCATCTTTACCAATCTGTGGACGTTCAGGATCCATACCTGAGTAGCTGGTGATAGTGAAAGGATTTTGAGCCGACAATGAGAGACGCAATTCGGTTCCGTTCAACCACTTCTTGGGGAGTGTGTAACCCACTTGTAATAGTTTGCAACGCATATAAGAGCCGTCTTCTACAAAGAAACTTGAAACGCGTGTGTAATTCTGATTCAAATCATTGTAGGACAGACGAGGAATATCGTTGCTGGTTCCTTCGCCATGCCATGCTTTCTGCAATGTACCTGTCCAAACGTTTTGCCCACTTACGCCGGAGTATAAACCTTTGGTCTTATTGAAAATATCATTACCGAATGTACCATAGAAGTTGGCTGTGAAATCGATGTTTTTATAGCTGAAACCCAAGTTCAAACCTACCATCAAATCGGGATATGGGTTACCGATCCATGTTTTATCATTTTCATCTAGCACTCCGTCATGATTCAAATCCTTAAAGCGAATGTCACCGGGTTGGGCATTGGATTGTACCAGCTTGCCATTTTCGTTGGTGTGAGCATAAACTTCATCCCAATTTTGGAAAATACCATCGGCTACGTAGCCGTAGAAGCGTGAAATCAAGCCACCGTCTTCATTACGGATAATTTGGTCGCTGTTGAAACCTCCAGTTTGAATAGGACCGTCACCGGAGAATTTAACAGCTTTATTTTTCACTGCGGAAAGGTTCAATCCCACATTATATCGGAAGTCTGCTACTTTGTCGTGCCAGTTCAGACTTAATTCCCAACCGCTAGCTTTCATACTACCTATATTCATCCATACTGTACTGTTCCAGTCGGGGTATCCGATGGCGAAGATATTTTGTTTCTGATAGAGCATATCAGAAGATTTCTTTTGGAAATACTCAAAGGTCATGTCTAGACGGGAGTCAAGGAAGGACATATCCACACCTACGTTCCAGTCTTCTACTGTTTCCCATTTTAGCAAATTATTGCCAACGCCTGATACCATAGTACCTGAAACACGTCCTGGAGCTGTACCGAATACATAATCAGATTGTCCTAACAAAGTCAGCGTAGCATCATTATCTATGTTTTGATTACCTACACGTCCCCAACCTCCGCGTAATTTCAAGTTACTGAAAATCTTCTGGTCTTGCATGAAACTTTCACTGATGATACGCCATGAAGCAGAAACAGAAGGGAAGATGGCATATTTGTTTCCTTTGGGGAAACGAGAAGAACCGTCTGCACGAATAGAAGCTGTTAGATAGTAACGATTGTCATAGTTATACATCACGCGTCCTAAATAAGATACTAATGTGCTGTAAGCAGTTTTACCTTCTGACTTTTGGTTTTGTGTACCGGCATTTACTTCCTGCATTTGATCCATATTATTAGGAACATCGTCACGTGAGGCTTTTGATTGGAATTCAGCAAAGCGTTCAGCTGTAAAGCCACCCATTACATTAATATTATGCTTTTCTGCAAAAGTCGTGATGTAAGTAGCAGTATTAGTCCAGTTCCAATCAAGCCATTCCTGCATTTCACGGGAAACATTACTTAATGTAGATTGTTCCAAAGCATCAATATAGAATTCAGGAGTGAATTTGTCTGTACGGCGGAAGTGTGCATTAGCGCCGAACTGCGTGCGCAGGGTCAGTTTTTGAATAGGGTTTATCTGTAAATAAGTATTTACAATTGTACCCATTTCACGGGAGTGGGAATTTTGGCGAGCCAATGAACCGGCAGGGTTCCACTCCTGGTTGTTGTAAGAACGCTGATAGTTATTGAATTCGTTATCCACCCATTGATCTTCCGGCTTGAATATAGGAGTTGTGGGGTCCATAGACATGGCAGCTGAAAAAAGATCGGGGGTATCATCCCATGATTCTACACGTGGGGCAATGTCGAAACCCATTTTTACATATTTATTAAATGTATATTCTGTATTAAGGCGTGCGTTGATTTTGTCCCAATAACCATAGTCATATTGTGAATTGTTACGGTAGTAACCCATACTCAGGTTATAAACCAGTTTGTCTGAACCACCGGAGATATTGAGTGAGTAATTTTGCACTAAAGCAGTTTTGTTGATTACTTCGTCCCACCAGTCTGTTCCTCCGGGATTGGTAGTAGCGCCTGTATCATTCCAAATAGAAGTTCCTCCGTCATTTGTGTATCGGGTATTGAATACTTCTTTATATTCGGCGGCATTAGCCATTTTGGGTTTTGACAATGTTTGGAAACCTGCAGATGCATTAAAACTGATATTTGTTTTTCCTGCCATTCCTTTTTTGGTTGTGATTAGAATGACACCGTTAGAAGCACGTGTTCCGTAAATGGCAGCAGCCGAAGCGTCTTTTAAAACTTCCATAGATTCAATGTCATTACTGTTTAGGAAGTTGATGTTTGTACCTACCGGCATGCCATCTACTACATACAAAGGATCGGTTCCGTTTACTGTTGTTACACCACGGATTAGAACTTTTGGTTGTGCGCCCGGACCACCACCACTGGTTACTTGAACACCGTTGATTTTACCTTGCAAGGCGTCCATTGCATTACCGGTTACAGTTTCGGTAATTTCTTTTCCTTTTACGGTAGATATAGAACTGGTCAGGTCACTTTTTTTCACGGCTCCATAACCAATAACCACTACTTCGTCCAGTAATTCACTGGCATCTTTCAGCACTACATTGATAACGGTTTGTCCGTTTACCTTTATTTCTTGAGTCTCATATCCTATGCTGGAGAACACAAGTACGGCATCCTTGGCAACATCGTTTAGTGAATAATCACCATCAATACTTGTAATAGTACCTGTACCTGTACCTTTTACTTGCACTGTTGCACCAATCATCGGTTCTTTATCTGAAGCCGAGGTTACTACACCTTTTACAGTGATGGTCTGCGCATAGCTACATAGACTTGTCAGCGCAAGACACAATAATAATATTTGCTTTTTCATATCTTAAATCTAATGTTACTTGTTAATTGGCCGGAATGAGTTTAGCTCTTTCCAAATGAGCGTCGAATATAAGTTTATAATTCCCTGTGACGTTCACTGTTGGTTTTGCCCAATTGTCACCTACATGATCGGGTCTGGTCCATGCCGGATTGGTATATTTGGCTTCTTTACCATAATATCCGAAGATCTCCGGTTCGTCTGAGTTGTCTACACGCCACGTGCAATAATTCCACCATCCGTCGGAGTGCCAGTTATGAATAACGAAATTCATTTTAGTACCTGCCTCCAGGAATAGGGGGGTATCCAAATAGAACAGGTGAGGATTGGTCTTATCTTGAGTGAAACGCAGGACTTCAGTTGGGCTACTGGTCATATATCCGAAATAGAATTCCTGTAACCACGAACCACCGTCACCCCATGTGTCAAGGCTGATAGAACCGTATGTGTGAGGTATGGGGTCTACAGCATCGGCAATTGAGTAAGTTTTCAGATTGTATGTACTGTTCTTCACATCAATATTAATTTCATAATAAACATTGGCTTGGTCAAGTACGATTGGCATTGCTGTTTCGGGATCGTCTGTCAGTTTGGTGTTATCCTCTGGATCAAGCCCGAAACAAATAGGAGTGAAGTCACTCTTTTGTGGTAAGAAGAATATTTTAGTTCCGGCTTTTTGACAGTAATAATTTGCTTTATACTGATATTCACCTGTATGTTCAATTACCATCGGTACCCCGAATATATCACTATTCAGTTCTTCGGCAGTTGCCACATCTGCCAGATACATTTTGGGAAAATCCGGCATTTCTGAGATATTCAATACACTGGTGGTAGTGGTTGAGTTTTCTTTCTTGTCAAAAGCGGTAATTGTCACATTATAACTTTTCGGTTCATTGGGGAATACTATTATTTCGGCAAAGTTCAATGAACTTTTTCCATCAGCATCTACACGGCGGTTGTCAAACCCGTCTATACCTGGAATATTAATTGTGACATAATCCAATGCACGATCATCTGTAGCCGTGAACCGAAGATTGAATTTCGTTTCATTTTTCATTAATACTGTAACAGTGGCATCCGGGGCAGCAGAAAATACCGGAGCTGCAAAATCTCCGTCCATTGTGATTAATACATCTTGAGATATACTGCGTCCTCCTACATCGGTTACAGTAACTTTGACTGTGAAACGTTCGCCGATTTCATTTCGGTTTATGTCAAAGTAATAACTTAAATCATAACTCTCTTGCGGAGCACCATAGATTTCGATTAAATCAATTGTCTTGTTCAAATGCAGGTCGGCACATTGTAGGCTGATAGAAGCAATACCGTCTTTGTCTTCTAATGTCCCTTCAATAGTAAATCGATGTCCCGCTCCGGACTCGATGTGGTCTGTTGCTAATGTCATTGTTGGATTTTGCCCGTCTACATCGGGGTAGTCGTTATCATCACTACATCCCGTACATAGGTTTGCAGTTACAAGAAAAGCCCATAACATGGCACCATACAAATGTTTCTTTTTCATATTTTATTAGTATTTGAAGATTAAACATCTACTCTAATAGAGGACGAATTAAATTCGTTAGTGGTGCAAATGTACGTGAAGAAGAATTAAAATCCTGATATAAATCTTGCAGAAAAGGGAGGTAAATCTTGCAATGCATGATTTATGTATCTAAAATACAGACTTTATTTGTATTTTTGAACCATATTATTTAACAATGTGTACACTGATGCTATGAGAAAGATATTCGTACTTTGGCTCTTGCTGCTGTCGGTTGTTTCATTGGCACAACCTTATTCTGTTAAGCAGCTTGGTATAGAGAAGGGATTATCCAATAATTATGTGGTGAGCATTGCTCAAGACAAACAGGGCTTTCTGTGGTTTGCCACGGAGGAAGGGTTGAACAAATTCGATGGTACCCGTTTCATTACTTATTTGAAGAATGAAGATTTGACAAGGCAGGGTATAACAGGCGATGAACTGAATTGTTTGTTGGATGATCCTCAGGATTCTATCCTTTGGATAGGCACGCAAAGGGCCGGTCTGAATGCGTATGACTATGTAAATAACACTTTTCTTTGCTATAGGCATGATGGCGAGAACCCCGAAAGTCTGATAACGGATGATGTTACTAAGATTGTGGCAGCTACAGATGGTAATCTTTGGATTACGACATATTGGCGGGGAGTAGATTATTTCGATAAAAAGGCTGGAAAATTCATTCATTACAATACTCAAACAGTTCCGGGATTGGCTAGCGATAATATTTGGTCGGTTGTTGATGGAGGAGATGGAAAGTTGTATATGGGGCATGTGCATCATGGATTCAGTGTGTTGTCTCTTAAAGATAAAAAAGTAAAGAACTTTATGCATGACCCTGAAGATCCGGTCAGTTTGCCAGGTAATGGGGTAACTTGCATTTATAAGGACTTAAGCGGTAATATTTGGCTGGGAACAGACCGGGGGCTGGCACTGTTCAATCCGGAAGCCGAAAATTTTATCCATTTTCATCATAGTGAGGACGGGGTTCCTCATACCGTATTTGATATCAGACAATTTGATGGGAATAAACTTTGGATTGCCATGGAATTTGGAGGAATAGCCATTTTGGATTTAACGCAACGTATGTTTCTTTCTCCTGACCAAGTGCGTTTTCAATATATAAAGGAAGGGGATGATGAATACAGTCTCTCTAATTCTACTGTACGTTGTTTGTTTCAGGACTCCTTTAAAAATGTATGGGCTGGTATGTGGGGAGGTGGAATTAATTTTCTTAGCCATGAATCTTCCTATTTTAATGTTTATAGTTATTCTCCTATCCAGCATTCGGGTAGTAGCCTGAATAATAAGACAGCAAGTAGTGTATGCGTAGCAAGGGATGGAAAGTTATGGATCGGAACCGATGGGGGAGGCATCAATGTATTTGATAAAGGCAAGCGGGTGGCGGTTTATAAAGAAGAAACCGGTGATTTGACTGATAATTCCATACAGGCTGCACTTTGTGATTCGGAAGGAAACCTTTGGTTTGGATCGTTTATGGGAGGAGTGGATTTTTATGATGTGAAAAAGAAAAGCTTTCACCAGATTTTTCCTAAAGATAAAACAGGGGAAGATGTGCGTGCACTGTATGAAGATGCAGAATATGTATGGATAGGAACTAGTAATGGCATCTATAAGGTACGCTTGCATGATAAAGGCATTGCAGATCATTATACAGTAGAGAATAATCTGGTGAGATGTATCTCGAAAGATAATCTTAATCGTTTATGGATTGGTACTTTCGGAGGAGGATTAGGGGTTTTTGATGAACATTTTCAGTGCGTTAAACTTTTTAACGTGACTTCTCTTTTTCCCTCTAATACTATCAATACTGTTTATATGGATAGTCAGAACAGAATGTGGATAGGAACGGGAGAAGGTCTGGTTTGTTTTCCATCCTCTCAGAGTTGGGACTATAAAGTATATCGCAGTGAGGAGGGTTTGTCCAATGTCCATATACGTGCCATTACGGAAGATAATCATGGAAATATATGGGTGAGCACCAATAAAGGTATCAGCTGCTTGTTGAAAGACAAGGAGGTTTTCTATAATTACGATCATTGGGATAATGTGCCTATGGGCAATTTCATGAGTGGAAGTGTGGCGGAAGCTAAGGATGGAACACTTTATTTTGGCTCAATCAATGGCTTATGCCGTTTTAATCCAGATCAGGTATTGGAAAAACGAGAGTCACCTGCTGCAATTATTACGGAGATGCGTATATTCGGCCCGTTGCGTGATACGGACAGTAATGAAAAGGTGATGGCGCTTGAAGGCCAGTCGGAAGTACGTTTAAGCTATATGCAAAATAACTTCAGCGTCACCTTCAATATACAGAATTATGCCTTGGTCGATCAAGTGGAATATGCTTATATGTTGAAAGGGTTGGAAAATTCATGGTATACAGTAACCGATCCTAATAATGTGACTTTCCGTAATATACCTCCGGGAAATTATTGTTTTCAGGTAAAGACAAGAATACGGAATCAGGAATGGGCGGATGAGATAGCTTCTCTGGATATCCGTATTGACCCGCCTGTATGGCTTACGTGGTGGGCCAAGTTATTTTATATTCTTTCGGGTGTTTCTGTCCTGTATTTTATTCTTCATGCCTATAAAAAGAAACTGGATATGGAGTCTCTCTATGAGTTGGAGAAGAAAAATCATGAGCAGGAACAGGAGCTGAATAATGAGCGTTTACGTTTCTATACCAATATCACACATGAGTTGCGTACTCCTTTGACGTTGATTCTGGGACCGTTGGAAGATATGCAGAAAAGTAATTCTTTATCAGGGAAAGATTCACAGAAAATATCGGTTATCCATCAAAGCGCCATCCGGTTGTTGAACCTGATTAATCAGATACTGGAGTTCAGAAAAACGGAAACCCAAAACAAGAAATTATGTGTAAGTCGTGATAATCTGGCAGCCCTTGTACACGAGATCGGACTGAAGTATAAGGAATTGAACCGGAAACCTGAGATTGATTTCTGTCTTGAGATTGAGCAGGAAGATATGTCTTTGTTTTTTGATAAGGAGGTAGTAACGATTATGCTGGATAATTTGATCTCCAATGCTATAAAATATACAGAGAAAGGAACTATAACTTTAGGATTACATCAGGTGGTCCGGAATAATATACACCATACGGAAATCAGTGTGAGTGACACCGGTTTCGGTATTGCTCCCGATGCATTGCCTCATATTTTTGACCGTTATTATCAAGAGGGAAGCGAACATCAGGCTTCAGGAACAGGTATTGGTCTGGCTCTGGTAAAGAACTTGGTAGTTTTGCATGAGGGGGAGATCAGGGTTGAAAGTTCTTTGAATGTGGGAAGTACTTTTTATGTCAGTCTGCTGACGGATAACACGTATCCTCATGTGCTGCATGCTGACTCGACGGAGAAAACTTCCGATGAAAAGGGCGAAAAAGAAGAAAATATAGAACCTGTGCATAATGGTAAGCGTATTCTGCTGATAGTGGAAGATAATAGGGACATCTGTGATTATATTGTAGAATCTTTCTCGGACGATTTTGAAGTGAGGACTGCCGCCAATGGTGAACAAGGTTTGGAACAAGCGTTGGGTTGCATTCCTGATATTATAGTCAGTGATATCATGATGCCGGTGATGAACGGTATCGTGATGTGCCGGAAATTGAAAGAAGACTTGCGTACCAGCCATATTCCCATTATTTTGCTGACGGCAAAGGATTCTTTGCAAGATAAGGAAGAAGGGTATCAAGTGGGTGCTGACTCTTATCTGACAAAGCCTTTCAGTGCTACTTTGTTGCATAGCCGTATCCATAATTTGCTTGAATCCCGCAAGTTGTTGGCAGAGCGTTTTAATACGAATTCCATACTCATTGACAAACGTGCGGCAGTAACCGAGTCTATGAATAAATTGGATAATGAGTTCCTTGAGAAGATTAACAAGCTGATTGAAGATCGTCTTTCTTCTGAGAAGATAGACATCGGCTATTTGTCGGACGCCATGTGTATGAGTAATTCTACCCTATATCGGAAGATGAAGGCATTGACCGGACTTTCCACCAATGAATATATCCGCAAAATAAAGATGCAATATGCGGAACGTTTGTTATTAGAGGGGAAATACAATATTTCAGAAGTTGCGTTCAAGGTGGGAATTAACAGTACGGTCTATTTTCGTCAGTGTTTTAAAGATGAATTCGGTATGGCTCCTTCTGATTATCTGAAAAAGATAAAACCGGAATAGAGTGGTTGTGTAAGCTGTTTCTTCCATATAGTTAAGCCTTTTTTTACAGTCATCTGCTACAGTCTCCGCCAGTGGACTGTAAGGTCTGCTTGGGTGAACTATACAGTCTGCTGCAATGGACTCTACGGTCCATTGGCGGAGTCTGTAGTAAGTAGCCGTAAGAAGTAGTCAAGCAGGCCTGCAGGAAGGAACAAGCTCAATATCTCCAGTGGAGTCGCGGGGGTGGGAAGCTTCTGTCTCATGCGCCAAAGATAAGGTTTTTAACTAATTTCCCCAAGTTTTCAAACTGAGCCGCCCTGATCCTTTTATGATATGTATGATAACAAAAAAGGCTCGCTATCTGCGAACCTTTGTGCTCTTCGTCTTGGACTTGAACCAAGGACCCTCTGATTAACAGTCAGATGCTC